>WNFI01534780.1_pt1 | contig 13031 bp, 15 predicted proteins | sample 5400471 | NCBI WGS metagenome assembly WNFI01 (sample SAMN13153348, study PRJNA577476) | soil metagenome | isolation source: 100 cm saprolite on Douglas fir-dominated hillslope | place: USA:California | collected 2013-09-17
TACGCGGAGACGATCGGTGCGAGCATGACGTACACCGTGCTCGGTTTCGACGAAGAGCTCGCCATGCACCTGCGACGACGCGGTTTGCGAGCCAAACCACTCGCGGCCATCGACCAGCTGCGCCTCTTTTAAGCCCACCCGCGTTTCGAATCTGCAAGATCGTTTTGCACTAAGCGTTATCTCCGTAAGCGCACGACGCGGTGCGCGGTTCGCCGCTCACGCGATAAGGAGGTGACGCATGGCGACCAGGAAGAAGGCCACGAAGAAGGCCAAGAAGGCGACCCGTAAGAGCCGCTAGATAGCGGTAACGAGAGGGGTCCGAAAGGGCCCCTCTGTCGTTTTTCTGACGCTATGGGATGTCAGACGTGACCGGTCATGTAGGCCCGGATTGCCAACCCGAACATGAAGAGCGCGGCAAGGCCATACACCAGGGCTTCGCGCCGGCTCTCCCGCCCCGAGAGGTAACTCGCCGCGATCGGGAGCACGATCACCAGCAAGGGACCGTAGAGCCAGTGGAGCGGATCGTGGGGACGCGCACCCCCGAAGAACATCGCGATTCCGACCAACCCCTGAACGATAAAGAGGCCCTCGGTCAGCACCAGCGTCGCCCGGTAGCTGCCGCTGGGCGCCTGCTTGCGCAAATACAGGAAGGCGCTCCAGATCGCGACGAACCCCGTGATGATGAGCCCGGCGCGGAACAGGCCATTGTGAACGTAGAGCAGCGTGCTCTGGGGCATCCGCTCATTATCGGTTCGAGCAACGGCAGGTCAGCGGCCCCGGCCGCCCCTACACTTGCTCGGAATGAAACGCGAAGGCCAGCGCCTGATGGTTGTAATGCCACACCCCGACGACGAGTGTTTCGGCTGCGCCTCGACGATCGCGCGCTACAGCGCCGAGGGAGCGACCGTCAGTCTGGTCACGATGACGCGCGGCGGCGCTGGACTCTGGAATGGCCGGGCTGCGGGCGACCTCCGCCGGCTGACGGACGTTCGTGAGCTCGAGCTTCGCGACGCCGCCGGCGAGCTGGGCGTCGCGTTCCTGGAAACGTTCGACTACCCGGATGGGGCGCTGGAAAAAGTTGAGGAAGTCGAGGCGGTGCGAGATCGATTCCTGGGCGACATCGTGCGCTGCCTTCGAAGCCACCGCCCGCAGGTGGTCGTGACCTTTGGGCCAGAGGGCACCTACGGACACCCTGACCACAAAGTCATCAGCCGCATAACGGTGCAGGCCTCCACGCTCAGCGGCGACCCGTCCGCTTATGAGCTCGATGCGCTTGCCTTTGGCCTCGCGCCCTGGTCACCAAGCAAGCTCTATTTCCAGACGGCTACCACGATGACCGTCGACGCGCTCCAACTCCCGCCTCAGCCGCCGATCACGACTCATGTCTCGATCAGCGGTTTCGAGGAGGCGAAGCTACGGGCCTTCGCTCATCACCGGACCCAGACGCAGGAGTGGGAGCCATTACGGAAGTTCATCGAGGGACAGGGAGCCTTCGAAGTCTTCTCACTCGTCGGTGCTGGGCATGGCCCTGGCGGAAGACGATCTGTTTGAGGGCGTGTGACCATGTCGATATCTCTGAGAGGCAGGAAGCCGCCATCTGAGTCCGACGACGCCAGGGCCGAGTCAGTGCTCGGACTCCCGTTACCTCGAGACTATCGAGGGTTTCTCCTCGCGACGGATGGCGGCACGCCGATTGAGTCGCAGTTTTCGGCAATGGTCGGAGTGCGCGAGTTTCTTCGACTGCAAGACGCCCTCGAGCGGCGCGTTCGGTTGCGCGGAGGCATGCCCGAGTCGATGCTTCCGATTGCCGATGACGCGGGCGGGAACTTGATTCTCATCTCTCTCATCAATGGCGCGCTGTACTTCTGGAACCATGAGATCAATGACGGATTGGATGACCCAGGCGAAAGGATCAGCTCATCGTTCATGGACTTCGTCGCGCACTTCCGAACGCCCGACCCGGCCGACCTCTCAAAACACCGGGTGCTCAACGTCGAGCTCCACGATCCTGAAGCGTTCGGCGAGTTGCAGCGCCTGGTTGAAGACGAGTTGGGCAAGCCGACGATGCGATGGCCACCGCCCTAAGACGTGGGCTCGGCGCTGCCAGCCGCCCATTGGCTCTCCATGGAGCGGCCGTCGCCTTCCTCATCGCGGAGGCCCATCGCGGCAAAGACGGCGGCGAGTAGGAGTAGGGGTGGTAGCAGGATCAGCAGCGCGACCTGAAGGCTCTGCAGCGCGTCGGAGAGCTTGCCGATCGCGAAGGGTGCGTAAGAGTCCCCGAGGAGGTGCTCGATCAGCAATGCCAGCGTGACCGCACTGGCGCGGACCGTTGGCAGGACCACGTTCTGTTTGATCGCGGTGTAGGGACCGTTGTACAGGTAGAGGCAAGCGGCTCCCAGCAAGAACATGGGGACGAAGAGGGCCAGGCTCGGCATCAACAGCGCCAGGGCCACGAAGACGGCGCCGGCAAGAAAGCCCGCGATCCCGACCGGCAGGTTGCTCGCCGATTGTCGCGACCTCGTAAGCCGGTCGGCAATCAGAGCGCGGTCTCCGCTGCGATCGTGGCTCGCAGCGTCCGGATCTGTAGCAGCCAAACGAACGTCCTCCAGGTGATCGATGGCGCCTGGTGGACCTGCGGGCCTCGCGCCTCGGCGGCGCCCCGCAAGGGCTCGCGCAGCCCGAACGCCAGGATCGCGAACACGAGGCCCGGGACGGCGGTCATATAAAAAGCGGCGCGCCAACCGAGCGTGCTGGCCACGATCCCGCCGCCGGCGAAGCCAACGGCGATACCGACCGCTGTGCCCGCCGCCCAGATCGACATGGCGCGGCCACGACCTTCCTTCTTGAAGTAGTCCCCGAGTAGCGCCGTGCCGGCGGGATAGTAGCTCGCCTCGCCGATTCCCAGCACCGCTCGCGCAATGAAGAGCTGCGCGTAGCTGCGTGCCAGGCCGGTAAAGAGCGTGGCGAGGCTCCAGATCGTGACGCCGATGCCGACGACCGTCTTCCGAACGCCGCGGTCGGCCCAGATGCCGAACGGAATCGTCGCGACAGCATAGACGAGCAGGAAGGCGCTGCCCAGCAGGCCAACCTGGCTGTCCGTGAGGTGGAACTCAGCCTGGATCCTGGTGGCGACCGCCGGCAGGATGTAGCGATCGAGGTAATTGAGAAAGTTGATGCCGACCATGACGCCGAGCACGTAGCGCGCGTAGCCGCGGGGCATCGACGTGCATTATGCAGTCATGACCGACAGCGTGGAACAGAGGCTACGGGCGGAGGCGGACCACTGCTACCGATGGAGTAATGGACCGGGCGCCGTGTATCCGGTACACGACCATCCCTATCGGAAGATCCTCTACGTCGAACGCGGGTCGATCACCTTCACGCCCGCCGGAAGGCTCGCGATCGTTATGAGGCCGGGGGACCGCCTCGACTTACCCGCAGGCACGGCGCATGGCGCGGTCGTTGGCGAGGAGGGCGTCGTTTGCTGGGAGGGTCAGGCGAAAGTCAGGCCAGCTGGAGCTTGAGCAACCGCGCGGCGTTCTCCCTCAGAATCTTCACCTTGGCCTCGGGCTTGAGTGATAGGGCGTCGAGCTCTTCCAGGACACGAACCGGCTTGATGAAGGGGTAATCGCTCCCAAAGAGGGTGCGATCCTGCAGTCGGCCTCCAATCTCGCGCATCAGCTCCTCCGGGTAATAGCGCGGCGACCAGCCGGAAAGCTCGATGTAGACGTTGGTCTTGTGCAGCGCCATCGCGATCAGTTCCAGGTGCCAGGGCCAGCCGAAGTGGGCGGCGATGATGGGCAGGTCAGGGAAGCGTGCCGCCCATGGAATCTTCAACTCCGAGGCTTTCTCCCAGAGCTTGAAATGCCGCTCATCGCTCGGATAGAAGTCCTGCATCGAGGGATGAAACTTGGCGCCCTTCGCCCCCAGCTCTTTGACGGCGCGCTCCAGCTCCTCGACCGCGTTCGGCTTCCAGGGGTCGACCGAGGCGAAAAAGGCGAATCGCTTGGGATGGCGCTTGACGATCGCGCCTACGAGGTCGTTGGAAAGCGGCGGCCGACCCGTCGCCGTCTCCGCATCCCAGGCGAGCAGGATCCCGAAAAGTTGCTCCTGGGCAAACTCGACAGCGAGCTCGTCAACGCTGCGCTCGTGCACCTCGCTGCGGAAGTAACGTGCCGCCCCCTCACGATAAGGCCCCATGCTGCCATCCAGCCATTCCTTCAGCGGCAGATGGACGTGCAGGTCGACGGCCCGGATCAAGCTAGGATGCGAGCGGCTCCGAGCGTTCGACGGTGATGGGGTCGCCGACGCTGATCGTTCCGCCCCGGACCACCCGCGAGACCATCCCCCGCCGGCCCTCGAGCTCCTGCTTCAGCCCATCGCGGAGCTCATCCATCCGGAAACAGGGCTCGCAGACCGCGGTGATCTCCAGAACAGCGCTCCGGCCGAGTCGCACCCGGGTACCGGCCGGCAGCTGCATGATGTTGACGCCTTCCACCGTGACGTTCTCCTTGATCGTGCCGGGGAGGACTCCAACCGCGTCGAGCGCTTCCTTGTCGGCCAGCAGGACCTGCCGCTTGGACGCGGCGGCGGCGTGCTTGTCGCCCTCGATCCCGAGGCCTTCGACCAGGCTCGCGCCTGGAACGAGCTGCATCGGTTCCCGGTGACCGGGGCAGAGCTGGATGGAGACGATGCGGGCCGGCACGGCCTAAAGATAACGTGATGGGGCGCAGGACTGCCAGCCGGGAACCGTTATGCGGGGTGACAATGGCCGCAACCGGCGCCCTCGGCGTAATCAAAGGCATCCAATCCAGGATGGACTACCAGGAGATGCTGGTCTATGAGGACTGCCTGGTTGTCGTCAGCTCCGGCGGGATGTTCGGCCGAATGCTCGCCACGCAGTTCGGCCTGATCGGAATGTTGATCTACCGCCTCGGGCGCAAGTCGCGCGAGGCGGCCGCCGAGCAGCGGCGGCAGCAGTCCGCGGCACAACTCCTGGCCCTCGATCCGAAGGGTGTCCAGATCCTGGTTCGGGACATTGTTGATGCGCGCCTGACCTCTGGACTGCTGACCGCCAAGGTGACGGTCTCGCTGGCCGACGGCACCAGCCGTAAGTACAGCTGGGGCAAGAAAGAGAATGAGTACGCGCAGGTCGTCGGCTTTATGCGTGGCGCCCTGGGCACAAAGCTGATCGACGAAAAAGCGGCAGCCTAACTCCATTCAGCTGGCTCCGCACCTTCCGGCCCTTGCTACCATGACCCCGCATGGCGGAGGATGCTGGCGCGCGAGTCGAGCGAGACTCCATGGGCGAAGTCCGGGTTCCCGCGACAGCCTATTACGGGGCGAGCACCGAGCGCGCCCGAAAGAATTTCCCGATCAGCAACCTGCGGCTCCCGCGTCGATTCATCCGGGCGCTGGCCCAGATCAAGGGCGCGGCGGCCCTCGTCAACGCCGAGCTGGAGCTGCTCGAGACTCGTCTCGCCAACCCGATTCAACAGGCTGCCGAGGAAGTCGAAGAAGGCAGGTTTGACAAGGACTTCGTCGTCGACGTCTTCCAGACCGGCTCGGGCACGTCGACAAATATCAACGCCAACGAAGTGATCGCCAACCGGGCGAACGAGATCCTCGGTCATCCGCTCGGCTCTCGGCAGCCGGTCCATCCCAACGACCACGTCAATAAGTGCCAGTCGAGCAACGACGTCATCCCCTCGGCGATGCAGCTCTCGGCACTGGTCGCGATCCACGAAGAGCTCGTGCCGGCACTCGCCTATCTGAAGGACGCGCTCGAGAAGAAGGCCAAGGAGTTCATGCCGGTCGTCAAGACCGGAAGGACCCACCTTCAGGACGCGACCCCCATCCGCCTCGGCCAGGAATTCCTCGGCTACGCCGGTCAGGTCGAGCGATCGGTGAGTCGAGTCCGTCTTGCCGCGGAGGAACTGGCCGAACTGCCCCTCGGCGGTACCGCGGTTGGCACCGGTATCAATGCCCACCCTGAATTCGCGCAGCGGGTCTCGGCTCACCTGACCAGGCGCACCGGCCTCATGGTGCGAGAGACCAACAACCATTTTCAGGCGCAGGCCACGCTGGATGCCGTGTTGTCAACGGCGGGTGCCCTTCGCACCGTGGCCGTCAGTCTCTGGAAGATCGGCAACGATATTCGCTGGTTCGCCTCAGGACCCCGCGCCGGCCTGGGCGAGATCACCCTGCCGGAAGTCCAGCCCGGGAGCTCGATCATGCCCGGCAAGGTCAATCCGGTGATCATCGAGTCGATGACCATGGTGGTCGCGAAGGTGCTGGGCAACGATCAGACGATCGCGATCGCGGCTCAGTCGGGAAGCATCTTCGAGCTCAACCTGATGATCCCGGTGGCGGCCTTCTGCCTACTCGAGTCGATCGCTCTGCTCTCCGCGTCGGCCCAGAACCTGGCCCGGCAATGCATCGTGGGAATCAAGGCCACGGAGCGGGGTCCGCAAATGGTCGAACAAGGGCTGATGCTGGTCACTGGGCTCGTGCCGGCGATCGGCTACGACGCGGCGGCGAAGATCGCGAAAGAAGCGCTGGCCACTGGCAAGACGGTCCGCCAGGTGGCGCGCGAGCAGACGAAACTAGCCCCGGAGGAGCTGGACCGCTTGCTGGATCCCGCGCGCATGACAACACCCGGCGTCGAGGCAGGACCCGCCGGCGGCTAGCTTCCTGTCCGACAGCCGCGTGCTGTGGATGCGTGCCAGGGCTCAGCGGCTCACACGGGACGCGGCCCGCGGGGCGCGGCCGGCCACGATCCTGCACGAGGTGTGCGGTCTGCAGGCGCAGCTCTGGAGCGCCGCGACGCTCGGCATGCGTGCCCGAGGCGCGGGTCTCGACGCCGGCAAGGTCAATCGGGCACTCACCAGCGAACGCTCCATCGTCCGCACCTGGCTGATGCGTGGCACCTTGCACGTTGCCGCCGCGGAGGATGTCCGCTGGTTGCTTGCGCTGTTGGGTCCGGTCTTTGCCCGAGCCGGCTCCAGCCGACACGCGCAGCTCGGCCTGGACGACGATCTGAAAGCCAGGGGTGTCGCCGCGATCCGAGAGATCCTCACGCACGCCGGCCCGCACACGCGGTACGAGCTGGTCGACCTCCTTCGGCGTCGGCATATCGTGCTCGACCCAAAGACGCAGGCACCCATTCACCTGATTGCGCTCGCCGCCCTGCAGGGCGTCCTCTGTCTCGGGCCCGATCGGGAGGATGGCGAGTCCACCTACGTCTTGCTGAATGACTGGGTCCCTACGGCACGGATGCCGGCACGAGAAACCGCGCTGGCCGAGCTTGCACGCCGCTACTTCGCGGCCTTCGGCCCCGCGACAGTCGAGGACCTGAGCGCCTGGTCGGGCCTAGCCATGAGCGATGCGCGATCCGCCATGACCGGAGCCAGAGGCGGTCTCGCCGAGGTCATGATCCAGGGACGGCCGGGCTTCATGCTGAAACAGCGTCTGAAGCTTGATGCAACGCCGCTGAAAACCGACGTCCGGCTGCTGCCCGCGTTCGACACCTACCTGCTCGGCTATCGGCGACGCGACCTCGCGGTGCCCCTCCCGCTGCAGCGTCGCTTGCAGCGCGGCGGCGGCTGGCTCCACCCCGCGGTCGTCGTCAACGGCCGGGCTGTGGCGGCCTGGAGCCTGCCCAAGTCGGGCGGTCAAAACGGCCGCGTCACAGTCGAACGCTTCGGACCGATGAGTCCTGCCGCCCGAGCCGGCATCGAGACGGAAGTGGATGATATCGGCCGGTTCCTTGACCTGCACCTGATGGTGAATTTCACCCCGAGCCACGCGGGTTCGAGACAGTTGTGACGCGCCACTAGAAAGGGCGGTCCCACGGTCGATCGACTGGGCGACCTGCCGGTCGCACCCAGCGCCGCGAAGCGACCGAGCCGGCTAGGAGTCGGCCTCGATCAGGCCTTTTCGGATGGCGTACTTGACCAGCTCGGTGCGATCGTGCATGTGCAGCTTCTTCATGATGTGGTCACGGTGGGTCTGCACGGTTTTGATGCTGAGGAAGAGGCTGTCCGCGATCTGTCGATTGGTCTTGCCTTCCGCCACCAGTCGTAGGACTTCGCGCTCGCGATCGCTGAGCGGCTCGAAGGTCTCCCGCTCGGGCGCGCGCTGCAAGTAATCGGAGACGAGCAGCCGCGCCACCGATGGATAGAGGTAGGGCTCACCCTTGCTGGCCGCCTCGATGGCGGCGATAAGGTCCGAGGCGGCGGCCTTTTTGAGCACGTAACCGACGGCACCCGCTTTGAGCGTCTGGAAGAAGTACTCCTCGTTGTCGTGCGCGGTCAGGATCAGCACCTGGGTCTGCGGGCAGAGACGCCGAATGTCGCGCGTCACCTCGATTCCCGACATCCCCGGCATGGCCACGTCGACGACCGCCACGTCAGGACAGTTGGCTCGCGCCAATCGGATGGCCTCCCGCCCTTCGGTGGCCTCCGCGATCACCTGGATGTCACTCTGTCCGTCGATCACGGCGCGGATGCCGGCGCGGACCAGGTTGTGGTCCTCGACGAGCATCACGCGGATCGGGCGGCGTTCAACCTGCATGGCGGTCCTCCAGTGGTAATTGGGCGACGACCTCAGTGCCCTTGAGCGGCGCCGAGTGGATTTCGAGCGTTCCGCGCAGGAGCGTGGCGCGCTCCCGCATTCCGAAGATCCCCAGCCCGGCACGTCCGGGTTCTTCCCGTTCCGGAATGCTCCCCGGATCGAAACCGACGCCGTCGTCGCGGACGCGCAGCCGGATATGCCCGTCGAGGGAACGCAGGTCGATGTTGACGTGCGACGCCTTCGCGTACTTATTCGCGTTGGTCAGGGCTTCCTGCGCGATCCGGTAAAGCGCCGTCTCGATCGGCGCCGGCAGGCGGTCCCGCAGCCCATCGACGTGCAGCGAAACTTCCGATCCAGAGGGCTGCTTTGCCAGCGTGCGCAGCGCCGGCACCAGACCGAGATCGTCAAGCACCGATGGTCGCAGGTCCTGGGACATCCGGTGGACCTCTTCCAGGGTCTCCTCCAGCGTCCGCTTGACGGCTTCGAGCTGCTGACGTGCCTTGGCGTCGCCGGTGCGTTCCAGCAACAGGTCGAGACTGATGATCTCGTGCGTCAACGCCTGGCCGGTCTGATCATGCAGCTCGCGCGCGACACGCTGGCGCTCGCGTTCCTGCGCTTGCAGCACGCGTTGCGCGCTGAGGTGGCGTTCGTGCTCCAACCGATCGAGCATGGAGTTGAAGACGCTCGCGATCCGCCGCAGGTCGGGGTCGGAGAAATTTGCCTGGACACGCGGCTCCTCGAGGCCGGGCTGCACGGCGCTCATGGTGGACTCCAGCTCCCGCATCGGCTTGAACGCCAGCCGCAGGATCAGGAAATTGGCGACCAGGATCGCCGCCAGGCCGATCGCGAGCAGACCCAGCAAGAAGGGCAATCGGGAGCGTCCTGAAAAATTCAGGGTGATCAGCGGACCACTGACAGCGCCGGCGGCGATGATCACGCTGTTCGCCACCACGACCTTCTGGAAGGTGGTGAGGTTCCGGTGCCACCACCGTGGGTCCAACGAGCGTCTCACAGCTCATTTTAGGCACCGATCCGAGGCCGTTTTCAGCCGGGATTTGCGATCAGTTGGTGCCGTGCCGCATTCAGGTCTTCACCCGATGCCGGTGCCGTTACGCGGCCCACGGATTGGGTACAGATACCGGTGCATCATTTGCTCCCTCCCCCCTCTTAGCGGGCCGCTTCCCCAGCGGCCCGCATTTTTTATCCTTCGTTCCTGTGCCGCAAGAAGGTGCGGGAGAATAGAACGATGTCCTCGGAAAGCTTTGACTACGAACAAGTCGAGCGCGTGACCGCCGGGGCCATCGGTGAGCCGGGCAAGCGCGAGTTCTACCTCCAGCTTCGCGCCGCCGGCCAGCTGGTCAGTCTGGCCCTCGAGAAGGACCAGTTGCGCGCGCTGACCGAACGGCTGCAGGAAGTCTTCTCCCGCGTGCCGGTGCCGCCCGCCGGCCGTCTGGCCGACATGGCGCTGGAGCAACCCGTCACGCCCAGGTGGCGGGTCGGCTTCATGACTCTGACCTATAGCCAGGACGAGAAGTCGTTCGAGGTCTCGCTGGTGGAACTGGTCGACGAAGGCGATGAGCCTGCCACCGGTCACTTTGAGGCGAGCCTCGCCCAGATGCAGGCGCTCGCGGCCCATGCGGCCGCCCTCATCAGCGCCGGCCGCCCACCATGCCCGATGTGCGGCGGCCCCATCGACCACGACGGTGGCGTATGCCCCCGGCTCAACGGGCACCACTAGGCATGGCGCGCGCCGCGCGGTTGCCGGATGGCGAAGCCCAGCAGCGCCTGCTGCGCGAGGGCCGGATCAAGGCGCGCGCGCTGATGCCCGACTGCTCCAACTACACCTACCTGGCACACGTCCGCGGGAACGCGGGCGCCGAAACACTCGCGGTCTACAAACCGGCGCCGGGCGAGACGCCACTCGACGATTTCCCTGACGGCACGCTCGGGAAGCGCGAGGTGGCCGCCTACCTGGTCAGCACCGCGCTCAACTGGCAGGTCGTGCCGTTCACCGTCTATCGCGACGACGGCCCATTGGGCCCCGGCTCCCTCCAGCAGTTCATCGTCGCCGACCTGCGCGAGCATTACTTCTCACTGATGCCGGCACGCGCCGGCGATTTCCGCACGCTGGCCGCCTTCGACGTGATCGTCAACAACGCGGATCGGAAGAGCGGCCACTGCCTGCTCGACGGCGACGGGCACATCTGGGGCGTCGACAACGGCCTCACCTTTCATGCGCTCCCCAAGCTGCGGACCGTGATCTGGGAATTTGCGGGCGAGGAGGTGGCTGAAAATCTCCGCCAGGATGCTCGGCGGCTCGCGGGTGAACTGACCGCCGGCGAAGGTTGGGTCCGCACCCTGGAGAAACTGATATCGGGCGCGGAGGTGCGGGCGCTGGCCCAGCGGGCGCGCCGCTTCGCCGATGAGGGCCGCTACCCCGAGCCCGCGTCGCGATGGGCTTACCCCTGGCCGCTGATCTGAACCCCTAGTACCGGCCGATGGGAACCGGACGGCGCGGACGGCTTGCCTCCGCCGGCAGTTCCTCCTCGAGCCGCCAGAGCCATGCCGGCGCAGTCGGCGGAAGGTCGCCGGTCGGCGACTGCCGGTCGTCGCGATCCGGCGGCTCGGGCTGTGGCGTGAGTATCCGCCAGAGCATTACGAAGGTACCGGCGACGAGCGCGAACTTCGCGGTGCCGAACAGCAGCAAGCCGGCGAGCTGCTGGTCCTCGAGCGAGCGATAGGCGCGATAGAAGAGGTGGTGAGAGAGCGCCAGCGTAATGCCAGGGATCGTTGGGGGGACGCCCGCGACCATGAGATATCCAATCTTGGCAATCGCGCTCAGCCCATCGGGTCGCACCACCGGCCACCAGAAGAGGAAGGCACCCATCATGAAGACCGCTTGCACCGCCTCGCGGAACACGAGATCGCTGGTCGCCAGGTCGACGACCGCGGGCAGCTGCGATCCGAACAGTACGACGTTGAGCGCGACGATGCCGAGGACGGGGTGCATCCAGGACGCGGCGCGGCCGGAGAGCAACGGACTGACGCCGTAGGCGAGCAGCGGAATGGCCACGGCCAGCACCAGCATCTCGTCGAGCATGCGCAGGCTCAAGCGCCCATCGGCAAGCCGGCTGAGCGGAGAAACAAGGGCGGCGATCGACAGCAGCGACCCGGCGTAGAGCGCTGCGGAATGACGCCGCACCATGACCCTATTTTGGCGCAGCCGCCGGAGTCTGGGCGTAGCGCGCGAAGACCGCGTCTACGAATTGGACGAAGCGGTCGGCGAGCGGCGCGCTGTCGAGCTGAAGAAGGTTTTCCGCGTTGTCCTCGCCGGCATGCGACAGGTTGTAACTGCCGGTGAAGACGGTGTTGTCGACCACCGTGATCTTGGCGTGCATGAAGTCGTGGACGCTGGTCGGCGTGTAGGGCGTGGTGACCTTGGATGCAAACGGGAGAGCGGCGCTCACCGCCTGGAACGCCGGTCCCTTCCAGGTCGCGTGCGGGTCGACGCGCCACTGGCCGAGCACCTCGGCCATCTGCGTGCGGTCGTAGACACCCTTGAAGTCCGGATGCGGTCTGCTGGCCAGGTCAGCGAGCGTCCCCAGGATCACCCCGGCGGTGATCACCGGCGAACACACGCGGATGCGGCGTCGGGCATGCGTGATCCGATCGGCGATCACGTGCGCCATCTGGCGTCCGCGCCCCGGCGCAAAGAAGATATGTGCCTTGCCGGGACTGTCCTGGTAGGCAACGGGGACGCCAGCGAGGTCGTACTTCCCGCTGCCCTCGACCCGGCCGCTTTCCCACAGCTCCCCGAAGTTCCTCGCGTACTCCGCCGCCAATGCCGCGGACGGGATCTTGACGATGACGTTCTCCTCTCGCGTCCAGGAATCGTTCGTCCAGTTCATCGAGCCGGTCCAGACGGTTGCCGCATCGGTCGCCGCATCGCGCACGATGTATTTGTGGTGCATCAGGTCGGGAATGCCTGACACGGGTTTGGTCGGCACGGCCAGGCTGGCGATGAACGCGGTGTCGGCCTGCGAGGGCGGCGGCACCGGGATCGGATTGGGAAAGTCGACGTTGTAGAGCAACCGGACGGCGACGCCGCGGCCGGCGGCGGCCTTGACCGCGGCCCGCACCTGTTCAGCCGGCCCGTCCGTCACGTTCAGGTCGTAGATGGCGATGTCGAGACTGCGCTGCGCCGCGCCCATGAACTCGGCCAGTTCCCCCGCGACCTGCTCGGCCGGCTGCGCTCCGTCCTGGAGAAACGTCACCTCGACGGCGGGCGTCACTGGGCGTCGCTCTTCTTCGGTTCCGCTTGCTCCCTCGGCTGGGCCTCGAGCACCTTCCGCTGGTAGTACTGCTGCACGATGTCGGCGGCGTGCTGGATGTCGTCGGTGACGACCATGAGGTCCAGGTCCTCGGGCGAGATCTTTCCCTCCGCCAGCACCCGGTCG
>WNFI01255794.1_pt1 | contig 13030 bp, 12 predicted proteins | sample 5400471 | NCBI WGS metagenome assembly WNFI01 (sample SAMN13153348, study PRJNA577476) | soil metagenome | isolation source: 100 cm saprolite on Douglas fir-dominated hillslope | place: USA:California | collected 2013-09-17
CTCGCCACTCAAAATTCCTCGCCAAAGGTCAGAGGCGATCATCTGAGGACGATCGCGTGACACCGGACACCGGGTGGACGCGGCGGCGTTGTACCTGACTTCGCGCGGGCGCCTGCGTTCCCGAACTCCCGGCAGGCCGTTCAGGCGGCCGGGGCGAGTACCGAACCCCAAGCGGCGTTAACCGTGCAGGGTTAGTCTCCAAGTTCCGCCCGACGACGAGTCACGAAATCTTCGAGCTCCGCCCGGATGGAGTCATCCAATGGCGGCTGCTCGTACTCTTCCAGCTTCTTCGCCACGATGTCCGAGGCCCGCGCGGTCGCATCCTTGCCGCCCAGCTTCAGCCACCGCTCGTAGTTCGCGGTCGAGGACAGCAGCGGCCGGTAGAAGCACTCCCTGAACCGCTCCATGGTGTGCTGCGCGCCGAGGAAGTGCCCGCCGTGCCCGACCTCCTCGTGCGCCCCGAACGCGAGCGATTCCTCGTCGATCTCCAGCGGCGTGAACTCCACCCTGAGCATCCGCAGCAGTTCGATGTCGACGATGAACTTCTCGTAGCACGACACGAGGCCGCCCTCGAGCCAGCCGGCCGAGTGCATGACCCAGTTGGTCCCGGCCAGGAACGTCGGCAGCAACGTCATCAGCGACTCATACGCCGCCTGCGCGTCACAGGTCTGGCTGGAATTGAGCCCACCGCCAGTGCGGAACGGCAGGCCGTAATGGCGGGCGGCGAGCTGCTGAGTCAGCGCCGCCGGAATGGACACCGGCGACATCGCGCCCATCAGCAGGAATGGCGTCAGCACTACGGGCTGGTTCGCCGCGCAGTACTCGAACTGGGCGTCCAGCATCCTGTCGTCCCAGCGCAGCGGTGAGTTGCAGTTGATCAGCGAGATCGTTGCAGGGGTGGCCTCGATCGCCGCCCGGCCGCCGAACAGGATCTCCGTCATCTTGATCGTGTCGGCGGCGTTCGGCCCGGAGACGACATTGCCCATGTAGAACTTGTCGGTCAGCGTCTGCAGCGCGTAGATCATGTCGAGGTGGCGCGAGTCAAGCGGCGCGTCGTTCGGCTCGCAGATCACGCCGCCGGCCGAATCCAGCTCGGGGAACGACTGGGAGAGCATCGAGAGCTTGCGGAAGTCCTCGAGCGTGGCGTCCCTTCGGACCTCGCCCTCGCGGACGAACGGCGACCCGTACACGGCCCCGAAGACCATCTGGTCGCCGCCGATGTGCACGTTGTTCCTTGCGGAAGAGCTCGGCCGCCTCCGGCTTGGCGAACTGGATACCAATCTCGGAGACGATCCGCCGCCAGCCCTTGTCAAGGACGGCGACCGCGTCCGCGGACAGGATCTCGTAACGCGGCATCTGATTGCGGAACATGGCGACCTCGGTTCGGTGCGGTGTCGGTTCTGGGGTGTCAGGGCTAAAGCCAATCTTGACCGTCATAGCCTGGAAACCTAGGATCACATCGTAGAACTAGGTTCTGGAATATGGAACAACCTCCGAAGGATCATCGTGAGCAGCCCAAACGGGACGCAGGCCATAGACCGGGCAGCGATGCTACTCGCCGAGGTGGTGCACGGCAGTGAGCCCGTCAGCTTCACCGAGCTGACTGCTGCCTGCGGCCTCGCCAAGTCGACGACGTCGCGGCTGCTTACGGCGCTCGAACGGCATCAGCTCGTGCGGCGCGACGGCGACGGCCGCTTCTGGCCAGGGGAGCTGTTCGTCAGGTACGCCTGGCGAGGAACGGCCGGCACCGACCTGGTGGCTGTCGCCCAGCCGTTCCTGGCCCGGCTGGGCGAGCAGACCTCGGAGACCATCAACCTCGGCATCGCCGTCCCCGCGGGGGGTTCCGGGGGGTCGTCCTCCCGGGCCAACAGCGGCGCTGCCGATGGGGCTAGCCGGGCGGGCCGCGACACAGCGGCCGGACCGGCTAGCGCGGGCGTTGCTGCCCGCGCGGGCGGGGGCGGCGCGGGCAGCGGCGCCGGCGGCAGTGCCGTCGGCGGCAGCGTCGACTACATGATCGTCCAGCAGATCGCCCAGGTGGACAGCCGGTACATGATCGGCGGCACCAACTGGGTCGGCCTGGCCGTCCCGTTGCACTGCTCTGCGCTGGGCAAGGTCCTGCTCGCGTTTGGAGCGGCCGCCATGCCGTGCGAGCCGTTCGAGGCCAGGACCGCTCGCACGATCACGACGAGGGCAGCCCTGGAGGCCGAGCTTGCCACGGTCCGCTTGAGCGGCTTCGCGGTCACGGAGGAGGAGCTCGAGCCCGGGTTGGTGGCCGTCGCGGCCCCGGTTTTCGCCGGGGGCCTGTCGGCCATCGCCGCTATCTCGGTCTCGGCTCCGGCGGCCAGGCTGACCTCGGACCTGATCCCGGCCACCGCGGCCAAATGTGTCCGGGTTGCCGACGCCCTCTCGGCCATGCTTGGCGGGCCGCCGGGGCTCGGCCACGACGAAGCAAGCACCGCGGCATGAACCCGACAGACCAGACCAAGCCCCGACCGCTGGTTTCAGCCATACAGAAGGTGCGCCAATGACGAACGAGGAGCTGCTCCGCCAGCTGTACGACGACACCCTGGTCGGGAACCGCCCGGCCGTGCTCGAGCTCACCAACGCTGGGCTCGCCGCTGGCCTCGGCCCCGAGACCCTGCTGTACGACGCGCTGATCCCCTCGCTCGAAGAAGTCGGCGCGCGGTTCGAGCGCGGCGACTTCTTCGTTCCGGAGATGCTGATCGCGGGCAAGGCGATGGCCGGCGCGCTGGAGATACTGCGGCCGCTGCTCGCCGAGACCGGCGCCGAGTCGATCGGCACCGTGGTGATGGGCACGGTCAAGGGCGACGTGCACGACATCGGCAAGAACTTGGTGAACATCATGTTCGAGGGCGCCGGGTTCCACGTGATCGACCTTGGCGTCCAGGTCGCGCCCGAGAAGTTCGTCGACGCGGTCGTGGAGTACCAGCCGGACATCGTCGGATTCTCCGCGTTCCTGACCACGACGATGCCGATGTTCAAGGCCAACATCAATGCGCTGAACAAGGCCGGCCTGAGGGACAAGGTGGCCGTCATGGTCGGCGGCGCGCCCGTCACTCAGGAGTACGCCGACGTGGTCGGGGCCGACGGCTACGCCGCCGACGCCTCGGCCGCGGTCGTCAAGGCCAAGCAGCTGATCGCGAGCCGGCGCGCGGCTGCGCTTCACGCCTGAAGGGCGACATAAGCCATGGACACCGTGCTGCGTTCTGCCAGCAAAGAGGTCGTGATCGGCTCGCACCAGCCGTTCTGCATCATCGGCGAACGGATCAACCCGACCGGACGCAAGATCTTCCAGGAGCAGCTACGCCGCGGCGACCTGTCCCGGGTCGAGATCGACGTCGCCCAGCAAGTCGCCGGCGGCGCGATGGTTCTCGACGTGAACATGGGCGCACCCCTGGCCGACGAGACCGAGTTGATGGTCGCGGCCATCAAGCTGATCCAGTCGGTGACCGACGTGCCGCTCTGCCTCGACTCCTCGATCATCGAGGTACTCGAGGCGGGGCTCGCAACCTACGAGGGCAAGGCGCTGGTCAACTCCGTGACAGCCGAGGATGAGCGGCTCGAGGCCATCCTCCCGCTGGTAGCGCGGCATGGCGCCGCCGTCATCGGGCTGCCCAACGACGAGGAGGAGATACCGGAGGACCCGGCCAGGCGGCTCGAGCTTGCACGGAAGATCATCGACACGGCCACGGGCAGGTACGGCATCCCGATCGAGGACGTGCTGATCGACCCGCTCGCGATGCCGATCGGCGCCGACACCTCCGTCGTGGTCAGGTCGCTGGAAACGCTCCAGCTGCTGCGGGATGAGTTCGGCGTGAATACCACGCTGGGCGCCTCCAACGTCTCGTTCGGGATGCCGGACCGAGCCGCGCTGGTCGCCGCGTTCCTGCCGATGGCCAGCGCGTCCGGTCTGACCAGCGCGATCATGGACGCCAGGTCGCCCGAGCTAGTCCGCGCGGCGCGGGCCTGCGATCTGCTGCTGAATCGTGACGAGTGGGGCGCCAACTGGATCGCCGCGCACCGCGCCGGCGTTCAGGCCGCCCAGGCCGCCCAGGCCGCTCAGACCGCCGCCCAGGCGGCCGCCGCGCCAGCGGCGGCCGCGACCTAACAGGATGCAGGCAGACGATGACGCCCGCCGAGCTGGCTGAGCCGGGAGCGGCCGTGACGCCGCGAGTCGACCTGGTTTTCGTTACCAACGGAAGCAAGGTCAGGGTCCCCGCCGGAGTCACGGTCTTCGACGCAGCCAGCTGGAACGGCATCGCCATCGACTCGACCTGCGGCGGCCACGGAACCTGCAAGAAATGCAAGATCAGGATCGCCGATGGCGCGGTCCCGGTGTCCAGCCTGGACGTGCGGGCGTTCTCGCCCGATGAGCTGCGCAATGGCTGGCGGCTCGCCTGCCGGGCCGAGGCCACGACCGACCTGCACATCGAGGTCCCGCCGCTGACGACCAGGCCCAAGGCCGCCACGGTCGGCGTCGGGCGGCAGGTGATCCTGCGACCCGCGGTGCAGAAGCGGTACCTGGAGCTCGCCGAGCCGTCGCTGTCAGACCAGCGCAGCGACGTCGAGCGGGTTCTCGACGGGCTCGATGACCTCGAGTTGCGGGTGGACCTGTCCGTGCTGCGGTCGCTTGGCGGGGTGCTGCGCGGAGCCGACTACAAGGTGACCGCCGTGGTCGTCGACGAAGCGCTGATCGACGTACAGTCCGGCGACACGACTGGCAACCGGTACGGGATCGCGTTCGACCTCGGCACGACGACCGTCGTGGCGACGCTGCTCGACCTGTCCACGGGAACGCCCGTGGCGGTCAGCTCGATGCTCAGCAAGCAGCAGCCGTTCGGCGCGGACGTAATCAGCCGGATCAGCGCGGTCATGCTTGAGCCTTCGAACCTGGACCGGCTGACCGAGCTCGCGCACTCCTCGCTCAGCGAACTGGTCACTGAGATCTGCGACGAGGCGGGCGTCGACCGGTACGACGTGTACGAGGTCGCGCTGGCGGGGAACGCGACGATGACGCACCTGGCGCTCGGCATCGACCCTGAGCCGCTGGGCGTGGCGCCGTTCATCCTCTCGGCCAGGCTGCTGCCCGAGATACTCGCGTCCGACATCGGCGTGCAGGTGCACCCGAGGGCGCGGGCCGTGGTGTTCCCGGCGTTCGGCGCTTATGTCGGCGGGGACATCACCGCCGGGCTGCTCGCTTCTGGCATGAACCGGGACGCCCGGGTGCGGCTCTTCATCGACATCGGCACGAACTGCGAGATCGTCCTGGGCAGCCGCGACTGGCTGCTGGCAACGGCTGCACCGGCCGGCCCGGCATTCGAGGGCGCGGCCATCAGGTGCGGGATGCGGGCCGCCGACGGCGCGATCGAGGGAGTTGTGCTCGACGCCGGCAGCAGCGGGGGCGTTTCGTTGAAAATAATCGGCGATTGCGAACCTGTCGGACTGTGCGGCTCGGGGCTGGTCGATGCTGTCGCCAGCCTCGTCGCGGTCGGCCTGCTCGACCGTTCTGGCCGGTTCGTTCCGGTCGACGTCGCGGCCCAGATCGCGCCCGGCCTGGCGGGACGGCTAACCATGCTGGGCAACGAGCGGGTGTTCGTGCTGCACTGGCGCGGCGAGCCCGGCGACGTCGCCGACTCGATTTTTCTGACTCAACGGGACGTACGGGAACTGCAGTTCGCCAAGGCAGCCATCGCGTCGGGGTGGAACGTCCTGCTTGAGGAAGCCAGGCTGACCCCGGCTGACGTCCAGCAGGTGCTGCTCGCCGGGTCGTTCGGCAGCTACCTGTCGCCGGCCAGCGCGATCAAGCTCGGCCTCGTGCCCAAGATCGGTGTCATGCGCGTGGTCAGCGCCGGGAACGTTGCCGGTGAAGGGGCCAAGATGGTGCTGCTCTCGGTCCGCGAGCGGGCCGCGGCCCTCGCCTTGCTCGAGGAGGTGAGATATGTCGAGCTATCCGACCGGCCCGACTTCAATGACAGCTTCGTCGAACAGCTCCAGTTCCCGCTTTAAGCGGCCGCGCGGCGGCTCGTCCGACGCGCGCGCTCCATCAGGCGCTGACGGAGACCCGACCGCGATCATCGCCTGCGGCGCGCTCGGCGGGCACCTGCGGGAGATCGCCTCGCGCCGCGGCTGGGACGTCCAGATTCACTGCCTGCCGTCGATGTTGCACAACTCGCCGCGCGAGATCGCACCGCGGGCCGAGCGGCTCGCTGACGAACTGCAGCAGAACGGGCTGCGGGTCGTGCTCGCCTACGCCGACTGCGGCACGTACGGCGAGCTTGACCGGCTCTGCGAGCGGCGCGGGCTCGCCCGGCTGCCGGGGCTGCACTGCTACGACGTGCTGGCCGGCCCGGACCGCATCCGGGCGGCGCTTGAGGCCGAGCCAGGGACGTATCTGCTGACCGACTTCCTGGTCCGCAGTTTCCGGTACTCGGTGCTCGTGTCGCTCGGCCTGGACCGGCATCCTGAGCTGTGGCCGGACTACTTCGGGCACTACCGGCGGATCGTCTGGCTCGCGCAGTCCCCCGAGCCTGGGCTGGCTGGTGAGGCGGAGGCGGTGGCAGCGATGTTCGGCCTGCCGCTGACAGTGATGGACGTCGGCACCGCACGCCTGGAGCGCGAACTTGAATCGCTGCTGAAAGGGGCGGGAGCCGCTGTTGAGGCGAAGGATCTGCGCAGGGCGAAGGATTTTCGCCAGATACAGCCCCAAAGTCTTCGAGATCATGGAACGTGCGCCAGTGCGCGTGCCACATTGGACGCAGCAGTCACAGCAGCCCCAGGAGCTGCCCTGTGAGCCCGGCCAGGCTTCGCCTGCCCGGCGCCGGTCTGAAGCAGATAGTCCCGCTGTTGCATAAGGCGCGATACGAGGTCCTGCCGACGCAGAGCGCCGAGGACGCCGTGCTCGAATCGGTTCCCCGCGACGTGGTGGTCACCATCACGGCCTCTCCCAGCAAGGGCCTCGAGCCCACGCTCGCGCTGGCTGAGCGCCTCGCCGCCGAGGGCTACCAAGTCGTGCCGCACCTGTCGGCGCGGCTGGTGCGCGACTCGGCCCACCTAGGCGAGGTGGTCGCCAGAATGACGGCGATCGGGGTCGACGACGTGTTCGTGCCTGCTGGTGACGCGGATCCGCCGGCCGGAGAGTTCTCCAGTGCCCTGGACGTACTCGAGTACCTGGTTGAGCGGGGCAGCCCGTTCAAGCACGTCGGAATCACCGGATACCCCGAGACGCACCCGAAGATCGAGGACGACATCACCGTCCAGTCGATGTGGGATAAGCGCCGGCACGCTACCTACATCGTGAGCAACTTGTGTTTCGACCCGGGCGTTCTGCGGCAGTGGATCGTCCGGATCCGCCGCCGCGGCGTGAAGTTGCCGCTGCTGGTCGGGCTGGCCGGGCCGGTGGAGAGGACCAAGCTGGTTCAGATGGCGACGAAGATCGGCGTGGCCGACTCGGCCAGATTCGTGGCCGGGCACTCCTCTGCGTTCGTCCGGCTGTCGACGCCAGGTGCCTACCAGCCGGAGCGGCTGCTCGACCGGGTCGGCAGCACGCTCGCCGCCCCCGAGTCTTTGGTCGATGGCCTGCACGTCTTCACGTTCAATCAGGTCCGTCAGGCCGAGCAGTGGCGGCAGGAGCTACTCGCGGACCTCTCGGCTCGCTCCGGCCGCTGACGGCGACGGCTGGTAGAATGACAGCCGTGTAATTCCCTATCAGAGCGAGTTCCCATGTGCGCCGCGCCGGGCCCTGCTGCCGTGCATGTACCCGACAAATGCCCGACCTCGTTGATCTTCGTGGACGAGAGTGCGGCCAAGGTCAGTGCCGGGCGCTTCTTCGTAGTCGGCGCTGTGAAGGTGCGGAAGCCGGGTCGGTTGCTGAGGGTTGTGCAGGACATCCGTGACCGGCACGGTTATAGAGAAGAATTCAAGTTCAGCAAGATCACCCGCGCGCGGATTCCCGTCTTCAGCGAGCTCATAGATGCGCTGGAGCAGTCCGACGCTCATATCGCGGCTTGCATTGTCGACCGCAGCAAAGGCACCGATCCTTTCGCAAGTGCGGAGCCGCAATGGGTCGCACATGCCAGGATCACCGCCAGGCTTCTGGTAGGGATCATCAACAAGCGTGAGCTTGCCTCAGTCCTGCTGGATCAAGTGACAACGCCTAGGGGCTGCGCATTTGACGACACAGTTCGCGAGATGGTGAACGGCAGAATGCGGGCTACTGTCCTAGTCTCGGCTTCATGCGTCGATTCGGCGTGTAACGACGGTGTCCAGTTGGCAGACCTCGTTGCCGGAGCAGTGGCACATCAATGCGGTCAGGCAAACGAGACGGCCCGGCCCTCGTCGCACAAGGCGAAGGTGGCCGGACGACTGGCGGCGCCATTCGGAGTGCCGAGCCTGCGGGACATCCGGACCGAGCGAGTGAACGTAGCCACGCTTGGTGCCCTGGGCTCCGGGCGAATCCAAACCGGACGCCGTCAACACGATAGGTCGAGTTGAGTTCGCGTTCTGACGGACGGTACCCTTGAGGAGCGGTCAGAGCTTCGGGCTCATAACTGCGCACCTGGGCCAGAGCTTCGGGCTCACAGCTTGGGGAACGACCACTTACGCAGCGAAGCACCCCTCGCAGGACGCGAGGGGTGCTTTCGCATTTCCAGCGCGGCTAGTCCGGCGTCCTGACGGGTGCGGAAGGGCTTCAGCGCTGTGGAATCCAAACCGCCAGTGACGCCGACTTGAGGCAGCTGCCTCCGCATCTGCCGTACCTCGGGGACGAGGAGCACGGCAAAGGTGAGCAGCACGATTGCTGCACCACCGGTCAGCAGGACGGACGAGGTGCTGAAGGCCGCCGCGAGCGGGCCTGCGGCGGCCACACCGACCGGCGCGAGCGCGAAGGTGCCCAGCGCATCGAAGGAGGAAAGCCTGGACAGCAGGTCGCTCGGAATCTCCTGCTGCATCGTGGTGACCCAGTTGACCATGAAGATCTCGGAGCAGCTTCCGACGAGCAGGGCCGCGGCGGCGATCAGCGGAACGGCAAGCGGTACGGCGAGGGCAAACAGCAGCGCGGCAAATACTCCCGCCGCGATGCTCGCTACCAGCAGCAGCCGCTTCGGCCTGAACCTCATCATGACGAGTCCGCCTAGGACAGCGCCGATGCCGTAGGAGGCCAGGATCAGGCCCCAGCTGCGGGCGCCGCCCGGGCGCACGTCGGCGACGACCGGCCCGAGCACATTGAGGGTGCCACTGATGATCGCCGTCATGCACGTGAACTCAAGCACGATGGACCACAGCCAGCGCCGGGCGATGAATTCCCGCCAGCCCTCGCGGAGCTGGTACAGCGTGCTCTCCCGCGCGGCGGCGGCAGGCACCGCCGCGAATCGCATGCCGCTCGCAGCGCAGCCGCGACGGCGAAGCTCGCCGCGTCCACCGCCAGTCCCCAGCCGGGAACCAGCCACGCCCACCAGCACGCCGCCGAACGCTGCACCCGCGATTCCGGCGCCGTTGCGGCCGGTACGAGAGATGGCGTTGGCCTGCGCCCGCTGGCCCTCGGTGACGGTCTGCGGCAGCAGCCCCTGGGAGGCTGGATAGTACAAGCCCAGGCCCATCCCGCGAACTCCGGCAAATACGACTAGCTGCCATACCTGCGCCTGGCCGGTGAGAACGAGGATCGCGGCGGCGCCCTGCGCCGCCGCCTGCAGGCCGTTGGCCGCCATCATCATCTTGTGCCGTGCGAGTCTGTCGCCGGCCACGCCGCCGACCAGCAGGAACACGATCATCGGGATCAGTGAAGCCGTCGCGACGTAGCCCACGTCGCTGGTCAAGCTCCGGCTGCGTGGTCACACGGTTCGATGGTTTGGGCACTCGGGGTCATCGCGACTGCTTGCGTTCCAGTTGTCTCTGCTTGCGCTCATTAGTCGTCTCGCCGTCGATGAACCGGGCCTGGCGGAGGTCGATCTCGCCGTTGCCTACCACCGCCAGCCCTCGGAAGGTGCGGTGCCAGCGGCAAGTCGTTAGGCGCGAGCCGCCCTGAGCGAGGGCCGCGGGATAGTGCGTCCTGTCGACTGGGCAGCATCCAGCCAGGCAGCGATAGCGTCCTCAACTTCAGCGACCGCTTCATGCGGCGTCGCACCGTGTGATGCGCAATGCAGCAGGTCCGGAGCGACGGCGATCCACGCGCCGTCTTCGTCGCTCCTGTACACCTCTATCGAATAAGGGGTCACGGCTCTGCCTCCAAGTAAGGATTGTACGGACGGACCAGCGCTACGACCTTGCGGACCTGCTATGGCTTAGCCTGACCATCCAACTGCTGCAGGGTCAGGATTTCGTCAACTCCAGCGCGCACAAAGACCTGCTGCGATCCGATCGAGTAACTTCTCTGGTCTATTCGGCTGCTACCAGAGTCGGCGGGAGATTTGCGACCTCCAGACGGAACCTGATTCGCGGGCCAGCGCCTCTACCTGTTGGAAGGGAGCGCGCCTTGGCGAGGGATGACGAGTTCGCCGCGCTCGTCGCTGCGCGTTACCGCGCGCTCGTTCGGACGGGGCTGCTGCTGACCGGCGACACCGGTCACGCCGAAGATCTCGCTCAATCCGCGTTGGTCAAGACCTACCTTGCCTGGAACCGGCTGCGCGAGCCGGCGAACGCCGAAGCCTATGCCCGGCGGACGCTCGTCCGGCTGGCGCTTCGTGCCCGGCAGCGACGCTGGAGCGGCGAGATCGCGTCAGGACAGATTCACGGTCGCGGTGCCGATTCCCTCACTGACACCGGCCACGATGATCTGGTTCTTGACGTGCGGCGAGCGCTCGCCGCGCTGCCAGCGGCGCAGCGGGCAGTCCTCGTCCTGCGCTACCTCGATGATCAGAGCGAAGCCGAGACCGCGCGGCTGCTGGGGATCTCCCCGGGAACGGTGAAGAGCCGCGCCGCCCGCGGGCTGGCTCGCCTCCGCCAGGCCGGGCTGCTCGACCGCGAAGGGAGAACGCCATGAACGATGAGCAGCAGATCCGTTCCTTGCTCGCCGTGGCAGCAGAACCATCCGATCAGGTCCAGCCGCCCGTCGAACGCCTGCTCGGCCGGAGCCGCCGGGCACGCAAGACCCGCGCCGCCTGCTCGGTTCTTGGCGTCGCCGCGCTGGCGTCAGCGACATTCGCGCTGCCGCCTGTGGTCCGCTCGCTGAGCCATGGCCAATCCGGGCCCGGACCCACCGCGAGCCAGTCACCCGGGCCAACCGCCGCTGAGCTTTCCCGATTCCGCTGGTCAGCCCTGCCCGCCTCGCCGCTCGGTCCCCGCTCCCAGCCGCTGCTGGCCTGGACCGGCAAATATCTGCTCGAACTTGGAGGCGCCAAGAACGGTACGACGCAAGACAGTGGCGCGGCCTTTGATCCGGGCACCAGGCGCTGGCATCGGATTGCGCAGGTCCGCGCCAATGTCGGCTTCTCAAACGCCGTCGCTGTCTGGACCGGGCGTCAACTCTTCGTGGTCAACGGCCAGCTCGACATGTGCCTTATGGTTCCGGGGCACCCATCAGAGACCTCAAGATGCCTCCCGAACGCCGGCCTCTATGACCCGGCCGCGGACCGGTGGACGACGACGCGGCTGCCCGGGAAGATGTGGGGCCTGACGCTCATGGCGGCGGCATGGACGGGCCGGGATATCGTGATCGCGGGCGTCAATGCCAGGCGCGGACGGCCAGGCGTGGCCGCCTACGACCCTGCAACTCGTCACTGGCAGATGATCACCCCCCAACTTCCGGCCCGCCACAGCCCGGTGGCCTTTGCGATGGTTGCCGCGTCCAACCGTGTAATCCTCTGGTCGTTGTGGTCTCGAAGCAAGAAGATCTCAAAGAACGGTTACTCGGTCTCCTCTGGCATCGACGTGCTGTCGCTGGACCGGAGCGGCCGCTGGAGCACGGTCACCGGCAACTGGCCGCAGCACACCGTCGTCGAAAACCCCGCCTATGGGAGCGGCAAGATCCTCATTCCCTCCGGCCAGATCTGGTGCGGCCTCTGCAGCCACCCGTACGGCGATTCGCCCGCCAAGCTCGCCGACGCCGACACGCTCGGCCTGACATCGGTACCCGCCGGCCCGCTGGCATCCCGAGACTTCATCGAGCCATCCATCTGGCTCTGGAACGGCAGCAGCGCGCTAGCCGCCAACGTGGGCACACCCTGGTCAGAGCCGGCAGGGGTTCACATGGCATGGATCAGCCAGATGGCGGCCTTCGATCCCGCCTCGCGCCGCTGGCATGCTCTGCCGGTCCCGCCGGGCCGCGCGCTGATAGCGGCGAATCCGCTCTGGGCAGGCCGTCAACTGCTCCTGCTGACCGAGGGCGGGGGTTTGCTGTCATTCCACCGCTGATCCGCGGCTGGGCAGACAGTGGTTCCGGCCGCTACGTTCAGTCACCGGCCGGGATCAGTGTCTGCCCGGCATCTCCCTTCAGCAGCAAACGCTAGAACTGGCCCCAGGGCAGCACCGCGGTGACCGCTACGACAAGGAACAGCAGAGTTAGATAACCGATCGACAGGTGGAACAGCCGCATCGGAGCAGCCGCAACTCCCCCGGCGATCCTGCCGCGCATCCGATGCGCCTCGACCAGGAACCATGCGCCGAGCCCGGCGGCGCACGCGCTGTAGATCCACCCCGCGTAAGGCGTGAGCGCCAGCGTGGTCGCCACCATGATCCAGCTGTAGATCACGATCTTGCGGGCCACGACCTGCGGGGCGGCGACCACCGGCAGCATCGGGACGCTGGCTGCCGCGTAGTCGTCCTTGAACTTCATCGCCAGCGCCCAGAAGTGCGGCGGCGTCCAGAAGAAGATCACGCCGAAGAGCACCAGTGCCGGCCAGGCAACCTTGCCGGTAACCGCGGCCCAGCCTACGAGGACGGGAAAGCATCCGGCGGCACCGCCGATCACGATGTTCGACGCGGTCCGGCGCTTGAGCCCAAGCGTGTACACGAACACGTAGAACAGCAGGGCGGCGTCGGCGAGCACGGCCGAGAGCCAGTTCGCCAGCAGCCCGAGCAG
>WNFI01326511.1_pt1 | contig 13030 bp, 18 predicted proteins | sample 5400471 | NCBI WGS metagenome assembly WNFI01 (sample SAMN13153348, study PRJNA577476) | soil metagenome | isolation source: 100 cm saprolite on Douglas fir-dominated hillslope | place: USA:California | collected 2013-09-17
ACGAGTATTGCCGCCTGTTAGGGTTTAACATTAAACTCCCCCATACACGTTCTTTCGATGCCGCTCTGGGATATGGTGACTCCTTGCTTTCAAACCTTCCCATAATGCTCTCAACCCTGTTGCATTCCGTCTCCATCAACAATCATGCCGTCCGACTTCCAACCTAATACAGGCCGCGGAAGGCGTTGCAAAGGATCTTTCCCAAATCAAAGCCCTCCTCTTTGGCGACGGTGACCCGCTGCCCGAGGTTGTCGCTCAACTCGCAAACGAGACTTACGCGAATGATCTCCTCTACCTCCTTATCCTCCATATTTCCAAACTCGATTTTGAAGCCCGCAAAGATGTTGCGCAGATTTTCAATAATCTCCTTCGGAGGCAGATTGGGAGTCGGTGGCCTACCGTGGAGTACATGTGCGGGCCCGGGAAACAAAGGGAGGTGATTTTTACGACGCTGAAGGGATACGAGAATGAAGATGTGGCATTGAACACGGGGATGATTTTGAAGGAGATGCTGAGACATGAGCCGCTGGCGGAGATTTTATTGAATTCGGATGAGTGAGTAGGCGCTGATCTTTGGAGTCTCGTCTAACTACTCGTAACCAAGGTTTTTCTCATTCCCACATTACATCGAGGAGACAACTTTTGGGATTTCATGCGACGCGTTCGCCAACTTCAAGGTATGCTTTCTGTCTTCGATACTAAGATACTGTTTGGACCTCTCGTATCTCAGGAAACCCTGACCCGACACAAATCAATGGTCGCCGAGTATCTCGAGAAGAACTATGATCGCGTATGTTCCACCCTGCTCGATTTCCTGGTCGAAGGATACACCTCACGCTACCTTCTGTTCAGTTCTTCGCGATGTATTCCCGCTTGATCAACTCCTCAAACTACGTCACGAAGCGCCAATCACTCAAGCTCCTCGGCGAGATTCTCCTTGACCGTGCTAATTTCAACGTGATGACGCGGTTTATAGCAGAGGAACATAATTTGAAGGTGATTATGAACTTGTTGAAGGACAAGAGCAAGAATATCCAGTTTGAGGCGTTCCACGTGTTCAAGGCAAGTGTAGTCGCGAGGTGCAAGTGCTCTTGAAGGATGGTCAACTGATGTTAGGGATGCAGGTATTCGTGGCAAACCCGAAGAAGCCGCCGACGGTTGAGGCTATTTTACGGCGGAACAAGGACAAATTGTTGTCCTTCCTCAGGGCATTCCACAACGATAAAGAAGATGAGCAATTCAGCGTAAGTCTACCTCTCGTCTTCAAGGTTCGTAACATCGACATACCCCGTCTAGGATGAGAAACAATTTTTGATCGTCCAGATCGAGGGGCTGTAACATTTCTAATCCAATAATCACCTCATCTTATACCCTGTAATTCGTGCAATCCTATTTTCGTACTCTATGGGTTTGCTGTTCCTAGTCCTGTCTTTTCTCCTCGAAGCGGGTATACCGCCCATCACCGCCCTTTTTATCTCCCCATATGCGGTGCGCCGTGCACCATAATCAGGGCTCGCTATAGTGTGGAGTGATCAAACGAGTGAGGGGGGATGTAAGGCAAAATGTGTGAAGTCTAGCTTCCACCTTAATGATAGCCAAAAGACAGCTATAAGGATCCTGAGCATGCTTGCTAGTCCTGGTATTTTATTCACAGAATGCACCCATCGTGAGGTGTGTATAGTTGTTTATCATAAGTATCTGAGCGTCTCCTGTATGGAAAATCACGGTGTCAGCTTTGAACACCTTGGTAGGCGCTATCTGGAGTAGTTCCAATGAGGTTTTCCCACTGACCACTTTCGCACCCGTTTTCGCAGCGGAAGATGTGGACTACTCTCTCGGAGGACAGAGTTCCGAGAGAGCGAGAGCTGAAAACCGTGCACTCTTGGAAGAACTTGATCGTCGCAAAGGCGCGCGATCCTTGGCGGTGCCTACAGATGATACAAAAGTTCGAGCTCGTCTACGTGAACTTGAACATCCGATAACGCTTTTCGGTGAACGAGTATGCTAAATTATCTATCATTAACATTCGACATAGTGCGATTGGCTTGTGATAGGCTCCAGATCGTCGTGACCGGTTGAAATACCTTCTGGCCCAAATGATGGTTGCAAGAGGGGAGGATGCAGTTATGGAAGAAGAAATTTTGGACTGCAGGAGGAGAAGAATTACTCGCTGCCCGACGAACAATCGCAGAACTTTCGCTCCCCAGGTACGCTTCGGTGTTCGGAGCGTTATGCAGCGATAAACTGATCATTTCTCAGAGCTCGTGCTAGATTGGCCCACCAGAAAATAGAAAGTAAAGTTCCATTGAGTCGCATTATAGACTCAAGGAAAGAAGCTATTTCTCAACTCAAAGTGCGCGATCACTCCAGTCATTCGTAGCGATTTTTAATGTCTCTGGCGTAGACCTTCAACCAACTAGGGTCTCAGATTGGCGATGAGCGTTGTATTTCTCAGGTTAGTTTCTCTCCAAATGGGGAGAAACTCGCCACAGGAAGTTGGTCAGGAAACGTCAGGCTTTGGAATATCCCTAGTTGTTCTCAAGTGGCACACCTCCAAGGTATGCAGGTTGTTCGTATCCGAAAACAGACGATATATTAAATTATTTAACTGTAAAGGCCACACGGATCGAGTTGGTGGTGTCGCCTGGCACCCGAATGCGACAATCAGCCAGAGCCCTGACGCCATAAATCTCGCCAGCGGAGCAGGCGACAAGAGTGTCTTCTTATGGTCATTAGCTGTGTAAGTTACAACGTATTGACTTTTGCGTTAAACTTCTTACCGATCCATAAGCGACAAGCCACTTGCCAAGCTAGATGGTCACGAGGATCGAGTTGTCCGAATAGCATTTCATCCAACGGGACTATTTGTAGCGAGTGCTAGCTTTGATGGTACTTGGAGGCTATGGGATATCCATCGGGAGCGTCCTATCCAGATTCTAGCACAAGAAGGTCACTCGAAAGAAGTCTATGTTGTCCGGTTTCAAGATGATGGTGCACTCGCGGCTTCCGGGTGAGTAATTCTTCGCAATCATTCAGCCAGGTCAAAATGGACATAGATTAATCTAGAGGGCTTGACGGAATCGGTCGTGTTTGGGATTTACGGACTGGTCGCACTGCCATGGTGTTAGACGGACATGCACAAGGGATCTTTGGAATCGACTTTTCCCCGAATGGGTACTTTCAATCCTCAACGGTATCCATACGGTGTTGATTCTTTGATCAGTTTTCAGATAGCAACAGGGTCGGGCGATGACACCATCCGAATCTGGGACATGAGATCGCTGAGAGCTCTCCACACAATCCCAGCACATAAGTCGACGGTATCGGAGGTCCGGTTTTATCGGCATCAAACCAATCCTTACTACGAAGTGCTCGACGCGACGCGAACACAGAACCTGCAAAACAATCCTCACGACCTGATTACCAATGGGATATATCTTGCCAGTTCGGGCTATGATGGACTTGTCAAGATATGGTCCGCAGATGACTGGCAATTAGTGAAGGCCTTACCGACAGATGCAGGCAAGGTGATGTCAGTAGATATCTCTCGGGGAGGAACATACATTGCTTCTGGGTCCTGGAATAAAAGCTTCCAGCTTTTCGCGCAAGAGTAATATACTGGTTACATCCTCCACACTGATTTATATATGGCTGAGTGCTCCAATATGACCGTCTTTTCGCACAAACCCCGAGGTACCTGACCTAAATGAATTCAATAAAACGGGCAACTCCGCTATATACAAGTGTGTATGTTCCCATTAGACCGGAGTTGCGCGGCTTCTCGAAGCGCCATGGTGGATTCAACGTCTACTCATTCTCACAAGTCGACCAGGCTAAGATGAGGCGTAGATACTGCCTTGCCGCTGTAGCTGGAATGATAACTTTCTACTATCTCTTGGTCCAGTGGCCGACACCGATGATAGCGCTTCCGCAAGGCAACATTGTGGGCAAGCAGGTGACAGTCGATACTCAAGCTGCCACAGGACGGAGGACTTTTAAGCAAGACCATTTTCTAGGTTCGCCTTGACACCACAATCTAACAAATAGCCAACTTGAACATATGCGCTGATCAAATTCTTCTTCGGGGTGCTTGTCCACACCAGGTATCCCTTATGCATTGCCTCCAACAGGGCAGCTCAGGTTCAGAGCACCTCAGCCTATCTCAGATAATCCTTCTGGAAGGATAGAAGCGAAGAAGTATGGACCCGCGTGCATGCAAACACTTGGTATCCACAATCAGGGGCAATTCTCCGAGGACTGTCTGACTGTCAATATCATCCGTCCGGCTGGCATCTCGTCACATGCGGGTCTTCCGGTCCTGGTCTGGATACATGGAGGCGCATTGACCTCGGGGTCAGGTAGCTTGTATGACGGGTCCGGGCTGGTTGCCCGAAGCATAGACTTGGTGTGTCATACTTAGTACATCAGTGTTGCCTATCTCTAATCTCTATGCAACAGAACCGCCCAATTATCTACGTATCTGTGAACTATGTAGGCCTTGGTATAATTTCTATTGATGAGCTTGAAGATGACTAATTTTGGGTGTGTTCAGCGCCTCCAACTCTTTGGCTTCTTAGCAGCACCAGAAGTTGAAGAGCGGGAAGACGCTAATTTAAATGCCGGACTTCTTGATCAGCGTGCTGCCTTGCGATGGGTCAATAGGAACATAGCGTCTATTGGCGGAGACCCTGACAAGGTATCTAGACACGAGTTATTTTTTGAAACGATACAGAAGCAAGTCAATATGATTAGGTTACCGTTTTCGGTCAAAGTGCAGGCGCTATAACGACCGGGGCACAGATGTTTTGGAATAATGGGAGCGGTGATTCAACGCAGTCGCTCTTCAGAGGAGCGATATTGCAGTCAGGAAGTATATCCGGGTCCGTCTCATCAAATATGCTCATCGCTGCATTCTTATGTTCCACTTATCTAGCTGTCCTATTCCGGAGCCTTCAGTACATGAGGAAGCATACCGTCGCCTCGCGGAGAATGTGGGCTGCATCACTTCAGCAGGTACACATCAAGTGATTAGCGATTTACATTCTTCCTCCAAGTACGGATCGGAGAAGGTGTCGATAATTGATTGTCTCCGTGAAGTGTCTGTCGACTCACTCTCACGCGAAGCGTCACAAGTGGAAAAGGATGGATTGAAGGATCATGTTGGTGGGTTCAGCCCACTCCGCCCCTGGGCCGCGGTTCAGGATGCTAGTTCGTATACGAGACGAGGAGAGCATGGCGGATTCTATTATGCGAGACCTAGCACAATGCTTCAGCATGGGAACATATCAAAGATTCCGATAATGATTGGTAAGCTCAGCTGCCTGTCCTACAAGTGCTCATTTGGATGAGCTCACGTTCTCTTAGGAACAAATTTGGATGAAGGCACAGTATTCTCCCCGAAAAATATCCAGAACGAAGACATGTTCAGGGAGTACTTCGAGAGTGAGGGCAGACTTTAACCAAATAATGAGTTGGGGCTTATCTTTACTTACATAGGCTCTGTTATCTATCCGTATGCCGCTGACGTAACTACCAAATTGTTCGAAGAGCTGTCCTCCTTATACCCGGATGTGCCATCCCTCGGAAGCCCATATCCAAACAATATTACGGACTTCGATTATGACGATAGAATATTCCCCACGTCTGGAACGAGCAGAAGGAACCAGTTCAAACGGGTCGCATCCATCTTGGGTGACCTCATCTTCGAAAGCGGGCGAAGGCGTCAAGCAGAAGTTATGTCGAGCAGTGTCCCGGTATGGACATACCAGTTCCGTACACCAGTGAAGGCTTCGAAGCATTTGGGAGTCCATCATGCTGCTGAGATCCCATACGGTACGCTTCGCTCCTACAGCCCCCACTACAATACGGCCTCCAACAACTTTTTCCTCTTATACTAGTCTTCGGAAAATATGCATTTAAAGAGGATGGTCATGGTGTCATATCTAGATTAATGACGGAGGCGTGGATCAACTTTGCTTATGACCTGGATCCGAATGGTGGGTAGTACGACCTCCATTTTAATTTTCCGGGAGACATTAAGGTCGAATTACGTGAAGGAAATGCCCCGGAGCCATTCTGGCCGAAGTACTCATCCAAGGACAGGGAAATACTGGAGTTTCGGGCCAGCTCCATTGCCGTTGGGAAGGATAATCACCGGAAGGAAGCATTGGAATGGATGGCTTCCAACAAGGAGTGGAACTACGCTACGGGACGGTGACTTCTCGCCGTAGGCATGAGTTGAGTAACTTATGTAACGAAGATCCTGATAAATCAATCCTCCTCCCGGCGGGTGATCCTTATCTTATAGATGTTGGTGTTGACTCGTCAGGAGATATCGTGATTCATTTGCCCACGATCTAGGCAGATAATGTAACAACCGTGTTTCTCCCTCGAAGCCTCTAGCTTCATATCAGCACCCAAATGTTGGAGCTGTAGTAGTTGATGGAGAGCTTTGATTATACCAGACATTATTGTCTTGAAATGTAATTACTATTGGTTAGTATATCAAGGCCAAGGATATTGGAGCGATCCCCCATGAAATCAACCACTGAAACCCAATCCACGGTTGTGTTGAATAATGGTTCCAATAGAAGCCATCGCAGTTTTGAGCCCCTATTTCTCCCTTTGAAGCATGCACGTAATGGAACTCTCGGTTTGCCCAATCCAAATCTCGAATAGCTGGGTATGATAGTCCAGCTGGTTTTTTTTCCGACTCGCCAACACCTCACCCAGTGCAGTGTGGCGGCACGGTCCCTCATTATATCATATTAGGCAACGCAGCTGGCAGTCGCGCATAGCGACTCGAGTAAATGCAAGCATGACATCCCTCAACCCCAACGCGGACGAACGAATGGACAAAGTTTCATGCATGGGGCCCGTATCCTCATTGCGTGAACACGGCACTCTTACACGCGACATACATCTGTACATGCACCCCGATTGACTCCTGTCGGACGGCTACCGCGCGAGCTCGGTGACCAAGTTTTGTCAAACCACAAGGGTACTAGCTTATATCTATATAGTGGGGCACTTATTATGGATAATACACATGCATGCCGGTTAGGCTGCAACATCACAGAATATTCCTGACTCCCCGCTAACTTGGCGATTTCAAATTTAGGTGACTCTACATTCGATCATCTCGGAAAACAGCTCAATATCCTTTGTTCACGGCAAATGAACCTACATGCCGCCCGGCGAAGAGATAGTACTAGGGGACTGACCAATGACAGCGAGGTTCGATTTCTCAGGTGTCGCACGGTGCTGCCTCAAAATACTCGGATGGCAATAATGAATGTGGTTGCAAATTTTGAACCACAAGCGATCAAGAGAAGCGGAACGGAAAATCGGATACCACATGCACAGTAAAGGGGTCGCGTTTGCCAAGGGCCCTCATTTAGATACCGAAAGAGAATGATCTGGATAGGGGTATCATGGAGCAAAGGATCAATGGCGAGGCTATCTGACTTTTTGGCGTCACGTAGAAAACATTTAGGGTTGAGAAAATGACTGTCATCAAGGCGACATATCCACCGCAAGTGCCATCCAAGCTTTAATGGATAGCACTGTGTCACATGAGAACGAGGATCTCACTCATGGTAGACCAAAAAAAAAGGCTGTGAAAGAGCCCAGATGCACGTTTAGTGCTGGCATTTCACACGGGAAGTGGAGATCAGTGAACGGCCATCGGGGTTGAAAACCAATCGGAATGATCATGTACGAAAAGGCAAATTATGAGTGCAGGAAAAGGGCATACAGTATTCATTAAACTGAAAAAGAAACATGATCGCTGATTCAGACAGCATGGCTGAGAGCCAAAGATAGGCAAGAGTCAGAGCGGTACTACTAGCCTGGATGGACAACCTCAGTCACGATCGGTGACGATAAGTCCAAGGGACCAACGCACGTTGATTGTTCCCAACTCTAATGACCGTGACAGCGGGTAGTTCCGTCACTCACGTGGACGGTCTGGAACCGTTGTGACCAAATAAGGCAATGAATCCCACTGAGATCACCGGACTCTACACTCCTTGATGCGTAGGAGCGAGGTAGGACAGAGCGCAGGGAACGGGAGAGGGGGAGAGGGGGAGATTAGACGCACCCCTAGGATGGCGCTGGAGGGGGTGAGGAGGCAGGGGGCCCGCAGTTGGGAAATACACCTGAATTGATTTTCCTATTTGGGTCAATCGAATCGACCCCATTCCTAAATTTCAACCCTCATATAAACCTCCATGCACAACTAACAAGTACTCCCAAATTTTGTTTGCCCATCACCATCACCGACGACGACAACTACTCTCAACAATGTCGAGCACGACCTCAAACCCCCTCGCTGCGCTCTCTGACGCAGCTTGCTCTATGCCCAGAGTCGAGTCCATGCTCTCAACATCCCACCACGGCCAGTCCGCTTCCCTAGACTTATCTTCCCTATCCGAAGTAGCCTCTTCCCTCCCTCGTCAGCCCGTCCCCGTCTCAACTACCGCAATCCCATCTCAACCCACATCCGCGACGTCCAACACGAGTACCGAACCTCACCGACTAACCAGTGCTGGTCAGGCAAGGCGCAGACTCAGCGATACCACCCCGGCAACCGTCACTCAAGCCGTCTCCCGAGTTAGCGTCTCGTACGTTCTTGTCTCTATTTTGTCTCCTAGTCACCCCTTGTCTGGACGCTGGAGGCTTATCATTATTTTGTTCCGTTTGTTTATGCCTTTAGTCCCGATCTAGTATCTGCCTCACCAACTGTAGCTGTGTCTGTCTCGGCAACCACTACAGTCGCCACGCCTCTCGCTTCCAACTCCGGTGTGCCTAGCGGTTTAGCACGTTCAATGCCTACCAAGGGCACCTCTTCTAATCCTGCTCCTATGTCTCTCCCGACGCCTATCGTCCCGAAGAAGAAGGGTCAAGCCAAAGCTTTCAAGTGCGAAAGTTGTTCCAAGGTCTATCGGCACTCGAGTTGGTCAGTTGGTCATGATACCCAATTCAATCGAGTGCTGATTCTTGAGGGATTAATCCCAATCCAAATCTTTCTGTATTTTCTGCCGTGCTGTATGCGGTGTGCTATATGCTGATATGGTGCGGCACCGATGCCTAATGGGGTCTTGTGGTCCGATGATGATCAGTTTGGTGAAACATCGTTGGGAACATAGTCCTCATTGGCGAGAGGCGTCCAAGTTCTCAATGTCCAAGCATCAACAAGTCCAACTCCTCGAGGTTCGTCCGTGCCTCACTTCACGTATCCCAATGCTGACCTCCCCAATTTCACTCTCTCCATCCCGTCCCTATTTCGGCCTCTTCCCAACCATGGCCCATCTCGCAAAAACAGGCAGCAGCGATCCTCTCACATATCGCTCCACCCTCTATTCCCTCGACTGACACCACGACTAACACCACTTCAACTTCTCTCAAATCCGACACCGGCTCCGCTCTCCCCGCAGACTCTCTCGGTCTAACGGAAGAAGAGGCTCAACGAATGTCATCCTCGCTCGGTACCTCTCTCCCCGAAGACCGTTCGTTGTGGCCGTATTTTGTCTCCGGAGGTGTTTTACCTCCTCCGACTTCGGCGCTATCGGTACCGTATCGGTCTTACGAGAATGGATATACTGGTGTTGGTAGTGGTGGTAGCCAGAGTTGGAGTAGGAGGAGAAGAGGGAGCTCGGTTAGTGCTGGAAGTGAGAGTATCATGGTCGATGTGGAAGATGTGGAAGATGAAGATGCGGAGGTGTTTGGTGGGGAAGGTGAGAGTGTGGTTGTTATCGAGGAGGATGAGGAGGTGGTGATAGATGTTGAGGGAAGTAGTGAAGGCGAAGTTAAGGAGGAGGATAAGGATAGTGGTTATGGAAGCGGAAGTGGAAGGTCTTCGGTGCCTGAGAAGAGAGAACCACCGAAGGAGGAGGAAAGAGTAGGGATGGTGACAAGGGCAAGGTCTAGGAGTACATCCTCCAATTCATATGCTCAGTCACGATCACTCTCTTCTGTGAGTGGTGGCATTACCGGCAAATCAGCACCAAGCACGAGGTATTCGCTTCGACGTACTCAGGGTCCATCGTCCTCTTCCGGGTATGGTGCTACGAAGCATATAAGGACCAGTTCTCATTCCTCCAGTGGACATGCTGGGCATGCCCCTACCAGTCGCTCGTTACCATCGAGCAGTATGCTTTCTACTTCTCCTTATGGTCGCTCCCTCGCTATCTCCCACTCTCACTCTCACTCTCACTCTACGCATTCCTCTTCCGGAACGGGAATGCATACTCGCTCCCATTCGTACAACTATCCTCATCCCATTGCGATCCCATCTATCATGCCTAAACCATCTCATCAGCCTTTTGCGATAATATCTTCATCTTCTACCAGTGCTTCGCCTATTTCTCCTCACCCCCATCTCTCTACCAGTTCTTCTCTGTCTGCTACCGGTGGACCGTTGCCTATCTCCATCCCGTCCTCATCTGTGCGCGGGAGGGGTGTAGATGACGTTATGGAGGAGAATGAGGAAGAACGGAAGAGGGAAGATCAAGACGATGATGAGGAGACGGTCGATGGGGACGTTGATGCCGAAGGTGGGGCTATGAGGTGGGATGAAGGAATGGATATGGATATGGATGTTTAGCCTTAATTGGATCGTCCTCTCTCCCCGCTTTGGAGTCACTATCCCCGAGTCCTGACGTATCGCCAATCTCCAATTTCGTCTCGGCATCATTTTGGATCGTTCTCTCAATGGTTTTATTTTAATGCCCGTCGTCGCATTGGATCGGATACGTATCTTATTTCAACTGCAAGCTTTTCGACTCAACTCCATTTTCTATTCACTTTGCATGTGTTTTATATCTCGCTGCATTTCCTGGTGCTGTTCGTTTTTTGCGTAAGTGACACACTCGTTCTCCATGCTCTGCATGTTGGCTCCTTTTCATTTATATTCTTCTCCCGTCGTACTTACTTTGTCCTCTTGATGACATATCCATATCTCTTTCATCCATCCAACTTGTTCCCCTCCCTTGCATGTCTTCCCGTTACTTGTCCATATTCCAAGGGCATATTGTACCATCGTCCACGGACTCTCCGGATCCTGTTGCGTTGCGCTGTGCAACGCACTTCTCCTCGCATTCCATCTTGTTCCATATACTTGTAATTTTTTGTTTTTCGGTCTTCGCCTTTGGTCAGCTGTTGCCGTTGTGCATGCTTGCCTGAGCGCTTTTTCTGTCTTGTTGTGTTGGAATCGTCAAGTCCTTTTCTTTTCTTTTCTTTTTCGTGGCATGGAGGTTGGCCGTGGTTTTTCGCCATCGGCCTCTTGTTTGTAATCATCCCTTCGACATGGCATGTGCAACGGTCGACTCCATTTTCCCTTCCTCTTTCTTTCATTCTCTTTAAACTTTCTGTAACACCATGGACATGGAATACCTCACTCCGATACATCGATTTTTGTTGACTTGTCGTTATTTCTCATGGAGCTCGCTCTTCGTTTTTCTCATTTCTTCTGTGTGTTAACGTTTTCCCATGTACGTCTCTTTCCAAGCTGTACATGCGCCTTGCTAGGCGTGCCGAACAACAGGGATATGTACGTGCCGTGCAATCGGGATGTACATATCTTGGTTTGTGTCTGTTTAGGTTGACTTTCCTTCCTTTTTGTGTTTTTCTTAACTTGTACATATACATCATGCATGGAAGGTGGAAATTGTATGGATTTATACTTCCCGAGCGCCGCTAGCCGGGTTGTCGTTAGTTGAGTTACTCTGTGGCATACATGTATGCCCGCATATATACGCGCGACCGTACTGCCCGCTACGCAGAAATACTTGAGGATCCGAATCGCGGATTCCTCAACCGTTGCTTAATTAATCGATCTGTCCGTCGCTTGCAGGCCAGGTCTGGATCATTTGTCACGGAAGCCTTGCAATGGCCAACTAGCGGCCTCGCATCAGCATGTTCACGGGGTCTGAAAGCATGTTGGAATAGAGTTTTTCGTCAAGGCAACTCCTCAGCGGATCCACTAGAACTGGATCGACTCATCGAGATGGCGAAGTGAGTGGGTGATTAATTAATCAAGCAATCAGACATAGAACTTTGGTTCCACATTTGTAATAAGGCATCTTTCTTACATGGGGAAAATAGTAGCAACATGTCAATCTATCCCTTCTTAAGATCATGACGGGCCTGCTACTGTTTCGCGAGAAAGGCACAAGGTTTTGAACCTTCGATCTTTTTTTCAGTACCGGGTCAGGCCGGGTGATAACCGGACTTTTTGATCGCTCCAGCCTGAGGCATTCTGAATGACATGGCTGAATAGATTTATATTCTTTTTGTATGTAGCATGGCCCACTTACTCGGAGTGGGGTTGCCTAGCTCAAGCTTCCCAACCAACATCGAGAGGTCAATGAAAGCAATTCATGCGACCTAGTCATGACCCGTTGATATATCATGGAAGTGGTCTCATGATATATGGCACCCATGGGATAGGGTGGTTCGAACGTAGCACCAGCTGGCGTCCCGTACCTGCGACTGTGCGTCCGGGAATTATGTCATTTCGCCAGTGATGCCAGCACTGGCCTTCTCCTGCTGAGACTTGGGTTCCGACTTCTGTCCTACTAACCCGCTGTCTTGTGTGGGGGTTTTGGTCATGGGGATTTCAGCCCGCAGAGGTTTCGGTCCTTAGAGCGGTGTCCTCGCCAGATATGGATACGCTAGAAGGGAGGGCATCGAGCCTTCCATCGACTTTAATTGCGGATTGGGGTGCCCACCCATAGCGTTTAGGTTGAGAGACCAGAAAATCTCCGGGATACTATTGAGCCGTTTGGAAGTGTACACAAGTCGGTTTGATTTCTCATACTCACGAGGTTCTCAGTATTCATAGGCCTGAATCACTTTACAGGTGAAGTAACGGGCAAGGATCGCTTCCGGGGCATTAGCATGATAGAGATAACGACTCGTAGTTCACTGCCATGAAACAGAATCGCTCCGGTGCTATGAAGAAATGCTACGATGAGAATGTAAACTGGACATTCACGGCCATTTCACTGATCGAATGTGGAAACAATCG
>WNFI01092249.1_pt1 | contig 13028 bp, 10 predicted proteins | sample 5400471 | NCBI WGS metagenome assembly WNFI01 (sample SAMN13153348, study PRJNA577476) | soil metagenome | isolation source: 100 cm saprolite on Douglas fir-dominated hillslope | place: USA:California | collected 2013-09-17
GATCTCAGGCAGCGTGAGCGACAGCGCCAGCGCCCCGGCTGGCGCCCATTGCCGGCCGGCCAGCCGGCCGACGAGCCCGGCGAACGTGAGTACGGCCAGACCGCCGAGTACCGGGTCGATGACCGCCCCGCCGCCCGAGCCGCTCGTCCAGAACCCGCCCGCGAGCAGCATCGGCAGGCCGGCCGTTACCGCCGGGAGGACATCATGACCGTGGGCGGCGAACCCGATGCTCGACAGGTGCAGGCCAGGGCGCGCACCGCCGAACGCTGCCAGCGAGCCGGGGATCGGCAGCGAGCCATGCTGGGCGATCCAGTAGCCGGCCTGAAAATAGGCCCCTGGCGTCCGGGCGGCGATGACCGATGGCGAGTTCGCGGCCAGCTGCCAGACGGTGAAGCCGGCGGCGATCGCGACCGTACCGAGGATCCCGAACCAGCCTGGCCAGCCGCGTTCGCGAGCCTGCCCGGGAAAGTCGGTCGGCCAGTGGCTGGGAACCTTGGACAGCAGGTTGACCGCGAGCGCGGTGAGGAGCGGCGCGGCGATAAGCAACATCGGGACCGGCGCGAATGCCCCGCCGAACAGCAGGGGCAGCCCCGGCACCAGCCAGGCGACGACCGCGATCGCTGGCAGGACGGTAAGCCTGGCGAACGCGCGGCCGGCCCGCTGTCTGGTTCGGGCGGAACGCTCGCGGCGAGCGGAGCTCTCGGACGTGGGGTCGGGCTCGGCATGAACGAGCGCGAACGGCAGTGACAATTTCCGCGGCCGCAGCCGAGGCAGGCGCACCGTCAGGGTTCGAGGCGGGGCGGCGAGCGACCCGTCCGCACCTGGCTTCGCGGATTTCGCGCCACGTTCTGACCGCTCCGAGCTCGCCTCGGTTCTTGGAGCCTGCGGCTTCGGGGGACGCACGCCAACCACTGTATGGGGCGCGGGCAGAATTGACGCCGATCGCGGTCCTGCGTCTCCGACGTGACCAAGCCTCGGCGGCAAGTCAGCCGGTACTCGGCGGCAGGTCAGGGGTGTGTACCAGCCCGGCGCTGCCCCGGTGTGTTGCTTAGTGGCGTTTTTTCCTCTCTCGACGGCGTACCATGGGCGCGGAAACCGACGGCCAGCCACCGCGGCAGCCACAGATCACACCGCTCGGAGGACCGATGACGCGCACCGGCATGCGCCGCCATCCCGGTTCTCGTAAGTATTCGCTCGGCATGATGCTCGCCGGATGGGCGGCGATCGGCCTGGCCGTCATCCTGGTCAGCGGCACGCTCTACGGGTACGTGAAGTACCGCAACGTGATCGACGGCATCAATCACGAAGTCATCACCGATCTCGGCAAGCGGCCGCCGAAGCTCAATAACGCGCTGAACATCCTCGTGATCGGATCCGACAGCCGATCCGGCCGCAACGGCAAGATCGGCGGTCATGCCCAGGGGCAGCGCTCAGACACCGTGATGGTCGCGCACATCTCGCCCGGGGGCGGCCGCATCACGGTGCTGAGCTTCCCGCGCGACACGGTGGTACCGATCTACCGTTGCCCGTCGGAGCCAGGCTTTGCCGGCCAGAGCCTACAGTCGGGCGTCGAGCAGCTCAACGCCAGCTTCGCCGACGGCGGAGCCAACTGCCTGTGGAAGACCATCGAGCATGCGACGAAGATCCACCTGGACAACTTTATCCAGCTCAACTTCACCGGCTTCATTAGCGTGATCAACGCCATCGGTGGTGTTCCGGTCTGCTTGCCAACCGCGATCCATCCGACCAGCTTTGACAAACTCAGCCTCAAGCCCGGACGGCAGGTGCTCAAGGGCCTCAAGGCACTGGAGTTCTGGCGGCTGCGAGAAGACTTCGGCCTCGGCTCTGACTTGCAGCGGATCCAGCGCGACCAGCTGCTGATGGTCGGCCTGGTGCAGAAGATACTCAAGACCGGCGTGCTGCACAGCCTCACCAAGACCTGGGCCATTATCAACGACATCTCCAAGGCGCACGCACTCACCACCGACGCGGGGCTCACCACCGGAAGAATCGTCACGATCGCCAGGAGCGTCAGCGGGATCTCGCGGAAGAACATCCAGTTCATCGAGGTTCCGACGGTCACCTATCCGGCCAACCAGAACTGGGTCGAGTTTGACACGACCAAGACGCCGAAGCTGTTCAGCGCCATCGAACGCGACCGAGCCCTACCGAAAGCCCCGAAGGCCAGTAAGAGCAACAGCGGCAAAGGCAAGAAGAATAAGAAGGCACAGCCGCCCAAGCTGCTCAGCGCGTCCAGCGTCAGCGTCAACGTCCTGAACGGCTCCGGGGTCCAGGGCATCGCCGGCAACACCGCGACCGCGCTGACCGCGCGCGGCTTCCACATCCTCGGCACCGCCAGCGCCACCACGGCCAGCGGCGCCAGCGACTACAGCTACAAGAAATCTGTCGTCGAGTACGCCGAACCAAAGGACCTGTCGGCCGCCGTGACCGTAGCCTCGCAGCTCCCGAGCGCGTCGAGCGTCGTGCTGCGGAAGGTCAGCTCGATCACCGCCGGGACCGTGACGCTGATACTCGGGTCGGACTTCACCAATCTTGGGCCGCCGCCTTCGCAGCCCGTCGGCAACCTGGCCGGGCAGTTCGGCGGTTACCAGGCCAGCACGAACCCGTGCAAGGGCTACGGCAGCGCATATCAGCCGCGGGACGCGCGCCGCGGGGCAGGCGCGTTTCTCGCGTGCTCGGCTGGATCGCGGTGGCGGTCGCCGCGGTGCTCGTCGGCGGGATCCTGACCGCGTACGGGGTCTACCGCGATGTATTCGGGAAGATTCACCAGATCCTGGTGACCGGCCTCGGCAACCGGCCGCGCGCGTATAACCACGCGCTGAACATCCTCGTGATCGGTTCCGACACCCGCATGGGCAAGAACTCCAGGTTCGGCGCCCGCATCACCGGCCAGCGCTCGGACACCGTGCTGATCCTGCACCTGTCCCCCGGGCGGAGGCGCGCCGTCGTTTTGAGCATCCCGCGTGACTCAGTCGTGCCGGTGCTGGCGTGCCCGATCGTTCGCGGCGCCCCTGGGCAGGTCGCGGCGCCCGGCCAGATTGAGCAGATTAACGCGACCTATTCGAACGGCGGGCCCGGATGCCTGTGGAAAACGATCGAGCACACCGCGCAGATCAGGCTCGACCACTTCATGGAAATGAACTTCACCGGGTTCGAGAACGTCATCAACGCCCTCGGCGGGGTCAGCATTTGCCTGCCGTACCCGATCCGCGATCCGCAGTCCAAGCTGTACCTGTCCCGTGGCATGCACCACGTCGGCGGCGCGCAGGCGCTGGCCTACTGGCGGGTGAGATACATCGGCGCCGGCTCGGATCTGGAACGCATCCAGCGTGATCAGTACCTGATGGCGTCGGTCGCCCAGGAGGTCAAGCACACTGAGCCGCTCGGCAATCCCGCGCGGCTCTTCAAGATCGTCAGGGACGCGGCTGCCTCGCTGACAACCGACAGCGGGCTCAGCCAGGGCCGGCTGATCTCGCTCGTGCAGCGGCTGCGGACCGTCCCGCTGCGGGCGGTTCACTTCGTGCAAGTGCCTGTCGTGACCTATGCCGCGAATCCCAACTGGGTGCAGTGGTCGAGTGATGCCAGCAGGCTGTTCAGCGCGATCGCACATGACAGGACGCTGCCGGAGACCGCGGCGCGGCTCGGACATCATCGCTCCCTGACCGGTGTGGCGAGCCGCAGCACGCACGCTAAGCCGCTATCGGGCGTGACCCAGCGCTACGGCGGCATCACCGCGGGCGCCAACGTCTGTCGTGACGCCAGCGCCTTCGCTGGGCCGCTGGGGGGCCACTAGACGCGACGCCTGGACCCGGCCCCCGCGGCGAGCAACCCGTGACCGCGCAGTTAGATGACCGGGGGGCGGCCTGCCTTGGCCATCCGCCAGGCGGTACGGAGCGACATGGGCTGGCGCCGTCCGGGGTCCAGCCGCCATCCCTCGCCGAATCCGGCGAACCAGGCCCGCAGTGCATCCCGGGACCGCTCCCGCAGGACCGTGATCATTACCCAGTCAGCCAGGTACACGACGGCCAGCGGCCACGGCAGGTTCCGGCGCGCCAGCCAGACCCGGTTGCGCGCCTCGAGCCGGTACCAGCTCTCGTGCCTGGCGTTGTGCACCGCCGGATGGCACACCGTGACGGCAGCGTCGTACTCGATCCGGTAGCCGAGATCCAGTAGCCGCCACGACATGTCGGTCTCCTCGTGTCCGAAGAAGAACGCGTCGGGCTGCCCGCCGGCCTCCAGATACGCCGAGCGCCTGATCGCGCACACTCCGCCGGCGAACGTGGTGACCACCGAGGACCGCTCCGGGTCAGAAGCCCGCAGCCGCGGCACATGCCAGCGCCCGCCAGGGCCGCCCTCGGGATCGGTGACGCGGAACGACAGCACGGCCAGCATCGGGTCGGCGGCGAACCGGGCGGCGACGTGCTCGCCGAGCGCGGCCGCATCCGGGTACCAGGCGTCGTCGTCGAGGAACAGCACGACGTCCCCGCCGCAGGCCAGGACGCCCGCGTTGCGCCCGCCAGCCACGCCCGCGTTCTCGGCCAGCCTGATCGTCGTCACCCCGGCTGGCACCGGCCCCGCATCAGCGCCATTGCCGACGATCACGAGCTCGGCGCCCGAAGCGCGGAGCGGCGCCGTGCTCTCGATCGCACGGTATAGCTCATCGGGCCGGTTGCCCATGGTCAAGATCACGATCGAGATTTTCAACGCAATCGCCTCGAGGCGATGATCGCGACCAGGTGTGCGACCACCATGAATGCTGCCACGACCACGCAGGCGATGACGAGCACGCGGGTGGCGGTCAGGCCACCGCGGATCGCGTCGATGACCGCCGCGATCAGGATCAGCAGCGAGAGCTCGACCGCCTGAGTGATCCGGTGGATCCGCAGCACGCTGGCCAGCTTCCTGGCCCGGGCCAGCCCCGCGCTGGAGGGCGCCAGCGCCTCGTCGTCGTGCCCGGCAGGCAGGCTCGCCTTGGCCCGCGCGACCACGACATTGTCGGTCTCGGCCTTTACGAGCATCGCGAGCAGGGCGGCCGCGAAACCAGCGGTGACATAGCCACCGGCCACCGTCAGGTGCCCCTGAGCCCGGAATCCCAGGCCGACGAGCAGGGCGCTCTCCGCCAGGTAGTGCCCGACTCCGTCCAGGTAGATACCGGCCGCTGACTTCCTGTTGCTCCACCTCGCCAGCTCGCCGTCGGAACAGTCGAAGATCAGGTACAGCTGGACCAGCACCGCCCCGATCACGGCCGTCGCCAGACCGCCGAACGCGATCACGACGCCGGCCGCGATCCCGCATGCGATGAACGCGACCGTGACCGCGTTTGGCGACCAGCCAAGCCTGGCGAACACCCAGGTGGCGTACGGGGACAGCTTGCGGCCGTAGAGCCGGCCCAGCCAGTGCTCGTCGTTGAGCCGGTCGAGCACCGCTTGCGGCTGGCCTTTCTCCCTGAGCTCAGCCAGCGATGGCCCTGACATACTCCTCCACTCGCTTGGCGACCTCAGCCGGCGACATGGCGAGGCGCTCGAGGATCGTGTACCGGCCAGGCCTGGTCTCGGGAGCGTGGCAGACCGCGGCGGTGAACTGCTCCGCGGAAAGGCCGACGTCGCCGGGAAGGCGCGGCAGGCCGTGCCGCTGCAAGCAGGACGATATCGCCGCGGCCTGGCTCGCGTCATCGCGCAGGAGCGTGCAGAACAGCGCGCCGAGGCCGGCCAGCTCACCGTGACTGGCGGTGCCTGGGTAGAGCTGGTTGATCGCGTGCATGATCTCGTGGTCGCCGCCGCTGGCCGGACGGCTTGACCCGGCCACGGCCATGGCCATGCCCGACAGGATCAGCGCTTCGGCGAGCACGGTCAGGAACTCATCCGAGGTGCTTGGGCCAGGCTCGTGCAGCACCGCGTGGGCCGCTGAGCGGGCCATGGCAACCGCGAGGCCGTCGACCGGCTCGCCGGTATCGGCGGCAGCCAGCTCCCAGTCGGCGACGGCAGACAGGTTGCTGATCGCGTCGCCGATCCCCGCGGTCGACAACGGTCGTGGCGCCTGCCGCACCCGGTCCAGGTCAACCACGACGGCAACTGGCGGCACCACGCCGTAGGAGCCGCTGCCTGACTCGTGCGCCAGCGTGCTCACGGGGGAGGCGATCCCGTCGTGGCCGAGGCTGGTCGCGACGGCGACCATCGGGATGCCGGCGACGTGAGCCGCGAGCTTGGTGACGTCGATGGTCCTGCCGCCGCCGATTCCGGCCACCGCCTCGTAACGTCCCGCCCGCAGGTCCCGGCCCAGCGCGACCGCGCTGTCGTAGCCTCCGTCAGCGATCCTGATCACATCGGCGGTGCCGGGCGGCAGCTCGGCCGCGATGGTGTTGCCCAGGCCGGGGCCGACCGCGACTGCCACCCGACCTGAGGTCGCGATCTTCCGGTCCGTCAGCAGTCCGGCCAGGCCCGCGATCGCGCCCGGCCTCACGTCGATGACTAGCGGGGCGGCGAGCATTCGCGCCAGCAGCGGCATGATCCTCCTCCGGCAGGCACGCAGAGCCGGGGTGAGCGGTATCCGCGAGATCCGACACACCCTAGCAGCGGCCGGCGATCTCCCTGGCCCGCGACAAGTCGGCGTGGTCATCCACCTCGACCCATTCCACGGCGCCGATCGGCGCGGCCAGGACCGCGCCGCCACGCTCGGAGAACTCGGCGAACCCGTCCTCGTAGTACCGGTGCGGGTCGCGCCGCCAGGTGGTCTCCAGGCTGTCGGCGAGGGCGACGGCAGCGGCCGGCTCGATCAGCGTGACGCCCATGTACTCGCCGTGCGCGTGAGCCGGGTCCATCACCTTGGTGATCTGCACGAGCATCCCGTCGGCGTCCAGGATGACCTTCATCTCCTCTTCGGCGAGCGCCTTGATGTCGTCGATGGCGATGATCAGGCGGCCGAGCAGAGGCTCACGCCGGCTTCCGTTGCTGGTGCCAGTAACGGGCCAGAATCCGGCGCGCCGTCTGGCGCGGGCTGGCTCGGCGCTGGCGGAGAGGAGCGTCTTCTCGACGCTCACCGGATGGACCGTGTCGCCGTTGACGAGCATCACACCCCGCCCGAAGTACTCGCGGGCGAGCCACAGCGAGTAGGCGTTGTTCCACTCCATGGCCCGCTCGTTGTGCACGAGCTCGATCGTTATGCCGTACGCACGCTCGAACGCGGGAACCCGGTCGGCAACTACGGCAGCCGCGTAACCGACGACGATCACGACCTCGGTCAGGCCCGCGGCGGCGAGGTTGCGGAGCGCGATGTCCAGGATGGTTGTCTCGCCAGCCACGGGCAGCATGGCCTTAGGCAGCCCGTCGGTGTCGGGACGTAGCCTGCGTCCCGTTCCCGCGGCGAGAACCATACCGATCACCGCCGGTCTTCCTTCCTGGATCTGAGCTAGCCGGTCATGACCCTCCGGCAGATAAGCACACAAAGATACGCTGCGAGCCCAAGGTACCCGAACGTGGCCAGCCCCATGGCGGCGGCGAGACCGATGGCGAACATCCGGGTTTCCCATCCGAGGAACGCGCCCTGAGCTGCCCGGGCACCGCCTGGATCTGCGTGCGCCGCGCCCTGGCCAGTACCTGGACCGGCCGCGCCGGCACCTGCGCGGCCCGCGCTGGCGATGACGCCGGCGTACCGGACAAGGATGAGGGCGCAGGCGGAGAAGACAACCGGCCCCGGCACCGCGAGGGCGAACCCGAGCGTTGCCAGATAGACGTACTGGGCGAGGGCCAGCAGGACGGGAATCAGCCAGTCGAACTTGCCGTCGTGCCGATGACTCGAGCCTGGCGCGGCCAGCATCATCACCACGGGCGGTGTCAGGGCGATGAATCCCGGCAGGTTTCGCAACCCGAGGGCGGCCAGCATCGCAGTCGCGATCAGGCCCGCGAAGGCGGGCGGCAGGGGGATCAGGTTGCCCTGCACTAGCCGGCCAGCCCAGCGCGCCGCAGCTCCGTCGTCGCGCAGGGCCAGGATGACGTCCTGAGCGCTCGCCTGACCGGCGACCGGGTGAGCCGCCGCGTTAGGTGTCGCCCAAGCGCGGGCCTCGTGGGTCTGCCGCGCGGGCTCGGCCGCCCGGCTGGATTCGGCTGACCGGCTTGGCCCGGCCGCTCCGCTCGTCTCGGCCGCGTCGCTCGCTGCTGACCCTTCCCCCTTAGCAGCGGTTCGGCGGGTCGCGGAGCCGTCCCGCCTCGAGCCTGCCGCCGGCGAACGAGCCGCCGCGGGCCGAACCGCTACGGGCCGAACCGCTACGGGCCGAACTGTGGCTGGCCAAACAGCCGGGGGTTCGGCCGGGAACGGGCTGGCCGGGACGGGAAGTCCAGTCCACCATCGAGGCGGCCTAATCTTCCCGAGCATCGCGATGGTGGCCGTCACCGCAACCACTTCGACAGCCAGCACGGTGAACAACGCTGCAGGCGCACCCGCGGCGGCGAATGCAAGGAGCGCGAGCAGCCCGCGCAGCCCGGCCGGCAGGCCGAGAATCTTGCCCGTCCACCGCCTGACAACCGCTATGCGGTCCGACTCCCCCGGGTCCCCTGCGCCCAGCGCGGCCCTCCAGCACGCGCCGAGCAGCTCACTAGTCGCGATTGAGATCAGCGTGGTGACAGCGAGCGGCCAGATCCCGATCAGGATGGTCGGTTGGCTGCCCGCCGCCATTCCGCCGTAGATCGCGCACTCGGCGGCGGCTGCGCAAACGGCCGACATCCAGCAGTTACCGGGCGCCGTTTCGGCGTCGGCCGTCGCACCGGCCCTCGCATCGGCCCTCGCACCGGCCCTAGCACCGGCCGAACCGGCCTTTCCGGCCAGGCCGCGGGCCGCCACCAGCACCAGCAGCCAGCCGAGCATCGCGATCATGCCCTTGCCACCGTCGTGCGCTCCGCCGCTGAACCAGGCCGCAGCGCACAGCGCGAGCAGCAGCGAGATACCGGAGAGCGTGTTGGGTGAGATCGAACGGCCCACCGCCCAGGAGGCCAGCCAGCCCGACGACCGTCGGCCCCACGCGACGGCAGCACCGCATAGCGCGGCGACTTTTACCGCTGTGCCACCCCTGTCGCTCCGCTGCCCGGTGCCGGCACCAGCAACGAGCCCTTCGCTCGCCGGGCGCTTCAGTCCAAAGACGATCGGGGCCTCCATGGCCGGAATGTAACTAACCGTAATCAGTCAATCGCTTAGGGTACCCAAACGCGCTCAGGCGCCACGGTCCTTGGTCGAATCGGGAGCGTCCGTCCACCCGATTAAGGGCTGCGGGCGGGAGCGGGCGCCCCGGGCCGCGCGGCAGCGAGTCCGCCTGGATAAAGTCCGATCATGCGGACAGTCGCCGTAGTGCTGGCCGGCGGCTCCGGCGTCCGGCTCGGCGGGAACACACCGAAGCAGCTGCAACTGCTTGCCGGGCGGACGCTGCTCGAGCACAGCGTCGCGGCGTTCGACGCCGCTCCCGGCATCGACGAGGTCGTCGTAGTGATGCCAGCCGAGCTGATCGGCGAGGCGAAACGAATCCTGGACGCTGACTGTCGCAAGGTCAGCCACATCATCGCCGGCGGCACCGACCGTCCTGGGTCGACCAGGCAGGCGATCGAGGTGCTCAGCCGGGACGTCGGCAACAGCGCCGACGCCGACTGCAATGTGCTCTTCCACGACGCCGCGCGGCCTCTGGTCGATCAGCGAATCATCGCGGACTGCGTCTCTGGCCTCGCCGACTCCCAGGCTCTCGGCGTGGTGCTGCCGACGGCCGACACCATCGTGGAGGTGACCGACGGGGTGATGACGTCAATCCCGCCCCGGGAGTCGCTCGGCCGGTGCCAGACTCCGCAGGGCTTCCGGCTGTCTGTGATCCGGCGCGCCCACGAGCTAGCGGCGGCCGACCCGGAGGCGGGGGCATTCAAGCCGACCGACGACTGCGGCATCGTGCTGCGCTACCTGCCGGAGATCGGTGTCCGCGTGGTCCGCGGCAGCGAGCGCAACCTCAAGATCACCTACCCTGCTGACCTGCAGATCGCGGAAACTCTTGTTGCCGAGAGCGCCTCGGAAACATCATGATCGTGGTCATCGCATAGCGGACGACGCACGCAGCAGACGCCGCGGGCTGGTCAGGAAGCCGACTCCCCAGCTGATGTGCATCGTGGCCAGAACGGCAGGCAGCCAGGAAACCGCCCGCCCGGTGAGCCTGCCGTCGGTACCGGCTTTCGCGGTCACGACGAGCACGCCGATCACGTACGTCAGCGGGATGATCAGCCCGGCGGTCAGCAGCCACTGCCACCAGGTGCCGGTCCGGTCGGCCAGGCTGGCCAACCCGGCGAATCCGGCCAGCGTTCCGATCAGCAACGCGATCACTGTCGCGGGCGGCGCGAGGTAGCGCAAGTTGATCGTGCCCGCGTGCCGCCGCGCGACCGCGCGCCGCCAGCGGCCGTACAGGAAATACTGCGAGGCGAGCTCAGTGATCGTTGACCTTGGCCGGTAGGTCACCCTCAACTCGGGCTTGAACCAGATCAGCCCGCCGGCCTCGCGGATCCGGTAATTCATTTCCCAGTCCTCGCCGCGCAGGTACTGCTCGTCGTAGCCGCCGACCCCCTCGATAGCTGCGCGACGGAAGGCACCCAGGTACACCGAGTCCGACGGTCCCTCGTTGCCGCCGGTATGGAATCGCGCCGATCCCACGCCGGCCGGAGACGTCATCGCCCACGCGACGGCCTGCTGGAATGGCGTGATGCCCTGGGCCGCCATGACGCCGCCCACGTTGGCCGCGCCGGTCTGGCGCAGCGTGCGGACGACGGCCCCGATGTAGCCGGCCGGGAGCCGCGACCGGACGTCGACCCGGACGATGACCGGGTTCCGGGAGGCGCGGACGGCCGCGTTCAGCGCGTGCGGGATCTGCCCTGACGGGTTGGCCACCACGGTGATCCGGCGGTCGGCCGCGGCCAGCTCCCGCGCGATCTCCTCGGTCCTGTCCTTCGAGGGGCCGACGGCAAGCACCAGCTCAAACTCACCGGGATAAGCCTGGCTTAGCACGTGGCTGACGGATTCGGCGAGGTTCCGCTCAGCATTGCGCACCGGCATGATGACGGAAACGGGGCTTGCGGTGCCGGTCTGTCCAGCGGGCAGCCCTGGCCCGCGGCCGAGCGTGGCCTCCGCCTGGAGGTCGTCAGTATCGCTCATGACGTTGTCGACGGTACCGCCCCCCGACGCGTTCTGGCGCCCCGAGCGGGAAGGTTGTGGACTGCCTGGCGGACCGGCTAGGGGGGCACGGCTAAAGGGCGACGTCCTCCAGCATCTCGGTGACCAGCGCGGCGATCGGCGACCGCTCCGAGCGCACGAGAGTGACGTGCGCGAACAGCGGGTGACCCTTGAGCTTCTCGATTACGGCGACGACTCCGTCGTGCCTGCCGACGCGCAGGTTGTCGCGCTGGGCGATGTCGTGAGTGAGCACGACCCGGGAGCCTGCGCCGACCCGCGACAGGACCGTCAGCAGCACGCCGCGCTCGAGCGATTGCGCCTCATCGACGATCACGAACGAGTCGTGCAGCGAACGCCCTCTGATGTGCGTCAGCGGCAGCACCTCGAGCATGTCCCTGGCGACGACCTCCTCGATCACGTCCTGCGTCGTGACCGCCGAGAGGGTGTCGTAAACCGCCTGGGCCCATGGGTTCATCTTGTCGGCCTCTGAGCCAGGCAGATAGCCGAGTTCCTGGCCGCCGACCGGATACAGGGGCCGGAAGACGACGACCTTGCGGTGCTGGCGCCGTTCGAGCACCGCCTCGAGTCCGGCGCAGAGCGCGAGTGCCGATTTGCCCGTGCCTGCCCGGCCGCCGAGCGAGACAATCCCGATCTCCGGATCGAGCAGCAGGTCGAGCCCGATCCGCTGCTCGGCACTGCGGCCGCGCAGCCCGAACACGTCCCGGTCGCAGCGGACCAGCCGGACCGACTTGTCTGGCTGGACCCGGCCGAGCGCGCTGCCAGATCCTGACGCGCCGGAGTAGAGCACGAGGCCCGTGTGGCACGGCAGGTCAGCAGCAGCGGTGGATTCGAGTGTCCCCGTCTGGTATAGGTGATCCATCTCCGCGCGGCCGATCTCCAGTTCGGCCATGCCGGTCCAGCCCGAGTCGGGCGGCAGTTCGGCGCGATACTCCTGCGCCGGCAGGCCAATGGCAGCCGCCTTGATCCGCAGCGGCAAGTCCTTGCTGACCAGGACAACACTCTGCCCTTCGGCCGCCAGGCTGTGTGCGACCGACAGGATTCTCGTGTCGTTGTCGCCTAGCCTGAAGCCCGCCGGGAGCACCGACGGGTTGGAATGGTTCAGCTCGACTCGCACGGTCCCGCCCAGATCGCCGATGCCCATATCGGCGTCCAGCCGGCCGTAGGCAATCCTCAGGTCGTCGAGATGACGCAGCGCCGCGCGGGCAAAGAAACCAAGCTCGGGATGATTCCGCTTGGCCTCAAGCTCGGTGATCACGACCAGCGGCAGCACGACTCTGTGCTCAGCGAACCTGCCGATGGCGCCGGGGTCGGCGAGCAGGACGCTGGTGTCGAGCACATACGTGCGGCGATCAGACCCGGTGCCTGCCTGGCCTGGGTCCAGGACAGGACCTGCCTGGCTTGCCTGCCCTGATCGCTGGCCAGACGGCCGGGTTCCGGCAGACGGCCTGGCTGCTGACTCCTGAAGGTTGATACGGTTCGGGCGTGACGCGCGGGCTGTTGCGGAAATGGCCAACCACTCTCCCCTGGCGCCCTTGGGCGCCGCGTTGGACACAAACGTGTCGGAGGGACCGGGACCGGCCAGCGAAGGGCCGGGCGCCGGCCCTTCGCTCATCTCGCCTGCGTGCCAGGACGCGAAGCTCGAGAATCTCGAGGGCCTTCCCGCCGGGCGGCTACGCACCGCCCGTCAGTCTCAGACGGTACCCGTGAATGGGCAGGGTGCGAAAGTAGCGGCGCACCACGAGTCCACCGATGCCGGTCGCATTGCCTGGCCCGTCACCGCGAATTGGCCCGGGCGTAACCAATTG
>WNFI01115285.1_pt1 | contig 13028 bp, 9 predicted proteins | sample 5400471 | NCBI WGS metagenome assembly WNFI01 (sample SAMN13153348, study PRJNA577476) | soil metagenome | isolation source: 100 cm saprolite on Douglas fir-dominated hillslope | place: USA:California | collected 2013-09-17
TTGTTGAGCGCCACCTCGGGGATTTCGCCGCGCTTGAGCTCGATCACCACGCGCATGCCGGAGCGGTCGGACTCGTCGCGGATATCCGAAATCCCGTCGATGCGCTTCTCGGTGACGAGCTCGGCGATCTTCTCGAGCAGCGCCTTCTTGTTCACCTGGTAGGGCAGCTCGTCGACGATCACCGCGTGGCGGTCGCCCTTGCCGATCTCCTCGAAATGAGTGCGCGCCCGCATCACCAGGCGCCCGCGCCCAGTGCGGTAGCCCTCGTGCACGCCGGCGAGGCCGTAGATGATTCCCGCGGTCGGAAAGTCGGGCGCCGGCATGAGCTTGATTACCTCCTCGATGGCGGCGTGCGGGCTGGCAAGCAGGTGCAGGCAGGCGTCGACCACCTCGCCCAGGTTGTGCGGCGGAATATTGGTCGCCATTCCGACCGCGATGCCCGACGAGCCGTTCACCAGGAGGTTGGGAGCGCGGGTCGGAAGCACTGCGGGCTCGCGCTCCTTGCCGTCGTAGTTCGGCACGAAATCGACCGTTTCCTTGTCGATGTCCGCCAGCAGCTCGGAGGCAACCTTGTCGAGCCGGCACTCGGTGTACCGGTAGGCGGCAGCCGCATCGCCGTCGACCGAGCCGAAGTTCCCCTGGCCGTCGATCAGCGTATAGCGCATGGAGAAGTTCTGGGCCATGCGCACCAGCGCCTCGTAGGTCGCCGTGTCGCCGTGCGGATGATACTTGCCGAGCACCTCGCCGACGATCCGGGCGCATTTGACGTAAGGGCGGTTCCAGACGTTGCTCGCCTCGTGCATGGCGAACAAAACGCGCCGGTGCACCGGCTTCAGGCCATCGCGCACATCGGGCAGCGCGCGCCCCACGATCACGCTCATCGCGTAATCGAGATAGGAGCGCCGCATCTCCTCCTCGAGGCTGATCGGGAGGGTTTCTTTGGCGAAATTTTCCATCGGAAGAGAGCTGAAATTTTATCATGCCGACCCCTTGTTTTCCCTCTAAAAATCCCCGCAAAACGGCTTGTCTAGGCGCGTTTGCCTGTGCTTAAATCGGGCATCGGGAAAGACAAAAAGAGGAGGATTTCCACGAACGTCAAGAACGCCTTTTTCGTCGCTGCCCTGGGCAGCGCCGCGCTGCTCGCCGCATGCGCCACGCAGGAAGCGCCCAAGCCCGAGCCGGCACCGCCGCCGCGCGCCGAGCCTGCGCCTGCCCCTGCGCCGGTCGCGAAGCCGGAGCCGAAGAAGCCGGCGATCGTGAACCTCGCCTCGACCGAGCTGTTCGAATTCAACAAGGCGACGCTCACCACGGAAGCGCGCGCCAAGCTCGACAGCGAGGTGATCGCCAAGCTGAAGGACATCGGCAGCCTGCGCTACATCATCGTCAACGGCCACGCCGACCGGCTGGGCTCGGCTCAGTACAACCAGAAGCTGTCGGAGAAGCGCGCCGAAGCGGTGCGCGCCTATATCGCGTCGAAGGGCGCCGATTCTTCGAAGATCGAGACCCTCGGCTTCGGCAAGACCCTGCAGATAAAGTCCTGCCCGGACCAGAAGGACCGCAAGGCGCTGATCGAGTGCCTGTCGCCAAACCGCCGGGTGGTGGTCGAGATCCAGGGCACGCCAAAATAGCGCAGTCAAGCTTCCTCATTCGCGCCCGCTGGGTAGTGCCGGTCGAGCCGGCGGGCGCGGTATTCGAGCACCACGCCGTCGCCGTGCGCGACGGCGCCATCGAGGCAATGCTCCCTGCGCGCGAGGCGGCGGCGCGGTTCCCGCGGCACGAGACCTTTGATCTGCCCGGGCACGCGTTGATTCCCGGGCTGGTCAACGCGCACACCCACGCGGCCATGGCGCTGATGCGCGGGCTCGCCGATGACCTGCCGCTGATGCGCTGGCTGCAGGACCACATCTGGCCGGCGGAGGCGAAACACGTATCGCCGGAGTTCGTGCGCGACGGCACCCTGCTCGCGTGCGCCGAGATGCTGCGCGGCGGCATCACCTGCTTCAACGACATGTATTTCTTTCCGGAAGCCGGGCTCGAAGCGGCGCTCTCATGCGGGATGCGCTCGGTGCACGGCGTCATCGTGATCGAGTTCCCTTCCGCCTATGCCTCGGACCCGGCCGACTACCTGCGCAAGGGCCTCGCCCTGCGCGACCGCTACCGCGACGCGCCGCTCGTGTCCTTTACCCTGGCCCCGCACGCGCCTTATTCGGTGTCCGACGCGACTTTTCGCCAGATCGGAACGCTCGCCGCCGAGCTGGACCTGCCGGTGCACGTGCATCTGCACGAAACCGCAGAGGAAATCGAACGCTCGCTGTCCGAGCACGGCGTGCGCCCGATAGAGCGCCTGCGCCGGCTGGGCCTGCTGGGGCCGAACCTGATCGCCGTCCATGTAGTACATATAGATAAGCAGGAAATAGATCTTCTCGCGCAGCACGGTTGCTCGGTGGTGCACTGTCCCTCTTCCAACCTGAAGCTCGCCAGCGGCTTCGCGCCAGTCGACTCCTTCCTGAAGAAAAAAATCAACGTCGCGCTGGGCACTGACGGCGCGGCGAGCAACAATCGCCTCGACCTCCTCCAGGAAATGCGCACTGCGGCGCTGCTCGCGAAGGCGGTGGCCGGCGACGCTCACGCCATGCCGGCGCACGCGGCGCTGCGCGCCGCGACGCTGAGCGGCGCGCAGGCGTTGGGGATCGGCGACAGGACCGGCTCGATCGCCCCCGGCAAGGCGGCCGATCTGGTGGCGATCGACATGCGCGCTGTCGGGCTCGCGCCTTGTTTCGACCCGGTTTCGCATCTGGCCTACGCGGCCGGCCGCGAGAACGTGTCGCACGTCTGGGTAGACGGCACGCTGCAGTTTTGCGACGGAAATTTGCTCAACGGCGTGTTTTCCGGCTTGGACACACGCTGGCAGTTATGGCAGAATGCCTTGAGGAGTCGTGCAGACTCTTGATAGCTAAGCGGTTTTCGAAGATTCGAATACAGGCGGGGGAGCGAATGATCAAGAACACATGGATCCTGCTGGTGGCGCTGGTTTTCGCGGCTGGATGCGCAACGCACAGCGCCCGCGCCGAAGCCGAAGCCGGTCGCCGAAAAAGTGACCTTCGCCGCCGACGTGCTGTTCGATTTCGACAAGTCAGTGGTCAAGCCGGAGGGCAGGTCGAAGCTGGACGACTTGGCGAACAAGGTGCGCAACATCAACCTCGAGGTGGTGATCGCGATCGGCCATGCCGACGCCATCGGCACCGACGAGTACAACCAGAAACTCTCGGTGCGCCGCGCCGAGGCGGTCAAGGCCTACCTGGTGTCGAAGGGCGTCGAGACCAACCGCGTCTACACCGAGGGCAAAGGCAAGAAACAGCCCGTGGCCAGCAACAAGACAGCGGAGGGCCGCGCGAAGAACCGCCGCACCGAAATCGAAGTCATCGGGACGCGCAAGAACTAGGAACGCCCTTCCCCACGACAAAACCCCGCTGCGGCGGGGTTTTTCTTTTGCGAGAATAGGCGGATGAACGCGGCCCCCGCAGAGCTAGAGAAATTCAGCCGGCTCGCGCACCGCTGGTGGGACCCGGCGGGCGAATTCAAGCCGCTGCACGACATCAACCCCTTGCGGCTGGAGTGGATCGATCGCCACGCCCGGCTCGCCGGCCAGAGCGTGCTCGACGTGGGCTGCGGCGGTGGCATCCTCGCCGAGGCGATGGCGCAGCGCGGCGCGAGCGTCACCGGCATCGACCTTTCCGAAAAAGCGCTGCGCATCGCGGAGCTGCACCTCCACGAAAGCCATTTATCGATCAAGTACGAAAAGATCAGTGTCGAGGACTTTGCGGCCCGCAATGCCGGACGGTTCGACGCCCTGACCTGCATGGAGCTGCTCGAGCATGTGCCCGAGCCCGCGAGCATGGTCGACGCCTGCGCGAAGCTGGTGCGGCCCGGCGGGCAGGTATTCTTCTCCACCCTCAACCGCAATCCGAGGTCCTACCTTTTTGCGGTCATAGGCGCGGAGTATCTGCTGGGCTTGCTGCCCAAGGGCACGCACGACTACTTGCGCTTCATCAAGCCCTCGGAGCTCGCGCGCTGGAGCCGCGCGAGCGGCCTTCGCGTCGACGAGGTGCTCGGCATGACCTACAACCCGATTACCACGCAGTACCGGCTTGGCCCGGACTGCGGCGTCAACTACCTGCTGCGATGCGTGCGTGAGCTTTAACCGGGCGGTGCTGTTCGACTTGGACGGCACCTTCGCCGACACGGCGCCCGACCTCGCTGCCGCGGTAAACCGGCTGCGCGTCGAGCAGGGCCGGCAACCGCTCGCGATCGAGAAGCTCAGGCCGTTTGCCTCGGCGGGCGCACGCGGCCTGGTGCATGCAGGCTTCGGCATCAAGCCGGACGATGCGGAGTATGCGGCGCTGCGCGAGGCCTTTCTCGAGTACTACGCCGAGCGCACCTGCGTTGAGACGCGGCTCTTTCCCGGGATCCGGGAGCTCCTGGATCAGCTGAAAAGCCGCAACATCGCCTGGGGCCTGGTGACCAACAAGGCAACCCGGTTCACCGAGAAGATCATCGCCGCGCTTGCGCTCCAGCCCGATTGCGTGGCCTGCGGCGACACCACGCCGCATCTCAAGCCGCACCCCGCCTCGCTGCTTCATGCCGCGAGGCAGCTCAATCTGGCCTGCGAGGACTGCTTCTACCTGGGCGACGATCTGCGCGACATGAAGGCAGCGCGTGCCGCCGGGATGCGCCCGGTCGCCGTCGGATGGGGCTATCACCATCCCGAGAGCGGCGGTCCGGATACCTGGGACGCCGAGGCCATCATCGCGCACCCAAGAGACCTTCTGCCGTTTCTGGAGCCCACCGCATGAAAGCCGTCGCGCATACCACGAAGGACCTTGCATCGCTCGCCGACATCGAGCTGCCGAAGCCTGCCCCCGCGGGCCGCGACCTGCTGGTCAAGGTCGACGCCGTGTCCGTGAATCCCGTGGACACGAAACGGCGCGCCGACCCGGCGAAGACCGACACGCAGCCGCGCGTGCTCGGCTGGGACGCCGCCGGCACCGTAGTGGCAGTCGGCAACCAAGTATCTCTTTTTTCCGAAGGAGATCCCGTCTATTACGCGGGCGACGTCACCCGGCCCGGCTGCAACAGCGAATTCCAGCTCGTAGACGAGCGCATCGTCGGCCGCAAGCCCAAGAGCCTCGACTTTGCGCAGGCCGCGGCGATCCCCCTGACCGCAATCACCGCCTGGGAAAGTTTCTGGGACAGATTGAAGGTCCGGCCCCGGAAGTCGATCCTGATCATCGGCGGCGCCGGCGGCGTCGGCTCCGTCGGCATCCAGCTCGCGAAAATCGCGCAGCTCCAGGTTCTCGCCACCGCATCGCGGCCGGAGAGCGTAGCCTGGGTGAAGGCGCTCGGCGCGGACCATGTCATCGACCATCGCAAGCCCATGCGGCCGCAGGTCGAGGCGCTCGGATTGAAGCAGGTCGACTACATCGCCAGCTTCAACGACCTCGACGGCCACTGGGCGGCAATCGGCGACCTGATCGCGCCGCAAGGCGGCATCGTCTCCATCGTCGGCAACGCCAGGCCGCTGCCCATGGACGCGGTGCGTGCCAAGAGCGCCAGCCTGTGCTGGGAGCTGATGTTCACCCGGCCGCGCTTCCAGACGCCCGACATGATCGAGCAGCACAAGCTCCTCAACCAGGTGGCCGACTGGCTCGACTCCGGCAAACTGCGCGGCACGCTGAAGGAAACGCTCTCGCCGATCAATGCGGCAAACCTGCGCAAAGCGCACGCGAAGCTCGAATCCGGAACCATGATCGGAAAATTGGTTCTAAAGGGCTGGTGATAAAATCGCCGCTGTTGAACCGGGGGCGACCTGGTTTCGACGCGGGCATCGAAGCAGCGCAGGGCATGCCGAGGACCAGATCACCTCGCAAATCCAGTCTGGGAACACTCTAAACGCCAACGACGAGCGTTTCGCTCTAGCCGCCTAATACCGGCTAGACGCTGCACTGGTCTGCTGATGGGCCAGGCTCCCTAAAAGGAGTGCAGCGTCATTCACATCAGCCTCTCCGCGCGGGGTGGCCGCTTCCCCGTGTAGATCCGTCGAAGCGGCTAGCCGAGCGTCAGCCTGCCGGTTGGCGGGCGCGAGGCGAAGCTCAAATAACCAGGCTAAGCATGTAGTCCTGACTGTGTAGGGCTTGCGGACGCGGGTTCGATTCCCGCCGCCTCCACCAATTTTGTAGTTGACTCCATCGATGACTGTCTGCGAAAGGCGACAGGCCTCGGCTCGGGGTGGCATGCAGAACTACGATATCTGTCGCGCGAAGACTACGCGTCGTCCAGCTCGGATCTCCAGACAGCTTGTGGGCATGCTCGCAGCGGCTGGGCGACTTAGGAAGGTAAAAACCGAAGATCCGCGCTCGTCTGGAAAGTGGAAAGGACAAACCACGGCAGTGACAAGTGTGCACCGCTGGCCGCTCAATGTGTAGACGAAGCGCTACAGCGCGTCGCGAGGTCCAGCGACTACCCGCAATTCTGCCGCCGATTAAGCTAGACGTGAATCTTCGCATATTCCATAAAAAATGGATTTCGACAACTTGCATCAGAAACTTAATCAGATCGAGGAAGAAGCGCGCCTGACGATCGACGAGTTCCCGAGGTCGCTTACGGTAGAACGGCAACGAATGATTATCGCGTTGGCGCGATATTTGCGAGCCGAGTTGTCAGAGGCATTGCGAGATCTGGAAGCGACGGCTCCGGCGGACCACAACAGAGTACCTAAAGGCCTATGAACGCGGTCTGAGTTCCCCTCAGGATGAATAACTCATCGAGGACGTGAAATGCCAGCTACCGGATATCCTCGCCGGCGTCGACGTTGCAACCGTGCCGCTCCTCGATTGACCGTTCCTTCATCGACGATCAGAGTGTCGGTCATCGCCCCCTGGCGCCCCGGGAGTTGCTGTTCCAGTCTTGAGCCAGGCGAGCGCCGAACGCTCGTTGCGGAAATTCCTGACGTTGATACCCTGCCGCTGCCCCAACTGCTCGATGTACTGGTGGGAGAATCCCAGCTCCTCGGTATCGGCGACCAGCGCGATTTTGTGCGACGGATCGGCGCTAACGTTCCTGAAGTGCGAGAAGAACCCTGAGCGCTCCACGGTGAACACTGCGCTGGAGGAACGCACGCAAATCAGGATCCGCGAGCGCCGATGCTCCCGCGCCGAGGCGGCGACAAGGTCAAAGAACTCCCGCGTCTCCTCCACCGTTCTCCGGTTGAGCAGATCCGCCTTCAGGTAATCCGCCTCGATAGTGATCCTGTACAGCACCTGGCCGACTGAATACCAGACCCAGTGCGACTTATTTCACGCTGCAATCTAGGTTGATTGGACTATGACGTGCCGCAGCGACGGCGGCGAAAGTCGGCGCCTGCGTCTATTCGCGCGCCAGCCATGCCACGGCCTGAGGCTCGCTCGTGAAGCTCTGCACCTGCGCTCCGTGCTGGCGCGCCAGCAGCACGATGTATTCGTGCGAGACGCGGGTCTCCTCCGAATCGCTCAGTAGGGCCACCCGGTACGATCGATCGCTCGCGAGCAGCTTGAAGTAGGTGGAAATCCCGTATTCCTCGACCTTGAACAGCGATTTGGAGTCCTTGACCGAGATCAGAACCCGGGCGCACTTGTGCGCCTCCGCCGCGGCGCTGACTGCTTGGAGGAATTCCTGCGTTTCGAGCGCCGTCTGTCGATCGGAGAGCTCGGCTTTAATGTAATCGCAATTGATGGTTATCTCGGCGCGCACAACACAAGTTTCCCGGCATCAGGGCGAACCATCCGCCGCGCTCTCCGGGTGAGATAAGCCGCGTCCGGATCTGCTCCTCGGGCTGGACGATTTCACTTCCTCGGTGAGGCTGCGCAACTCGGCCTTGAGCCCGGCGACAGCCTGGCTAAGCGACTTGCAAGTCGCTTCGGCTTGTTGGCGGTTGTTTTCCAGATCCAGCGATAGCAGCGTTCCCGCCATTTCCTGCGCCGCGTTTGCCGACACGCTGCGCAGCATCCCGCGCATGGTATGAGCGCCGCGGGCGAGACCGTCGGCGTCACGTGCCGCAATGGCATCCCGTATGCCGGCCATCAGTCTTCCGGACTCGCTCATGAACAGCTCGCTGATCTCGCCCAGCAGCCGCGCATCGCCGTCAACCCGGCTCAGCAATTCGGACCGGTCCAGCAGCGCCTCGCGAGGCGCCGGCGGCGGGCGGGAGGCAGCGATGTGCAGCCTTTCGACCGCTGCGAGGAGGTTCGCCGGCTGAATCGGCTTGACCAGGTAGCCATCCATGCCCGCCTGAAGGCAACGCTCGCGGTCGCGTGCCAGTGCATGCGCCGTCAACGCGATGATCGGGACGTACTCTCCGGTGCGTTTCTCCGCCTCGCGGATCGCGCGCGTCGTCTCGATGCCGTCCATCCTCGGCATCTGCACGTCCATGAGAACTAGATCGAAGTGACCGCGCTTGAGGGCGTCCAGCCCGCTCGCTCCGTTGTCGACCGCCAGAACCTTGTGGCCCGCTTTCTCGAGCGCAATCTGGGCGAGCCTGCGGTTCACCGCATTGTCCTCGATCAGCAGCACCTCGAGCTCTTGCCCGGCGCGCCGCTCGAACGCCTCCGCTGCGCCGGCGCGCGCGAGCTCGGCCTCAGACGGCTGGCTCTCATCCTGCAGCCCGAGGCGCACGGTGAAGTGAAACGTGCTTCCCTCGCCCGGCTTGCTGTCGAGCCAGATCCTGCCACGCATCATTTCTACCAGGCGCGCGGAAATCGTAAGCCCCAGGCCGGTGCCGCCGTAGACCCGCGCGGTCGACGTATCCGCCTGCGAGAATGGGGCGAAGATGACCGCTTGCTTGTCCTCCGGTATGCCGACCCCCGTGTCCCTCACGGCGAACCGGCAACTGATCTCCCCGTCCGCAACGGATTCGGGCCAGATGCGGAGCGAGACGCTTCCCTTCTCCGTAAACCTGACGGCATTGCCGACCAGATTGAACACGATCTGGCGCAACCTGACCGGATCCCCCAGCAGGGCATCCGGCGTCCCGGGCGCAATGTCCCACGCCATTTCCAGCCCTTTCATGCGGGCCTCGATCGCGAGGGTCTTCATAGTGTCGCCGATGCACTCGCGAAGCGAAAAGGGAATGGTCTCGATATCCACCCGCCCTGCCTCGATCTTGGAAAAATCCAGGATGCCGTTGACGATCGTGCGCAGCGATTCGCTCGATGCCTTGACGAGACCGAGGTACTCCCGCTGCTCCGCGGTCAGTTCGGTCTGCAAGGTGAGATCCGTGATCCCCATGATCGCGTTCATCGGGGTCCGGATTTCGTGGCTCATGTTCGCGAGGAATTCCGACTTCGCCAGGTTCGCCGCCTCGGCCGCCTGTTTGGCCTTGTTCAGCTCGGCTTGCGCCCGCTCGCGCATCTCGATCTCCTTGCGCAAGCGGTCGTTTGCTCCGATCAGGCTGGTGGTGCGTTCCCGGACCTTGACTTCCAGATCTTCCTTCGCCCGCGACAGCTCGCGTTCCGCGGTCTGGTGCTGCACGACCTGCGTCGCGAGATCCGCGTTCTGGCTGTTCAGGTCGACGAACACCGCGACCTTCGATTTCAGGACCTCGGGATCCGCCGGCTTGACGATATAGTCGACCGCTCCGACCTCATACCCGCGCAGCCTCCATTCCACGTTCTCGCCCGCCGCGGTAAGGAAAATGATCGGCGTATGGCGGGAGCGCCGCACCCTGCGGATCAGCCTTGCGGTTTCGAACCCGTCCATGTACGGCATGCGCACGTCCATCAGGATCAGCGCGAAGTCGGCCTTCAGGATCTTGCGCAGCGCCTGCCGGCCCGAGGACGCGGTCTCCACGTTCCTGTCAGGCCCGCTCAGCAGTTGCTCCATGGCCTTGAGGCTGTTCGGCTCGTCGTCGACCACCAGGATGGCCGGCTTCGACGAGGCGGCAGGCGCGGTCATTGCATCCCTACTGGTTCAAGCAGATCCGCATCAGCGACATCAGCTGCTCGACGTCCACCGGCTTGGCGACATAGTCCGAGGCGCCTGCTTCAATGCACTTCTCCCGGTCTTCCTTCATCGCCTTCGCCGTCACCGCAATGATCGGCAGATTCTTGAACTGCTCCTGACCCCGGATGATGCGGATCGTGTCGTAGCCGTCGAGCTCGGGCATCATGATGTCCATGAGGACGACATCGATTCCAGGCGTGTTCTTGAGAACCTGGATGCTTTCCTTGCCGTTCTCCGCATGGAAGACCGACATGCCGCGCTGCTCGAGGGCGCCGGTCAGCGCGAAAAGGTTCCTGACGTCGTCATCCACGAGCAGGACTTTCCGGCCCGCGAGCCGGGGATCGGTCCGCCGCGACGCAAGGATCTTGCGCTTGTCGGCCGGCAGATCGCTGAGCGCCTGGTGCAGGAAAAGGGTCGTTTCCTCAAGCACTGCTTCCGCCGTCGGCGCTTTTTTCAGGACGACAATCTCGGCCAGCTTGCGCAGGTTGTCCAGCTCGGCGCCTTCCATGTCTTCCGTCTCGTAGATCACGAACGGCATCTCGGTAACGGTATCGGATTCGGTGACCGTCTTCAGCAAGGCGGTCGCCGTCATGTCCATGAGCCTGGGGCCTAGCACCACGCAGTCGAAAGGATGATCGCGCAACTCCGTGAGCGCCTGCTTGCCGGTTCCTGCAGTCGCGATCTGGACGGCTTCCCCGTCCAGGGCCTCGACGATGCCCGCGCGGCGCGCGTCGTCGCCGTCCGCGACCAGAAGGGTCTTGACGTCGCGCTCGATCAGCTTGCGCGTTTTCATCAGCGCCTCGTGCAGCGTCTCCCGCGCCGCGGGTTTCTGCACGATACCGATCGCGCCCATGTGCAGGCAATCGCGCATCCGGTCGTCCACGGAAATCACGCTGACCGGAATATGGCGCGTTTCCGCGTCGTGCTTCAGCAGATCGAGGACCACCCACCCGTCCACGTCAGGCAGCCTGAGATCGAGCGTGATCGCGTCGGGCTGCAGGTCCCTGGCCAGGGTCAGCGCCGAGCTTCCGCCGAGCGCGACGACCCCCTTGAAACCGCTCTCGCGCGCGATCTGGAGCAGCGTCCGCGCGAACTTCGCGTCATCCTCCACGATCAGCAGCACTCGATCCCCGGGATGAAGGTTGTCGCGATCGTCCTCGATCTGGGCCTGAGAACGAGACCGCCGTTCCGCTCGCGGATACGCCGGCTTGGCGCGTCCGCGGTCGAGCTGAATGAACGACGGCTCGGCGGCAACGGCGGGGGGCGGCCCGGATTCCGCTTGCGCAGGCTGGCTTGGGATGCGCAGGTAGAGCACGAATGTGCTGCCGCGACCGGGGACGCTTTCGACGCTGATTTCGCCGCCGAGCAGGCGCGTGAGCTCCCGGCTGATCGAAAGGCCGAGGCCGGTGCCGCCGTACCGGCGGCTTGTGGTGCCGTCGGCCTGCTGGAACGCCTCGAAGATGACCTTCTGCTTGTTCTCCGGGATGCCGATCCCCGTGTCGGTGACCGAAAATGCCACCACCGTGTCCGAGGGCTCGAGTTGCAGGCTGTCGCTGGTCCAACCCGACTTGGCTCCGAAAATGCGCAGCGCGACCTTGCCTTTCTCGGTGAACTTGAACGCATTCGACAGCAGATTCTTCAGGACTTGCTGCAGCCGCTTCTCGTCGGTATGGATCACTGCAGGGAGGCTGGGCTCGATGTCGATGTCGAACGCCAAGTCCTTGTCCAGGGCACCCTGCCGGAACGTGCGCTCGACGTAGTCACGCAATTCAGACAGCCGCAGCGGCCGGATATCGAGCGTGACCGTCCCCGACTCGATCTTCGCCAGGTCGAGAATGTCGTTGATCAGGGACAGCAGGTCCGCGCCCGAGGCGTAGATGGTCTGCGCGTAATCGATCTGCTTCGGCGTCAGGATGTTGTCGACGTTGTCCGCGAGCAGCTTCGAAAGGATCAGCAGGCTGTTCAGAGGCGTGCGCAGCTCGTGGGACATGTTCGCCAGGAACTCGGACTTGTAGCGCGAGCTCAGGGCGAGCTGTTCCGCCTTCTCCTCGAGCGCGGCCTTCGCCAGCTCGACCTCCCTGTTTTTCAGTTCCACCTGCCGCATCTGCTCCGAGAGCTGCTCGGCCTTCTCCTGCAGCTCCTCGTTGGCGCGCTGCAGTTCCTCTTGCTGCTTCTTCAGCAGGCTCTCCGAGTTCTGCAGGTTCTGCGCCTGCTGCTCCAGGCGGTCGTTGGTCTGCTTCAGCTCTTCCTGCTGGCTTTGCAGTTCCCCCGTGAGGGTCTGCGACTGCTGCAGCAGGTCCGCGGTGCGCATGTTGGCCTCGATCGTGTTAAACACGATTCCGATGCCCTCGGCCAACTGGTCGAGGAACGACAGGTGCGCCTGGCTGAATTTCCTGATCGAGGCGAGCTCCAGCACCGCCTTGACCTCGCCTTCGAACAGCACCGGCAGAATGATGACGTTCAGCGGCGCCGCCGAGCCGAGCACCGAGCCGATGCGGGCATAGTCGTGCGGCACGTCCTCCAGCAGGATGCGCTTCTTCTCGTAGGCGCATTGCCCCACGAGGCCTTCGCCGATGCGAAGCGTCTTCACCAGATGCTTGTTCGGCCTGGACGCGTAACTGGCCAGCAGCTCCAGGCGCGCCTCGTTGCCGCGCCTCGACTGCGTGTAGAACACGCCCTGCTGCGCGTTGACCAGCGGCGCCAGCTCCGACAGCACCAGCTTCGACACCGCGACCAGATCGCCCTGGCCCTGCAGCATGCGGGAGAATTTGGCGAGGTTGGTCTTGAGCCAGTCCTGCTCGTTGTTCTTGAGAGTCGTGTCCTTCAGGTTGCGGATCATCTCGTTGATGTTGTCTTTGAGCGCTGCCACCTCGCCCATCGCCTCGACCATGATCGACCGCGTAAGGTCGCCCTTGGCCACCGCGGTGGCGACCTCGGCGATGGCCCGCACCTGGTTCGTCAGGTTGGCCGCGAGCTGATTCACGTTGTCGGTGAGG
>WNFI01560310.1_pt2 | contig 13028 bp, 11 predicted proteins | sample 5400471 | NCBI WGS metagenome assembly WNFI01 (sample SAMN13153348, study PRJNA577476) | soil metagenome | isolation source: 100 cm saprolite on Douglas fir-dominated hillslope | place: USA:California | collected 2013-09-17
ATTCTTCTATGAGTTCCAGTCGGCACTATGATTTTGCCATCAAAACTGGCGTATTCAACCGTTCGGCTTTTGGCACAAATGGCAGCCGCTGAGGTGCCTTTTTTGAAGAGCGGGCTCAGCCGTTCACGCTACGATCCTCGCTTAAAAGCTGAGGATCTGCCAGTAACGCTTGCGAATAGTCTATAAAAGCTTTATCGAGCTGAAGTTTCTCCTCCTGTAATGTTCCCATAACACACTAGGCAATACATCCCGATGAATAGTCGGTCTGTATGTTATAACTGTATCACCTGGTGCTATGAGCGTATCCATGAAACAGAAACCCGGTGCGTGGCTCTTGCTTGTCTTCACCTTGCCGACGGCAAAAGCGAGCGAGCGTGTCGGCGTGTGGAGAAAGCTTCAGAGATATGGCGCGGTCGCGCTTCCCGCCTCGGGGTATGTGCTTCCCAATAATTCGATGAACCAGGAGCGCTTCGAGTGGCTGGCCACGTCCATTCGCAGCTCGAAAGGACAGGCCGCCGTTGCGCAGGTGTGTTCCTTCGACGAGCTTCGAAACGAGCAGATCGAACACATGTTCAACGAGGCCCGAACCCGCGAATATCAACTTCTCGAAAAGGAGTTGAAGAAGTTCGCGAAACCGCGAAACCATGACAAACCGGAGCCCGGCATTTTGCGTCTAAAGAGGCGCTTACAGCAAATTGTTGAAATTGACTTCTTCGGGTCTCCTATACGTGCTCGAATCGAAGAGGCCGTCCGCCAGCTCGAAAGTGATCACGGCACAGAAAAAGGGAGAGAAGCTAAGAAGAATCCCAAAGACTACGTCGGGCGAGCCTGGATCACACGCCCACAACCTGGGATTGACCGCGTTTCTTCTGCGTGGCTGATCTTGCGCTACATCGATCCTCACGCGAAGTTCACTTTCGACAAAGACCCACGGCACCATCCTGACGCAATTCCTTTCGACATGTTCAATGCTGGCGGTTTCGGTCACGTGGGCAATGAGTGCACCTTTGAAACACTCATGAAGAGCTTCAGTATTAAGGATTCCCGGTTGGGGCTTGTCGCGCAGGCGATTCATGACGCGGACTTGGCGGATGAACACTTTGGAAGACCCGAAGCGCTTGGGATCGATCGAATATTAGACGGATGGAACAAACAAGGCATAGCGAATGAAGAGGTTTTGCACAGAGGCATCGAAATGATCGAAGGGCTTTACAACGGAATCCGGTAAATATTAAGGAGGAATCATGACTAGGAAAATTGCTGTTTTGGTGCTGTCTCAACTTTTTGTCCTCATCTGTGCGGTGCTGGCGCAAACGGCTCCGGCTGCGAATGGTTGGAAAGCAATCGAACAGGCTCTCGGACGGTCGGGCCAACTGCAAGGCGATGGAGCTTACAAGTTCGGACTTCCACGCGGCGACTTCAAGGTTACTGTCGATGGCGTGCAGGTGAAACCTGCACTTGCGCTCGGATCCTGGGTCGCGTTCAGCAACCCCGGCCAGGACGCGATGCTCATGGGCGACCTTGTACTAGCCGAAGACGAGGTGTCACCCGTGATGTTGGCACTCCAAGAGAACGGGCTGCAAATCACTGCGCTGCACAATCACATTCTGCATGAGACGCCCCGCGTGATGTACATGCACATTGCCGGGCACGGCGACGCCGTCAAATTGGCTGACGCAGTGAAGAAGGTCATTGCATTGACGAAGACGCCCGCCCCCGCACAGCCCCCGAGCCCTCCACCGGCGCTCGAAATCGACACTGCCGCCATCGATCAAGTTCTCGGACATAAAGGAAAGGTTAACGGAGGCGTGTATCAGGTTGGGGTTCCCAGAGCCGAGAAGATAACCGAGGGGGGAATGACTGTTCCCGGCTCAATGGGACTGGCAACGGCTTTGAACTTTCAGCCGACGGGTGCGGGCAAAGCTGCAATCACCGGCGACTTCGTCCTTCTAGATGGCGAAGTCAATCCGGTGATCAAGGCTCTCCGGCAGAATGGAATTCAGGTCACTGCGCTTCACAATCACAATGAGCCACCAAAACGATCCGGAGACACATCCGCGGACTAAAGTGCCCTTCCCTCGGTTCGTTGGCTACTTCTTGTGGCTGGGAACCGTGGGATTCGGCGGACCCATCGCGCTCGCGGGTCACATGCAGCAGGATCTGGTTGACGAACGTGGCTGGATCAGCAAAGAAGACTACCTTGAAGGATTAGCTCTGGCGCAACTAGCACCGGGTCCGCTGGCAGCTCAACTGGCGATTTACCTCGGCTACATTCGGGCCGGCGTGCTAGGAGGTACTGCAGTGGGAGTGGCGTTCGTGCTGCCTTCCTTCCTGATGGTGCTCGCTTTGTCGGCAGCTTACGTCCGCTTTGGCGGCTTGCCGTGGATGCGGGGTATGTTCTACGGAATCGGCGCAGCCGTGATCGGGATCATCACTCGGTCCGCGTTCAAACTCACCAAGCTCACACTCGGGAGAGACAAATTGCGGTGGGGAATCTTCACGATTCTGGCGGTCTCCACGGCATGGACTTCGCACGAGATCATCTGGCTATTCCTGCTCGGCGGCGTAGTTTCTGTGCTGGTCAAGGCTTATCCGATGCGCATGCAACCCCGGAGCGTTATCCCGCTCTTGTTTACATTGGGAACTTTCGGGGTAAACGGCACTCTGTCGGAAATATTCCTCTATTTTGCGAAAGCGGGAATGTTCGTGTTCGGAAGCGGCCTGGCAGTCGTGCCATTTCTCTACGGCGGAGTAGTGCAGGGACATCATTGGCTAACTGACCATCAATTCGTCGATGCGGTTGCCGTTGCGATGATCACGCCGGGACCGGTCGTAATCACCGTGGCTTTCATTGGCTTCATAGTTGCTGGAGTTCCGGGTGCGACAGCAGCGGCGCTCGGAATATTCCTCCCAGTCTATCTGGTCGTCGTACTGCTGGCGCCTTCGTACAAACGCTGGGCCAAGAACCCGCAGTTGAATGCTTTTGTGCGAGGCGTCACCGCAGCGGCGACAGGAGCCATTGCAGGGGCCGTGATTGTGCTCGCCCGCCGTTCAATTTATGACGTGCCCACATTCGCGATTGCGATTGTCAGCCTAGCCGTGCTTTTTTGGTGGAAAGTTCCTGAACCAATCGTCATAGGCTGCGCGGCCATGGCGGGGCTATTGCTTCGACCAGCCTGAACATTGGGCTAGCAAAAGTTGCGGCCTTCGGATCGGTTCCAGTTCGGAATCGCTGAGGCGCTGTGGGAAATTTGCTCAACATTCGGTGTGCACACACATCGGCGCGCCGCGTATAGACAACGATGCTGACTACCGACTCAATGCCCAACGCGCTCAGAACTCTGACACGTGATGGGTGGCTCCTGTTCCTCACTCGATTCGTACGCCTGTTCGCATATGGCTCGCTATCTGTAGTGTTGGTTTTCTATCTGATTGGCCTGGGACTGAGCGAGTCGCAAACCGGCCTGCTTCTCACGCTGACGCTTGTCGGGGATACGGTCATCTCCCTTTATCTCACCACTCGTGCCGACCGAATCGGGCGACGGCGCATGCTCATCGTCGGCGCCATTCTGATGGCTGCTGCCGGTCTGGCTTTCGCCTTCACGCACAATTTCTTGCTTCTGATTCTCGCCGGCACGATTGGTGTTATAAGCCCAAGTGGCAATGAAGTAGGGCCGTTTCTGTCGATCGAGCAAGCCGTACTTTCTCATGTTATTCCTGGCCGGACCAGGACCGAGGTGTTTGCCTGGTACACGCTGGCTGGCTCGTTGGCGACCGCCCTCGGTGCGCTATGTGGTGGGACTCTCGCGCACGCGCTGCAGAAGACCGCGATGAGGCCTGTGGTCAGCTACCGTGTTGTAGTTATTCTTTATGCCGCGCTGGGCATTTTGTTGGCCTTCCTTTTTACGCGCCTTTCGTCCGCTGCAGAAGTGAATTCAACGGGAGAACGCCCTGCTTTTCCTGGGACTCTGAAAAGTATTTTGGGAATCAGTCGCTCACGTCATGTGGTGGTTAAGCTCGCAAGTTTGTTCGCTCTTGACTCCTTTGCAGGGGGCTTCGTGGTGCAGAGCTTCGCTGCTTATTGGTTCTACTTGCGCTTCGGTGTAGACCCACATTCTGTTGATACTTGTGCCGCTGATGCCGAATCTTTCTTTGGCTGTCCTGGTTCTGCTGGTACGTTTCAGTATCAGTCAAATGGACGTACCGACTAGGCAGTCGTACACCATGGCTGTGGTCAACGCGGAAGAACGATCCGCAGCCGCCGGTATCACCGGCGTGGCCCGAACCACCGGTGCGGCGATTAGTCCATTGTTTGTGGGATTGATGTTTGCTCGGCCTTCTCTGATCAACGCGCCATTCTTCATCGCGGGAGTGCTGAAAATCATTTACGACCTCTTGCTCTATAAGGCGTTTGTAGGCCTTCGACCGCCCGAGGAAACCTCATAGTCGGGATTGCGCCAAGACCGCTGGCAAACGCAAATATCCCAGCCTTCTCTAAATATCTAAATAGAGGAAGCCTGCAAAAGGATGTTTACTCGAATGTTCACTGCGTTGGGGTTGGCTCCATTATTCGCAGGAGCGGATGCCCATCGATATTTTCCAAAGGAAAATAGACAAGATGAGTATTCGGATCAACACATACCGTATGGGCATGCGGGATTGCGATGTTCCCCTCATGGACAAGTGTCTTTCCGTCTTCACGAAAGACGAAAACGTTGCCGGATTCGGCGGATACATACAGCCTCTTGAGTCCGAGATCAAAGGCCAGCACGTTAGGATCTTCCCCGACAGGATGTGTCGCCAAAACCTTCATGGTATTCAGGTCTACGACGGCGAGCATGTGGTTCTCTTCTCCCGCCACAAACGCGAGCCGCCCCAACTGATCCAATGCGATTCCGTGCGGGCTTTGAATGCCGGTCATGGGGTAGCGGCCAATGATCCGCATGGTTGCCGGATCGATGGCTACAACTTCGTTCTTCTCGTGAACGGCCACCAAGATGTGGCCGGAACCGGAATCGTAGACCGTGTTGCCGGCGCCGCCTCCGAGCGCGATGCTAGCCACGAGCGAATTCGTTTTCGTATCAATTACAGCGTCCACGTTGCCGTGTTCATCGGATACGAAGACACGCTGGGGACCCGGTGCGTAGGCAATGCCATCTGGATAGTTAATGGGGCCTACGCGGGCGAGCGTTTGCAGTGTTTTCATGTCCACGGCGGCCACCTTGTGCTCTTCCGTTACTGATGCATAGACTCTGCCCAGTTCGGGAACCGCCGACACTCCGTGCACACGAGAAAAGCGGTCGAGGTTTGCCACGACTTCACGTTTCTTGGTATCGAAGACTACGAGTTGGTCGGCGTTCATATGAGAGATGTAAAGCCGCCCTTGGGAGGGATCAAGGCTCTGGTAATCGAAGCGGACTGCTCGGCCCGGCAGGGGGATGTCCGCGACCTCCTTGAGAGGGACGTGTTTTGCATTTTCGGAGGCGGCATTCGAAGGGCGGGCAGCCTGCAAGCCCATTGCTAAGATCAAAAATGCTAACGTCAAAACCGTACTCTTGTGGACCGCTCGTGTTCGCATTAGATGCCTCCAGAGGACGAGTTCAGGTTATTTGTCTGTCAGAGCGATCAGTATAGTTGGTGCACTTGCGATTCCCTCTCTGACCTCACGGTCGCCATGAGTACGTGTATTTGATGGCAAAACGATTCTCGTAAAATTGTGCGGAGTTCACGGCCACCAGGCTCGCGAAACGCTGACCAGCCGTGTAAACAATGAACAGATCACTGCCGGCGGCAATACGCTCAACCCATCGGGTCGAGCAACCCCGGGCAACTCGCAATTAAAAATAACGCTCAACACATGTGAACGAAGCTCAATCGTTCATCAAATGTCAGGGGGAGTGTCAATGGGATTGGCGTCGGGGTTGGGAGCAAATTCTGCCAAGCCTTTGGAAGTCCGATCGAAGAAGATGATCCAGGTGAAACAGTTTCGAGCGTCGGTCAACTGCGGAACGGCTCGACACTGACCATAACCCAACGGAAGTGTCAGCCGGTTGACGGCCTACGTCCTCAGGTCCCAACAGCAGCCCCTACCTATTTCGACATACGCGCGGCCCGAATTGCCGGCTCGCTCATCCTCGGGCCTACGCCTGATTCTCTGCAAGATTGGAAGCGGAATTGCTAAACCCATTCGATGGGAAAAGACGTGGTTAAAGTTGTGACGATGTGGTCTGAACGGAATTTCACGCAGGGTTCGGGGCAATTTAATCTGCGGTTATCACTTTAAATATCTTTCACCGTTTATCGGTAGCTACAACCGTCGAGGATGGCTAAAGCAGTGTTCAATATCAGGCAGGTTCACCTCCGCCTAATAGCAATATGTTCCGTTGTTCTCGTGCCGCTTTCATCTGTTCGGAGTTATGCTCAACAGCCAACGAAGCCACCCGACAGGCTGCTGACCCTCAACCAGGCGGTTGACTTTGCACTCGCGAATTACCCCGCTGTTCGCGCGTCGTTGGCACGAGCAGCCGCGTCCGGGGAAGGCGTCGGCCTTTCTCGAACCGCCTACCTTCCTCGTGCGGACCTGCTGTGGCAATCCAATCGTGCCACCCGAAACAACATCTTTGGTCTCTTGCTACCTCAGTCGGTTGTGCCTCAGATCTCTGGCCCTGTCCTGTCCAGCAGGTCTGATCGCGGAGTTTGGGGGAGCGCCGCTGGCTTGCTGCTTTCCTGGGAGCCATTCGACTTCGGATATCGTAGCGCGACAGTAGGCGTTGCTAAGGCCGCCCAAAATCGGGTCACCGCGGAACTGTCTCTGACTAAGCTCGACGTCGCCGCCGCCGTGGGCGATGCCTTCCTTGCACTGGCAGCAGCGCAACAGCAGGTAAAGGCGGCGGAAGCAGATGTGGACAGAAGACAAGTTCTCGCTAATTCTGTCCATGCGCTGGTCAAGGAAGAGCTTCGGCCTGGGGCCGATTCCTCTCGCGCGGATGCCGAACTTGCGGCGGCCAAGATTCAGCTGATTCGTGCTCAGGAACTCGAAAGGGAGAACGAGGCCACATTCGCTCAATTGCTGGGGATCGCGGGCAGCAAGGTTGATATCGATGCAAGCTCTTTGCTGGGTAAGCCGCCAGCACCGTTCGCTTCTCAAGCCTCCCTCACTCTGCATCCTCTCGCGCAAGTTTTCAATTCGGCTCTCTTTGAAGTCCGCGCCAGAGAGAAAGTGCTGAGCAAGTCCTACTACCCGAACTTCAATCTGCAGGGCGCACTCTCAGGACGTGGAAGCGGAGCAAATACTGACGGCAGTTTTGGCACCGGCACAGATGGACTCGGTCTCACGAGGCGCAACTGGGCGGTTGGGCTTAATGCGACTTTCTCCGTTCTCGATTTCCCTGGCCTTCACTTCAAGAAACAGATTGAAAAGTCCAATGAACGGGCGCAGCAAGCGGACTATGAGAGAACGCTCCAGAACCTGACGGCACAATCGGAAAAAGCCAAAGCGGCCTACGAAAGCTCAGTACTCATCAGCCAAAATACGCCCGTCGAGCTGCAAGCAGCACAGCTAGGAGAGACACAGGCGACTGCTCGGTATCAGGCTGGGCTGACGCCCATCGTGGAGGTTGCCGACGCGCAGCGCCTACTGCTGCAGGCCGAGATCGAGGACAATCTGGCCCGGCTTACCGTCTGGCGAGCCCTGCTCGGGGAGGCATTAGCCCACGGCGACTTGCAACCGTTTCTCGAATTGGCTCGCAAGAGCACGTCAGGAGGTCAGTGAGATGTGGCTGATCCGGGGCGCGTTGCGGCGGCCATTCACGATTCTGGTAGCAGTCATCGCGATTGGCCTTTTGTCGTTGCTCGCGCTGAGCTGGATGCCGGTTGACATATTTCCGAACCTGAACCTTCCCGTCATTTACGTCGCTCAGCCCTACGGAGGCATGTCGCCAGCCCAGATGGAAGGCTATCTCGTCTACTACTACGAGTACCACTTCCTGTACATCACTGGCATCGAGAGTGTGGAGTCTAAATCTATCCAGAACGTTGGACTTTTGAAGCTCACATTCCAACCGGGTACCGATATGAGCCAGGCTTTGGCTCAGACCATATCCTATGTAGATCGTGCACGGGCCTTCATGCCCGCCGGAACGGTCCCACCTTTCGTGATGCGCTTTGACGCTGGTAGCGTTCCCGTTGGCTTTCTTGTCTTCTCCAGTCAGACCCGAGGACTAGGCGAAATTCAGGACCTCGCACTCAACCGTGTGCGTCCTCAGTTTGCGACCCTTCCCGGTGTTTCAGCTCCACCGCCGTTCGGCGGTAATGCCAGAACCGTTGTGATTTCGGTAGATCCGGATCGTTTGCGCGCGTACCACATGTCCCCAGAAGAGGTGATCAAGGCGGTCAGCTCAGGCAACGTCATCATGCCAGCAGGAAACATTCGCACCGGAGACTTGCAGCCGATGGTACCCATCAACTCTGTGGTTTCCAATATTCAGGATCTGAAAGACCTACCGATTCGCGTTGGCTCCGGCCCGGCCGTTTTCCTGCATGATATTGGCAATATTGCGGATTCGACCGACATCTTAGCCGGATACGCCCTCGTCAATGGTCGACGCGCCATCTATCTCTCCGTCACCAAACGGGCGGATGCTTCCACTCTTGCGGTTGTCAGCGCTGTCAAGAACAGCATCCCCCGGTTCCGCTCTCTCATTCCTGACGATATCAGGATCAGCTACGAATTTGATCAATCGACCTACGTGAAGAGTGCGCTCTCGTCACTGGTGAGGGAAGGCATTCTCGGTGCGTTGTTAACCGGCCTTATGGTGTTGCTCTTTCTTCGAGATCTGCGCAGTTCTGCCATCGTTGTAACCACGATTCCTTTCGCCTTGCTGACCGCTGTCGTAGCGCTGTGGGGAGCCGGACAAACCATCAATACGATGACGCTGGGAGGTCTGGCACTAGCGGTCGGGATCTTGGTGGATGAGGCAACCGTCGCGATCGAGAACATTCACACCCACCTTAGACAAGGCATTCCACACGCCAAGGCGGTCCTCGATGCGAGCCGCGAAGTGGTCATTCCGCGATTGCTTGCGATGTTATGTGTCCTCTCGGTGTTCGTGCCCTCATTTTTCATGACTGGTGTCGCCAGGAGCCTGTTCGTGCCACTATCGCTATCCGTAGGATTCGCCATGGCTGCTTCGTACTTCCTCTCCAGTTCGCTGGTCCCAGTCATGTCGACTTGGATTCTTCGTGAGCCGGGTCATCAAGAGAGTCAGCGAAAATCAAGACTCGCTGAATCGCGCGATCAGCTAGGCAGAGTTCTTGGCCGACTCATGGGACATCGCAAGACGGTGCTGTTGGTCTATCTGGCCTTCACCTTTGCGGTCGTTCTTCTCCTTGGACCGCTCATGGGGAGGGAGATCTTCCCCAGTGTCACGGCCGGCCAGTTTCAGCTTAGGCTCCGTGCTCCAATCGGCACGCGAGTCGGAGCGACCGAAGTCATGGCACTCCGGGTTCTGGACGAGATTGGAAAGATCGCTGGCTACGACAATGTTGCGGTCACACTGGGGTATGTGGGCACCCAACCTCCGGCCTATCCGATTAATACCATTTTTCTATGGACGAGTGGTCCGCACGAAGGCGTGCTACGCGTGGCGCTGAAGCCCGACTCACCGCTATCTGTACAGGAACTGGAAGAACATCTGCGCAAAACTCTGCCCAGCATATTCCCCGGAGGTGAATTCTCCTTCGAAGCGGGCGACATCGTCAGTCAGATTATGAACTTCGGCGCGCCCACACCCATCGAAATCGCGGTCAACGGACCAAATCTTCAAGATGACCGGGCTTATGCGGAAAAGCTTCGCGCCGAACTCAGCAAGATTGCTTCGTTGCGGGACCTGCAGTTTGAGCAGCCGCTTGACTATCCGAGTGTGGAGGTCAATGTGAACCGCGAGCTTGCCGGCCAGATGGGCGTCAGTGTCGAACAAGTCGGGAGCTCGCTGGTTGCGGCAACCTCATCCAGCCGCTTTGTCACGCCGAATTACTGGGCAGACCCGAAGTCCGGTATCGGTTATCAGGTCCAGATCGAATTGCCCCAGCAGCAGATGGCTTCGCTTCATGATGTCGAGAACATTCCCATTACTCGGAGCGACTCATCGCATCCCCTCCTCGGCGACGTCGCCCAGGTCAGGAACGGCACGATGGTTGGAGAATATGATCGCTCCAACGGTCTGCGAATGATCACAATATCCGCCAATGTGGTCGGAGAGGACTTGGGCAGGGTAAGCAGCCGAGTTGATGCAGCCATTAAACGCGCGGGAAATCTGCCCCGAGCAGTGACCGTGAACGTCAGAGGACAAATCGCGCCCATGCGCGAAACTCTAGGCAATTTGGCAATCGGGTTGGCGCTTGCAATTCTGGTGATCTTTCTTTTATTGTCCGCAAATTTCCAGTCGATGCGTCTTGCACTCGTCGTGCTGTCGACGGTGCCCGCCGTAATCTCGGGAGTCGCCATCATCCTGTTGATTAGTCGTACCACGCTAAACATCCAGTCGTTTATGGGTGCGATCATGGCGATCGGAGTCGCCGTAGCGAACGCAATTCTCCTGGTCACCTTCGCTGAACAGTCGCGCCGTAGCGGCCGTTCTTCCACCGAAGCTGCAATTCACGGCGCTCAAACTCGCATGCGGCCAATTCTGATGACGAGCATGGCCATGATTGTTGGCATGATTCCCATGGCGGTCGCGCTGGGCACAGGAGCGGAGCAAACGGCTCCGTTGGGGCGAGCGGTGATCGGCGGGTTGTTGGCTGCCACGCTCACCAGTCTACTGATACTTCCTTCCGTTTTCTCGCTTGTCCAGGAACGAGCCAGCACCCAATCACCGTCCCTTGACCCCGAGGATCCGGGCAGCCGCTACGCAATACCTGGTTCCTTAAGCGAAAACCCAACCGGGGGTGGACAATGAGCCGACCGGTGCTCGTTGCCCTTTGCGCGGCTGTCCTAGTTTTCAACTCTTGTGGGCAAGACAACAAGTCGCCGGCACAAGCTGCGGCCCCGACTCCAAGGGTAGAAGTAGCCAAGGTGGTCACGCAAAAACTAGCGATCACGGTGCGCCTTCCGGGAGAACTCGAACCGTACGAAGAGGTGGCCATCTTTCCCAAAGTCACGGGATTCGTGAAGTGGATTGGAGTGGATCGAGGCTCCCGGGTAAGAACCGGACAACTCATTGTGCAACTGGAAGCTCCGGAGTTGCTCTCGCAACGTGCAGAAGCGCAATCCAAGCTTCAGGCTGCCCAGGCGGAACTCGCTGCCGCCGAGGCGAAGGTCGCGTCCGACGAAAGTACCTATCAGCACCTCAAAGCCGCCGCGGCAACGCCCGGGGTCGTAGCGGGCAATGAATTGTTCATCTCAGAGAAGGCCGCTGAGGCAGATCGGGCCCAAGTGAAAGCGCAACAGGAGAACGTAGGCGCGGCGAGGCAGGCTCATCAAGGAATTGCCGAGACGGAAGCTTACCTCGAAGTGAGGGCCCCTTTTGACGGATTCGTCACCGAACGCAATGTTCACCCAGGAGCGTTGGTTGGACCGGCTGGCGCTCCAGGAGTGGCTATTCCGATGGTGCGAATTGAAACCCTGTCGAGACTTCGGGTGGTTGTGCCGGTTCCCGAAACCTACGCTGCCGGAGTCCCGGAAGGCGCTACTGTCAACTTTACGGTCCCGGCCTTTCCCGGCCGAGTGTTCACTGGAAAGATCGCCCGAATCTCGCATTCTTTGGATGTGAAAACCCGGACGATGCCTGTGGAACTGGAAGCCGCAAATTCCAAGGGAGAACTCTCGCCAGGAACATTCTCGGACGTTCTATGGCCTGTGCGACGCACTGATGCCACGATGTTCGTTCCAGCCTCCTCGGTCATGAGCACCCTTGAACGCGTCTTCGTGGTTCGTATCCGTGACGGAAAAGCGGAGTGGGTGGATGTGAAGACCGGGGCAACGGTAGACAAGTTAGTTGAAGTCTTCGGAGACCTGCACCAAGGCGACGTGGTGGCGGTTCGTGGAACCGATGAACTACGCCCCGGCACAGCGGTTTCTGCCCGACAAGGCGAAGCCAAATAGAACCGAACACGAGACCATGGCGGCCGACGGGCGTGACTTTATAACCCGATCGAGAGTCAACAAGGGCTAGACCAGAATGGAGCGCGAACCACAACGGAGGATAACGTTAATCTATTCGGTGCTGGGCACCGTCGCGCTTGCCCTGGTCGCGGCCATTGCGATCGCCCTCAAAATTCAGGAGCGCAACGGCCGTGTTTTAGCCGAATAGATTGACCGCACGGCATCCGAACTGCAGGTTGTTGGGGCAGATATTGCGGACATTCGAGATGCAGACCTCACAAACATGCACGACTACGTCAGCGCCCATGCGCGGATAGAGCCCTTGTTAAACGAGTACGATCAACAATTAGAGAGATACGGAGGTCTTTTACAGTCTGATCCAGATCGAATGCGCCCCTGCCTCCATGGCTACCCGCGCCGGAGGCAGGTCAGTAAACCACTTCTCGACTCCCTTGGGACTGGTTCTGAAGCGGCCGCGATCGACCGCTTCTCCTTTTTCGTTGAGCGTGCAGTAATGGCTCCAGACATCTCCGAGGTCGATACCGATCGTCATCTCCACCCTAGCCGGTCTGCGTGGAACTTCCGCGATGAGGTGCTGCGATGGCTTTTTCATGGGTAACAGTCTCTCCGATTCGAAGGACCTGCTCATCCCATTTCTCGGTACCAATCCGACGGACGAACCGACAACTTCCGACTTGCTCCTCAGTCGGGCCCAATCCAAGAAAATGGCGTAAAGAAGCGGTGATTTGGGAATCGCTCTTTCTGGGGATCAAGTTTTTCGTGCACAGCACCAGCTTCAACAGGCGGTTGCGCAGGTCGGCGATTCGCCGCTGTTCGTAGCAAGTTAAAATGTCCGCTTTTTGTAGCACATGATAGGTCCGGTGTAACAACTTAACCAGCCGTCGCCGGAGCTGTGGGAAAGTGGGAA
>WNFI01134987.1_pt1 | contig 13026 bp, 12 predicted proteins | sample 5400471 | NCBI WGS metagenome assembly WNFI01 (sample SAMN13153348, study PRJNA577476) | soil metagenome | isolation source: 100 cm saprolite on Douglas fir-dominated hillslope | place: USA:California | collected 2013-09-17
GTGGCTTAATTTGCGGCTAAAGCCTGATCGGAAAATCTTTATGGGCCGCAAAGAGTCGCAAATCGGAGGATCGGCGATTGACGCCGATCCCGGAGGCTCTCGCTCCACCCCGGAGCGCGGTTCCGCTATTTATTTTTAAAACACGGAGCTTACAGAAGGGGAGGTTTTGGCCACGAAGGATCACAGAGAACACAGGGAATTTTCTTTGAGATCCTTGTGATCTTTTGTGGCTAAAAATCTGATCCGACTGTTTCGACCGTGGCTCGGCCCGCCGTCGTGCGGAAGATGCAGATCCTGACACACTCGTGCTGCTTGCCATGCCGTCGCAGGGACGCGCCGGTCCACCTCAGGCTATCCTCTCAATAACTCTGATATTTATTTCGAAAAGGCACCTTGAGCCTTCCACCTTGCTCCTTTCGCCCACGTCTTCCTTTCGCCGGCGCCTTCGGCGCGCTTTTCTGATCTTGAATCTTACTTCTTCGATTTTGAATGCCAAGCGGCGGCCGCGGCTTGGCATCGATCATTCCGCTATAAATAAAAGAGGCGCCTTTTCTTTCGCGGCGGGAGAATAGGTGTCTGGTCCCGAGGGGAGATAGATCCTGAATGTCGTCCCTTTTCCAAATTCGCTTTCGACTGAAACCCAACCGTTGTGCTCTTTGACGACGCTGAACACCGTCGCAAGCCCAAGGCCCGTTCCTTTCCCCGGCTCTTTGGTCGTATAGAAGGGCTCGAAAATATGAGGCATGATATGGGCAGGAATTCCGCTGCCGCTGTCTTCGACGCTCATGCAGATAAACTCTCCCGGCCTAGCCTCGGAGTTCGGGGCGAGGCTCTCCGGCCCGAACGAAGCCAGTTGAGTGGCGATTCGGATACAGCCCCCTTGGGGCATCGCATCGCGCGCATTGATGACGAGGTTCATCAAGACCTGCTCGATCATGCTTTGGTCGGCATGCAGGGCCGGGAGATCTGAGCACAAATTCAGCTCCAACCGGATGTGGCGCCCGATACTGGACTGCAGGAGCTGGACGATTTCTTCGATCGTGGCTTTAAGATTGATCTCCTTGAATTGCATCGCCTCTTTCCGGCTGAAAGCGAGCAATCGGCGCGTCAAGTCGACGCCGCGCTTTCCCGCCGCATGGATGCATTCGAGGGACGACTTTGAATATTGGCCGGTGTGCAAGAGGAGTTCCGCGTGCCCCATCACGATGCTGAGGAGGTTATTGAAATCATGCGCCACACCGCTGGCCAGCTGCCCGAGCGCTTCCATCTTGTGTGATTGAGAAAGCCGCGCTTCGAGCTGTTTTCGTTCGGTGATATCGACCAATACGCCAACGGCTCGATCGATTTCGCCCCATCGGTCGCGGACGGGATAGCCGCGTTCCTCCACCCAGCGCTCGGTCGAATCGGGCCGCACGATCCGGTATTCCACGCGATAGTCTTTTCCCGAGATCAATCGGGCGTGCGCTTCGCTCACGGCAGCCCGGTTCTCAGGCGTCACGGCGTCGCTGAATTCCTGGATATGATCTTCAAGAAGCGGTCGGCCCCAGATGACCTCGAACGCCGGGCTGGCGTAGAGGAATCGCTTTCGGTCGGGCGTTGCGATCCAGAATGCGTCGCGGATGTTTTCCGCCATTTCGTAGAATCGCTGTTCCGCTCTCTCGCGGCGGTCGCGCTCGTCCACTTCGCTCAGGGCGCGTTGCATGGCGGGTACGATCTTATCGATATGGTCTTTTAGGACATAATCGGTCGCGCCGTTCTTGAAGCTTTCGATTGCCCGCATCTCTCCGATCGTCCCAGAGATGAAGATATAGGGGATTTCGGGGTATTCTTTTCGGACGATGGCGAGGGCGGAATTTCCGCTGAAGCCCGGAATGCTGTAATCCGAGAAAATCAGGTCGAAGGGAAAATGCTGCAATGCCGCGCGGAATTCGACTTCCGTCTGGACGTAGGTGAACTCACAGACGATCCCTTTCTCCTCGATGGCCTCTGCCACGAATTCGCGATCATCAAGGTCATCTTCCAAGTGAAGAATGCGTAGGGGGCGCTTCGTGTTTTTGTTTTCAGTTGTTACTGGCATGAAAAGTTCTCTCGGATAAAAACCGGCCCTCCGCTTGTGTTGAGTTTAAACAAGTCCCCATCAGGAAATTAAAAAAGTTGTGAACCTTGTCCGCCAAAAACTCAAATCTGGGTGCGCGGATCGGAAGGAATCGGCGCTTATTGACTAAATTTTAACGAGAAATGTTTACCTAGGGGTTACTGCCCAGCGGCCTGTTGATTTTGGACTAGGTATCTTTTGAGTGAATTCGGGTTAGCGTTCTCTTGTATCCCACCTACGATTCACCTTCCCGTATGAAGACAAACCTCATGATCGCAGGTCAGGCCGGATACGTTTTTGAGGGAGTTCTTCCGGAGACTTTTTGTTTCGTTCCTGAAAGCTCTGTCTTCTTCGCCGAGAGATTCCGAGTCGGTGAATGTTTTTGTCGCGCGCTTAAAGCGGGTCGAGAGCCGCTGGCAAGGAACGCTCGAATTCGCGTTTGCCTCCGGCATTTAACTGGCGACTGAAATAGCGGAGCAAAGCCGTCGCCCCGCGCGTGTTCGCGACGAGCATTCCCGGATTTTCAAAAGTTTGACAAATCAGAGCGAAGATGCGTTTTAAGCGGTCCTCTATGATTCAGTCATTCAAGCGGTCTGAGGCTTGCGGCGCACCTTCGCTGTATCAGGAGTTTTTGGCGGAGCGGGAGGAAATCGTCAGATACAAATGGCTGGAGTCCGAGAGACTCGGATACGATATAGGCTTCGAGCAGGCGCTCCTCGATTGGATTCGAAAGTATCGCGACAGTTGGCGTGCGCATCGCACGGCAGAGAAGCGACTATCGACCGCCGATTAGCTCAGCAAGGTTTCATCCGCCTTAGCGTTGAAACACCGAGCCGGAATATTGCCACCACGAGGCATGAAGCGGCGAAGCTGCAGCCAAAACGACGGAGTCGGATTTTTGGCCACGAAAGATCATATAGAACACAGGGGTGGTTGAAAGTGACAGGTTGAAAGTTGAAGGTGCATCGGATCCGAAGCTCCGGAAATCGACCGAGATGTCGTCCGTTTCGGATAACCTTCATCCTTCAACCTTGAGCCTTGAACCCACTCCGCCGCGTGCGATCTTTTGTGGCTTAATTTGCGGCTAAAGCCTGATCGGAAAATCTTTATGGGCCGCAAAGAGTCGCAAATCGGATAAAAAAACACGGAGCTTACAGAAGGGGAGGTTTGGCCACGAAAGATCACAGAGAGCCCAGGGAATTTTCTTTGAGATCTTTGTGCTCTTTTGAGGCTAATATTTCGCTTATACCGGCGCAGGGTTCCGCTCGGTGAAGCCGGCTTGATGCCAGTAGGGGTAAGCCTTCGGGCGAAGGCTGGCAGTATCGAGTTTTTGGATATGATCCTTGGTCAAATTCCAACCGGTCGCTCCCAAATTCTGACGGAGCTGTTCTTCGTTGCGCGCACCAATGATAATGGTGGCGGTCGTCGGGCGCTGCAGGAGCCAGTTGATGGCAATCTGCGGCACGGTCTTTCCCGTCTCCTTCGCAACGGCATCGAGGGCATCGACCACTTTATAGAGATATTCTTCGTCCACTTGCGGGCCGTTTTCGCGGGAGGTTTGAGACTGCAGCCGGCTGTCTTGAGGAAGCGGTTGCCCCCGGCGAATCTTTCCCGTGAGACGCCCCCAGCCGAGTGGACTCCACACCACGGCACCGATTCCGTGCTTGAGACCCAGGGGCATGAGTTCCCATTCATAATCGCGGCCGACCAATGAATAATAAGCCTGGTGGGCGACATAACGGGCGAGGCCATATTTTTCCGAAATCGCGAGAGACTCCATCAGGTGCCAGCCCGAAAAATTCGATACACCCAGGTAACGAATTTTTCCCGCGCGCACAAAACCATCGAGGGTCTGCAGCGTTTCCTCAATCGGAGTCTGCGCATCGAAACCGTGGAGTTGAAAGAGATCGATATAGTCCGTGCCAAGGCGACGCAATGAACCCTCAATGGCCGCGGTCAGATGCTGGCGGGAGGAACCCACGTCGTTAGGGCCGCTCCCGGCACGGAAGGTGGCCTTGGTGGAAATGAGAACCTGATCGCGGCGGCCTTTGATGGCGCCTCCGAGAATTTGCTCGGCCTGCCCGTCGGAGTAGACGTCGGCCGAATCGAACATGGTGAGTCCGGCTTCGAGACAGATGTCGACAAGCCGCGTGGCCTCAGGAACGCCATTTTCGCCCCATGAGCTAAAAAGGGGGCCCTTGCCGCCGAATGTACCGGTGCCGAGAGTGAGAACGGGGACTTTGAATCCAGAGTGGCCAAGTTTTCGATATTCCATGGTGGTGAGAAGGTCGAAGACTATGCGGAAGTAGCGCGGAAAAACAAATGAGCAGGAAATTTTTTAGGCTGGCACCCATGGGCTGCGGCGGAGACGCAGGCGCAGGCGAACGCAAGCGAAGTGACGAGTGGCAAGTGATAAGTGACGAGTTCGGAAGGGCGCCGAAGGCGCGGGCAAGGCAGATTTTAGCCACAAAGGAACACAAAGATCTCAAAGAAGAAATTCTGTGCTCTCTGCGATTTTTCGCGGCTAACTTTTCTACCATGATAACTCCAACGGCGGGACCAGCGGTCCCGCCCTACCCCAGACCTCGGCTTCAGCGGTACTCAAATGTCGCGAAACCCTGGATGCACTCCTCGAGTCAGCCCCTGGTGTTCAACAATTTTACGACAAAGGGCGGCCAGCTTCATGCGCTCTTCAGAATTGAGAGCACCGAGCAGATCAGACTCATGCTCAGCGGCCGATTGCGACAAGGCTTTGAGTGTCTCCCGACCTTTTTTCGTCAGCGTCAATTCATAGTTGCGCCGATCCTTTGTACTGCGTTGGCGATCCACGAGTCCCTTACTCCCCAGTTCATCGATAAGCGTCACGATGCGGCTGGGAAATACGCCCAATTGTTCAGCCAGTTCCTGTTGGCTACACGGGCGGGAATTAATCATTCGCAGAATACCCGCGTGGGGGGGCGTCAGTCCGAGCGGAGAGATGCGTTCGCCAAATTTTCTCGCAGCATGAGCGCCAAGTTGAGCGAGCAAGAATGCCGCGCCTGTCGGTCGGCCATGAGTCGTTGATGAGAGATCCACACTCTTATGCTTACCAGATCTTTTCAGAAAACAGTAGACAAACGTAATCGTTCATGAAATGAATGATTCATGGCGATAACTACTTCGAGTTACGAGGATTTAGTTGGAAGGGTTGCGGTCGTGACAGGTGCGTCGCGTGGAATCGGGGCTGGTACGGCACGACTCCTGGCTCAGCACGGGGCCTCCGTGGTCGTCAATGGGCGCGATGCAGAAGCGATCAGCGGCGTGGTCGCGTCAATCCGCGCAGAGGGCGGAAAAGCCATTGGAGTTATTGCCGATGTAACCGATTTCGGAGCGATTGAGGCACTGCGCAAAAATGCCGAAGCGGAGTTTGGAGCGGTTGATATCGTTGCAGCATTTGCCGGCGGACAGGGAACCCCTATCTCGATCGCAGAGCTGTCTCCGCAGAGTTGGCACGACACGCTCTCACAAAATTTAACGAGCACCTTCCTTACTCTGAAAGCATTTTTGCCTGAGATGATCAAACGCCGAAGAGGTGCGATTGTCACGATGGCTTCCACCGCCGGTCGCGCCGTCTCACCCGCCTCGCCCGCTTACGGTGCCGCCAAAGCCGGTGTGCTCATGCTCACCCGTCAAATCGCACTCGAAGTGGCTCAATATGGAGTGCGGATTAACGCGATTGCCCCGGGTGCTGTCCTCGATGGCAAACCCTTGCCCGATGAAATGCGTAATCAAATTGCACGAGTCCATCCTTTGGGGCGGGTGGGTTCACCTCTCGATATTGCCCATGCTGCGCTCTTTCTCGTGAGTCAGGCTTCATCGTGGATCACGGGAGCAACGATAGATGTAAACGGCGGCCGAGTGATGCTTTAGGCGCCAGCACCGACAAATTTTATTAGCCATGTCGTTCTATCTTGCCGCACTTCTGCTCCATATTTTGGGAAGCTTTGGGATTTGCTCCGCCCTGGCCATCGAATGGGTCGTGCTCCATAATTTAAAACGAGTTCGAGTCGTCGAGAGCGCGAGAGAATGGGTAAACGTTTACTCCGGACTACGGTGGCTAGGAGGGATATCTTTAGCCGCTCTGCTGATTCCTGGATTTTATATGGCCTCCATCGCCTGGCGAGAAGCAGCATGGATTTCGGTCGCGCTAGGCTCAGTTTTTCTTCTCGCGCTCATCGGAGCAACCCTCGCCGGAATAAGAATCAACAAGCTCAAGGGCGCTCTATCCACTAGGAGCGGCGCTCTTCCTCCTGAACTGGTAGCACAAGCGCGTCATCCGTTATTAACCTTATCTTTGCACCTCAGGACAGCAATTATTGCATCCGCGGTGGCGTTGATGACGTTCAAGCCAAGTCTGGCAAACTCCCTCCTGATCCTGCTCAGCGGAACGATCATCGGTCTATCATCAGGGATGATGGCAGGATCTTTTTTTCGACCGAAAATCGTAAACGTCACCTAAGCTGTGCTCGTTGCCCATTCATCAATCCGCACCGAAATGGACAGAACTCCGTCCACGTCTCATTTTCAGCAGCAGCCACTTCTCCTGGTCAAAGTTCAGCGTCGCCCTCAATTTATGAATACGCCCGAAACAACCATTTCCGCTGACGCAGCGCAGCACCAAGGGCCCCATCTGGGAATCCTCGCGATTGTTTTCACTGCACTGTTCAACGCCGGCCTCCTTGCCGTTACGGTTTTCACCGGCCCCACTCACTTTCCGGGGCCCGGAGAATCAGCTGACGCCATTGCCGAATTCTTTCAAACCCATCCCTCCTCGGTCTTGGCTTGTTCCTTCCTGCAATTCGGATCGGCCATCCCTTTGGGAATCTTTACGGCGACAATCGTCAGCCGACTGCGATTTCTTGGCGTGCGTGCCGCTGGCCCCAATATCGCCTTGTTTGGGGGATTGATGACGGCCTTCAATATGGCAGCTGCTGCGCTCGTACTTTGGGTGATGGCCTATCCAGGAATTGCACAGGACGCGCCCGTCCTGCGTGCGTTATATTATCTCTCTTTTGCGTTGGGCGGACCCGGCTATTCGGTCCCTCTGGGACTTTTGATGGCTGGGGTATGTGTGCCCGCCCTATTTCTGAAGCTCCTTCCAAAGTGGATCGTAATACTGGGTTTAATCTTGGCGGTATTCGGTGAACTCAGCTATTTCGATCTCATCACATCCAAGGCGCTGCCGCTCATCCCTCTGACACGCTTTCCCGGTTTTGTGTGGCTAATTGCCGCGGGCTTTGCGTTGCCAAAATCTTTGGCGGGCCGACGGTCCGGGCTCTGACCCGCAACTTAACGGAATCGTTTATCCGATGGGCAACGTGACGGACTATTTCGGAACACACCGCTCGAGGATTGTCTTCGTTGGGAAAAGGGGGAAAAGAGGTCATGCTGTATTATTCACTTTTTTTAAAATCTAACGCGAGAAAGCGTGGGATTCTTGTGCAGAGAGTCCCAATTGCCCGTCGATCAATAAAGTACATAATACAGCATGACCCCTTTTATCGGGCCTTCCCCTTTCTGAGACCAAAAAGGAAGTGGCACCGCGTCGATGCACAAAAGTCCAAACCGCACGAGCCTGGGCGCTTCAAGGACACCCTTATCCGGGAATCTTGTCGCGAGTTGGCATTCCGTTAATGAGACGGAGCAGGCCAAGCGGGTTCACATTTTGTAGCGCCGAAGGCAGCATGGGTTCGGGATAATTTTGGAAACAAACTGGGCGCGCGAAACGGAAGATCGCCGCTGTGCCAACGGAGGTGAAGCGAGGGTCGGTGGTAGCGGGATACGGACCACCATGGTTCATCGCGGCGCAGACTTCGACGCCGGTCGGGAATCCGTTGACGACAACTCGGCCGGCAATGCGCTCCAAGGAGGCGATCAGCGAAGGTGCAAAGGCAAGGTCGCTGGAGTTTCCGTGAATTGTCGCCGTGAGTTGGCCATCAAGAGCGAGTGCGCATGCCGCGAGTTCATCATTGTTTTCTCCGACGACGACGAGTGTGAAAGGACCAAAGGCTTCGGTTGCAAGCGTCGGATGTGCGAGGAAGTTTTTCGCGGTGGTAATGGCGACACTGGGTGATGATTCGATGCAGGCCTCGTTCACGGCGACGGAACCGGAAGCAAGGAGTTGCACACCCGTGACGCCGGTGACTTTAGCTCGATTTTCGAAAAAGGCATCCCGAATACCACGCGTAAGCATGGTGCCACAGGAGGCAGCGCGAACGGCTTCAGCGAGTTTTTGGAGGAAAACGTCGGTGTCAGCTCCGCGCGTCACAAAGATGAGGCCGGGTTTCGTACAGAATTGTAAAAAGGGCGCGACCGGCGAAGTGCGAGCCGGTGAATCCGACTGCTGCAGTCGCGGGATGCTTCACCAACGCGATTCCGATCGTCGCGCCGCCGCCATGGATCAGAGAGAAAGTCGCGGGCGGAAGTCCACAAGTTACGATGGCTCGGTTGATGGCGGTAGCGACCAACTCGGAAATACCAGGGTGCGCGCCGTGGGCTTTCACCACAACCGTACAACCGGCGGCAAGCGCTGACGCGGTATCACCACCAGCGACGGAAAAAGCGAAGGGAAAATTGGACGAACCAAATACGACGACCGGGCCGAGTGCTACGAGGAGACGGCGAACGTCAGCACGCGGAATCGGCTTGCGATCAGGCATCGCGAGATCGATGCGCGCGTCGACCCACGAGCCCTCACGTGCAACTTGGGCGAAGAGGCGGAGTTGTTCGCAGGTGCGGCCGCGTTCGCCAGTGAGACGCGCAAGAGCTTCGGTCGTGGACGCCTCGTAAAACGCGGGTTCAAGCAGTTCGCGTGTGGAGGGATTGGTGGCGCGAAAGCTTATTTCGCCAATCTGCCCGGTTTTCCCGGCGAGGAGGCTGAGGCCGTGGAGAGGCATGGTTAAAGTACGAAGTTCATTAGTGTGCCGACCGCGGCAAGCGTGATTCGAATCTCGTCGGAGCTCTGGAGCGTGAATGCATCGGGCGGGACGATTCCGGTGCCAGTCATGAGATACGCCCCATGCGGAAATGCATTGTCGCGGAAGAGCCAGTCGGCGAGTGAAGGGAGAGAGCGCTTGATCTGGCCGAGCGTGGTTTCGCCAGAGTAGACGACGGTTCCAATACGACGAATTTCGAGAGCAACGACGGCGTCAGCTGCAGGGAGCGCTTCTGTGACGACGAGACACGGGCCGAGCGCGGCACAACGGTCATAAACTTTCGCCTGCGGGAGGTAGAGCGGGTTTGCGCCCTCGATGTCGCGCGAACTCATGTCGTTGCCGAGCGTGTAGCCAAAGATTTTTCCAGCAGAGGTGATAGCGAGCGTAAGCTCAGGCTCCGGAACATTCCATTTCGAGTCGGCACGTATGCGTACGCCAGTGTTGGGCGCAGCGACGCGATGAGGCGTGGCCTTAAAGAAAATCTCGGGACGATCCGCCTCATAGACTTTGTCGTAGAATGTGCCGCCGCTAGCGTCCACTGACTCAGCCATGCGCGCGGAGCGGCTGCGATAATATGTGACGCCAGCGGCCCAGACTTCCTGCGATCTCACCGGCGCCAAGAGTGAGACTGATGCGGGCGCGGCGGTTGTTTGAGCGGTGGCAAGCGTCCCGCCGAGGAGTGCATGCGGATCCGTGGAAGTGAAAAGCGTGTCGAGTGTGAATGCTGTGGGTGCGGTGAAGAATGCGCCGTGACGTTCGATGACAATCCCGGCGGCAGTTGAGAATAGGCGGAACATATAGTGCGAGAGCGTGGTTGAAGTGGAGAGCCTTAGTTTCCGTTGGAAACCGAACATTTCAGTTGGGCGCTATGAACGGCTGTCCCGAAATTTGTTGAGATACTTGATGCTACCGCGTGTGCTGCGGCTTCATCCCGTTCGGGATTACTTAAGTTGAACGTTCTTCCAGAGAGCGTTACCGGCGGTGAGGTTGCGAACCAGGACACGTTGATAGAGGCGCAGCGTGGTGTCGCGACCAGCAAACTCTTTCAGGTCGACGTCGATCGTCCGCCATACGCGGTCGGATGAGGTCGAACTGATGACATCTTTGAAGAGCAGGGTGTTGTCCGCATAAACATCCAGTTCCCATGCTCTGCCGGGTTCAGTGCCGGCCTCAAAAGTGAGGCGCGGCGTGTCGCTGAGTTTTGTGGTGCGGCGCAGAAGGCAACTGCGAACTTCGTCGCGCGGATATGTCGCGAGGATGTCGCCCTCGAGGCACGTGATGCCGCGGATGCCTCGCATGCCACCACCAGCGCCGCCGAATCCTGCTCGCTCTAGGGTCCAATCGGGGTTCCAGTAGCGTGTAAGGTCCGCGAGGACAAACCGTTCGGCGGGCTGTGTGATAATCGTTTGAGCGGGAATCCGGAGTGCGTCACCTGCAACAACGGTGTGCTCAGAAAGCAGTATTTTCTCGCCGATTACTGCAGTCCGTTGCGCGAGTTCAGAGATGCTTTCGTCCACCGGAGGCGTGAATTCCTGCACGCTGCCCATGCCTACTCCGACAATGCGGTCATGAAATTGAGCAACAAGATTAGCCGGCAGCGCCTTCATCCCGTGCATCGCGCCAATGACCGAGGCGGCATTCGCCGCATTGCAATCGGCGTCTGAATAATCGGCGGCGCGCGCGCTGAGGTTCAAGGTCTCCCAAAAATCACCGTGCCCGAACCATAGTTCGGCGGCAACGATTCCGCCGTTAGCGACGGCGTTGTTGGTTGCAGGGTATTCGATGTGCCAGCGGTCCTCAACAGCATCGACCACTTCTTTGAACGATTTCCCGGCATCAGCGAGCGTTATGACGAGTTCGATACACTGACGATAGGGTGAACTGGGATCGAGAATCTTAACTGCGCTGCGAACCACGACCCGGGGATCTTTGGTAGTGAAACCGATGCTGATCATCGCAGCGGTGAAGACGGCACCGTCGGTACCCTCAGCGTAGCCGTTGATGTGACCAAATTCGCGCGCCATCCGACCGGCGACATTTGGAAGACCGGGCGCGAGCGCGCCGTAAAGATCGCTGCTAAATTGGGGCCCTAGAGTGAACCAAAGTTTGTTGTAGCGAGGGTGGCCGGTGTCCGGAGCCTTGATGCCTTTCTCAAGATTAAAACGGGCCTGCTCACTTCCACCCCATGAGCCACACCGATTTTCGAGCCATTGCTGGCCAAGCTGGCCGACAGTTAGGCCGATTCCGTACTTCTCGAAGGCGCGGACGGCGCACATCTCATAATACCAATCATCGTCAACGGGCGCGACTGTGACGGGCTTACCCTCCCAAGTCATAGGAAGATTTTCAAGGGGGATCACAGAGGCCGTCTTATGTTCGAAGGGCATCCCCACAATTACTGCGATCATCTGGCCAGTCCAAATCGCTTGCACACGGTCGACGTAGTCGGCGCGCGTCAGAGAGATTTGCGCGCCGGCCGGCGAACAGAGGCATATGCCGAACGTGAGAAGGGAGAAAACGAGACGCATATTTTTCATGGACGGTTAGAATGAGGTTTTAAGGGGTCTATACGGGATCAGTTGGGTACGGATGTGGATCGACAATAGGACGCAGCGAGAGGAAGCTTGGCTCGTTCGCGGCAAAGCATTTTTTATCGTGGTTCTGGGCGCCACTCGGCTCTGTTAGTAAGAATAGCTTCAGCGTCCTGAATGAATTCGAGTGAAATACAGTGACGCCCGCCTTCGAAGGGCGTATCGAGCCACGCATCAAGAATAGCCAGGGCATCCTCAGCAGGCGTGATTTTACCGCCAAGGCAAAGCAGATTAGAATCGTTGTGTGCACGGGTCACTGCGCCCATGTATACGCTAGTACATAGACTGGCCCGGACACCTTTGTATTTATTGGCGATAATGCTCATTCCGATGCCAGTGGAGCAGATCAGAATGCCGCGCTGCGCCTCACCGCTGGACACAGCACCGGCTACTTTTGCAGCAAAGATCGGGTAGCGAACTATGTTCGCGCTATCGCTGCCGACATCCTTTGTCGCAATGCCGCGGGTATGAAGATGCGCCAGGATTCGCAACTTGAGGTCGGTGCCGCCATGATCGTTGCCGATCCAAATAGTTGAAGAGTTCATCAGGCTATCGAGAGTCGGTTGAAGCGCGCTAGTGGGCCAATTTTCCGGATTCCGGAATAAATTATAACGAAAGCGGTGGGATGCATCACACCCGCTAGGATGAATGGCAGGGTGTAATCGCCTGAAGTTGCTTCAAGGATGCGTCCAACAATCTCCGCGAAGAGGGCGGAACCAGCCGCCTCGGCGAGACCGATTAGACCCGCCGCTGAGCCAACCAGGCGGGAGGGAAATAAGTCGGGCGTCAGCGTGTGCATGATGACCGACCAGAACTGATGGCCGAGAAACGCGATGCACGCCAAACCGATAGCCACTTGCGGCGCGCCCGTGAACCGAGGCGAAAAGGCGATAACGATGGCGGCCGGCAAGAGGAACGCGCTGATTCCCAGCGAAAATTTGCGGGCGGAATCCAACGATAGACCGCGATACATGAGCCACGACGAAAACGCTCCACCGAAGCAGCTACCGATACCGCCGAACGCATACGGCAGCCAGCCGTACCAACCGACTTGTTTTGTATCGAAATGCCAGACGTCGCCGAGATATTTCGGAAACCAGAATATCATGAAAAACCATGGTCCACCGGTGAGTAGTCGCGCGAGCATGAGGACCCAAACCGCTCGAATTCCCAGCAGGCTAAGCCACCGTTCACTGGGGGCCCGGGACGTAGTCATGGCGCCCACTTCAGCCGCGGTGAGCATGGTTTTCTCGGCCGCACCAACCCGCGGGCATTCACGCAAAGGTCTGTAAATCCAACCCCACGCCGTAGCCCAAAGGACGCCGATTGCACCTGTAACGATGAAGGCGGAACGCCAACCCCAAGT
>WNFI01184199.1_pt1 | contig 13025 bp, 7 predicted proteins | sample 5400471 | NCBI WGS metagenome assembly WNFI01 (sample SAMN13153348, study PRJNA577476) | soil metagenome | isolation source: 100 cm saprolite on Douglas fir-dominated hillslope | place: USA:California | collected 2013-09-17
ACGGCACAGCAGGCGCACATCACCGCGCTTGACGGCACGGTGCGGGTGAAAAAAGGCAACGGCAATAGCTGGGTTGCGGCCGACTACAACATTCCGCTGGAAAAAGGCGACGTGGTGCAGACCGGATCGGAGGGCATGGCCAAGGTCGTGTTCAACGACGGCACCAGCTATACGGTGAAACAGGATTCTCTGATTGTGATCGAGGAGAATTCGGCGAACGATCAGCAGCAGACTAACGTGGCCGTGGCGGTGAGCACGGGAACTGTGGATCTTTCTACGGCGACGTTCAGTTCAGGGTCGAAGTCGCAGGTGATTGTGGCCGGTGCTACGGCATCGCTGTCTCCGGAGTCGGCGGCGCAGGTGCACAACGATCCCACGGCCGATCAGCACGAGATCCTGATGAAAAAAGGAACGGGCGAGGTCACGCGTAACGGCGAGACCGTCCAGTTAGCTAACTGGGAAAAGGTGAGTTTCCAGGGGCAGCAGGGGCGCATGGAGAAGGCGAAAGAGATTGGGCCGCCGACGCCGATTTCTCCGGCGAACATGGCTCCATTGTTTTCCGCGGGCGAGGCTACAAAAGATGTGGATTTTGCCTGGACGAAGATGGCGAATGCGGTAGGGTACCGGCTGCGCATCTCGCGCAATCCGTATTTCTCTTCTACACTGGTTGACAAGAAGGTTAATACGGCGGCGGTTACCGTCACCAGTCTTGGCGAAGGCGCTTATTACTGGGCAGTGCAATCCTATGACGCGGCGGGCAAAGAGTCATTAGAGAGCGAGAAGAATCGCTTCACCATCATTTCGAAAGGCAAGCAGACGGAAGCAATCGATCTGGAGTTGGATCCGTTCATTCAGCACGGACACGTAATCGAGGTGACGGGCAAGACGCAGACGGGGGCGCGAATCATGGTAAATGGGAGTGAGGTTCCGATGATCGGTTCCGACGGGACCTTCCACTACTTTACGCCGCCGCTGCCGCCGGGAGAGTCGGTGATCACGGTGACGGCGCAGACGGCGCAGGGCGGAGTGAACACGCAGCAGAAGAAAATTATTATTCAATAATCCGACGATGGGTCGGTTGAGGTTGCTGGAAGGAACTTAGGATTTGGGCAGGGTGGGGCGGCATCCCGTAGAATAAGGAAAGCTATCCACGCCAAAAAGAAAGCTCCGGCAAAACCGGAGAAGAAGCGGATTAGAAAGACGCGGGAATAATTTCGTCATGTCAAATAACGGATTTCATTCGAGTCCTACGCGCAGTCACAACCTCCGGTCGTTGTTCAGCATTTTTTCCAGTGACTTAGCTATCGACCTTGGGACGGCCAATACTCTCGTCTACGCGCGCGGCAAGGGCATTGTGGTGAACGAACCTTCGATTGTAGCCATCAACAAGAACACGGGCGAAGTGGAGGCCGTGGGCAAAGAAGCGAAGGAAATGCTGGGCCGAACGCCGGGCAACATTGTCGCCATCAAGCCCATGAAAGACGGCGTGATCGCCGACTTCAAAGTCACCGAGAAGATGCTGAACTATTTCATTCAGAAGGCGCACAACCGGAAGATGCTGGTGCATCCAAGGATCGTGATCGGCGTGCCTTCAGAGATTACGCAGGTCGAGAAACGCGCGGTCATGGATTCGGCGTATCGCGCCAAGGCAAGCGAAGTGCATCTGGTGGAGCAGGCCATGGTGGCGGCAATCGGCGCGGGGCTGCCCATCACTGAGCCCAGCGGCAACATGGTCGTCGATATTGGCGGAGGCACGACCGACATCGCAGTGATTTCGTTAAGCGGCATCGTCTATTCGCGATCAGTGCGTATGGCCGGGAATCAGATGGACGAAGCGGTGATGAATTATCTGAAGCGGAAGTACAATTTGCTGATCGGCGAGCGCACCGCGGAGCAGATCAAGATGGAGATTGGCTCCGCGCATCAACTCGATAAGCCGATGACGATGGAGATCAAAGGACGTAATCTGATTGAGGGTGTGCCGAAGACGATTACGGTAGATGACGGCGAGATTCGCGAAGCGCTCAGCGAGTGCGTATCGACGATTATGAATGCGATCCGAGTTGCGCTGGAGCGGACGCCTCCCGAGCTTTCCGCCGACATCAGCGACCGCGGAATTGTGCTGACCGGCGGCGGAGCGTTGCTGAAGAATCTCGATAAGCGTATCCGCGAAGAAACTGGTCTGCCAGTCTCGATAGCGGACGATCCGCTGTGCAGCGTGGTGCTGGGCACGGGCAAGATGCTCTCGGACTTCAAGCTGCTGCGGAAAATCTCCATCGAGTAGCGAGAATCGGTTGTCAGTTGCCGGCTGCCAGTTGCCAGTCAGCGCGAAACTGACAACTGACACTTTCTCTGGGGCAACTCCGACGAAAAACCTGAACTGCGCTGGCAACTGATAATAGGCAACTGGTAATTGGTGTTATGGATTCTGTGCTGGGACGCTATCGCAACCTGGTCATTCTCGTAGGCGTCCTGTTCCTGCAGGTGCTGGGACTAGCGACTCAGGTCAGGGGCAGTGGCCACGACTTGCAAAAGACACGCCTGATTCGCGTTTGGGCGGTAGGTGCGATTACTCCCTTCGAGCGTGCACTCGTCTGGATGCAAAGCAGCTCGGGAAATATCTGGCACAATTATTTTTATCTACGCGGAGTGCGCGCCGAGAATCGCCAACTCAAACAACAGATTGAGCAGATGCGTCTGGAGCAGGTTCGCCTGGGAGAAGATGCGGCGCAGGCGCGGCGGCTGCAAACGCTGCTGGCATTCAAAGAACAATTCATTTCGCGGACAGTGGCCGCACAAGTCATTGGGTCGAGCGGCACCGACCAATCCCGTTCCATTTTTATTGACCGGGGAGAGAATGCCGGGATCAAGCGCGACATGGCCGTGATTACGTCTGACGGGATCGTGGGAAAGGTGCTATTGGTCTATCCGTCGGTTTCGCAGGTGCTTTTGATCAGCGATCAGAGCAGCGGCGTGGGAGCGATCCTGGAAAAGTCGCGATTGCAGGGGGTGCTGCGGGGGACTTCCAATGGGGAAGTTGTTCTCGAGCGCGTGATGAGTGACGAGCAGGTTCCAGTGGGCGAGACGCTGCTTACCAGCGGTGGCGATCAGATTTTTCCTAAAGGGCTTCCGGTGGGAACGGTTACAAAGGTGACGAACGGGAAAGACCTGTTTCTGAGTATCAAGGTGAAGCCAGCCGCAAACTTAAGCAAGCTGGAAGAGGTGTTGGTGCTGGTTGAGAAACAGGATCGTCAAGCCACCGCGGAAGATGGCGTTCGAGTGCGCGCGGCTGACATCCTGGCGCAACGGCTGCCGTCGGTGCCTGACAAACCACCAACCGATGGGAAGACACCAGCGCAGGGCACGGCTCCAGGCGTGGCAGGTGGAGTGCCGAATGATTCTGGCAAGACTCAGGTTTCGGCAGGTGCGGCAAAGACGGCTACTACTGGGAATTCTGAAACTAAGCCCAAGGGATCGGCTTTGACTTCTCCGGTGCAGACTCCGAAAAGTGCGGTTTCGCAGGCGAAACCCGCAGGCGCACAGGCAAAACCTTCCAACGCACAGCCGAAGGCAACCCCTCCATCACCACCCAATCCACCCCCGAGCGCAAACGAGAACGGTCCCCAATAGCGTGCCCATTACATATACATCGGGGGAACAAGTTGAGGTTTACCGGTTCAGCTTTCCGGTGACCGTGGGCGTACCGCTGCTGGCGCTCTTTGTGCAGGCATTTATTCCGCTGCGATTTCCGCGATTTGCGGTTTACTTCGATTTGCCGCTGCTGGTGACGATTTTTTTTGCCATGGCGCGAAGAAACCCAGTTTCCGGACTGTTTACTGGGGCTTTCATCGGCATTGCGCAGGACATGCTGGGCCATAATCCGATTGGGCTCTATGGAATCGCGAAGACGGTGGTCGGCTATGGAGCTTCGTCTCTTGGTGTGAAGCTTGACGTGGAAAATGCGGGTGCCCGTCTGCTGGTGACGCTGGGATTTTATCTGATTCACTCGGCCGTCTATTTCACCGTGGCCCGCGGACTGGTCAATATGACGCAGACATGGAGTTGGCCGCGTGGCATACTGGCCGGTCTGGCGAATGCCGTCTTCGGAGTGGCCTTGTATTTTCTGCTGGATAAATTTAAGCAGAGAACGTGAGAGCCGTCGTTGGCCGTTTGTCGTCAGTCGTTGGCAAAAGCGCGTTGCCCAGGGCTTGGATCGTGACCTCGGTCACCACCGGGTGCTGCGAACCTGATCTGAGAGCATTACAATGAAATTACTCCCGATGGCCAACGACCAACGACCGCGGTTAGCCTGCCCTGAGCGAGCGGAGCGAGTCGAAGGGACCAACGACTAACTATGTTCGGCCGCGACGAAAAAGTATCCGGCATACGCCTGACGGCGGCGCAATATTCCATCCTCGGTATCTTCCTGGTGCTTGCCTACGGCCTGTGGCGGCTCCAGGTGATGCAGAGCGATTACTATTCGCTGGCGGCGGAAAAGAACAGGATTCGTAACGTTCCCGTGCTTGCGCCTCGCGGCAAGATTCTGGATCGCGAAGGCCGCATCATCGTAGACAACTATCCATCGTTCTCGGCGTTGCTCTTGCGGGATTCGTCGCGCGATCTCAACGCCGATGCCGATTTAATTGCCCAGGGATTGCATCTCGATCCGACCGAAGTGCGGACGCGCATCCGGCGTTTCGCGTCGATGCCGCAGTACCAGCCAATTTTTCTGAAGGAAGACATTACGCCCGATGAATTGGCGTTTGTGGAAGCGCATCGCAACGAACTACCGGAACTGGATACGATCGTTGCGCACCGGCGCTTGTATCCGCGCAACGGATTCATGGCCCACCTGATCGGCTACGTCGGCGAAGTCAGCGAAGACATGCTGAATCAAGCGCAATTCGAACTCTACAATCCGGGCGACGTGGTTGGAGTCTCTGGCGTAGAGCGGCAGTACAACACGGTTCTGATGGGGCAGAACGGATCGCGGCAGGCGCTGGTCGACAGTCATGGGCGCGAAGTTGGCCGACTCGGCGAGACTGAGGCTGTCGCGGGCAAGCCGCTGAAGCTGACCGTCGATATCGATTTGCAGATTGCCGCCGAAGAGGCTCTGGCAGGAAAGAATGGAGCCATCGTTGCGATGGATCCGCACACGGGCGAAATTCTCGCCATGGTGAGCGGACCAACGTTTGATCCTAATGATTTTGCCGTGCACGTGTCGCGGGAGGAGTGGAACAAACTCGTTACAGACCCTGACAAGCCGCTGCTGAACAAAGCAATTCAAGCGCAGCTTGCACCGGGGTCGACGTTCAAGATCATTATGTCGGTCGCAGGCTGGCAGGAAGGGATCGCACAGACTCTGCATGTGAACTGTACCGGAGGCGCGGAGTTCTACGGGCGCCGCTTCGGATGCTGGGTAAAGGGCGGCCACGGCGGAGTTGAACTGGAGAAGGCGATTTACCAGTCCTGTGATGTTTTCTTCTACACGCTGGCGGAGAAACTGGGTATCGACCGGATTGCGAAATACGCGACCGCTCTGGGACTTGGGCAGAAAACAGGCATTGATCTGCCGAACGAAGTAGCCGGAGTGATGCCGTCGGAAGAGTGGAAGATCCGGAACTTCAAGCAGAAGTGGTTCGCGGGAGAAACGATTTCTGTCGGCATCGGACAGGGAGCGATTGCAATAACGCCGGTGCAGCTATTGCGCGCGATCAGCGCCATCTCGATGGGCGGGCGCATGGTCGTGCCTCATGTGATCAATCCAACGGATATGCCACCGAATTATGTCGAGACGCAGCACTACACGGAAGTCAAGAACATTCCGATTGATCCGGCAGGGTGGACGTTTATCACGGATGCCATGGGGCGTGTGCTGTTGCCCGAGGGGACGGCACCGTCGGCGCATATTCCGGGGATCGACATCGCCGGCAAAACAGGCTCGGCGCAGATTGTGTCGCTGGCCACGCGGGCGAGATTTAAGAACAGCGACGACCTTGCGCAGAACGGATGGTTCGTAGGCTTCACGCCGCGGCGCAATCCGGACATTGTGGTGTGCATTCTGTTTCAGGGCGGCGAACACGGGAGACTTGCGGCGCGGCTGGCGACGCAAGTGATCAAGGCTTACGTAGAGAAGCAGCGGCGGACGCCGACGAAAATGGTGGAGAAGCCGAAGAGCGGCGGGACGGTCGACATGGGCGGATTGTGGACCTCGCCGGATTCCGGCGGAGATAAAGAGAAGTTGGAAGGTGGGCGGTTTGAAGTCGCGCTGCCTAAGAAGCGGATGCCGCTGGCGACGGCTGCGCCGGGGATAACCGTGCATTGATTTACTTTCGAGTACGAGGGCGAGGACGCCCTCGCGACAGCCGGCGAGACGCCGGCGCTACGTCTGAAGCTAAGAGCTAGGAGCTAAGAGCTAGAAGCTGCTTTATGTCACGCTACGTTTCATTTCGAGACTTTGACTGGGTCCTGCTGGGCTTTGTGCTCATTATTTGCGGACTCGGAGTGATGGAGATTCACAGTGCCACCACCCACACGAAGTTTGTCGGGTCACATATCAGGCAAGTTTACTGGGTGCTGGGCGGTGTTGGCGCGATGTTCCTGATCAGCCTGGTGAACTACCAGGCGCTGCTTGATCAGATTCACTGGTTTTACATTGCGGCTGTGGGAGCCTTGATGGCGGTCATGGTCTTCGGACAGAAATATCTGGGGGCGCGGCGCTGGATCAAGATGCCCGGCGGCAATCACTTTCAGCCGTCGGAGTGGGTGAAGCTGATTCTGATTCTGGCGGTGGCAAAGTATTTTGCTGACATGCGTCAGCGAGAGCTTTCATGGCCTGATTTCGTCAAAGCTGGGGCCATCGTCGGAATCCCCATGCTGATGGTGCTGGCACAGCCGGACCTGGGCACAGCTCTTACTTATATTCCCATCGCCATTATGGGGGTGTTCCTGGGGGGAATGCAGTGGAAGCAGGGATTGACCGTGGTACTGTTTGCGACTGTGGGCATTGGAGCGGTCTTCTATGTTCCCCGAGTGCATGTACTGAAGTCGTATCAGAAGCAACGGCTGACCAGCTTTATTGATCCCGAGCTCGATCCGCAGGGGTCGGGGTACCAAGTTGAGCAATCCAAGATAGCGGTAGGTTCCGGGGGGCTATGGGGCGGGAAAGGCTCGCAAACGCACGGCGCCTTCCTGCCGGTGCCGCAAACCGACTTCATTTTCGCGGCGTTCGCCGAGGAACATGGATTCGTAGGCGCGTTGGGGGTTCTGCTGCTATACTTCATCGTGCTGATGCGTTTGACCCAAAACGCACAAACAGCGCCCGACCGCGCTGGAACGTTTGTGGTGATGGGTGTGGTGGCTGTGCTTAGCTTCCATATTCTGGTCAACGTCGGCATGGTGGTCGGTTTTATGCCGGTCACAGGAATACCTTTGCCGTTAATGAGTTATGGCGGGTCTTCCGTGTTGTTCATGTTCATGGCGCTGGGAATGGTAATGAACGTTCGGATGCGCCGATTCGTGAACTAGCTGGGGTTTTGACGATCCGGCTGGACGCAGCGGGTGCATGAACGAGATCCTCCAATAAGAGAACGGCTCAGTAGTAGCTGCGCTTGGAGGCGCAGCCCAAAAATATCGATCGCCCTCGCGTAAAGGGGGCATTTTACCGGTCCGTCGAGCAGTCGAAAGACCGGGCAGGATTAAAGCTAGAAGGCTGCCGGCAGGGAACGGCCCCCCGACCGAAGTTTGGTCTGAGAGTGCGGTCACAAACCCGGCAGAAAAAAATACGATAAGTGCATAAGATTCCCAAGCTTTTGCAGCGGACTCGGCCCGGGGAAACTCCCGAGCCACAGCCGTCCCCTGTTCGGGGCAGCATCGCCAGGCTTGATCCTCCCACGGCTTTCCTGACTTCACACCGGTAAAGCCCGCCCAGACGGCGGGACCGGAGTGTTGCATGAATAAAGAATTGTTTGTCTCTTCCACCCCCCACGAAACCAAGGTGGGCCTGGTGGAAGACGATCTGCTCGCGGAAATCTACCTCGAGCGCGAAAACGAATACACCCTGGCGGGATCCATTTACAAAGGACGCGTCACGCGCGTGCTTCCTGGGATGCAGTCCGCCTTTGTTGACATCGGCCTGGAGCGCGATGCCTTCCTCTATGTCTCCGACTTTATGGAGTTGGAAGATCACGATGAGGATTTAACGGAAGCTGTGCCGGCTAATCGCGGTGTGCAGGATTTGCGACCGCAGGCGGCGAGGGCCGAGACTGGCGTTAGTGGCGAGGTGCTTGAGGTCGGAAATGTAGCTGATGGCGAGCTTGAGCAGGAATCCGATCAGGGATTTGAGGGAGCAGAACTTCAGGGCGAGGCGCAGGCACCTGTGTCCACGAATGGAGTTGCAGATCCTGCAAATGGCGGCGATTCACAAAATCGGGATCGCGGTGGAGTTCGCGGACGCCGTCGTCGGCGCGGTGGGTGGCGCGATGGCCGGGGAGATGGGCGTGATCGCGGGCAAGACCGAAGTGTGAGCCCGGGTACGGAGCGCAGTCCAGATCGAATAGTGGATCGGGGTTCCGAGCGCGCTGATCGTGGAAATGAGTCGCGATACATTCGGCCTTCGTCTGAGAGTGTGCCGTCCAGACCTCAGGAGTTCAGTCGACCCGCATCAGGACCGCCGCCGGGATACCAACCGATGGTGCTGCCCGGTGAATCAATCTCAAAGTACCAACGTTTTGCGCAGCAGCCAACGGCACAACAGCCGCAGTTCCGAGAAATAGTGGCAGATGTAGCTCCCGAGGCTGCTTTTGAGCCTGCGCGACCTTTAGCTGCGACCTTCCCCGAGGATGAACCCATCTTCGCTGCCAGCGATGCGATGGCTGAGCCGCTGCATGAGGAGCACGAAGATATTCAGGCCACACATGAAGATCACGCCGAGTCGGCGTCGACAACAACCGACTGGAATCAGGAGTTCCGTCGCGCGGAAAAGGCGACCGCTCCGGCATGGGCTGAAAGTCCAGTCGCGGTAGAACCCGAAGCCGCGTCCACTGAGGCGTCTCATTATCAGCCCGAACCTGAAGTTCAGGAAGCCGAAGCTGGTCAACCAGAAGCTCACGACCAATTCGCCGAGACTTCCGATCATGAGGAGCCTCGCGAGGTTCATCATGAGCACACGCCAGTCTTTGCTGCTCCGGGAACGATGGAAGAGGAAATGATCGACGAGGAAGAGGCGGACGCGGTTGGTTACGAGTCTTCGTCGGACGAGGGCTACGAGGAGTTTGAAGAGGAGACGCGAGCGGCGAGCCCGAGTGACGTGAACTCCGATGCGCGAGATGTAGTTTCGGAGATTCACATGACGTCGCTCGCCGAGTCAGGCCAGGCGCCAGCCGCGCCAGCCGAGGGTGAAGACGATAGCGAAGAGATCGAATTGGAAGCAGCTCAAGCCGAAGCGGAGGCCATGCTCGACGCCGAAGCCCGCGGCAATGGCACAGTCGATGCCCGCGTCGAAGTTCGCGCTCCGGCCAGCACTGCTGGCTACACGCAGCGAACGCAGCGCACCAGCCCGAGCTTTGATCGCCAAGGCGGCGGTCAGCGTGGACGCCGTGGTGGTGGCAGTGGTGGACGCCGCTTCCGGCGCCGCGAGTCGGCTCCGGTTCCTTTGATCAGCGACCTGCTGAAAGAAGGGCAGGAAATTCTGGTGCAGATCGCAAAAGAGCCCATCGGGAAGAAAGGCGCGCGCATCACCAGCCACATCGCGCTGCCCGGGCGATTCCTGGTCTACATGCCCACGGTGAATCACACCGGCGTCTCGCGCAAGATTTCGTCAGAGGAAGAGCGGCAGCGTTTAAAGCGCATCCTGCTCAGCGAACGCGAAAACGGTCACGGAGGATTTATTGTTCGTACGGCGGCGCAAAGCGCGACCGAAGAGGAGCTCCGCGCCGATATTCGCTTCCTGAAAGGCTTGTGGAACGACATCAAGACGCGCTCCGAAAGTTCGAAGCCGCCGGCGCTGATTTATCACGATCTCAACGTGGTCGAACGTGTGCTGCGCGATCAGGTTACGTCAGACTTTAGCGTCATCTGGGTCGATACCGAGCCCGAATACGAGCGCGTGCTGCGCTTCTTCAATCGCTTCCAACCTGCGCTGGTGAAGCGCGTGAAGCTCTATACGAAAGAGACTCCGTTGTTCGAGCAATTCGGCCTGGCCGAAGAGATGAACAAGGCGCTCAAGTCCAAGGTATGGCTGAAGAGTGGCGGCTATATCGTGATCAACCAGACCGAGGCGCTGGTCGCAATCGACATTAACACCGGCAAATATGTCGGCAAGACGGCGCGCCTCGAAGACACCATCGTCAAGACCAACGTCGATGCCATCAAAGAAATTGTGCGGCAGATTCGGCTGCGCGACCTGGGGGGGATCATCATCATCGACTTCATCGACATGGACGAGCGCCGCAACCGCCAGCGCGTGATGCAGGCGCTGGAAGAAGAACTCCGCCACGATCGCGCGCCGTCGAAGACGCTTCAGTTTAACGACTTCGGATTGGTTGCCATCACGCGTAAGCGGGTCAAGCAGTCGCTCGAACGCACTATCGGCGCACCTTGTCCGTATTGCGAATCCACTGGCTACGTCAAATCTGTAACCACGGTCTGCAACGAGATTTACGTGGAGATGCGAAAGATCGCCAAGCACTTGCAGCGCGAAGACGTCATGTTGCGGGTGCATCCGGATGTTGCGAAAGAACTGAAGACTAACAATGGAAAATTGCTGAACGAGATGGAAGAACTGACCAAGCGCACCATCATCGTGAAGAGCGATGCGGCGGTGCATCAGGAGCAGTTCGACATTAACTAGCTGCGAGCTTCTGGCGACTAGCCTCTAGCTTTGCGAAGACGGGCGAAAGCGCCCGTCTTTTCTTTTGTTCCGATTGGATTTGAGACGTGGCCAAAAAGCTTCACAAACGAGCGCTCGGTACGCGCTAACCTAAGCTGTTTGGGCTGGCAGTGCCCACCAACTTCCCAGAAGCCCGTTTCTCGGTACTTACGTCCGATAGTCTCTGAGCGTCGGACGATTGATTTGCGCATTTGTCCCTTGTAGACTCCCGGAATGAAGCGAGCCGTGCGAAGTCGCCGCAAAGTGATTGGGCAGCTCCTGGAGCATGCCCGCCGCCAGCCGCATCGAGAATGCTGCGGAATTCTGGCGGGGCAGGACGAGGTAATCACGCGGGCGTTCCCTGCGAAGAACGTCGCGGCTGATCCGGTCAGGAATTACGTGATTGCGCCCAAGGAGATCGTGCGCCTGATGGAGGAATTCCGCGCGCGTCGGCTCGAATTCCTGGGCATCTACCACTCGCATCCGAACTGGCTGGACGCGAACGAGCCTTCGCCAAAAGACATCGCGCTGGCCCACTATTCTGAAACGAACTATTTCATCGTCACGCCTCGGCCATACGCAGCTACGCCCGTCCGGGCATTTTCAATCCACGATGGGCGTGTGACGGAACTTGAAATTCAGGTTCTACCCTGACGTAGAGGGCAATAGGACGGTTCGCAATCTCCACTTCTCTGATTAGCGCGTTAATCGTCCAAGTGGCTCGCGATTGGGTCCAGACTTCCGATAAGCCCGTTTATGGATAGTTTCCGTACGGCCAACAACTCGTCCGGAGTTCGGCCAAAGCGGGTTCTGACTACTTCCCCGGAGAATTCTGAATCAATACCAGATCCGAAGGTGAATCTCCGCGCACCAGGGCCAGGCTCTTGCCATCGGGCGACCATTGATAAGAGTAGATTTTGAGGGAACCGAAGTTCGTCAACTGTCGGCCGGGGCTGCCGTCCAGCGGTTGCAGCCACAAATTGTCCACTCCCTTTTCACGGACAGGGTAGACGATACCTTTGCCGTCGGGGCTGAAGCGGGGTTGCCCCCGATGCCGCGGGTCGTACTCGAACATTCGCAGGACTTGGCCGGAATCAAGAGAAACCAGGGAGAGCGTTGGCCTCTGGGCTTTGAAATCGTAGGTGCCCAGCACAACCGTCTTTCCGTCGCGGGCAACGTCAAAACCGGCGTTGAATTCCGCATAATCCTTTGTAACTCGTTCCGGCTGACCTCCGTCGATGGACACTTTCATATAAGCAGGAACGGTCATATCCATATAAAAGACGGTTTTGGCATCCGGGGAGCACATCGGAAACATATCTCTCTTGCCCGCGGTAAGACGGTGCAATCCGGTACCATCCGCTTCACTGCGCCAGATGGTCACCGAGAGGGTTTTCAAGATCCCGCGCGCGAAAACAAGGTGGCCATCGCTGCAGCCGCTAGGCTCCATCACGGCAGACTCCTTTTCGGAAGTGATCTCCCCTTTGAGTTCGCCGTTCGGGGTGATCTCCCGAATGGATGACCCCTGCTCCGTCAGCAGATTGTTGTCTCTCGCCCACGCGACCACCGGCACGGGGTCTCCGGTACTAACCTGCCTGGCGTCGGAGTAATCGGCCTTTAAGCCTGAACTCACATAAACATCGCGCACCGACTGGCGCATGACAGTGGCAATGGTCGCGCCGTCGGCGGAGACACTCAAATTGGCATAGTCATTCGTGTCGGCGGTAATGGGACGAAACTTGCCATCCGGATAACTGATCAGCCCTATCTGCTGCCGGGTGAAGTTTGTTTCCATGGTTGAAAAAGTCACAGCCAGCGCTCTTCCGTCGGGCAGCCATGACAGGTTGTTCAGCACTGTGTATGGCGGCCTGGATATCGTCCTCTGGGCACCGGTGTCCGGATCAATCGAAATCGCCGCGCTTACGCTGCCTTCCGCCTGTTCGAAGATCGTAGCGACAATCGCCTTTCCATCCGGCGACCAGGCTGAATCGGATGCCACATTGGCCATTGGACCGGCGAGAATGCTCTTTTCGTTGCTGCCGTCGGAATTTGCGATGATGAGGTGGTACTTGCCAGGGTCGGGATCGTTGGCGCGTATGAAAGCGAAGCGCCGCCCGTCGGAAGAAAAACTTGGATTCGTGTCTATATCCTTGACCAG
>WNFI01672475.1_pt1 | contig 13024 bp, 13 predicted proteins | sample 5400471 | NCBI WGS metagenome assembly WNFI01 (sample SAMN13153348, study PRJNA577476) | soil metagenome | isolation source: 100 cm saprolite on Douglas fir-dominated hillslope | place: USA:California | collected 2013-09-17
ATCCCTCAGAATCGATGAGGAGGTCGTCGAGCAAAAGAATCTCTTCCCGATTCACAGGGCTGTAGTAGGCGGGGTCCGGCGAGTCAACCAGAATGTTGCCGAACAGACCGAGGTTCTGCTCGATGTCCTCCCGGACATGGGGATGGTACCAATAGATACCGGCGTCGGGGAAGTGCACCCGGTAGAGAAACGTGCCGCCGACCGGCACCGCCTGCTGCGTCACTCCGGGCGCGCCGTCCGCACTGTTGTCGAGTCGCACTCCATGCCAATGGACGCTCGAGGGCATGTCGAGCAAGTTCTCGAACCGCACGACGACCGTCGCGTTCTGCCGCACTCGCAGGAGCGGCCCAGGGTACTGGCCATTGTACCCGTACATCACCAACGTGCGACCGCCGATGATGCGCCGCACCAGCGTCGCCCGGAGGTCGAAGGTATCGCCGTCGGCGAGGGTCCGAACCGTACGAGGGGTGGCGAGCGGCAGCGCGTTGACGTCCCGGTCCTCGCCTGGAAGAAACGGCGTTACGTTAGGAGGCACGTTCTCCATACCGCGCAGCATCGGCATCCGCATATACGATGGCATCGGTGGCATGCGGTTCCGGCCGCCCCTGCCCGGCATGTTCATGCCCGTGGCGGTATCGCGGCGCGCTGTCGCTCCCACGGGCGGGGTGTTCATCCCCGGCATGTCCGGCATGGTCGGTGACGCCGGCCGGGTCGCGCGCTTTGGGGTTCCCGCGGTGCCGCGGCGCATCGTCCGGTGGGCACTGGAATCGCCCATCCGCATCGAGTCCGGCATCGCGTTCTGCGCCGTCGCCGGCCAGCCCCACACCAGTAAGGCGACGGTGTAGGCGAGCCCGCGCACGCTCCCGGAAAGCGTCATCGGCTCAGCACGGCGGCACCCCGCCATTGAAGAGCGGATGGGCGCTGAAGTTCTGCATGTAGCCGCTCGCCGACATCCCGCGCAGCACGATGGGGCCACTCCAGCGATCCGCGGTGGCGCTCGCCTCGGCCGACACGAAGATGAGGAACTTGTTCCACGCGACCTCACCCGTGGCAGACCCATCGGCAAGTGCGCCCAGGCGCCGCACCGCGTCGAGGTCCGGCGTAGCCGCCCACGCCACGAACACGGTGTACGCGCCTAACGTGGCGGGCGCTGGAAGCCCCTCGCCTGTCACCTCGGCGGCCCATACCACGTGCCCGTCGACAGTCACGGGCAGCCCGAACGGAGTCGCCGCGGGTCGGAGCCGCGCCACGCCTTTCGCCCCTGGCGCGCGCTCGGTGGCTGTCAAATCGATGCGGTAGAGGGACGGCCGGAGCGTGCAGCGTCTGGACGCGGGGGGCACCGCTCGCGCGGCGCGCGCCGTCGTCCGCCCGCCACCCGGTGCCAGCCCGATCGCCGCCACCACCAGGCCAACGGTCGGTGCGCCGAGCGCCACCGGCAGAACGCGGCCACCGTGGTACTCGCCATTGAAGCGCAGCATGACGGTCGGCACGCCGCGCAGCTTCAACGCCGCGTAGTACTGCTCGGTCTGGGGAATCGGCGTCCGCCGGTCGAGCTCACCCGTCATCAAGAGCGTCGGCGTCGTTACGCGCCCGGCGTACATCAGCGACGAGTGCGCCAGCCACTCGTCCGGCTTGTCCCAGAAAGGCTGATGGAAGAAGCTGAACGTGAAGAGCGGGATGTCGGTCTGCCCGGCCATGCTGATCCAGTCGATCACCGGGCAGCGCACGGCTGCGGCCGCGAAGCGCTGGGTATGGCCGATCACCCAACTCGAGAGCACGCCCCCGCCCGAGCATCCCGACACATACATGCGGGTCGTGTCCACATAGCCGCGCCCGATCACGGCGTCCACGCCGGCCATGAGGTCATCGTAGTCGGGACCGGGATAGTTGTGATCGATGGCGTTCGAGAACGCATCCCCATAGCCTGTGCTGCCCCGCGGGTTCACGTACAGCACCACGTAACCGTTTGCCGCGAAGTTCTGGAACATGTAAGAGAACCCGACGTTGTACATCGCGAACGGCCCGCCATGGATCTCGAGGATCAGCGGATATTTCTTCGTGGCCTCAAACGCCGGCGGCCGCACGATCCAGCCCTGCACGCGTGCTGCGCCGCTCGAGGTGTACCACACCTCCTCGATCTTGGCGAGCCGCTTGTTCGCCAGCAGACCGTCGTTCAGTTCGGTAAGCCGCGTGAGGCTCTGCGCCCGCCGCAGGTCGACCCGGACCACGTCCGGCGGATGCTCCGGATCACTCCGCGTGCCCACGGCGACGAGCGTGCGGGCCACGGAAGCGAGCGACACGACCTGCGCCCCCTGCGTGATGTCCCGCACGCCACCGGAGAGATCGGCGTAGCGCAGGTTGACCGACCCGCGGTCGCCCGCCGCGAAGTAGATCCCTTTTCCGTCCGGCGCCCAATGCAAATCCGCGGGGTCGCGATCGAAGCTCTTGGACACGTCGCGCATCCCCGAACCGTCGATGCCCATCACGTACAGGTCCGCCGTGCGGTGGGTGTGGCCGGTGGAATCGTAGCCGGTGAACGCCACGCTGCGACCGTCCGGTGACACCGTGGGATTGGCCCAGAACCCCGGCTTCGAGACCAGCTGCTTGATGGCGCCGCTCGCTACGTCCAGCGCATAGATCCGGGACTCCTGGTAATGGTGGTCCCAGGTGGGCCGCTGGTGAGTGCCCGGGCCGTCCCGCCGTCCGCCGAGACCAGGAAGAGGTGGGTAAACGCCTGCTCCATGAACCCGACCCGATCCTGCCGGTAGTGCAGGTCGCTCACGATGCGGGGCGCGGGTGTCCACTTCGCCCCCTCAGGAGGCTTGGGAAGCGAGATGCCCCACACGCTCGAGTCCGGAACGGGCATCACGAAGGTGATCGCCTTGCCGCTAGGTGCCCACTTGGGCACGGACGGCATCTCCGCTACCCGCGTCACCTGCGACGACGCGCCCTCTGTGTCCATCCAGCGCACGAACACCTGCGTTCCCTTGGGCTCGCCTTCGGCCAGGTAGAGAATGCGCGTGCCGTCCGGTGACCACCGCGCGTCGGACCCCTTGACCACGAAACGGTGGTGCGAGCCATCCGCATTCATGATCCAGAGTGCCGACTCCCACTTGTCGTCGATCTTGTTCACCCAGCGGCGCGTGTAGACGACTTGCGCGCCGTCGGGCGAGATCTGGGGATCGGCGACCTGTTCCCAGTCGAGGTAGTGATCGACGGTCAGGAGCGTGTCGGAGGCGACTTCCTGGGCGCGAGCCCAGCGAGGCCACGTGTGCGCCGCCGCCGCGGCGACCAGGGCGAGCGCGACTCGGAGCGGGCGACGCATCTGAGCTACCTCCACAAGGATCACAACACGGGCCGATGCCGGGTCTGGACGGGCTTCGGGGATTCGAAAAGCCCGGGAAAGTGAACCCGTGTCGCCGCGTCGCACAAGACGACCGCGTGACCGCGACGCCCCAGCATCAGCCCACTCGGGGGCGGCGCGACGTGGCCTCAGGGAGACGGAGCGGCCGTCACGGCACTCGCGTGTGCTGCCTTCTCGACCCGCTGCCCGAGGACGTGCGCTCCCGCCGGGCCCATGCGCCGTGCGTCGCCCTTGAGCTCATAGCTGTCCGACAGGATCAGGCGGTTGCTCGCGACATCGATGAATTGGGCGGTGAGCACCCACACGAGGTTGCTCGTCTTGACCAGCGTGCCCCTGACGACCCACCGGGCGCTGAGCTCGCGCCCCACGGCGACCGCGCAGGGGTTATCGCAAGGATTCCCGTCGGCTTCTCGCGCTCCGACACTGCGGGCAACGACACTCGAGTCCACAACCGACAGGCGATCAGAGGCCTTGAGCGTCTCCAGCAGGCGGCTCGTCGCGGCCGCGGCGACGGCCGTATCGTCCTGTTCGAGCAGGTTGGCGAACCTGCCGTCGAACCGGAGGTTAACCACGACGATCGTCGGGCGTGGACCCCCGGTCTGCGCCCCGAGTGCAGGGCCAGCGAGTACCAATAGCAACGGAGCCACAACACCGTACGCGCGCACATCGACCTCCCGGGTCGTGAGATTCAGGCAACTGGGTTAATCTAGAGCTCCCCGATTCGGACACCAATGACCGCCACCCGTCCTGTCCCCGATGATCAACGCGCCGCCGTCCTCGCCGGGTTCCTCGGCTGGACGCTCGACGCGTTCGATTTCTTCCTCGTGGTGATGACGCTGACCGCGATCGCTAAGGAGTTCGAGAAGTCAGACGCGGCCATCGCGCTCTCGCTCACCGTGACGCTGGCGTTCCGCCCGGTGGGCGCGTTCATCTTCGGGCTGCTCGCCGACCGCTACGGGCGGAAGGTGCCGTTGATGGCCGATCTCGTGTTCTTCTCGGTCGTCGAGGTGCTCACGGGCCTCGCGCCGACCTACACGAGCTTCCTCGTGTTGCGCGCCCTGTTCGGCATCGGGATGGGCGGGGAGTGGGGGGTCGGCTCTTCTCTGGTCATGGAGAAGGTGTCGCCGCGACTGCGGGGCCTCGTATCCGGGCTGTTGCAGCAGGGGTACGCCGCGGGGTACCTGCTGGCGGCCCTCTGCCATCTGGTCGTCTTCCCATCGTGGGGATGGCGTCCGTTGTTCTTCATCGGCGGCCTGCCGGCGTTGCTGGCGCTGTTCGTGCGGGCGAGGGTGCGGGAATCCGCGGTGTGGCACGAAACGCGGCACGAGAACTGGAGTGACCTGGGCCGGTCAATCGCGTCCCACTGGAAACTCTTTCTCTATCTGACCCTCCTGATGGCGCTGATGAACATGGTCTCCCACGGCACTCAGGACCTGTATCCGGCGTTCCTAGAGCGCGACTGGGGCTTCGGTCCCACGACTCGGGCCGCGCTGACCGCGTTCTCGCAGGTGGGGGCAATCGCGGGCGGCGTCGTGTGCGGGCTCTATTCCGACCGCCTGGGGCGACGCCGCACCATCGCCTTCGCGCTCGCCGGCGCCGTGCTGGCCATCCCGCTGTGGGCGTTCGCGCCAGCGCTCCCGCTGCTCGTGATTGGCGCATTCACGATGCAATTCTTCGTTCAAGGTGCCTGGGGGGTCATTCCCGCGCATTTGAACGAGCTGTCGCCCAACGCCGTGCGCGGGTTCCTCCCCGGGTTCGCCTATCAGTGTGGCGTGGCGATCGCCGGTCAGATCCCGCACGCGCAGGCATTGTTCGCCGCGCACACGAGTTATGCGCAGGCCATGGCCTTCTCGGCGGCGGCGGTGTTCGTGCTCGGTGCCGTCGTGGCGCGGCTGGGCCCCGAGCGGCGGGGGGTGGCGTTCGGCCGCGGGCATCTCTAGCGTTGAACGACCGTGACGACCTTCGTCAAAGCGACACAAGCCTACCAGCCAGGACAGCGCACGCTGCCGGGGCGCTACTACGTCAGCCCAGAGGTCTACGGCGAGGAGCAGGAGCGCATCCTCACGCAGCGCTGGCTGTGCGTCGGGCGCGAGGCCGAGCTCGCCCAGCCGGGGGACTACGTGCTCCGCTCGGTCGCGGGGGAGAGCCTCATCGTCCTGCGCGGCCAGGACGGGGGGGTACGCGCATTTTATAACGTGTGCCGTCATCGCGGCACCCGACTGTGCGCGGCGGAGCGCGGACGCCTGTCCGAGACCATCCAGTGCCCCTACCATGCGTGGACCTACACGCTCGAGGGAACGCTCATCGGCGCGCCCCATATGAACGAGGTGCCCGGGTTCGAGAAGCGCGACTACCCGCTGCACGCGGTGGCGCTCGCCTCCTGGGAGGGGTTCCTGTTCATCAATCTGGCGCGCGATCCCGAACCGTTGGGGCAGGCGTTCGCGCCGCTCGAGGGCCGGTTCAGTCGTTTCAACCTCGCCCGCCTTCGCTCCGGCCGCCGCACCGACTACGACGTGCGGGCCAACTGGAAGCTGATCTTCCAGAATTTCTCCGAATGCCTGCACTGCCCCGTGATCCATCCGGGGCTCGCGAAGCTCACGCCCTACACCAGTGGGGAGAACGACTTGTTCGAGGGACCGTATCTCGGCGGCTACATGGTCATCACGGCGCCGGGTGGCAGCCTCACGCTGAGCGGTCGCGCCTGCGGACCTGCCGTCGGCGACCTCCTGGCCGAGGACCAGCGCCGCGTGTACTTCTACTCCATCTTCCCGAACATGCTGCTCTCACTGCATCCCGATTACGTCATGTTCCACACGTTGTGGCCTGAGGCATCCGATCGCACCCGCATCACGTGCGAGTGGTTGTTCCACCCTGAGGCGTTCGGTCAGCCAGGTTTCGACCCCGAGGACGCAGTGACCTTCTGGGACGAGACCAACCGTCAGGACTGGAACATCTGCGAGCGCTCGCAGCTCGGGATCGCCTCACGCGCCTACGAGCCCGGGCCGTACTCGCCGCGCGAAGGCATCTCGGCCGCGTGGGACCGGGCATTTCTCAGAGCTATCGGGCACGCCCGTTGACGGCTGCACCCTGAAGGACGCGATCCCGCCGCGGCGCCCACCTTGCCAGCGTCGGTGCGCAGTGATCCCCACAGCACCCGCGCCGACCGCGCTCTCGTCACTTCTTTCTGAGATACGCATCGGTCTTGTTGAGCCAGTCCTGACGCGGCGGATAGAACACGTCCAGGTCGAGCGTGTCCTCGAGCGCGTGTGCCTCGTGGGGCAGGTGTGCCGGGAGATGCAGCACTTCCCCCGCGCGCACCACGACCTCGTGAGCGCCGTCGTCGCCCACGAGGAAACGAAGTGCGCCCTCCAGGATGTAGCTGAACTGCTCGTTTTCGTGAGAGTGCTTCGGGACGACACACCCTTCCTTCAGGTACACATGCGCGAGCATCAGCCGGTCACCGGTGATGAGCCGACGCGACAGCTGCTCGTGCAGCTCTTCGCGGGGGACATCGTTCCACCGATACCACGTAGCCTGCCGCTGGCCGCTCACCGCTACCCTCCACCGTACGAGTTCCTGCCAACGCTACCACGCCGCCAGTTCGCCGTCAAAACCGGATAGCCGCCGGCGCACGGGCCCAGCATGTTGCGGGAAAGGGAGGGACACCATGGCCCAGGTCATCAGCTACACCATAGTGGACGCACCGCTCGGCGTAGTGCTCGTCGCTGCCACGGCGCGTGGCCTCTGCGCCGTACGATGGGGCGAGTCGGGTAACGGCCTGGCGGCCGAGTTCTCGCGCGACTATCCCGACATTCAGCTCGAGCGCGATGACGAACGGCTCCACCGCTTGGTCGCACCGCTCTTGAACGACGGCGCGACCGGCCACCGCTGCGTCGACCTGCCACTCGATGTGCCGGCCACGGCGTTTCAGCGGCGCGTGTGGGAAGCGGTGCGCCGGATTCCCGCGGGGCAAACGCGCACCTATGGGGCAGTGGCCGCCGATGCAGGCCATCCCGGGGCGGCCCGCGCGGTGGCTCGCGCATGCGCTGCCAATCCCGCCGCCCTGGTGATCCCGTGTCACCGTGTGGTGCGTGGCGACGGTGGCATGGGCGGTTACCGTTGGGGCGTCGAACGCAAGCGACGGCTGCTCGAGCGGGAGGCGGGCGACCAAGCCGCGTAGCTCTGTAGCTTGCCGCACCCGGCGACGGGGGGGTACCTTGCCGGTCCCACTGACCCCGCGGGCTGCCGATGGCGATTACCGACCTGCTGCTGCCTGAGTTCGATGAGGAGATGGCCGCCACCCGCCGCGTGCTCGAGCGGGTGCCGGACGGCAAGTCGACGTGGCAGCCGCACCCCAAGTCGATGACGCTCGGCCCGCTCGCGACGCTCTTGGCCGAGTTGCCGGCGTGGGCTGTGAATGTGGTCACGCGCGACGAGCTCGACATCGCACCGCCCGGCGGGCCGCCTCCCAAATTCGAGGTGCTTGAGGGCACGGCCCGCATCCTCGCGCTCTTCGACAAGAACGCGGCGGCAGCACGCGCGGTCCTGGCGAAGGCGCCGGACGCGGAATTCCAGCGGTCATGGGCCTTCAAGGTCGGCGGCCGCACCATCGCCACGAATCCCAAGTTCACGGTGTACCGCCGCTCGGTATTGAATCACGTGGTGCACCATCGCGCCCAGCTCACCGGCTACCTCCGGCTCAACGGCGTCCCGGTCCCGGCTATCTACGGCCCAACCGCCGACGAGCCCAGCTTCTAGAGCAATCGCGACGTCCTGGGAGCACGCGGTCGCGCGGCTGCTGCGCGCGCTACGGTTGGACCGCATCCGCAGCAAGATGCTCGTGTTCGGCGTGCTCGCCACCGTCATCCCCTCGTTCACCACGGCGTGGATTTCCTATCTCCAGAACAAGCGCTCGCTCGCCGAGAAGATCACGGGCGAGCTCCAGAGTGTCAGCGCCCAAACCGCGCGCGAGACCGACCTCTGGGTGAAGGAGCGGCTGTACGAGCTCCGCGTGTTCGCGAGCTCCTACGAGGTGTCGGAGAACCTGGACCGCGTTTCCCGCCCCGGACCGGACCGCGCCCGCGCGCGGCTGACGGATTACCTGCGCTCCGTGCGGGAGCGCTTCCCGGACTACGACGAGCTCGCGGCCGTGAATCCGGAGGGACGAGTCGCGGCGACGACCGCCAAGCAGCCGACTTCGGTTCGCCTCCCCCGACGCTGGGCCAGGACGATCGGCGCCGAGCATGCGGTCGTGGGCGAAGCGTACGTGGACGACGCGCTCGGCAAGGCAGTCATCGTATTCGCCGTCCCGATCTACCAGACGGGCGGACGCTTGCTGGGCGCACTCACGGCCAAACTCGACCTCGCCGCCGCGCACGCGTTGCTGCAGCGCTTCGCCGGAGGAGCCTCGAGTCGGGTTTACCTGATCACCACCGACGGCCGTCCCCTGATCGGGTCAGGCGCGGGGCCAGGGCCGGTGGAGTTGATGCGACGTACGATCGACCCAACGGTAGTACACCGCCTGCTCGAGCACGAAGGCTCGACGGTCGAATTCGCCGGTCTGGAGGGCGACGGCGTAGTCGCGACGGCGAAACGCGTGCCGCAGCTCGACTGGGCGGTGCTCGCGGAAGTCCCCGCGATCGACGCCTACCGCCGAGTGACGCGCCTCCGCAACGTGACGATGGGGATCGTGGCGTGGCTGCTCGTGGGGGTGGGTCTGCTTGCCTATCTCCTCGGGCTCTTGATCACCCGGCCGCTCGACCGGTTGACGAAGGGTGCCGCGCGGGTTGCAGCAGGCGACCTGGCGGTCGACCTGCCGGTGGTGGGCGGTGGTGAACTGGGCTCCGTCACGGAGGTGTTCAACGACATGGTGAAACGGCTGCGCGAGAGTCGACGCGAACTCGAGCGGCTCTCGATTACCGATGACCTCACGGGGCTCTACAACCGGCGCTACCTGATGGAGAGTCTCGCCAACGAAGTGCGCCGTGCGCGCCGGCTCAAGCACCCCTTCGCCCTCGTGATGCTCGACGTGGACTACTTCAAGGAATACAACGACGCGTCCGGCCACCTGGCGGGCGACGCGGCCCTCGCGCGCATCGCGGCGATCCTGCGGGGGTCGACGCGCGATGTCGACTGCGCCGCGCGCTACGGGGGCGAGGAGTTCGTCGTGTTGATGCCGGAGACGGAAGCCGATGGCGCGCTCGAGACGGTGCAGCGCATTCGCGCGAGTCTCGCGAGCGACGACGTAGTCGGCGGCAAGCTCACGCTCAGCATCGGCATCACCCAGTTTCCCGAGGACGGCGCCACGCCCGAGACACTCCTCGCGAGCGCGGATACCGCGCTGTACCAGGCGAAGCGCACGGGCCGGGACCGCGTGGTGCGCCCCCCGCGCTAGCGCTCACCCGACGCTCGCCGCCCTAGCAAGTTCAGGAACATCCAGCCGCCCCGCCCGCTCTCGTCGGCGACGTGTACCCATTGCTCCACGTAGGAATAGCCGAGCAGCGCGGCTCCCGGCTCGAGGGTGAAGAGCACTTTGTACGTGGCACCGGGGCCGTCGCGCACGTTGCCACGGGTCACGGTCTGGAGTCGCAGCGGCACCGCGAAGGACACCTCCCCTGGGCGCAACGGGGCGCGGCCTGCGCCGAGTCGGTTCTTGCCGGCACCCGCCACACTCTTCGCCTGATTCGCCAGATACGCCGCGCCCCCGTAGTTGTGCTTCGCGAACTCGGCGCTGCCCTGCTGGAGGAGCGCGCTCGCCTGCCCCAAATCGGGGGCCGGCGCGCCGCCGGCCGCGCGAAGCGACTGCACTGCAAGCTCCGCCTCGGCCATCGCCGACGCGGCTTCGGCGCGGCTCGCGACCGTTTGCAGTTTCGCCATGGCGCGGACGACTTCCTGGCGGGCTTCGTCGAGCCGAGCGTCCAGCTCCTCGAGCTGCGCATCGCGCTCGAGCAACCGCAGCTCGAGCCGAGCGGCGCGCTGTTCGGACGCGGTATCGCGGGCGGGAGCGGCGTGCACTGCTGACGTACTCGCTCCGGCGGTGTCTTTCGTCGTCCGCGGCGTGACCTCAGCCGTAGGGGCTGGACACGCGGCGAGCGCCAGCGCGGCGAGCGGGGCGAGCATCCCAGGGCAGACGCTGTGGAGGCCGACGTGTTTCATCACACGCGCCTAAACGTGCACCCGCGCGAACGATTCTCAACGTCCGAAAAAAAGGCCCGCGCCGGCGGGCCTGTCCCCACGATCTTGCTCCCGCGCACGCTCACCCGGCGGCCTCCCGCGAATCCGCCTGTTGCTGCATCGGCGCGTGGGCCTGGGCATTGACCCAGACGCCGGGGTGCGGGATGGTGACGACGAAACCCTCGGTTCCGNNGCCTCCCGCGAATCCGCCTGTTGCTGCATCGGCGCGTGGGCCTGGGCATTGACCCAGACGCCGGGGTGCGGGATGGTGACGACGAAACCCTCGGTTCCGCGCAGCGGTCGCGCGTGGTAGGCCGCCAGGGCGTCGCCCCACTCGCGTGGGAGATCAGCCGCCGTGCGCAGCGGCAGGGCGATCGCGTTCCCGACGCGCCCGGCTACGGTGTTCTCCACTACATCGGTGAGCGGGCGGCCGGCCGGATCGCGCAGCTTGGAGAGCGCGACATGGCGCGCCGCTGGATCGCCAGCGGAGATGATTGCGGTCGAGTAATACAGGAGGTTCGCCTCGACGTGCTCGAGCAGTCGGCTGGACGCGCCGCTCGGCGCGCTCGAAGTGTCGCCCGCGAGCAAGCGCTCGAGATCGGGCAAGAGACCGCGGTCGAGCAGGGTACGCCGGAACAGGTAACCGAACCGCCGGACGACATCGGGCGTCGCAACGTTCGGCAACCGGAACGGCACGAAGATGACGGGGCGGACCCGCGGACTCCGCACTTGCACCTTGAAGCGCTCGAGCGGCTCGAAGAAATGGAATGTGACGAGCCGGTCGCGCGTCGTATTGCGCACGGTGCGGATCGCCCCGGTGGCGGGCGTGTCAGCCGGTACGTCCACGACGATCTGTACCGTCTCGGCGGCCGGGGCTTCCAGACCCGGTTCGACGAGCGTCACGGGATCGAGCTGTAGCTCGGGCCGTAGTGCGGTGACCAAGTCGCCCAGCATCGACGTCCCGACCATTCGGGCAAGGATCTGGAGGGGGCGCTCGCGCCCTTCCGACTCGCGCCGCCAGCGACCGTCGAGCACAGCGAGCTTGGCTTCATCGCCGGGCGTGAGCGTCACGCTGTAGAGGAGCTCGCCCCACTGGACGCCGAGCGACTGCCAGTATTCCTCCACTTCGATCAGCGCCCCGTAGCGCATCGCGGCGGGACCGTCGCTCGCGGGGGAAAAGAAATCGACCGCGGTGTCGCGCGCGGGTAGGACACTCGCGACGGTTCGCTCCGCGAACAGGGCGAGCCGCTGGAAATAGAGCACGTGCCCCGGCACTTCGGGTGCCTCGGCGGCGGGGGGCGGCTGTGTCACCTGGCGCTCGAGCACAGGGTGTTCCCCGGCGGCGCCGTGGGTGGGTGGCAGCTGGGTGCGACGATCCCGTCCCCGTCACTCACCCAGTGACCGGCGGCGTTCCCGGCCTTATCGAGCACCGTCACGGGCACGCCGGGTGCGGGCTTGCCCGTGTCCTGGTGCACGATCCGGAACACCCAGAGGTCGCGATCGCCGATAGCCATAGGGGGGACCAATATGCAATCCGACGCCTGCGGCGTACAACCGGCGGCCCGGCCAGGGGGCGGTAAGCCAGTGCGGGATAGGGCGTTACCGGAGATCGAGCTATGAGTGGTCCTGGTTCGAAGGTCCGTTGCAGCTGGGTCACAGAAAGCGGGACATCCCCGAGCGTAATGACGTCGGCTAGATCGCCCCCCGTCGCGCCGGCGCGTGACGATCCGGGCGCCGCCTGCCACTCGTGACCACGAGCCATCCGATGCCGCGCTCGCTCATAAGCGGGGCGGCCGGGAGCACCGTTTTTCATGCGGCGTGACCGAAATAACGCTGCTGCCCTTCCTGGCGAGGATATCGGCGCCCCGTACGCCACACGCCGCGAACTGATCTTGAGTCCACGCCTGCGGGCCGTATCGTTAAGCACGCTTCGGCCCTCCACGAGAGGTGTTCTCCATGATCGCGCAAGGCATTCTCAACGTCGGCGCGCTCGACGCCCGCGCGCGGCGCGTGGCCGGCACACTCGCGCTCCTCGGCGGATTGACGGCGCTCGATGGCTTCTTTCAGGCCCTCGGGTTTCTCACCTGGATCGTGTGCGCAGCCATGATGTATGTGGGGATCCTGCTGGCGATGGGCGGGTTTAAGGACGGGACCGCCCCGTTCGGCTACCCGCTGCTCATCCTGTCCGTACTCGACGCGTGGCTACCGCTCGTGCACAAGGGCTACTGGGGGTTAATCGCCGGCGTCTTTGTCGCCGTCGGCGCGTTCCAAACCGCGCGGACGCGTGTGTGTCCCGTCAACGCCCTCCTGGGAGTGAACACCGCACAGCCCGGGTCGTCGGCGTAAACGGCGGACGTTGCTTGGTTGAGGATGGCATGACGCCCGGCTATCTTCCGCGACCCGCCTGGCGTGGTGGCGGTTCGGTGTCGGCCGAGTCCGGTCTCGGGACGTAGCGCAGCCCGGTAGCGCACCTGAATGGGGTTCAGG
>WNFI01350482.1_pt1 | contig 13023 bp, 11 predicted proteins | sample 5400471 | NCBI WGS metagenome assembly WNFI01 (sample SAMN13153348, study PRJNA577476) | soil metagenome | isolation source: 100 cm saprolite on Douglas fir-dominated hillslope | place: USA:California | collected 2013-09-17
CTCTTCGGCGAGCTCGAGCAGGAGCAGGAACGTTCGCGCCAGCTCGGAGTCGAATACGGTCAGCTGCAGCTGGAAGCAAGCACGTGGGCGGTGCACGCACGCGTCGAGCGCATCGCCGGCCGCCAGCTGCACATGCGTGTCCCCGACGCGAAACGCCTTCACATCGTGCGGCCCGAGGGCGCGGCGAAATGAAGTTCGCCGCCAGTCCGGTGCTTGCGCTGACGCTCCCCACCTGGCGCTCGCGCTTTCTGCTCTCCGTTTTCATCGCGGGATTCGCGCTGCTGCTCGGCCGCGCGGCCTACCTGCAGGGATTGAACAACGACTTCCTGCAGGCAAAAGGCGAGTCGCGCTACAGCCGGGTCATCGAGATCCCGGCGAACCGGGGCCGCATCCTCGACCGCAACGGCGACGCTCTCGCGATCAGCACGCCGGTGAAGTCGATCTGGGCGATTCCAGGCGAGGCGCATCCGGGCCGAGCGGAGCTCGAGCGGCTGGCGGTGATACTCGAGATGCCGCCGAGGGAGATCGAGAAACGCCTCGCCGACGTAAGTCGGGACTTCGTTTTCCTCAAGCGGCAAGTCGCGCCGGAAGCGGCCGAGCGGGTTGCGGCCTTGCGCATACCCGGACTGTTCCAGAACCGCGAGTACCGGCGCTATTACCCGAGCGGTGAAGTCACGGCGCACGTGCTCGGCTTTACCGGCGCGGACGACATCGGCCAGGAGGGCATCGAGCTCGCATTTCAGGACGGGCTCGCCGGCAAGCCGGGCAGCCGGCGCGTGATCAAGGACCGGCTCGGCCAGACCGTCGAGGACGTCGAATCGATCCAGGCGGCGCAAGACGGGCGCGACCTCGCGCTTGCGCTGGATGTCCGCATCCAGAACCTCGCTTTCAGCCAGCTGAGAGCCGCGGTCGAGAGGCACCGGGCAAAAGCCGGCGGCGTCGTCGTTTTCGATGCCGATACGGGCGAGCTGCTCGCGCTCGCCAATTTTCCGACCTACAACCCGAACAACCGCACCAGACTCACCGGCGCGCAGCTCAGGAACCGCACCCTCACCGACACATTCGAGCCGGGCTCGACGCTGAAACCCTTTACGGTCGCCCTGGCTCTCGAAGCGAGAAGGGTGAAACCCGACACCGTGATCACGACCGCGCCCGGGAGCCTGAGCATCGGCGCCGCGACCATCCGCGACGCGCACGTGGAGCGCGCCCTCACCGTGGCTCAGGTCATCCAGAAATCCTCCAACATCGGAGCGGCGAGGATCGCGCTCACCCTTCCCGCTCAATCGATGTGGGAGATGTTCCAGAGCCTGGGCTTCGGCGCCGCGCCCGGACTGGGGTTTCCCGGAGAGGCTGCCGGGAAACTCCGGCCCTACCGAAGCTGGCGCCCGATCGAGCAGGCGACCATGTCCTACGGACACGGTATCTCGGTATCGCTCGTGCAGCTTGCCCGCGCCTACAGCGTGTTCGCGCGCGACGGCGAGCTCGTGCCGCTGTCTCTCCTTCGCGTGGACGCGCCTGCGGCGGGGCAGCGCGTGATCGCGCCGGCGACCGCGCGCGCGGTTCGCGCGATGCTGGAGCTGGCGGTCAACCGCAACGGCACGGCGCCGCGCGCTCAGATCATGGGTTATCGCGTTGCCGGAAAGACGGGCACCGCGCACAAGCAGGAAAACGGCACCTACGCCGCCGCGAGGTACGTGTCCTCGTTCGTCGGGCTCGCACCCGCCTCGCGCCCGCGACTGGTGATCGCGGTGATGATCGATGAGCCCTCCGACGGCAGGTACTACGGCGGGACCGTGGCGGCGCCGGTGTTCGCGCAAGTGATGGCGGGCGCGCTGCGCGCGCTCGATGTGCCGCCCGACGCACCGATGCAGCCGATCGAGCTGCCTCCCGAAGGCGAGGAGGTGAAAGAAAGTGTCTAGGTGTGCGCGACCGAGTTGAAGAGATCCTGGACCGGCTCGCAGCGCAAGGTGCGCGCGTGACCGGCCTCGCCGCGGACAGCCGCATGCTCGCCGCCGGGGAAGTGTTCCTCGCCTATCCCGGCTCGCGCCGCGACGGCCGCGAATTCATTCCTGCGGCGCTGGACCGCGGAGCGGCGGCGTTGCTCTGGGAGCGCAGGGGCTTCGAATGGAATCGGGGCTGGCGGGCGCCGAACCTCGGAGTCGATGAGCTGCGCGGACTCGCCGGCCATCTCGCGCACGAAGTCTACGGGCGTCCCTCCGAGCGGCTGTGGACGATCGGCGTCACCGGCACCAACGGCAAGACTTCCTGCAGCCACTGGATCGCCCAGGCGTGCAGCGCCTGCGGCGCGAAGACCGCGGTGATCGGAACGCTCGGAACGGGCTTTCCGGGTCAGCTCGATGCCGGCGTCAATACCACGCCCGACGCCGTCCTGCTCCACCGTTCGCTCGCGGGACTCCTTGCCCAAGGGGCGCAAGGCGTTGCGATGGAAGTCACCTCGATCGGCCTGGATCAGGGCCGCGCGAACGGCGTCGCCTTCGGAGCGGCGCTGTTCACCAATCTGTCGCGCGACCACCTCGACTATCACGGCGACATGGAGAGTTACGCGCGCGCGAAACAGCGTCTGTTCGAGACGCCGGGCCTGAAGCACGCGGTGCTCAATCTCGACGATGTCCAAGGGGTGCAGCTCGCCCGCGTGCTCGCCGGGCGCAGGGTCAACCGCGCCGGCTACAGCTGCTTTGCGGGAATCGCCGCCCGATCCGGACTCGAGCGCTACGCCGAGGCGCACGCGATCGACGTGTCCCCGGAGGGAATTGCCTTCAGCGTGGAGAGTTCCTGGGGCAAGGCGCGAATCGAAAGCGCGCTGCTCGGCCGTTTCAACGTATCCAATCTTCTGGCCGTGCTGACGACGATGCTCGTGTCCGGCGTGCCCTTCGATCGCGCGACTGCGGCGCTCGCGGGCCTGGAGCCGGTCGCGGGCCGCATGCAGCGGCTGGGCGGGGCGGGCAAGCCGGTCGCGGTCATCGACTACGCCCACACGCCCGACGCGCTGGAAAAGACGCTGGTCGCGCTGAAGGACGTCGCGAAGGCGAGCGGCGGGCACCTCGCGGTCGTATTCGGCTGCGGGGGCGAGCGCGACCGCGGCAAGCGGCCGCTGATGGGAGCGGTGGCCTCGCGCCACGCCGATGCGATCCTGGTGACGAGCGACAACCCGCGCGGCGAGGATCCCGCCGCGATCATCGCCGAGATCACCGCGGCGATACCCGTGCCGCATGAGGCGATCGAAGACCGGCGCGCGGCGATCGGGCGCGGCATCGCCTCGGCAGGCGCCGCCGACGTCGTGCTCATCGCCGGGAAAGGGCACGAGACCTACCAGGAGATCGCAGGCCGGCGGCTGCCTTTTTCCGATGCGCTCGAAGCAGCGCAGGCCCTCTCACGGTGGAGCCGATGATGAGCCTGCGCGAGGCCGCGACGGTGATCGGGGCGCGGGTGCGCGGTGACGACGCCCGTTTCGGCTCGGTATCGACCGACAGCCGCACGCTTGCGCAGGGCGCGTTGTTCGTCGCGCTGCGCGGCGAGCGATTCGACGGGCACCGGTTCATCGACGCCGCAGAAGAGCGCGGCGCTGCCGGGGCAATGGTCATGGAAGATACAGGGGCAGGGATCGGGGACCAGGGATTGCCGTTCCTTGTGGTCGACGACACGCGCCACGCGCTGGGACGGCTCGCGGCACACTGGCGCGGTCGCTTCGACATCCCACTCATCGCGGTCAGCGGCTCGAACGGCAAGACCACGGTCAGGGAAATGATCGCTGCGATCCTGCGCGCGCACTTCGGGGAGGCGCACGCCCTCTCAACCGAGGGAAATCTCAACAACGACATCGGCCTTCCGCTGACCCTGCTGAGGCTCCGCGAAAACCACCGCACGGCGGTGGTCGAGCTGGGGGTGAATCATCCCGGGGAGACCGCCGCCCTCGCCGCGATCGCGAGCCCGACGGTGGCGCTCGTGAATAACGCGCAGCGGGAGCACCAGGAATTCATGAAGGGCGTCGCCGAGGTCGCGCGCGAGCACGGCGCGGTATTCGCGTCGCTGCGGCCCGGCGGCGTCGGCGTGATCAACGCCGACGACGAATTTGCCGGTTACTGGCGAGGGCTTCTCGCCGGCGGGCGCGTGCGCGACTTCGGTATCGACCGGCCCGCGCAGGTGAGCGGCCGCTACGAGCTCACGCATTTCGGAAGCGAGATCGAGCTGCGCGCCCCCGAGGGCGCGGCAAGGATAGAGCTGCACGCCGACGGCCGCCACAACGTGCTGAACGCCTGCGCCGCGGCGGCGTGCGCCTTGGCGGCAGGCGCGGGGCTCGAAGCGATCGCGCGGGGCCTTGCGGCGTTCCGTCCGGTCGGCGGACGCATGCAGCGCCGGACCACCCCATCGGCGGCAACGCTTATCGACGACAGCTACAACGCGAATCCGGATTCGGTGCGCGCCGCGATCGACGTGCTCGCGGGGCAGCCCGGCGCGAAGCTCCTCGTGCTCGGCGACATGGGGGAAGTGGGCGAGCAGGGAGCGGAATTCCACCGGGAGATCGGCGCTTACGCGCGCAGCCGCGGCGTCGATCGCTTGTATGCGACGGGGGCGCTGTGCCGCGCCGCCGTCGAGGCCTTCGGGAAAGGGGCCCGGCACTTCGCCGCGGTCGAGGAGTTGATCGCAGCGGTTCGGGAGGAACTGCGGCCGCAGACCACGGTGCTCGTGAAAGGCTCGCGCTTCATGCGCATGGAGCGCGTCGTGCAGGCCCTCGCCGGCGGGCCTGCGTCAAACGGAGGGCACTAGATGCTGCTCGCTCTTACCCAGTGGATCGCGCAGGACGTGCGCGCATTCAACGTGTTCCAGTACATCACCTTGCGCGCGGTGCTCGCGACGCTCACCGCGCTGACGATCTCGCTGCTGGCCGGGCCGCTGGTGATCCGCAAGCTCACCGCCTACAAGATCGGCCAGGCGGTGCGCGACGACGGCCCGCAAACGCATCTCGCCAAGGCGGGCACGCCGACCATGGGCGGGGCGCTGGTGCTGCTCTCCATCCTGATCACGACTCTGCTGTGGGCGGACCTCTCCAATCGCTTCGTGTGGGTCGTGCTGGTCGTGACTTTCGGATTCGGCGCGATCGGCTGGATCGACGATTATCGCAAGGTCGTCCGCCGGGATCCGAAGGGGTTGGCGAGCCGCTGGAAATTCTTCTGGACGGCGCTGATCGCTCTGGTCGCGGCGGTCTATCTCGCCTTTGCCGTTTCGGCCTCCAGCACCGACAGGCTCCTCGATCTGTTCCTGGCTTGGGTAGGAAGCGGGTTTTCCATGAATCTGCCGCCGAAAGCGGACCTGATCGTGCCGTTCTCCAAGAACATCGCCTTTTCCCTCGGCGTATTCGGCTTCATCACGCTCAGCTTTTTCGTGATCCTCGGAACCAGTCATGCGGTCAACATGACCGACGGCCTCGACGGCCTCGCCATCATGCCGGCGGTGATGGTCGCAGGCGGCCTCGCGGTATTCGCGATGGTCACCGGGCGCGTGGACTACTCCAAATACCTGCTTTTCCCTTACATCCCGGGAGCTGCGGAGCTGACGGTGTTCTGCGGCGCGCTCGTCGGCGCGGGGCTCGGTTTTCTCTGGTTCAACGCCTATCCGGCGGAGGTCTTCATGGGCGACGTGGGCGCGCTTTCACTGGGCGCGGCGCTCGGCACGATCGCGGTGATCGTCAGGCAGGAGATCGTGCTTTTCATCATGGGCGGCTTGTTCGTCGCGGAGACGGTCTCGGTGATGATCCAGGTGCTCTATTTCAAGTGGAGCGGCGGCAAGCGCGTTTTCCGGATGGCGCCGCTGCACCATCACTACGAGCTCTCGGGCTGGAAAGAGTCACAAGTTGTCGTGCGCTTCTGGATCATCACCATGATGCTGGTGCTGTTCGGTCTGTCTACTTTGAAGCTGCGGTGAATTTCGCGGGCAGAAAGGTGCTGGTGCTCGGTTTGGGTGACACAGGCCTGTCGATGGCGAAGTGGCTGGCGCGCCGCGGTGCAGACGTGCGCGTCGCCGATACGCGCGCCGCGCCGCCGCGCCTCGCCGATCTGAGGCGCTCGCTCCCGGGCGTCGCGGCCGATTGCGGACCGCTCCGCGAGGAAAGCTTCGCCGGAGTCGACCTCATTGGAATCAGTCCCGGAGTGCCCCCATCGGAGCCGAGCGTGCGGCGCGCAGCCGTCACCGGGATACAGGTGGTCGGCGATATCGAGCTGTTCGCCCGGGCGACGGCGGACCGGCGCCCGCGGACCATCGCCGTGACGGGCACCAACGGCAAGAGCACGGTCACGGCGCTTGCCGGTGCGATGGCGAGGGAGGCAAACGCGGATTGCGAAGTCGCCGGCAATATCGGACCGGCGGTGCTCGACGCGCTCATGCGCCGCGAGGACGAAGGCCGCCTGCCGTCTCTGTGGATACTCGAGCTCTCCAGTTTCCAGCTTGAAACCACCCGAACGCTCGCGCCCGACGCGGCAACAGTGCTCAATCTCTCGGAAGACCATCTCGATCGCCACCGCACCATGGCCGAGTACGCTGCGGCAAAAGCCCGGATTTTCCAGGGTCGCGGCATTCAAGTTCTGAATCGCGACGATCCGCGGAGCTTGGCGATGGCGCTCACCGGGCGCGAGACAGTCACCTTCGGTCTCAACGCCCCGTCACGAGCCGAGGACTGGGGTCTTATCGACCGGGGCGGCGTCCCCTGGCTTGCGCAGGGCGCAAACGCGCTCCTCGCAGTCGAAGAGATGAAGCTTGCGGGCCTGCACAACGCCGCCAACGCGCTCGCGGCCCTTGCGCTGTGCCGCGTGCTCGGCCTGCCGCTCGAGCCCCTGCTCGCGGCGCTTCGCGAGTTCAACGACGACTCCAAGGGCACCAACGTCGGCTCGACGGTCGCGGCCCTGGCAGGACTCGCGCGCCGCGATTCGAAGATCGTTCTCATCGCCGGCGGCGACGGCAAGGGGCAGGATTTTTCGCCTCTCAAGGAGGCGGTGGCGCGATCGGCGCGGTGTCTCGTGCTGATCGGCCGCGACGCGCCGCTGATCGAAGCCGCGGTCGCCGGAGCAGGCATTCCGGTCCGCCGCGCCGCAAGCATAGGGGAAGCGGTGAGCTTCGCCGCGCAGGCGGCGCGCTCCGGCGACGTGGTGCTGCTTTCGCCCGCCTGCGCGAGCTTCGACATGTTCCGCGACTACAGGCATCGCGGCGAAGCGTTCCGCGAGGCCGCGGAGGGAATCATCGATGCTGCGAAGCATTAGCCCGGGCCGCGCGCTGCCCGCCGAATACGACGCCGGCGTGCTGTGGGCGGCACTCCTGCTGCTCACTTTCGGCATGGTTATGGTGTATTCGGCCTCGATCGCGCTGGCCGAGGCGAGCAAGTTCACCGAAGGGCGATCCGCGTACTTCCTCGCGCGGCATGCGCTGTTCTTCGCCGCGAGCGTGGTGGCCGGCATGCTCGTGTTCCAGGTGCCCATGCGGCTGTGGCAGCGGGCGGCGCCGTGGCTGTTCGTGCTCGGCGTCGCGCTTCTCGGCCGACTACACCGTGCGCAAGCTCGCGCTCATGCATAGTTTCAAGCGGGGACTTCTCCCCATGCTCGGCGTGATGCTCGTGGTCGGCTGGCTGCTTCTGCGCGAGCCGGACTTCGGCGCCTTCATCGTGATCGCGGCGATCGCCACCGCGATCCTCTTCCTGGGCGGCATGAACGGTCGATGGTTCGCGGGGCTCCTCCTAATGATGGCGGCGGGCTTCGCAGGCTTGGTCCTGTCCTCGCCCTATCGCATGCAGCGAATTTTCGGCTTCATGGATCCCTGGTCGGATCCGTTCGGCCGCGGCTACCAGCTTTCGCACGCCCTGATCGCGTTCGGCCGCGGCGAGTGGCTCGGCGTGGGTCTGGGCGCGAGCGTCGAGAAGCTCCTCTATCTCCCCGAGGCGCACACCGACTTCGTGCTCGCGGTGATCGCCGAAGAGCTGGGATTTGCGGGCGTTTTTGCGGTGATCGCGCTGTTCTCGTGGCTGGTGCTGCGGGCTTTCGCTATCGGACGCCAGGCGGTCGCTCTCGAGCGCCCGTACGCGGCGCTCGTCGCTCAGGGGATCGCGGTCTGGCTCGGGGCGCAGACGTTCATCAACATGGGCGTGAACATGGGTGTGCTGCCCACCAAGGGCCTCACCCTTCCGCTCATGAGCTTCGGCGGCAGCGCTTTGCTCGCCAATTGCGTGGCGCTCGCGGTGCTGCTTCGCATTGACTGGGAGAACCGGCAAATGATGCGGGGACGGCCGGGATGAAACAGCAATGTCGCGCACGATCATGATCATGGCAGGGGGCACCGGCGGACACGTTTTTCCCGGTCTGGCGGTGGCGGATTTCCTGCGCGACTCGGGCTGGCGCGTCGTGTGGCTGGGGGCGCGAAGCGGCATGGAAGCGAATCTGGTGCCCAAGCGCGGTTACGCCATGGCTTGGGTGAATTTCTCCGGCCTGCGCGGCAAGGGGCCGCTGGCGTTCTTTCTCCTGCCGCTCAGGCTGCTCGTCGCGTTCTGGCAAAGCGCGCGCGCGATCATCGCTCATCGCCCGGATGTGGTTCTCGGCATGGGCGGCTATATCTCGTTTCCCGGCGGGATGATGGCGGCGCTATTCGGAAAGCCGCTCGTCGTCCACGAGCAGAACTCGATCGCGGGGCTCGCCAACAAGGTGCTCGCCGGAGTCGCCGACCGGGTTCTGTGCGCGTTTCCCGGGGCGCTCAAGCGCGCTACGCTGACCGGCAACCCGGTGCGGCCGGAGATCGCGGCGATTGCAGCCCCGGAGCGGCGCTACGCGGAGCGCGCGGGCCCGCTTCGCGTGCTCGTCGTCGGCGGCAGTCTCGGCGCGAAGGCCCTGAACGACGTGATGCCCCGGGCACTGGCTCTCCTGCCCGGCGAGCGCCGGCCGCTCGTGACCCATCAGTCGGGCACGCAGCACGTCGAATCATTGCGGCAGGCTTACTCCGCGGCCGGTGTCCAGGCTGCAACGCCTGCATTCATCGGGGACATGGCTGCGGCCTACGCCGAGGCGGACCTCGTCGTGTGCCGTCGCGGGGCTGCTCGCCGGGCTCGATCGCGCGCGGCTGCGTGACATGGCCCGGCACGCCCGTTCGCTCGGCAAACCCGACGCGACGGCAGCCGTGGCGAAGATTTGCATGGAGCTTGCCCGATGAAGCACAAGGTCAAGCGCATCCATTTTGTCGGCATCGGCGGCAGTGGAATGAGCGGCATCGCCGAAGTGCTTCTCAATCTCGGCTACCAGGTAAGCGGCTCCGATCTCGCCGCCAACGCCGCGACCGAGCGGCTCGCCGGTCTCGGCGCCAAGGTCGTGCTGGGGCACAAGGCGGACAACGTCGCCGCGGCCGATGCCGTTGTCGTGTCTTCCGCGGTGAAGCCGGACAACCCCGAGATCGTCGCCGCGCAGGCGAAGCGCATTCCGGTCGTTCCGCGCGCCCTGATGCTCGCCGAGCTGATGCGCCTGAAACAGGGCATCGCCGTTGCCGGGACTCACGGCAAAACTACGACCACGAGCCTCATCGCGAGCGTGCTCGCCGAAGGCGGGCTCGACCCCACTTTCGTGATCGGCGGACGGCTCGTAGCCGCCGCGTCCAACGCGCGGCTCGGCACCGGGGAGTTCATCGTCGTCGAGGCGGACGAATCGGACGCCTCGTTCCTTCACCTGCAGCCCGTGGCCGCGGTGGTGACCAACATCGACGCCGACCACATGGAGACCTATCAGCACGATTTTGGGCGCCTTAAGGAGGCCTTTGCCCGTTTTCTGCAGAACCTTCCCTTCTACGGCAGCGCGGTCCTGTGCGCCGACGACGTCAACGTGCGCGAAATAATGCCTTCAGTATCGAAGCCGATCGTGACCTACGGCCTGCGCGAGGACGCGATGGTCCGGGCCGCCGATATCGTCGCCGGCGAGCGCATGCGCTTCAAGGCCGTGCGCGAGCGCGCGGCGCCGCTGGATATCACGCTCAACCTGCCGGGCAGGCACAACGTGCAGAACGCGCTCGCCGCGATCGCGGTGGCGACCGAGCTCGGCGTCGGGGATGCGGCGATCCGCAAGGCGCTCGCCGAGTTCCGCGGCGTCGCCAGGCGCTTCCAGCGCTACGGCGAAATCCCGCTGGGGCCCAGCGGGAAATCCGGCGGCAGCTTCACGCTGGTGGACGACTACGGTCATCACCCGGCGGAGATGCGGGCGACGCTCGATGCCGCGCGCGGTGCCTTTCCGGGCAGGCGCGTCGTGCTCGCTTTCCAGCCGCACCGATATACGCGCACGCGCGACCTGTTCGAGGACTTCGTCAAGACGCTTTCCGGCGCGGACGCGCTGCTGCTCGCGGAGGTCTATGCGGCGGGCGAGGCGCCGATCGTCGCGGCCGACGGCCGCTCGCTCGCCCGTGCGATCCGCGTCGCCGGCAAGACCGAGCCGGTATTCGTCGAGAACATCGCAGATATGCCGGGCGCCATCCGCAAGATCGCCCGGGCGGGAGACGTGGTCGTGACCATGGGTGCCGGCTCGATCGGCAGCGTGCCGCTGGCGCTGGCGAAGGACGGAAGATGAAAATGAGCGAGCCGATCGGCCAATCCGCCACCGTCCTGCGCGGTGTGCTGCGCCTGAACGAGCCGATGGCGAGACACGTGAGCTGGCGTGCTGGGGGCGCCGCCGGGCGGGCCTACGTCCCGGTCGACAGCGCCGACCTCGCCGCGTTTCTCGTCACGCTTCCCAGGGGAGAGCCGGTCTGCTTTGTGGGTCTGGGAAGCAATCTGCTCGTGCGAGACGGCGGATTTCGCGGGACGGTCGTTTTGATGCACAGCCCGCACGGCGCGATGCGCGTCGAGGGCGACTTGATTTACGCCGAAGCGAGCGTCGCCTGCCCCAAGGTGGCGCGGTTTGCGGCGACACACGGCTTCGAGGGCGCGGAGTTCCTCGCGGGAGTGCCCGGCACGGTCGGCGGGGCGCTCGCGATGAATGCGGGCTGCTACGGATCGGAAACTTGGGACGTCGTCGCGAAAGTGTCGACGACTTCCCGCGAAGGGAGGCTCAGCGAACGAGCGCCGGCCGATTTCGACGTGGGCTATCGCCGCGTCGAGCTGCGCGGATCGAGGCTCGGCGAAGCGGAATGGTTCGTCGCCGCCTGGTTCCGTTTCCGCGCGGGCGACGAGAAGCGCGCCCGAGCGCGCATCAAGGAGCTGCTCGCGCAGCGCATCGCCACGCAGCCGCTCGAGCTCCCGAACGCCGGTTCGGTGTTCCGCAACCCGCCCGGGGACCATGCCGCGCGGCTGATCGAGGCCTGCGGCCTCAAGGGCCATGCGATCGGCGGGGCGCGCATATCCGAAAAGCACGCGAATTTCATCGTCAACCCGAAGGGCAAGGCGCGCGCGGCCGACATCGAGGCGCTGATCGAGCACGCGCGCAGAGCCGTGAAGGAACGCTTCGGCGTCGAGCTGATTCCCGAAGTGAGAATCGTCGGGGAGGCCCCGTGAAGGCGAGCGGCTTCGGAAAAGTCGCGGTGCTGATGGGCGGGCGCTCGGCCGAGCGTCCCGTGTCGCTCAAGAGCGGCTCGATGGTGCTCGCCGCGCTGAAGAAGAAGGGTGTCAACGCGCACGCCTTCGACCCGAAGGAGCGGGGCCTGGACGCGCTCATCGCCGAGCGCTTCGACCGAGCGTTCATCGCGCTGCACGGCCGCTACGGCGAGGACGGCACTCTCCAAGGCGCGCTCGAGCTGCTCGGCATTCCCTACACCGGGTCGGGTGTGCTCGGGAGCGCGCTCGCACTGGACAAGTGGCGCGCGAAGCTCGTGTGGCAGGCGTGCGGGATCCCGACTCCGCACTGCGAGCTGCTGACTCATTCGAGCGAATTCCACGCCGTCGCGGCTCGGCTCGGCCTGCCCCTGATGGTGAAGCCCGCCAACGAAGGCTCGTCGATCGGAATGACCAAGGTGAAGAGCGAGCGCGATCTTCCCGAGGCATATGCGCTTGCCGCCAACTACGATCGCCTCGTGATCGCGGAGGCCTTCGTGGATGGCGTCGAGCTGACCGCCGGGATGCTCGGGGACGCGCCGCTGCCGCTGGTCAAGCTCGAAACCCCGCGCGAGTTCTACGACTACGAGGCGAAGTACGTCGCGGACGACACCCGCTACGTCATCCCTTGCGGCTTGCCGCCGGACGCCGAGCGCATTATCCAGGACGAGGCGCTGCGCGCTTTCAGGGCGCTCGCTTGCAGCGGCTGGGGCCGCGTAGACCTGATGCTCGACCGCGCGGGGAAACCTTACTTCCTCGAGGTCAACACCTCTCCCGGGATGACCGACCATTCGCTCGTGCCCATGGCGGCGCGTCACGCCGGACTGTCGTTCGAAGACCTATGCCTTCGTATTCTCGAGTTGGCGCGGCTCGAGGGGGAGGAAGGCGATCGTGTTGAATAGCCCGCGCCTTGCCAACCTCACCGCGAGCCTGCTTTACGCGGCGGCGCTCGCGCTTATCGCTTACGCAGGGTCGCGCGTCCTGGTCCAGTCCACGGCGTTTTCGCTCAGGACGGTTGTGATCGGAGGCGAGCTCCGGCATGTCACGCGCGGCGAGATCGTCGCGGCGCTTCAAGGCCGCGTGACGGGAACGATATTCACCGTGGATCTGGAGGCGGTACGCGCGCTGTTCGAAAGCGTTCCCTGGGTGCGCCGCGCGGAAATCCGGCGCGGCTGGCCCGACCGCCTGGAGATACGGATCGAGGAGCACGTGGCGCTCGCGCGCTGGGGCCAGGGAAATGAGCGAAGGCTGGTGAACACCCATGGCGAGCTTTTTTCAGGGCGCGTCGACGCACCGCTGCCGGTCCTCTCCGGGCCCGCCGGCAGCGAAGGCGACGTGGCGCGCCGCTACGCCGCTTTCCGCGAGCTGCTCGCCCCGCTCGCCCTCGAGCCCGGGCAGGTCGCGCTCAATTCGCGCTTTGCCTGGCAGCTCAGGCTTTCCAACGGCCTCACCGTGCAGCTCGGGCGCGACTC
>WNFI01191699.1_pt1 | contig 13022 bp, 13 predicted proteins | sample 5400471 | NCBI WGS metagenome assembly WNFI01 (sample SAMN13153348, study PRJNA577476) | soil metagenome | isolation source: 100 cm saprolite on Douglas fir-dominated hillslope | place: USA:California | collected 2013-09-17
GCATACATTTTACTCAATTCCAAGGTCAGTTTCAAACTATCCCTCATCGCCCCAAATTACTGATCGACCCTCAACTTTACTATCGCTCCATTCGAAATGACACTGGCAGAATGTCAAGTACTGACCCTATCAATGGCGAGTCCAAGCAGTGGAGGCTCCATCTGAGAGACGTACTGGACTCCAACGGTGGGAAGACATAGTATGCTCTATCCGTACGAAAAGCACTGAATCCCTTTCATCTTTCAGATACCACGCAAATGTATATATTTCTGGTGGCATACAGGGCTTTTGCCACTGGCACCGAGGTGCTGGACGAAGTGAAGGCTTATTCGAGACCAGATGACCCCTCGTATTCGCGGTGCGCTATTTCTGTTTGTTCGGGTTAGTCATCATCCCTCTTAATTATTGCTTAGGGCTTGGATAATGGCTCAACACTGGTCAAAGGATGAATTGAAGGATCGAAACGTAGGGACCTCTGTTATTGAATGGATAGTCCGCGATCGTTCGCATTTTCCTCGGCAAGCTGATCAGGACAAATCCTCGGTATTCTCCTCCACATCCTCTGGTTTTCCGCGGCCTTGGAAGGGGCAGAGGACATCTGTATGTGTATATTCCCCACCCTCGGATCGACTCATCTGACTGAACCCCATCTACTAGACGACGCGAGGGTTATCCGGTAAGGAACAGAAGCGCATTGTGGAGAAACTTCTCTCTCGGAATGAAACCACCATGAAGAATCTTGTTGAAGTCCTGCGTCGACGGGAAAGCGAGATGAGGAGAAGACTCACTTCGCGTCATATAATGGAGTGGTTCGAGTGGGTGTATTCACCTCACGTCAAGTATTGGTCCCACCCTCTCGAATTTAAGCTCTTCAGCACAGGGGATGAGGTATTTCCTTTATCCTTTTGTGCAGTACATTATATTGAAAGAGGGTTCTCAGGTATATTATTGGGTGCTAGACACACTCCTGTGCGAAGGATTCGAAAAGCGTAAAAATTGGTATCGGTGCTTCCTGAAATTGGCCGAGGTATGAGATACACTGCTGTCTCTCTGTCCGTGCTCATGGTTATCACCTGTCTAGCTCTGCCAGGATGATGGGAATTACGCCTCCATGAGTAGTATCATGAGGGCGCTTAACACACAGCATGTCAGGTGTCTGACGCACACCCAGAAAGCATGCAAGGATGCCGAGGCCAACTTCAAGGTTCTCTACGAGGAGTCGGCCGATCATATCCGGGAATCGGAAAAGGACCTGAGGGGAGGGAACCATCTCTACCCACTCGGTAGGCCTACTTATATTCTGTTTGTCATTCTCTTCTTTCATACCTTATTTGGTAGATGCTCTCCGGGCTAAGCTACAAGACTTATTCGAAGCCGCATCCGAGGATGCGGACGGGAAGGTCTCCTGGCTTGCATGTCAACAATTGTTTGAGATGCTAGTTGATGTTGCCAAACTGGCGTCTGATCCACCTCTCCCCGAGCCCACAGAGGTTTCCGAGTTTCTCAGTCTACTGGTTGACCAAGGTTTACAGAAACAAGAAACTATAGCTGAGCGAGCACAGAGACTTGGGGCGATAGACAAGGATCAGTACACTGCCTTTTTTAGGTCGACTACGTTTTGATTGGTGGGACGTACCTTTTTTCCTCTTTTCCTTATGATGTTTTCTGCCTCTTTTCGTCTCGGGTACTATTGCTGATCATTCCTTCCGATATCCAATTCCTTTTGTCTTTTTTTGGGAGTCTGCGTCTGTACCATGCACATTTCGAGTATACTGTAATGACACCCATTATTATGTAGTAAGAAGGGTTTTCAAATGTGGCTAGCGCTTGCGTTCCTGATCGTTCCTGAATTGATTTGCATTCGAGATCCCGTACTTATATGTACGAAGATGAAAAGAGTCCTCGCGGAGCCATTCCCCGTTCCTCTGAACCATGGGCGCAAACGTCACTTGCGACCCGCGTGCCCCTCCCAACACTCCCTACTACTTTGTCGAAGACAGATCAATAAGTGTCGCCCTGGGTGTGAGTTCGGAGTTCTCGCCCATGCCATTTATCTCCTCACCCTTGATCATTTGGATCTTAGGTCTCTGCCTTCATAGGTGTCATATCAGCAATTTCTGCGACAGGTCTGCTGATCCACATGCTGGTTAGGATAAAGATCATGGTTTGTTCAATAGTTAGGCACTTACTTACGGTTGGTCCTAGATGCTTTGGTTCAAACCACGGCGAATACTGTGCTTCGAGCTGGAATGGAGATCCCCCCGGCTAAGAGAGCTGCGGCCTCTCACCCTCGCCTTTGTGTTATGGATCGTGATGGATTTAATTCAGGGCCTATCTTATGCCTTCTCCTTTCAATGGGCTGTTTTAGGGAAAGTAAACTCAGGAGCGTTCTGCACGGCTCAAGGTTAGTCTCAAGACAATGAATGCAGCAAGTACTCTGACGTACAAACGTTGACCATAATCCTTCAGGAGTGCTGGAGCAGTTCGGGGACGCTGGGACGGCCATGTCGGCGTTCGTTGTGGTAATTTTAGTCGTCGTGCGGTATTTCAACCATGAATTAATCGATGACAATTGGAAACGAATTTCATACTTTTGGGCTGCCTTCCTTACGGTGTTCCTCATCCTACTCATCATCCCACCCGCCACCACGATCTCACATTACTATGGAAATACTGGCTTGTGGTGTTGGATAGATAACAATAGTCCCACGAACGCAAGGCTACAGATTGCGGCCTGCTATGCGTTGATGTGGCTAGCAGCACTCACGTCAGTTTTTGGGTACGGCTACTTGTGCTTCATTGTCTACTTTAGACAGGATCCGGATGCGCCCCTGGGAAGGAGGGAGGCAGTATCTTTAATATTCTACTCTCTCGGTAAGATTCTTCCGTTTGAGAGCAGACGCTGTAGGATGCTGATTAGGATGGTGGCTTAACGTACAGCATACTGCATTGAGGTGCTTCCGATCAGCATCATCAGGCTGAAGCAGTTTAAGGCAGCAGGTCCATGTCCACATGTGAGACCCGGATGGGATATATTCGCCATCTGCTTGCTTGGTGCCTCGGGATTCATCAATGCTCTACTCTGGATAATAACCGGGCGGCGGTTTGGATTCGAAAGGAGGAATCCAGAATGAAACCATCGGATTCAAGGGCATCGAACACTACGACGGAGTCTGGATATGTATCGGCCTCCTAGGCATGTTGTATTCAATGTGTGTTTGTCTTTTGCTGATTGTTCAATACTGTTGGAGAACAAACGCGAAATTCACTCGGACATTTATTTTCTATTCACATACGTTTTATGTTCAATTCTAAATATGTACATTCGTCGGATAGGACTATGTATACAGTTTACATAAGCTTTCCTTTTTTTTCCCTCAGAGGTTAGCATTTCCTTCCTTTCTCTCATTGCTCACAATCCGTTGTACGCCGTTGTTAGATTAGTTGGTTACTAATTCAGTTCTCTTCGTGCGGAGACTAGACCGCCCGTTACAACATTCTGTGTGATGCATTTCTCTATTGCCTTGGTATCGGCTGGAAGCCTCATGTAACACGAAGGTTTCATCCTCATCTCTTGAAGGGGAACCGTGGCATCTTGAGCACTATACTCCAACTATTAGGGGATGTATTTTTTCTGTCATAAGACTTCATCCGCTCTTGATTCCTGGTGCTACAGTAGTAGCATGCACACTCTACACTCGACCCTTTGATCGCTTTCGTTTGTTCAAATCTGGGCTGAAGCCCAAGCCATATAAAGTGAGTGCTGTTACCTGCACTGGCAGGCCACTACCCTTGGTCCGAGCATGCGAGACCAATGGGTAAGTTTGCGGTTCTTCTCGGTACCTCCTGATGCTGAGATCCTGGTGTAGTCTCACAGGAAACTTGGGTGAATTCATCCCTAAGGCTGCGGGCCCAAGTCGAGGTTGCCAAACGGATACAGGAGTAACACTGTGCAGTGTGCACCTCTTCAAGGTGCATGAGTAATATCTTCCCCACTAACACTGCCTGCAGCCTCACATCACATGTGTAACATGTTCGGCATTCTACGAACCGCGTGGCTAAGTCAGCACAGTTTTTCGATTGTTCCCTGAACACAGCTCTACATGAGTTTCACGATCCAGGGTGAGTGCAGTGAAGAGATTTCTCAAATGTGAGGGACACAGCCTCGAATCCAAATCGCAATAATCTGATGAGTCCCATGTACGGGCGTTGCCCTGGAGCGCATGCGTGCTCAAGCACCATCATCTCGGCAGTTAATATACACACGTCAGTCAGAATGGGAGCAGGGCGCTCAATGGATGTATGATCATTCCTGTCTGGAATTGGAGTGCCGCGCCGCGCTGCGGCCTATCACGCATTTGAGCGGACGAAGCGGCACCTGCCAATTGACCAATCCGAAGCAAACATGCGCTTTCTCCAGTAAACAGAGTGAAGGTTGGGCCTCCACGACGATCGACTTGTTGGATTCGATATGATTCGGTGCAAACACAGCCGCGCCATAAATATAGCATCGCCCTTGATTCCGCGATATTACCACTGCTATTCAGGGGAGGGTGCTCGTGAGTTCCTAAGGGGGAAAGAATTTTCAATTCCTGCGATTGATAAGATGCGGCTGGGCGGTCTGGTACATACTAACACACACTCCCCAATTCCACAACGATGACAATCCCTACCACTGATACGGCGGCTAGCCTGGCGATTTCTCACGTGAACCTCTTCGCACATGCAAGCGCGAATACCCCCATTCCTTGGCCTCTGGAGGACTTCTGCGGTTATTTTACCCAAAACGGGGCAGGACTCCAGAGCTTTCTGCAAGCAAAAATATCCACAATACGGCTTTGTAGGGCCCAGGTACATTCAAAGCATCATATTTTCACCACTTGCTATTCCTGACGACCCCCTTAAGACTCACGAATATGTTCTCCTAAAAGTGGAGAGTACGCGCCTCCCCTACTTGGGTAGATGCATATGGTTTAGATGTGAACGGCGTCCCACCCACGTGCCTATCGCTTCACTGGCATTCCAAGATCCCCGGGCTGCGGACACGGTCACCATGTCGTTCGAGGAAACAAAACTCGCCCTCAATATGCAGTTGAGGTCCATGAACACTCATGGATTGCGATTCGAAGATGTAGTGGAGCTGTGGCGGATCATTGAGGAGCAATCCTCCAACTACAGTCTCTTCTCTCTCAACTGCTGGTGGTTCGCTTCGGTAATCTGGGAAACCCTGACTCAGGTGTTCCCAGGAGAAGCGCCGGTCATTACCCATGACCACCTGCTGAAGAAGGTGATTAAATCTGTTGGCCCCGACACTGCTCAGAGGACCGAAGATGTGACTCGCATGTTTTTGGCCAAGTTGGGTATCAACGCGAAGAAGACATCTTTGGGGAGCGTAGATCCTTCTCCGTCAGAAAGTACGTTATTCCTACCTTCCAATTACGTACCATGCTCATTTGCATGGGTTCTAGGGCGGCCCATATTTAGATTATTCACCCGGCGATCTTCAAAGTCAAACTCCTTACCGTATTCCCCTACTCACGCCCCAATGTTACCCCCCCTCCCATTTGAAACTGCAGTGGCACAAATGTTTCGTGCAGGGTCTATGCCCGCCGGATGCAGCCGGTGGGGTTTGCTGGAAGCTATGTTACGGTCTGATGGTGGGGACAATGTTCGCAATATCCTCGTGAGAGTGACTTACCTATGTATTTATGTTCCAGATCCCACGGACAAGATTGTCTTCTTGGTGACATACAGAGCGTTTGCTAGTGGCAGCGATGTGCTGGAAACGATGAAGAAGATTGCTGAGGCGCATGCTGGCTTGAAGCTCCGGTACGCTAATTGCTTGTTAGTCGCATCACTCTTCACTCAATAATGGTCTTAGGGCTTTGTCAGTAGCACAGCTCTGGTCACTCTGGTCGGACGGTAAACTCAGAGATCGGCACGTCCAGGCTCCCGTTAGAGAATGGATTCACACCGAATGTTTTGGTCCGAATGCACACCGTCAGCAGCTATGTATCGCAGCCGAACTGGTCAAGTTTGAGAAGTCAATAAATAACAAGTATCCTATTCTCGCGCAGCCATCGAGAGGGCTGAATGACTCAGTATGCACTCTTTCCTCTATTCCCCTACCAAATCAACTAACCGAGACCATCAGACAATACGCTCGATTTCGGATAAAGATCGCATTCGCATTCTTGGAAAGATACGCTCCCAGGACACAGATATGACGAGGCGTCTTGTCGGAGCGTTACGCCGACGGGAAATCGAAATGAGGGAAAGACTGACTCCCCGGAATACTATGGAATGGCTCGAGTGGATGTATTCACCTGGCACAAGAGATTGGTCCCACCCTCTCGGATTTGGGCTCTTCGACACGTCAGAAGAGGTATTTAGTTACTCTTGTCACGCGTACGCCATGCTGAAAGTAGCTATCAAGGTGTATTACTGGGTGCTTAACACCATCCTGTGCATCGATTTTGAAGACCGCATGGACTGGTACAGATACTTCCTGCGACTGGCGGAGGTAGGTTCGAGCTTTTGGATGTGCTTCCCCAGCTGTGCTCATCATTTTCGTGGGGCTAGCTCTGTCAGAAAGATAAGAACTATGCTAGCATGTGCGGCATCATGCAAGCACTCAACTACGTTGATTGTTTGAATTTCACTCGACGGGCATGCAGCAGGGATGCGGAGCGCAACTTCACACTCCTCTTCGCGGAATCGAATCGCTATATCGAAGAAGCCGTGAAGGATTTGAACACCGGGGACAGTCTGTATCCTCTCGGTAAGCAGTTTTATCTCTGTTTCCTGCCCTTTCTTACACGTTATTCGCTAGATGCTCTACACCATGATCTACATGGTTCATTTGTGGCCGCATCTCGAGATCCCAACGGAGAGGTATCGTGGCGTGCGTGTCAAGAACTATTTTTGAAGCTTCCTGGTATCATCACACCAACTTCAAACCTATGCCCTCCGGATCCAACGGATATTTACGCGCTCCTCGTGTCCGAGATTAAAGCAGGGTTACTGCAACGAAGTTCGATGGCTGAACGGGTACAGAAGCTTGCGGGCGATGATAAGTGGCAGTACGACGAGTGGAGAAGCAGGTATTATTGAGTCTCTTTGGATGTAGTCAATCAGGTTTCTTTTTTTGGGCTGTATTTCTGGACTACTACGCTACATTCATGCATATATGTTGTACATTATTACTTGTATTTGACATTGCCATTCTCTCATTCTCATTCAGCATTACAGTAACTGGAGGCATGACACCTTACGAGATTTGTAGGCATGACTTTCTTCAGAGCTAGTTCCAGAACGATGAGGAGGTGAATCAAACGCGGCAGCAATGGTACCGTTCAGCGGGCCAGGCGTACACTTTGAGTTCGCTTTGAGTGGTCGGTAGAGATATATAACTGGGCCAGTGATACCCTGTTAATCCCAGGCGATCGAGTGAACGGAGCACGCGTACGGTGTCAAGTTCGATGGATCAATGTACTCTAGCTAGCGCACATGATCCTTTTTATACGATACTGCAACAAAAGGATTGGTTCTCGCTCCAGAGCGTCACCATGCGGAAGTCCGACAAAAGGAACCTCAGTACAAAGTATGTGGTGCCTCAGCGCCCTCACTGCTGTGGCACAACTTTGCCGGCGGCTCATGCTCAAGTATCAGAGACTATTGAACTGGACAGCCAACACTTCTGACATTTAAGATCCGGTGATTTACCGTTTCAAAAACCACGACAAATGCGGGGATTATATCATACATGACATTTTACTTCCCACAGTGCTAGTGGTTTTGGGCGCAAAACACAGCCATAAATATAGCATCGCTCTGACTGACTCTGCGACATTATGCACTGGCTATTCAGGGGAGGTGCTGGTGAGCCCCTGGAAGGGATTCCCAATTCTTGCGGTTGATAAGACGCGGCATCCATCCACGTTGCCCCATTCTACGGTCTGACACATTCTCCCGAGTTCCACAAACGATGACAATCCCTACCGTCGATACGGCCCCAATGTTAACTGCAATGGTACAAATGTTTCCTGCAGGGACTATGCCCGTCGAACGCAGCCCGTGGGATTCGCAACTGAAAGCTATTTTAGGGTCTAATGGTAGGGACAGTGTACGCAATCTCTTTCTGGGAGTGATTTATCTCTATGTCTATGTTGCAGATCCCATGGACAAGATTGTTTTCTTGGTGACATACAGGGCGTTTGCTAGTGGCAGCGTTGTGCTGGAAATGATGAAGGAGATTGCTGAGGCGAATGCGGACTTGAAGCTCCGGTACGCTAATTGCTAGTTAATCGCGTCACTCTTCACGTCTCAATAATGCTCCTAGGGCTTTGTCGGTAGTACGGCTCTGGGACAGTGAGCTCAGAGATCGGCACGTCCAGACCTCCGTCAGAGAATGGATTCACACCGAATGTTCTGGTCCGAATACACACCGTCGGCAACATATCGAAGCCGAACTGGTCGAGCTTGAGGAATCAGTAAATCTCGAGTATCCTATTCTCGCGCAGCCATCGAGAGGGCTGAATGCCTCAGTATGCACTCCTTCCTCTATTTCGCTACTAAATCAACTAACCGAGATCATTAGACAATACTCCCGATTTCGGGTAGAGATCACATTCGAATGGTTAGGAAGATTCGCTCCCAGGACACAGATGTGACGAGGCGTCTTGTCGGAGCGTTACGCCGACGGGAAATCGAAATGAGGGAAAGACTGACCCCCCGAAATACTATGGAATGGCTCGAGTGGATGTATTCACCTGGCATGAGAGATTGGTCTCACCCTCTCGGATTCGGCCTCTTCGACATGTCAGAAGAGGTATTTAGTAACTCTTGTCACGCTTACGCCATGCTGAAAGTAGCTATCAAGGTGTATTACTGGGTGCTTAACACCATCTTGTGCCATGACTTTGAAGACCGCATGGACTGGTACAGATGCTTCCTGCGACTGGCGGAGGTAGGTTCGAGCTCGGATGTGTTTCTTCAGCTGTAGTATCATGCAAGCACTCAACTACGTTGATTGTTTGAAGTTCACTCGATGGGCATCCAGCAAGGACACCGAGCGTGACTTCACACTCCTCTCCGCGGAATCGGATCGCTATATCCAAGAAGCCCTGAAGGATTTGAACACCGGGGACAGGCTGTATCCTCTCGGTAAGCAGTTTTATCTCTGTTTCCTGTCCTTTCTTACACGTTATTTCGCTAGATGCTCTACGCGATGATCTACGAGATTCATTTGTAGCCGCATCTCGAGATCCCAACGGGGAGGTATCGTGGCGTGCGTGTCAAGAACTATTTTTGAAGTTGCCTGGTATCATTACACCAACTTCAAACCTACGCCCTCCGGATAGAACGGATCTTTACGTGTTCCTCGTGTCCGAGATTAAAGCAGGGTTACTGCAACGAAGTTCGATGGCTGAACGGGTACAGAAGCTTGCGGGCGATGATAAGTGGCAGTATGACGAGTGGAGAAGAAGGTATTATTGACTTTCTTTGAATGTGGTCAATCAGGTTTCTTTTTTGGGCTGCATTCTGGACTACTACACTACATTCACGCATATATGTTGTACATCACTACTCGTAATTGACATTGCCATTCTCTCATTCAGCATTACAGTAACTGGACGATACCTTACGAGACTTGTGAGTGATCGGACGGAAGCTCGTACGCAAAACTGTGCATGCCCATCCCATGCAACTGCGGTGGTCTGCTGAATATATGTAATCTTACGGTCAATCCGCCTTCTGTTGGCATTAATCTTTCAGCTCCACAGCAGCGCTTTTGTAACGCTCGTCCTATCCGCTTCCGTTCTCATTTGTAGGTGTGGGTTTTACTTTGTTTCAGGCCTTCAGCTCTCGTGCTGTGCTGCATACAAAGGCTGTGACAATTTTCATAGACCAAGTCAGTACCAGCTAGATTGAGGAGGAGAAAGGTGATTCATGCATTTGGCGGAATACGCGGCCAGTGCATGTAGGCGGCGCGGCGGTAGACCTGTGCGAAAAAATTTGGACGTACAATGGAGATAGGATCGGGTACTGCCGGGCGGTATCCCTAGTACCTACCTCCGGAATTCAGCCACTCTCTTCTTTGCATTCTGGGCTGGGGATAATTGGAGTGCATCTGGGACCGCAATTTCGGTATTCGCGGTCGCCGTTTTCCGTCATTGTTCAGTATTTCGGGTTAACTGGATCAGCTCGAATTTGCGAGCAGTCCTGACAAGGCACACTGGAACAGGGAAGTAATTGATATCCACAGCAATAGATACAGCAAATTAAAGATATCATAGGTCACGAGTATTAGGTACCGGAAGCAATGGGTTGTGAGCGCTTATGGACGGACGTACGTAGCGCCAGGCGGTTGGAATGAGATCGGAATGGGAGAAGCATGTTCGTCTCGGCCGATGAGAGATGATATGGTACCGGCCGAGCTCTCGGAAGTTTGTGTAAGCTTGATTGAAGCTTGAGCATCCGATGAGAACAACTTCATTGGAAGCGGGGACCTCGGATGCTGTTCGGATGAGATCACATCGTTACGATGTTGAATCCTATTCGAATGTTTTTTTGTGTTTATTTATTTGGCCGTCAGAGTTTGGGGCCCTTATCGTCTCATTCTTAGTTCTGGATTTCCTTTGTTTTCCTCAGGAACCTTTACATAATTTCCTCTGGATCTTCTGATCAACGACTTCTTTAACTGTATCGTACCGGAGTTGGCCGAACTGATTATTAGTGTTGGTGTGGACAAGTGGGATATGTAACGTCTGACCGCAACAAAGAGTAGGTTAGTGCGCAAGGCTTAGTGGCTAGAGCGTAAGGAGATGGAAGGATACAGACTTCAGCACGGACAACCTGGAAAATCGACTCAAAGCGATGCGGAGCTGTCAAGAGCTGTTCAAGGAAAGCCTAGGCGGAAGGGTTCCTTATTCGTTCACTCAATTGGACCTGGAAATTAGGGCTGAAGACTGATTCCGTCATATAAAGGAGTGCTGCAGGGCACGCACGTACACTCACAGTTTTCCTCGCCTCAGTCATGGGAAACTATACGTGTGACCCGCGAGGCCCACCCAACATTCCTTACTACTTCAGCCAAGACAGATCAATAACTGCTGGTCTGACTGTGCGTGCTTGTACTTCCAATCCCCGAGCCTCGGACTCATGACTCATTCTCTGGCCTTAGGTCTCTTCCTTCATCAGTGTTATATCATCCATCTCCGCTACAGGGCTATTGCTTGTTCTTATCGTAAGGACAGTCTTGTCTTTTCGTGCATAATCATTTACGGGTCGCTCAAGGTTCGATGGCACCAGCAAGGACCGAGACGCAGAATCAGGCCTCTTAGCACCATCTTTGCGTTCTGGATTTTTATGGATCTTGTTCAGAGCCTGTCTTACTCCCTGACATTCCGGTGGGCTGTTTTAGGGAAAGTGATTGCACCTGGGACGTACTGTACAGCGCAAGGTGAGTTTGACGAGTCATTCCCCATACTCATTGACCATAATATATATAGGAGTCTTGCAACAGATTGGGGACGCTGGTACTGCCATTTCAGCGTTCCTGGTGGTGCTTTTGGTTGTCGCTCAATATCATCATCTCGAGTGGATCACGCACAATCCAAGAACTGTCTCATACAGCTTACTTAGCTTCATCGTCCTCTTCCTCATCCTTCTCATCCTTCCTCCTGCCACATCAATCAAAAATTATTATGGAAACACTGGTCTTTGGTGCTGGATAGCCCACAGGAGTCCCGAGACTGATAGGTTCCAGATTGGGTCTGCCTATGCGTTGGAATGGCTAGCAACAATCACGTCGATTCTTGGGTATGGTCATGTGCTCGTTGGTACCCTTCATGGGGCAGATGGTGGTCATCAGCAGGATGGTCGGCCGCAGGCACAGCCTGACAACCTTGATGTGTTTACGGTTGAGGAGGCAAAGGGTATGATGTGGTACTCTCTCGGTAAGAGTATATTACCCATCTGGAACTGAATGTGGCTGATTTTAAGACTTTGATAGCGTATTTCATTGAAGTGATACCGATCAGTATCGTACGGCTCATACAATGGGGATCAAAAGGACCATGTCCGAATGTAAGACCCGGATGGGTTATATTCACCGTAAGCTTATTGGGCGCCTCCGGTTTCATCAATGCGGTACTTTGGATGGTAACAGGGAGACGATTTGGATTTCGAACTCGTAGAGAGATTGAAGCAAGAAGGGATCGATTGGCGGTGTGTTTACAGTGTCAGAGGGATCACGAGGCTCATCGCATCCCTGCGATCTAATTCTCCTGCTGCTTCTTTGTCGTCTTATTTCATGATTCCCAAGCCGCAGCTTACCAAGGGCGCCTAATTTGCGGAATTTCACTGACCGAGCACGCGGCGATCGAAGTTTGGGATCGATCGGGTGATGCATATTCATTTTTGGGTTCGGGTTTTCGGGTTTAATATAATCATTGCTCACGTGCCTGGCACTTTAATTAGTTGCTTGATTTAGCTGGTATGTATGTAGCGGAGTTGGCCGTTTTATTGTATCTCATTCGATGAACACGCGATGGTTCATTGGTGTATAATCGAGGTACAGTTGTTTGTTCGTGTTGCGTCGCCATGAGCTGCACCATACAGCATATAACTTTCGAGGCCGACTTCGCGGCATATTTTGTCGCAATAACATGCCGATATGCTTTTAATCTCAATAACATCATCCCTGCAGCAGCCAAATTACATCATCCGAGCTGCAGCAGGACCCACAAGTCATGGCATGGCACCAACCGAATTTTTGACCCGATCTTGAGGCTCAATCGGGGTGGTTTTCGGTAGGTGCGTGGTATGGGAGCTCAAAATTGGGGAGTGGGTTCAGTAGGTTGCTAAAATTGCCAAAAATAGAGGGAATTATGCCCTTAGGATGATCTGCTCCCTTCCGTGGTATTTTGTGAACTTCTACCACACCAAATGTTCCATCTGAAGGAACCAAAAGTATTCAGATAACATTGAAATTTTGGATCATTGAGAACCAAGTTACT
>WNFI01106751.1_pt1 | contig 13019 bp, 9 predicted proteins | sample 5400471 | NCBI WGS metagenome assembly WNFI01 (sample SAMN13153348, study PRJNA577476) | soil metagenome | isolation source: 100 cm saprolite on Douglas fir-dominated hillslope | place: USA:California | collected 2013-09-17
GCGAGTTCGATCACGTGCACCCAGCGCACCGGCGCGCCGAGCCCGTCGGCTCCCGCGACGACGCGAGGCGACCCGAGCTTGACCGGCTCGAGGGCGAGGACGTCGGCTACGGTCGGCAGCACGGCTGGCTCGTGGCGCCGCGTCTCATGCGCCTGACAGTCCGTAAGTTCTCATGCCAGTGATCGTACGCTGTGTAACTTGGCTGGCGATCGGGCCCGGAGGAGACTGACATCGGGCATGACGCGAGCGCGGCATGGAGGTCGAGCGATGGCGCACCAGGCGGAACAGCGAGCCGGCAAACACTGCACGCACTGGATCGGCGGCAAGCCGTGGACCGGAGCAGAACCCGCGCACCGGGGTGAGATCTACAACCCGGCGACCGGTCAGGTGACCGGCACCGTGGACTTCGCGACCGAGGCGGAGGTAGACGCGGCCGCGACGGCGGCCGCGGCGGCGTTCCCGCGATGGCGGGACACCTCGCTGGTCAAGCGGGCATCAGTGATGTTCGCCTTCCGCGAGCTCGTCCGCCAGCACGCCCCTGAGCTGGCCAGGCTGATCAGCTCCGAGCACGGCAAGGTCGCCTCCGACGCCGCCGGCGAGGTCGCGCGCGGGCTCGAGGTCGTTGAGTTCGCGTGCGGCATCCCGCATCTGCTCAAGGGCGCGTTCTCGGAGAATGTCTCGGCCGGCGTCGACGCGTACTCGATCCGCCAGCCGCTCGGCGTGGTCGCGGGAATCACTCCGTTCAACTTCCCCGCCATGGTGCCGATGTGGATGTTCCCGATCGCCATCGCGGCGGGCAACACATTCGTGCTCAAGCCATCGGAGAAGGATCCGTCGACCTCGATCAGGATCGCCGAACTGCTCGCCGAGGCCGGCCTGCCGGACGGCGTCTTCAATGTCGTCCACGGCGGCAAGGATGCGGTCGACGCCCTGCTGACCCACCCCGAGGTCAGAGCCGTCAGCTTCGTGGGATCGACCCCAGTGGCCCGTTATGTATCCGAGGTAGGGACAGCCGCGGGCAAACGGGTCCAGGCGCTCGGCGGCGCGAAGAACCACATGGTCGTCCTCCCCGACGCAGACCTGGACCTGGCAGCCGACGCGGCCGTCTCCGCCGGGTTCGGCTCGGCGGGTGAGCGGTGCATGGCGATCTCCGTGCTCGTGGCCGTCGATCCGATCGGCGACGAGCTGGTCGCCAAGATCAGCGAGCGGGTGGCCAGGCTCCGGGTCGGCCCTGGCGATCAGGCCGACTCCGAGATGGGGCCACTGGTCACCAGGGCACACCGGGACAAGGTGGCGTCCTACCTGGACGCCGGCGTCGCCGACGGCGCAGCACTGGCGGTCGACGGCCGCAGGCACCCGGTCAGCGGCGGGGCTGCCGATGGCTTCTGGCTTGGCCCGAGCGTGCTCGATCGCGTGACGCCGGCCATGAGCTGCTACATGGACGAGATCTTCGGCCCGGTCCTGTCCGTCGTGCGGGCCGGCAGCTACGAGGACGCACTCGGCGTCGTGAACGGCAGCCCGTACGGGAATGGCACCGCGATCTTCACCAACGACGGGGGAGCGGCCCGCAAGTTCACCAACGAGGTCGAGGTCGGGATGGTGGGCATCAACGTGCCGATCCCGGTTCCGATGGCGTTCTACAGCTTCGGTGGCTGGAAGTCGTCGCTGTTCGGCGACACGCACGTGCACGGCACCGAGGGCGTGCACTTCTACACCCGGGGCAAGGCCGTCACCGAGCGCTGGCTCGACCCGAGCCACGGCGGGGTGAACCTGGGCTTCCCGGTGAACCAGTGACCGGCGACGGGACAGCAGGGAGCGCAGAGACAATGCCTGAGTTCACCCCCGATCCAGCCCGCGGTGCTGCCGTCTACGCCGCCGACCGGGCGCACGTGTTCCACTCCTGGTCGGCACAGAAGGCGCTGAATCCGATCGTCATCGCCGGCGGCCAGGGCAGCTACGTCTGGGACTATGACGGCAAGCGGTACCTGGACTTCTCCAGCCAGCTCGTCAACACCAATATCGGGCACCAGCATCCCCGCGTCACCAGCGCGATCGCCGAGCAGGCGGCGAGGCTGACCACCATCGCGCCCCAGCACGCCAACGAGGCGCGCAGCGCGGCGGCCGAGCGGCTCACCTCGCTCGCGCCGGACGGCTTCAGCAAGGTGTTCTTCACCAACGGCGGCGCCGACGCGAACGAGAACGCCATCAGGATGGCCAGGCTGCACACCGGCCGGGACAAGGTGCTCAGCTTCTACCGGTCCTACCACGGCAACACCGGGGCGGCGATCACCTCGACCGGCGACCCCCGCCGCTGGCCGAACGAGTACGCGACCGGCCACGTGCACTTCTTCGGCCCGTACCTGTACCGGTCATCGTTCTGGGCAACGTCGCAGGCCGAGGAGTGCGAACGGGCGCTCGAGCACCTCGAGCAGGTCATCGCGTTCGAGGGGCCGGCGACGATCGCCGCTATCCTGATCGAATCGATTGTCGGCACGGCCGGCGTGCTGCTGCCGCCGCCCGGCTACCTGGCCGGCGTGCGAGCCCTGTGCGACAAGTACGGCATCATGTGGATCGCCGATGAAGTGATGTGCGGCTTCGGCCGGGCCGGAAGCTGGTTCGCGTTCACCCCGCACGATGCGGTGCCTGACCTGATCACCTTCGCCAAGGGCGCCAACTCCGGCTACGTGCCGATCGGAGGCGTCATCATCTCGGACCCGGTCGCGGCTACCTTCGACGACCGGGTGTTCCCCGGCGGCCTGACCTACTCAGGGCACCCGCTGGCGTGCGCCTCGATCGTGGCAACGATCGATGCCATGCGGGAGGAAGGCATTGTCGAGCACGCCGCCATGATCGGCGAGCAGACGCTGGGGCCCGGCCTCGCCGAGCTGGCCAGCCGGCACCCGGTGATCGGCGAGGTACGCGGTCTCGCCGTGTTCTGGGCCCTCGACCTCGTGTCGGACCGGGCGAGTCGGGCCATGCTCGCGCCCTACGGCGGCACATCCGAGGCAATGACCACGCTGGCAGCCGAGCTCCGCGCGAACGGCCTGCTGACCTTCATCAACTACAACCGGCTGCACGTGGTGCCGCCCTGCACGATCTCGGAGGCGGAGGCCAAGGAGGGCCTGGCGATCCTGGACGACGTGCTCACGGTCGTCGATGCCTACTATGAGGGCTAGCCGCCGCCCTGAGCCGTCGGCCACCAAGATCGTGGTGGGTTGACCGCGCTATAAACACGGCGCTACACCATGATCATGAAATGAGGGCCGTCAGCGACCGCGCGGGCAGGGGAAGAAGTCCTGCCCGTCGAGGTTGACATCGAATTTCACTGCGGCGAAGCCGGCCGGACCCCAATAGACCCGGCGGCAGAACGCCGCGAACGACAGGCCGTGCGGGCAGCGCTTGCCGGGATCGCAGACGTAGTGATCGGCGCCGTACTCGGCCTCGCCGACCCACTTGCCGGTCGGCTGGGCCGCCGTCTTGTCCATGGTGAACACGTGCCAGCTGGCGCACTCGCGGTAGAGGTAGCATTCCTCGACCACCGCTCCGTCCGCATACCTGGCGCCCCACCTGGCGAGGCTGGGGGCGTTCTTCCACACCGCGGTCATCCCGTAGGAGTGGATCAGGTTGAAGGCGAACGCCAGGTAATTCTGAGCGTCACCGGGCGTCAGGTAAAAGCCGGTCGTCGACGGAGGGCTGAAACTGTCGATGTCGTCGAGCTCGACCGCGTCGAACCCCTTGCGCGCGCACATGGAGATCCGCTCGATCAGCATCGGCTTGAGCGCGTCGAGCTGGCGGAAGTCGACCCAGCGCTCCTCCGGGTAGCCGTAATAGATCCGGCCGAGCGCCGCTGCCGGGAAAAGGCCGCGCGGCGCCGGGCTGCCGTCCGGGCGGTAGTCCTCCCAGGCCAGGTCGAGATAGCAGACGGTCCTCGGATGGGCCAGCGAGCTGGCCGGCCAGGAGGCGCGGATCCGGCGGATCTGCCGCTTGATCGTCAGGAAGCCGTCGATGTCATAGATGTCGACCGCGCGCGATCCCGTGCGCTTGAGCGGGAACGTGCGCCCGATCTGCCAGTCCCAGCGCATCGGCCGGGCAGCACGCGCCAGGTGAACGTCAGCCTCGTCCGCCCGGCGTGGTCAGATGTCAGCACGCTCACCCGATGGTGCCCGGGTCGCAGCGTGCCCGTGTAGAACACGCCGCGCTCCGGCATGGGCAGCCAGTTCTCGTGGTCGACTCGGAACTTCCGGCTAACGGAACCATCCGCTGAACTGTAGTGCGCTGGGCTCACCTGGAAGTATTCCTGCGCCGAGCCCGTACGAGCCTCGGGCAGGCCGTTGACGAACTCGCTCACGGGCGGGCGCCCGCGCGGGTAGCCGGCAACTGACAGTCGGGAGGTGACGCTCCGCCGCACCCGGAGCACCGTGAACGTAAACGATTTCGCGGCGGTCTGCAGCACTTCGGTGGCGGTCTCCCACACTCGCAGCCTGCGGCCAGTGTCGGCGTGGCCAACGATGTACCGCTTCGCGGCGAACGGCATGGCGGTGGAGTCAGCTCCGGCCACGCACCCCTTGGCCCCGCATGCCTGCCAGGAGTATCCGACCTCGAAGCTCAGCAGCCGGTCCCCGGCGGGCAGCCGGCCTGGCCGCCAGGACAGGCCCCTGGCGGCTCGCGCTCGCGCTGGCCGGCGGTCCGGTCATCCCAGCGGCGGCGATCCCGATCGCCGCTGCCGCTGCCATTTTGCTGGCCTGCCGCACCATGGCGTTCTCCTGCCGTCCGGTTGGGCGGAATGATAGACCACATGGCGATGATGCCTGGTTTTCGCCGGATGGCGATGGTACTTCTGCGGCTGTTGGCAGGTGGCTGATGCGCGGGCTTCTGGACAAGGGGGTGCTGATCAGCGGGGGCACCAGCGGCATCGGGCTGGCCAGCGCCGAGCGTTTCATCGAGGAGGGCGCCAGGGTCTTCGTGGCCGGCCTGAAGCGGGGTGAAGTCGACGCCGCCGTTGCCATGCTCGCGCAGCGCGGCCGGGCCGGCGGCCTGGCCTGCGATGTCAGCAGCTCGAAGGACGTCGCCAAGCTCGTCGAGGCGGCCGAGGAGGCGCTGGGCGGCATCGATGTGCTGATCAACAACGCCGGCACGGCCCGCCGGGACCCCTTTCTCGACATCGCCGCTGCCGACTGGGACCGGATCCTCGCGGTGAACCTGCGCGGCATGTTCCTGGTCGCGCAGGCTGCGGGCAGGCGGATGGCCGAACGCGGACGCGGCGTGATCGTGAACATGTCCTCGACCAACGGCCTGGCCGGCGAGGAGGACTACGCCCACTACAACGCATCCAAGGGCGGCGTCCTGCAGCTCACCAGGACGATGGCGGTTGAGCTTGGCCGGCGCGGCATCCGGGTGAACGCGCTCTGCCCGGGCTTCATCCGCACCCCGCTGAACGACGCGATCTCCGCGCCGCTCGGCGCCGAGCGGTTCGAGGCCGCCTACGTGGCCAGCCACATTCCGCTCGGTCGGGTGGGCCGCGCGGACGAGGTGGCTGCTGCCTACGCCTTCCTCGCGTCGGACGACGCGTCGTTCATCCACGGAGCTGCGCTAGTGATCGACGGCGGACAGCTCGCGCTGATGTAGCGTGCGGATCAGAGCCCCGCGAACGCGTCCTCGAGGATCATCAGGCCCTCGGCCAGCAGTTCCTCGCTGATCACCAGCGGCGGCAGGAAGCGCAGCACGTTGCCGTAGGTCCCGCAGGTGAGCACGATCAGGCCGGCCGCGTGGCAGGCCTTGGCCACCCGGGCCGCTGCGGCCGCGTCTGGCTCGATGGTGCCGGGGCTGACAAGCTCGATCGCGATCATCGCGCCGCGGCCCCTGACGTCGCCGATGACGGGGTACTGCAACGCCAGCTTGCGCAGCCGGGGCAGCAAGATCTCGCCGATCCGCCGCGCAGCGCCGGGCAGGTCCTCTTTGCTCATGGTCTCGATCGCGCCAAGCGCGGCCGCGCAGGCGACCGGGTTGCCGCCATAGGTCCCGCCGAGGCCGCCAGGGTGCACGGAGTCCATGATCTCGGCACGGCCGGTAACCGCCGCGAGCGGCAGCCCGCCGGCGATGCCCTTCGCCGTTGTGACCAGGTCAGGCACGACGCCCTCATGCTGGCAGGCGAACCAGTCACCGGTGCGGCAGAATCCGGATTGGATCTCGTCCGCGATGAAGACGATGCCGTGCTGCCGGCAGTACTCGGCCAGCCCGGGCAGGAAGCCGTCCGGCGGCACGATGAAGCCGCCCTCACCCAGGATCGGCTCGATGACGACCGCGGCTGTCCTGTTCTCGCCCACCTGCGTGTGAATGAGGCTCGTCACTACGTCGAGCGCCTCGGCCGCGCATCGGGCCGGGCCGCCGGGCCAGCGGAACGGATAGGCCATGGGAGCGCGGTAGACCTCGCCGGCGAACGGGCCGAACCCGTCCTTGTAGGGCATGTTCTTGGCCGTCATCGCCATGGTCAGGTTGGTCCGGCCGTGGTAGGCGTGATCGAACACCACGACCGCCTGGCGCCCGGTTGAATGCCTGGCGATCTTGACGGCGTTCTCGACCGCCTCGGCCCCCGAGTTGAAGAGAGCCGACCGCTTGTCATGCGTGCCGGGTGTGACCCGGTTCAGTTCCTCGCATACCTCTACGTAGCCCTCGTAGGGCACCACCATGAAGCAGGTATGAGTGAAGTGGGCGACCTGTTCGGTGACCCTGCTGACGACAAGCTCGGCACTGTTGCCGACGGAGGTGACCGCGATGCCCGAGCCGAAGTCGATCAGCGAGTTGCCGTCGGCGTCGATAAGTACCCCGCCGCCCGCCGCGGTCACGAAGACGGGCAGCACATGGCTCAGGCCCCGGGCGACGCTGCGCTGGCGGCGCTCGAGCAGCTGGCGGGAGACGGGGCCAGGGATCTCAGTTACCAGATGGCGCTGCTGGACCAGGGCAGGGCCGCCGAGGGTGGAGTGCAAGTTCATAGGCCGAGGATAGCCCGGTTACCAGCACGGATGCGGGCCGGCGCGGTGATATGACACGATGTGCCACCGGGCTGCCGCGGCTCGGGTCGGCTGGCAACTTTTAAGCTGCTCACCTGCGCTTATCGACTTCCGGCCGGAGGAATTTGCATAATGATCCCGGCTGGTCTTCCAGTCTGTAGTATCTGGATGACCGAATCGATCGGGCACTTCGGATTTTACTCACTATCAGTGACAGATCGGCTGGGTCGGGTACTAAATGGTATAGACCTAAGGCAAGGTTTAGTACAGACCCTTTAGTACGGATCATGGCGTTTAAAGTACCGGCAAAACGGTATGTGTTGGCGGAATGGCCCGCCCCGGTCGCGAGGAGAGCCTTATGCGGACGCATGAATGGTTTCGCACCAGGTCGCGAGGAGAGCCTTATGCGGACGCATGAATGGTTTCGCACCAACAGCTTCAATTACCGTGAGTTCGGCAGCGCCCGGCAACTCGGCCGGATGAAGCGGGAGCGAGGTCTGTCAGTATCACTTATCCTGCCCACCCGTAATGTTGCAGAGACGATCGGCTCGGTACTCGACGAGGTCGACTACCTGCGGCGATCCGACATAAGGCTGATCGACCAAGTCATCGTCGTGGACGCTGACTCCACCGACGGCACCGCGGAGATCGCGCTATATCACAACGTGGAGGTCTACTCAGAGAACGCGCTGATGCCGGAGTACGGGATGGCTCACGGCAAGGGCGACGCCATGTGGCGGGGCCTGTCCGTGGCGACCGGCGACATCATCGCATTCGCCGACACCGACACGGGCAATTTCTGCCGCCAGCTGGTGACCGGCGTCGTAGGCTGCCTGATCACCAAGCCAGAGATCCAGTTCGTCAAGGCAGCCTACCGGCGCCCGTACACCCAGGAGACGGTGTCGGTGCCCGACGGCGGCGGCCGGGTCACCGAGCTGACCGCCAAACCCGCGCTGAACCTGCTCTTCCCCGAGCTGGCTGGCTTCGTGCAGCCGCTGGCCGGCGAGTTCGCGGGCACCAGGGAGCTGTTCTACTCCGTACCGTTCCTCAGCGGTTACGCGGTCGAGGTCGGCATGCTCATCGACGTGCTCGAGGCGTGCGGTCTGCCGGCGATGGCGCAGGTCGACGCCGGCATGCGCAAGAACAGGCACCAGGACCTGTCGAACCTGAGCCGGATGGGCTACTCGGTACTGAGGGCGGTGCTGACCCGCGCCATGCAAGGACGGTCACCGGTGGCGCCTGGCCTCACCGAGTCCGCCTGGAGCGGGGCCTCTGAGGTCGGCTCCTACCTGCACGCTGTTGCCGCGGCGCGGGGCGTGCAGCTTGACGAGTACGCGGAGATCATGATCGAGCGGCCGCCGATGCGGGTGGCGCTTTCAGCGATGGAACTGACGGGCGCGACCGCGGCCGGAGCGATGGGGGCTACGGCCAGCTGAGGCGGCGGGCCGGAAACCGGGGATCAGCGGGGGATTCCGGGGCGTCGTCCCCTCGGGTCAGCACCGCGCAGCAGGCGGCCGGCGGCCGCCTCGATCGCCTGCTGCGATGCCAGCACGGTCATCGCCGCATCGCCGAGCGGGATGAAGCTGTCCTCGCTGGTCACCCGGGCCATCGGCCCCGAGAAACCGGCGTCGGTCAAGGCCGTGAGCACACCTTCCGACACGCCGCCTGACCGCCTCGTCTCGTCTGCGACCAGCACCGCGCCGGTTGCCGCGGCCGCACGGATCAGGTCACCGGCCGGCAATGGCGCGAGCCAGCGCAGGTCGAGCACGCGGCAGCCGATGCCCTTCCGGGCGAGATTCGCCGCCGCGCGCAGGCTCAGCCGCAGCCCGTTGCCGAACGTCACGATTGTCAGGTCGGTGCCGTCGCCGTGGACCCGGGCGACGCCCACCGGCGCGTGGCCTGACATCCACCTGTCCGGCGGCTCATAGCGCGCCAGCCAGCCGCCGTCGCCAGGCTCGTGCAGGTCGCGCTCGTGATACAGCGCGATCGGCTCGAGGAAGACACAGACGCTGCCGTCCTCGCGCGCGCTGGCCAGGCAGGTGCGCAGCATTGCCGCCGCGTCGTCCGGTCTCGCTGGGCAGGCGACGATCAGGCCCGGGATGTCCCGCAGCGCGCCGACCGCGTTGTCGTTGTGGAAGTGGCCGCCGAATCCCTGCTGGTAAGCCAGGCCGGCGACGCGCACGACCACCGGATTGCGGTATCCGCCCTGGGAGAAGAACGACAGCGTGGCCGCCTCGCCGCGGATCTGGTCGGCCGCGTTGTGCAGGTAGGCGAGGTACTGGATCTCGGGGACCGGCAGCAGGCCGGCCAGGCCGGCGCCGAGCGCAAGGCCGAGCACCGACTGCTCGTCAAGAAGCGAGTCGAAGACCCGGCCTGCGCCGAACGCGGCGAGCAGGCCCCTCGTCACGCCGTATACACCGCCCTTGCGGGCAACGTCTTCGCCGAACACGAGCAGCTCAGGCCGGGCAGCAAGCTCGTCGGCGAGCGCGCGGTTGATCGACTGGGCCAGGGTCAGCGGCCCCTCATCCTCGGGCAGCCGCCGGTTGAAGGCCCGGTGTCGCGCCGACGCGGCGGCTGGCCTGATGGCCGCCGCTACCGCCGCGGGCCTGCGTGGCGCCAGCGGTGCCACCACCTGGGCGGCTGACGTCAGCCCGGGCGCCCCCTCGATCTCCGCGGCTAGCGCGAGCACCTTGCGGCGGATCTGCTCGGACCGCTCGGCGACCTGCGCGGCGGTAAGCAGGCCGGACCCGACGACGAGGCTAATGCTGCCCCGGAGCGGATCGCGCTCGGCGTCCGCGGCGATCTCGGCCGCCGACCGGTACGCGGACTCCACATCGGATCCCGCGTGCCCGCCCAGCCTGACCGTCGCCAGGTGCAAGATCGCCGGGGCACGGCGCTGCCTGACGTAGGCGGCGAGATCCGCGGCAGTGTCGTAGACCGCGGCGAGGTCGGCTCCATCCGCGTAGGCGTACCTGATCGCAGGCCTGCAGCCGAGCGCTGCGGCGATCCAGCCGGGCGGCGTGGGGACGCTGATCCCGAGCCCGTTGTCCTCGCAGACGATCAGCAGCGGCAGCGGCAGCCCCGCATGCGCGCAGTACGCGGCCGTGTTGAGGGCGCCTGCGGCGGTCGAGTGGTTCACCGAGGCGTCGCCGATACTGGCGACCACGACCGAGTCGGCCGGCCACGGTGACGGACGGCCGATCTTGGCGGCCCTGGGCAACGCGAAGGCCAGCCCGACCGCCCTCGGCAGGTGCGAGGCGATCGTCGAGGTCTGCGGGATGATGTTCAGCTCGCGATGGCCGAAGACCTTGTGCCGTCCGCCGGCTATCGGCTCGGCCGCGGCGGCGACCATGCCGAGCAGCACGTCCGCGATACCGTCCTCGCCGCGCCCCGCCTGCGCCGCCCTGACCAGGTAGAAGGCGCCCGACCTGTAATGCAGCAGCGCGGGATCGGTGAGCCTGAGAGCGGCGGCCACCGCGGCGTTGCCCTCATGCCCGGCCGAGCCGATCGTGTAGTAGCCGCTGCCGCGGCCGCGCAGCCACCGTCCTGCCTCGTCGAGGTGCCTGGATGTGATCTGGGCGTCGAGCAGCTCGAGGCAGCGGCCCGCGGTGAGCCGACTGCCAGGGCGCACCGGCGTGCCTGCCAGCCCCGCGAGCCCCGCACCCGAGCGCTCGGCCGGCTGGCCCACGGGCGTCATGCTCCCTACGGTAACCAGCCCGCTAGATGCCGAACCAGACGCCGACGAGCGGGATCATATGATGCGGCCCGAACCTGACGATCTCGTTGGCGCGGCCCGGGCGTGCCCGGTTGCGCAGGTGGAAGATCCCGGACCACGGGTTGTAGAACCCCACGCCGTCGTGGCGGCCGAGCCCGCCCCAGTTCCCCGCGAGCGGGATCATGTGCGGCCGGCCGAACCTGAACGAAATCGCCGGCGACCCGTGCCGCAGCGTGTTGCGCAGGTTGAAGGTCCCCGTCTTCGGGTTGTAGTAGCCCACGCCGTCCCTGCCGTCCCCGTTCCAGTCCCCGGCTAGCGGGATCATGTGCGGCGGACCGAACGTGAACGTGAAGTCGGCGGGCCCGTAGCGCTGCGACTGCCGCAGATAGAAGGTGCCGGTCGCCGGATCGTAGTAGCCGATCCCGTCCTTGCCCTTGCCCTTCCAGTCCCCAATCAGCGGGATCATGTGTCTCGGGCCGAACGTGGCCTCGATGTTGCTGCGGTGCGCGCCCGGCCCCCGGGGCCCCCGGACTCCTAGCAGGTGGAACGTGCCGTATCTCGGGTTGTAGAAGCCGACGCCGTCCATGCCGGTGCCGCGCCAGTCGCCGATCAGCGGCATCACGCCAAGAAATCCCAGGCGCCCCGTCCGGCCTGCAGGGCCGGCGGTGAGCGAGTAACGGAGCCCGAAGCGGGCCGACCGCGGATTATAGAAGCCCACGTCGGTTCGGCGCGGGATGCGGAAGTGTATGAAGTTGCTCGGCCACTCCTGCCATTGGTACGGCGAGCGATGCGCCTTGATCAGCGTCCAGTTGTAGTCGTCGCGCCCCCCCATGTGCTCCTGGGAGATCACGATGTAGCGGTCGTGCGGCCCGACCGCCTCGACCACGCCGACGTGTCCCGCGGCGCCAATGCCGAAGGTGCCGCCGTCCCATTCGGCTACCGCGCCCACCGACGGCCTGTGGTTGACGAGCACGCCGTGCGCGGCAGCGGTGTAGGCCCACTGCCCGCCGTTGCCCAAGAGGAACCCCGGTGTCCTGACGTGGTAGACCACCGACTCGACGTACGCGGCGTAGTTGGTGCACTGGTCGCCCGGCGACATCCGCCAGTACGCCCGCCAGCCGCGGGCAGCGTAACGGTAACTGTCGTAACCGCGCGCGTCACAGTGCCTCCAGCCGGCGCACAGGATCACCGACGGCGGGCTGAACGATGGCCGCAGCCACGGGCCGTCGGTCAGGACCGGGACGATCCCGCCGATGGCCAGCGCAGCGGGCAGACCGGAGAGGGTCAGCCGGCGCAGCCCGCGGCGGGCCGAGAACATTGCCTTGAGCCTGCCGGACAGGTTTTCGGTCCCCGCGTAATCTTCCGGCATCGTCGGCCCTCCAGCGAGGTGGCATCAGAGCAGAACTATGCCGGTAAAAGGCTGGCCTGTCTGGCATTTCGGCCAGAGGGTCCAAGTCGCGCTATGGCCAGATGGCGGCGGCAGGATCGGTGGCGTTCAGGTGGTCGGACACCCGTGCGAGGTGGCCGCGCATCGCCCTGACGGCGGTTGCAGGATCCCGTTCCTTGAGCGCTGCGACGATCTGATGATGATCATTCTGGTATTCGAGCCGGCGCTCGGTGGAAGCGCTGCGGCGCTTGAGGTCACCCCAGATATGCCCGTGCCTGGCCCGCTCGATCGAGGCGTACAGGGTGACCAGGAGCGGGCTGTGGGTGGCGGCGATGATGCTCCTGTGCAGCGCCAGATCCCAGGTCTCGAACTCCTCGTAGCTGGCGGCCCGGTCGCCGCCGGCTAGGCAGCGATCCATCTCGACGAAGTCTGCCGCTGTCGCCCAGGCCACGGCCAGGGGCATAGCGGGCGGTTCGAGCAGGCGCCTGACCATCATCACGTCCGCAGGAGCAAAGGCCGCCCGCGGATCGGTGGCCAGGGTGGTGCCCCCGGTGCCCCCGGTGCCGCTGGAGCCGCCGGTGCCGCCGGTGCCGTCCGCGTCCGGCCCGTCCAGGCCGGCCTGGCCGCTGCCGGCCGCCGCGGCCGACGCACCGTGCAGGTACGTCCCGCGGCCGACCTCGCGCGAGAGCCGGCCCTGAGCCTGCAGGATGGCCAGGGCGTACCTGACTGACGACCTGCTCACACCCAGATCCTTGGCAAGCTGCCGCTCGGTAGGCAGCTTGCCGTCCTGGCCGAGCCCGACCCTGAGCGAGTGCGCGACGATCAGCTGGGCGAGTTCCTGCCCGCGCTCAGCGGTCCGGCCCATGGTCACGCAACCAATCCTACCAATTCGATCCGATGGAACCAATAG
>WNFI01232591.1_pt1 | contig 13019 bp, 13 predicted proteins | sample 5400471 | NCBI WGS metagenome assembly WNFI01 (sample SAMN13153348, study PRJNA577476) | soil metagenome | isolation source: 100 cm saprolite on Douglas fir-dominated hillslope | place: USA:California | collected 2013-09-17
TCTGGCGGCCGCCGAACGGCTGGGCGCACCCATCGAAACGGCCGTGGTCGTCGGCGACAGCATCTGGGACATGTTGGCGGCAGTACGCTGCCGTGCGCTAGGCGTGGGTCTTCTGAGCGGCGGCTATGGGCCGGAGGAACTGCGGCAATCCGGTGCGTTCCGCGTCTACGAGGATCCGGCTGATCTCCTGCGCCGGATTGACGAGGTTTGTGGGCGGCGTTGAAGGTCATGACTTAGACGGCGGGGACGGGAGATTAGCCTCGGCAACACCAAAGCTAGAGTTTGCGTCGCTCGATTCGAACGACCTTCGGTGCTTGCGCATCCGTGAACATGTAGCACCGGCCGAGAAGGGCTTTTTTCCCGAGGTCGTCGAAGACATTCTGGCCCAGTGGTGTGATCAAGACCTCGTCCGGCGTAAGTCCGTCTTGGTGCCGGGCTTCGATCTCAGTCCAGTGATTTAGTGCGACCTCGGTGAGAACTATATTGACGGCTGGATGGTTATATCTGACCAGCACGTTGCCATCGTCCATATTCAATGGGTTCATGTCGGGGTGGAAGTGGAAGATTTTTGACAGAGTTTCAGTAGCCGCTAAGCCTGCGGCCTGATCCGAAAGGCCATCGCTGATTATCGCGCAGGTTCCGTTCTCAAATACGACGAAGTCCCGTTTATCGTTGGTATAGTAACGGAGGCGATCCGCCACCTTGTCCAACGGTTCATTGAACGAGGGGCGCCACTTGGGCACTGGCGGAGATGGTTTTGGCACTTCCGCGAGCCCCGTTGCGGTTGTGAGGAACGACGAAAGGAAGGCCAACAAGGCCTTACGCCTGTTCACTTAAGATCTCCGCCGCCCAAAGGAAGATTCCCATCCGCCGTGCACGGTAAGCTGTAGGCACCCGATCGGCAAGGTGAAGGGATCACCCGACGCGCCTCGGCGCTGACGTCGTCGGACTTGCGCGGCCGATGGCGGTCGAGATCGCGCTGCAAACTAGCGGAGGGGTGTCGCGTTGCGGGAATCCTGCATTTATCAAAAGGAACACGAGTACGTGAGTTTGGCTTGTGAGCAGGGGATGATTGGGACCAGCGAGCCGACTTTGGTGCAATCGCCTTAGCTCGCGCTTAAGAAGAGCCTTTCCCCCAAAATTTTGGTCGCGCGCTCCAATAGAATGTGCCGGAGAAATGACGTGCCGGCTTTTTCGATCGCGTCAACCAAGAATGGTATTATTCGGCCGACATCGAGGCCGGATGGAGCGGAACCGTTTGCGGCGCAACGCCTAAGTACTTTCTCAAAAGACCGCGGCCAAGCTCGAATCGCGGCCAAGCCCGCAGCGGCACTCTTGCAACTGGGTTGCAGAGCTTTGTCGCCACGATGATCAGCAATGGATCCAAACCATTCCATGGCAAAACACACCGTAATGTCATCCGCCTGATCGAACGGCGCCGGCAAACACGCGCTCGTGCAGAGCAAGTAGCTATGCAATTCGCGCGCGAATTCTAGCTGGGCATCGGGCACGTATCTCGGCTGGTGTTTGCGCAGATCAAACCGACACGTTCCGCAGACGGCAATACCTTCAATGTTGTTCCACGTAAGCGTGGCGCAACAGCGCGGACATTGTCCGACTAGCGCTTCGCCCGTTTCGACATCACATTCCAGCGCATTCACTTGCCAGGCCAGTCTGTGAAATGGGATTAGGTCATCATTGAACAGAACGCCAGGAGCAAGCCGGCGAGTATTGGTGCTTACCCAATGGTGCGGAATTTTTCGGCCGTAAAGCAGATAACCCGTGCTCGTCCATTTCACCGTCCGACGCTGGACTTCCTCCGCGTCGAAGCCACCGATCTCAGCTAGGCGCTCCAGAGCCCTCACGTCGCTCGGCAACGAAGATAGTTTGGTGTTCATTCCCAAGCCATAGCGCAAGAATTCGTCGACGCTTGTCAAACAGAATGGTGCCAACCGAATCGCGAGCGATTGAATCGATTCGTCCGCTCGCAATTCTGTCGACTTGAGCAGACGCCCGGCGCTAATCACGGATGCGGCCACCCCTAGCTTTGCTACGTCGCGAACGGGTTCGCGACTGCTCAATCTTGCTTTTTTCTGCCTCTTTTTCTGCGTCCTTCAATGACAGTGAAATCGATGGAATGTCTCTCAAGTCATCGGTAGCGAACGGATTGACGCCCTTCATTCTTACGTCGTCATGATAGAGATACTCAAAACCGGCAGCGAAATCCGCCAGTATGAGGCTGTTCGGAACTCTTCCGCATCGTTCGAAGCCAGAGATAGTCGCAGCTTCACAAAGTTTTGGAAATTCTCCCTGCACGCCCCTTGTGGCAAAATATACATCGAACAATCGGCGTTCGATCACCTTCCCCTTGTCGTCGCAAAGGCAGGTGGAATCGAAAGGCATATCGCAATGGAATTGCTCCACGAATGCCCCACAGAGTCTCTTATCCACCTCGGTTTTGAAATCGAATGGCTTCAGATAAGCCAACCCTCCGTGACGCGCGCGAGCGGCTAGGACCGTTTCGAAAAGTCTCTTCAACTCCGGGGATCCGATGAGCACGATCTTGAATGCTTTTGCGTTCTCCATTGGCAACAGCCACTCTCCCAGTGCGTGGGGTGCGTTCTCACCGTGGCCCCTGAAGGCTTGCTGAGCCTCATCGACGATCAGCATGTCGACTTCATGGAAGCTGAGAACCTCAATCACACGCGCGGTCGCCTCAGGTTGCTTCATGCGTTGAAGTGGCTTCAACTCGCGAAAGAGCTTTAGAATCTCTTGACAGGCGGCAAGAGGAGAAGCTCCATTAGTCAGGTCGAGATAGACAATCTTGATACCATTGCCTTCGATGAGCTGGCATACCGGCCCCCTCATCTGTCCTGTAACGTCGCAAATCCGGCCCCGCACGGGCCGCTTGCCGGTCAGGCTCTCGATGAATCGATGCGCGACCTCTGTCTTGCCGCAGCGAGAATGGCCATAGATGTAGCCCGTAGAAGCTTCGTTTAGTCGAAAACCGAAGTGGTACGTCCAATCAAGAACCTTCCAGGCCCGCTGAATGTCGTCGTGTCGGATGAAGATCGATCCGATCACATTCAATTTTCTCTGCAGCGGCGTCGTCTCGATGTTCGACTTGGTTAAGATCATGCCGGACATTGACAAATGCTCCGTCTATTCATTCTTATCGTTGTCTTCCTCTAAGTGGATCGGATCGGAGGTCCACTTGCTGATGCGCTCCTCCACTTTTCGCACGGTATCTTCGTCAACCAGTTTGGAGCTGGCCTGCGCTGCGGCGACGGCTGCGATCTCGCCGAACACGTCGTAGCGCTGGATAGTGTTTTTGGTCCACTCCAGTGCATGAGCGGAGGGCCCGGCCTGAAATACGCCCGCAAATCGAGGCGCATGGCCTCCCGTCAAACGACGCGGCTTCAGGGCCTCTTCCCCCGGCAATTTGACTCCCATCTTCCGGAGCGAGTTGCGGAAGAGCCGCAAGAAGCCTTCCTGGTAGTCTGCCCAATTGTTTGGATCGCGCCCACGAGCCTTGAGGTCCTCTAGCATAACCTCATGCTGCCAAACCGCTACACCGTGCACGTGAGGATTCGTACAAGGTACTTCGATTTCTCGTATAGCGTCCTTACTCAGAGGATCCTTTGGAGGAGCCACAAACATCACGCCAATGTTCCGTACCGGCACCCGCGCGATTACCTTCGTTGTGGTGCAATGATTAAAGCCGGCGGGGCAGCGAAGCTCCTGCAACTCAGATGACTGATAATATTCGTCTTTCCACTTGATGCCGTCTCGCGTGACTGTCGCTTCGAATTCAAGACTAGTGATGAGTTCGATACGCTCCAACTGTGATTTCGTAAGAGGACGGGGACGGCAGGTGTCGTCCTGAAGGGCAGACATCAAGACTTCTTCGGGAGATCGCCAGCCTAGTGCCTTCTGAGGGCGACGCGCGTAGCACTCAATAAGGTACTGGTGGAACAGCTCTAGGAAATCGTCCGCATACAGGCGAGCCTCCTTGACTGGGTCCTTTTCTCCTTTTTCCTTCGGGCTGGATCCAGTGGCGCCCTTAAGCCACTGAACAAAGTCTCGTTCCCATGTTCCAAAGCCGCGCTCGATGTATGGGTTCGAATCCGGCTGTCGTCGTTTCGCGTGAGCTAATCCGATCTCCGCACGCGCCAGCGCGGCGCCCATTTGAATGCCTACGAACTCCTTAGCATTGTCGTATTTTACTCGCACAGGTCTGCCGTAGCCCAGAAGGGCTCCGTTGATGTGCGGCCATCTAGTCCCTACGTACGTCTTAATGCGCACGCCGTGATCAACGCACGTGAGAGCAGGTGCTAAGCCTCCCGGCTCGAAGCTGATGCAGAACCCCATTGGATAGCGAGAGCACCCGTCCAGGGCAGCGCATATCCAGAACCGATCTACGGCTGCTCGCGAAAGCATTCGCGGCAAGGAAGTTTCGCTCCACGGAATTTCCCCAAGCAAGACGTGCACATCGAATTTATGATGGTCGATCTGCCATAGGTCATTCACCCTCTTTGGCGGCTGCAACTTTCCAACCGCGCCGTATTCCAAATCTGCAGCCCTCTCGTCCTCTAGTTTTGCAAGCCTTAACCAGGGGTCGTAACGACAGTATTCGTTGTAGACGGTGCTCTTGTGAGGAAGTGGGAGCTTGCGCATAGCAGTCGAGTCGCTCGGAGGAATTTCATGCTTGGGCGCAGCCTCAATCCTGCAATTGCTCTCACGGATCTTGCCGCACACTAGATCATAGACCTTCTTGGGACCGATCTTGCCCGAAACTTTAACCACCTCCTGGATCGTTTTCCCTATTGTGTCGAATACCTCCTCCGGCAGCTTCCGGTCGTGGTGCTTGAGAGCATTAAGGTGAACCTGGCCTACCGGACCCAGACCACGCTTAGTTTCTCGCTCGAGCCAACTAAGGACCGTCCGCGGCTGTCGGTGCGCTGGCGGGACGATTTGTTCAGACCTGGGGAGCTGTTTATTTTTTTCCTCGATTGCGGCGTCGACCTCCTCAACAACGATCTGCGCATTTTCTTTGTTCTTTGAAAACAAAATGCCCTCTGCACTAGCCGATAAGATCTTCGATACGAAGTGACCGACGTACAAGAACCTAGTGGCTCCGGCTTTTCGGGGCGTCTCGTTGATTGATCCGAACGCCAAGCGGAGGTACTGGCGCCCGACCTCGTCGAGTTCTGCGGGGGCTTCACTGCAAGGTGTGTCTCCGCCAGGACGAACATACTCTTTGCTCTCCATTAGGGCGAGGATCTCGCTCGTGTGTAGCGGAAGAGGCTTTCTCGTTGCCGTATCAAAAAATACATGAGGCCCGTGCTCTTCTTTGTACAAGAATTGACAGACGTGCTCCCTGATGATGACGATTGTATTCGGTCCGTAGATGTCGGGCGAGATATCATCGAGGCACGGCACTGGCGCCTTTGCCTCTGGAGCCTCAGAGAGGACGTCAGCTGAATTGTTATCGCTTTCGCATCGCTCTGCACTACTCATCACCGATCTCCTCTAGCTTGATAAGCGACTCTGCCGTGATAGGGTCAACCAGACTCATGCTCAGAACCCGTTCGGGAATGCGCGCGAGAATCGCCCCTCGGGGAAATTCAGAAGCGCGGACCAAGGCTTCGCACTGGCCCAGCGGGAGACGACGGCCGGGAGCGCGGCTTAATTCGAAACGAAGTCGAGCAAAATCGTCTGGGTCGATATCCCGGCCGCCGTTGGCGATAATGTCGTCTACCGTTTTCGGATCACTCATTGCGTCCATCTCGCGCTCGGTTAGCAACAGCCAAAGCAATCCGGCATTCCGGTATGCTTGACGCACCATACGGAGCTTGCGGCGGAGTTTACGAGCGCGGTCGTGTTCATAGACGCTTCGGGCGTGACTGGGATCCAGCTTACGCTTGGGTTGAAGTTTGGAAAACGGCTTAACCTCAAATCGCACTTCGAGGCCGCGCAGTACCGTAAGCGTGTCTAGCGTGTAGGTGACGATCTCCCGGCCGTTTTCATTGATCTGTTCTCCATCGACACGGATTTCGAGCTTCTCTGCCTGGGTGAAGTATTGCTCTACAAGCACACGAACTTCATGCAGCTTGATGGCTCTGCTTTCCCAATCTTCGCTTTCGTGCGCCATATGTTGATGCATTTTGTACGACCAGAAAGCACCGACTTCGCGATCGCGGTGGCCGGTCAGGATCTTGCGTACTGGTGCGTTGCCGGGCAGAGACAGCCGACGCACTCCTGGCGCGAGTTGCTGCCAATCGTCTCTTTCGGATGCAGGTTCGTCATCCAAATCATCGTCGGAGATCATCACGTTCTCCATGGTTGCGGGCCGAATACTCGTTCTGCTCGGTGCGCGGAGGTCAGGTCGCAAGCAATCTGACCGATCCGGTGCAGGGTAGTTATGGCCTCGGTTTGGCGAGAGCGTCAGGGGTTGCCGAGACGCCAGTCTCAGGCATCGTCGAGCTTTTGCTCTGTTGGTCGGCGCTTCGCGAGAGCAAAACCAATCCCCACTGTGCAAGCGATGCTATCAGTTGGGTGCTAACGAGTTCCTTCGAGTTGTCGTACTTTACTTGAACAGGCGGGCGCATGATCCTTCTCCTCAATTGTCCGGGCTTTCTGTAGAGATGCCGAAGGTTTGAGATCGAGAGTGCATGTCGGAATCCGGTGCACAGGCGCGGATTTCGAACGCAAGCCGACCCCCGTTATTGCAGAGGCAACTCAGGACCTCCCGAAGGCTACCATTAGCGTCGACTCTGCAATCTTGCGGTGCCTCGTCCGTCCATTGGTCATCGGTGCGGAACATGAAACATGCCTCGGTGATGGCGTCGCTCTCGGCCCGGCGGCGTGTGGACAGGGCGGGAAAAAGCGCGCTCGAAGGCATGCACGGAGGCTTGCCAACTGCGGAAAGCAGTCGCAAATTCGACGCGTCACGTCGTTTCGAGCGCCGTGAACCGGAACGGGAAGCAAGGGTTCCTACGCCTGAGGCGCTTCCCGTCCAGCAATGCGCGCAATCGGAGTAATGCTTCGATTGCGCGTTTTGCGTTCGTAATAATGGCTATCGATCCATGGCGGCCTCCATTTATCTTCGAAACATTTCGTCTACAGGCTCGGGCACGTCGGTCCTAACGAGGCGTCGAAGCCTGGTTGCTCGCATTTGGGCGTCTACCACGGCGCCCCCAGTCTTCCTTCCGCGCGGGCGCGATGCGATGTCTCGGAAGGGTGAAGTATTTGATGGCCGTACTCACGGAAATTCCCATTCGTGCGGCTACGATTTCCGGGGAGTGACCGGAGTCCGCCAGCATCTGACCATAACGATGCCGTAAGCTCATTGCTGCGGCACGGCCGGGCATTCCAAGTTCTTTTGCACGCCGGGCCAACGTCACCTGCAGCGATCGCGCAGTAAGGCGAGCGCCATCACGATTAAGAAAGAGCGGACCGAAGTTGGAGAATCCGAACGGCGAGCGATTCCGATAGCTTTTGACCATGGCGAGTGCCTCGTCGGAAAGCGTCGCAAGCCGCGCGGCGGCTGTGCCGCTCGCCAGAGCAACTCCGCCGGCCTCCCAGAAGACGTGAGAACTATCGATGGCAACGACCTCGGCGCCAGTTGCGCCGGTCTCCGCGAGCGTTCGAATAAGGGACGCATCTCGTCCAGCGATCCAGCTATCGCCGATTGGCTCCAAAAGTGGCCTGATAACTCCTTCGGGCGCCGCTTGTGGAGGAAGGCGGTGAGGCAAAGGAAGCGCTGAGGATAGGATTCCAGAGCAGTTGTCACCGCACATCGAAAGGAATTTTGAAAGTCCACGAAGAGCCGCAAACCGCCGCAGAGAGGTTGCTCTCGCGGCGCCTTCGTCGGACCATAACTGTTGCATCCTGTCGATCTCGTGTTGCCCAATCAGCGAAAGAGAGGCAGTCGTCGCAGGATGTCCAAGAATGTGCTCCACGGCTGTTGCAATGCTAACGAGATCGCCCCGGTACGCATCGATCGTGGATGTGCTTCGCCCTGATCTTTGGAGCGCAGCCAACCATGCGGACGACTCTTCGCAATCGGGAAGTCTCGCCGTCGTCACGCAGAAACTCGCCTGCTGCGCGATGAGCAGCACCCAGCGCGACGCTTGGAGGCGCCCCATAGGGGCGGGAAACCACATCGCCGCATTTGGCTCCCAGCCTCGAGACACCTCCCACACCTCCCAAACCACTCGCACTGCGTGCGCACCCCTCCAAAGCATGGCGGCGCCCGCATTCCATGTTCCACGTTGCATGATCGATAGAGACATCCAGAAAGTCTGACTCCAACCTGAACTGGAGTCGAGACAGTTGCGCCGATCGAGGTCGACACCGGCCATGTACCTTTGGACCGCTCAAATTCGCATAACATGTACCGAAATTCCACATAGTCCACTTGAGTGCTCATCTCATTTCATTCCCACACCAGTCAGAGAGAAACATTCTTTAAAAAAAAGTCTCTTCATTCGATTCCTTGGGCGCTCATTCGGATGCACCGAGCACGAATCCTTGCGCGACGTTGATTGTCGCCGCGGATGCGATTTCCGCGTTCTTGCAAAGTGCCGGCGGCAGAGTCGACGAAGAGTGCAGAACGAATCCTTCGACGCGTTCGGAGTCGTGAAAATATGCGACGACGAAATTCGTCATCGGCATCTCAGCTTTGAATGCAAAACAAAAATTGATTGGCGCTTACGGTAAGTTCCCTCACGAAATTGTGTCCCCCGCACGCTCAAGTGCCAGAAATATTCGGCGCGCGGAATCGCCAAACAAGTATCTCGCCTCTGCCAGGGTTGTGCGCAATAGCGCTGATCGCATCGCGATAACGAAGGACGATACGGTCCGAATCTCGCCTTCGAGTACGCTTGAACAGGAGCTACCCAAGACCGCCGGATCGACGGTTGCGGCGGGGGCGATCGAGGCCTCGGAACGGACGAAGTCATACGCGCGACCTCGCTAGGGTCGCCGGCCCGAGCGGTGCGGAAATCAAATCAAGCTCGATGAGGTTTGCGCATGCGAGTGCCATGACGCCCGGAGCAGGATCAAGGTGGCCCCGTACGGACGCCAGCAAATGACCAAGCGGGAGCGGCGCATCATCCGACAGGATCTGCAGGATTTGCATGCGAAGTCCAATGGGGACGGTGCGGCCAGCATACGTCCAGACGAGTCGGGCGTTGGCAAAGCGCGGCTCCTTCAAGATATCGTCTTGGGTGATGACGAGAGTGTGCAAACCGAGCTCGGCAATCACTTCAGAGACTAGGGCAGCTTGCCCCAAGCTGAGTGGCGGGCGAGCGGGCCCTATGTCGAGGTAATAGCGCCCGTCGTTACGAGTCAGGACAATTGCGTCTAGCTTCACATTCCATCCCGCGATCGAGACCGACGAGACAAATGTGATTGATTCAACTTCTGGATCGAGAGATGCCGCGGCAAGTGCATCGCGAACGAGAGGGTGTCGCGCTGGAATCGCGATCTCAGTCTTTGCGGAGAAAAAGAGATCGGTGTTGCTGAATGGCAGAGCGATCCTATTTCCGCTGAGCATTGAGTTGCCACGCTGCTTGTGCACTTTGGTTTGTGTTCCGATATTCGCTCTGTCGGGTGCGCGTTTTGGTCTGTACGCTTACTCAGTTCAGATGCTCGGCTTGGAAGTCCTGTTTTCCCATCCGGGATAAGAAGCCCGGTAACCAGCCCTTCATGTCTGCTCGTCGACCATCAACGTGCCAGGATCTACCTCTACGAAGGCGTCTGATCGCCGGTCATATCGACAGCATTCGACGGAATCGATATCCGCCCCAACAAATCGTCGGCTCAGATGTACATTCTCCAAACGTGGATGCGTGGGCACCGGTTCACCGCGGGCGTGAGCCGCGCAGGCGGTCAGCAGCAAGCCGCCAGTGGCGAAGAGGCGTCCCTCGGCCCCGCAGGTCGCGCAGCTGCAGCTGGAGCGGGCCTCAGCGAGCGCGATGACTTCTTCAATGCTGCGTTCGACGCGCCTAGGGAGCGCTGATTCGGCATTCCAGTAGATCCGCAGGCGGCCGTACCTTTCCGAAATCTGACAGAAGTATACTGAGTGGCCCGCTGCGGCCTCCGAAACTCGGTCGGCAACCTTGGTCACAATCTCGCGCCAACCATCGGGGGTGAGTGGGTAACCCGGTGAAAAAGGGAGACCTCGAAAGCTGCGGATGAAGAGCTGCGGATGATTGGCGATAAGCAGTTGTTGCCAATTATTGTCGTTCATTGGCTGTCCTTTCCGAACCAGTTCAGTCGTCTGACAGCTGGCCAGCGATCAGATCGTCGGCCAACGACGGAATGGGAGCCAAGTGGCCGGGATAGATCGATGGCGAGTACGCCTTGACTCACCAAGGCGCCAATTGCGGGCATTGGATCACGCAATCTGATAACGTTGGCTAAGGATCGGATTGTCAGACGCCGACGGGAGGCGAGTGCGCGATCGATGGCCGCTCTTAGGTGAGCCGGTACTTGATGCTCTCGATGGCTCCAGAGCCGGCACGTGTTACTCGCGCGCGGTTCGGCATCAATAAAAGCCTGGTCAATTTCTATAATGCGGATGCCGTGGCTCTCAAGCGCGAGTAGCAGCAGCCCTTCCGCGTCCAGGTCCCGATAAGGTCGCTCATCGATGATGTCGAAAGCGACGCGATCACCATCGTCCAAATCGGCGACGAACATCTCGATTGGGACTTCGCGACCTGAAAAGGAGAGGGACGTACGAAATTCGAGAGCCGTCACGCGCGGATCTAGCAATAGCTGAACGGCAAGTTCGCCCGCCTTCGAACAAGAGCTCGGAACGGCCTGGGGAGCATCTCGATTTCGGGTTTGAGCGTAGCGAGTGCGTCGGGGTGCGCTCGCACGGAAGCCCGGCCGGGATTTGTCGCTGCGGACACGGTGTCCGGTAGCAGACGGCTTCATGTCCATTTTTTTTGGCATTATGGCCGCTCCTCCTCCAGACAATCGTCCTTGCGTGACGATTAGTGCAAAGCAAAGCACGGCCCAACGCTTGGAGTCAAGATAGCTGACTATCTCGCTATCTACGGTTTACCCGTTCTCGGTCGCGTTGTAGAGCGACCTTGTGGATGCCTCTAGGAGCAGTGAATTCTGACTTTCCCGTTGTGAGCCAATACGTTAACTGGGTCCAATAGCCTTCTATCTGCAGGCGACCCGATGGGGAGTCGGAGGTGCGAAAGCCCACGGAAAAAGCATCCGGCGCTCGTAAGCGAGCGGATGGACTACGCTGCACCGGAGAAGGGCAAGGGATTTGATGAACTTGACCGACCTCACGGTCGGATCAAGCGTCAGCTGAATCGCAATGCTGAAATTTGGCGAGCGAGCCGGGAAGTCCGGCTTAAGTCGCCGAACTTGGGTCGAATTAGTCACCGGATCTCGACGGGTGGATGCACGCGTCAGCGTGGTTGTTACCGCTTGAGTGATTCCGAGAGCAGTTCGCCTGTTCGGCAGATGCTTACGCAATGCTAAAATTTTGCGAGCGAGCCGTTTCGCCGAGGCTCCCTCGGGTTGACGAACTAAGCACGAGCGTTCATGGTGGGTCAATAGCTAGATAGCTGGCTATCTAAGTCGAACCTAAGAGAGTGTGAAGCGGCGGCAGCGCTGCAGATGGTGGCGACCGGCGAGAAGGAAGACCTGCCGCTTGAATACGATCACTTTTTACGTTTGCGGCGCGTTCGGAGCCATTCGCGTATGGCTTCCTCGGCAACCTCGTAGGCTGGCCGATCTTCATCGAGGGCTGCGCGTTTTAGCTCCAGAATAATTTCCGGCGCCATGTAGATGAGCAATTGACGACGCCCGTCACTCCGGACGCGGGCAGCCGACGCTTCCTCCCTGGGTTGTTTTACCATGGACGTCTCCTGGGACCGCAGATAGCCACCTATCTGCGCATCATCTGCCGATTACACGAATCCAGCGATTCCATCAAATCCGTTCATTTCGCCCGTGCCGCAGGCAAGATCGCCCGTGGCTTCATCGACGACTGAACGGCTTTCTCTGTGTCGGCCATGTCAGCGCCGCCGCTCGACAATCCTTGCTTGGGCTCGTAACCAAGCACGAACCCTATAGACCAAGCTCAGGTACGATTTCTTTGATCGGCTCGAAGATGGATCAGTTTCGGCATCTTCTCGCTCTCCTGAACGATGCTCAGTTCCTCGTGGCGCGGACGTCGCGCTCGCGCAGGACGGTGTGTGTACTGAAAACCCATCCCGATTTTATCAGGTACCAGAATCGCCTAAGCTGGCGGAATGATCGGGCTGCTCTGTTTTGTTGTGGCCGTGCTGGCCTCACCGTTCAAGTCGAAGGGCAGGCTTGAGGCGGAGAATGCGGTGCTCCGACATCAGCTGATCGTCTTGCGGCGCAGGGTGAGGGGTCGAGCCCAGCCTACCAACAACGACCGCTGCTTTCTCGTCCAGATGTATCGATGGTTTCCATCGATCCTGAAGGTCGTTACGATTGTCCAACCTGAAACGCTGGTGCGGTGGCATCGGGCCGGCTTTCGCAACTATTGGCGTCGGAAATCGCGGCGGCGAGGAGGGCGCCCGCGAATCGAGATAGAATTGCGCGCGCTGATCCGGCAGATGAGCACGGAGAACCAGCTTTGGGGTGCTCCACGCATCCACGGCGAACTGCTCAAGCTTGGGTTTAGCGTCGCTCAATCAACCGTCGCCAAGTACATGGTCAAGCGACGTGGACGTCCAAGCCAGGGATGGCGGACCTTCTTGCATAACCACGCGCCGGACATTGCCGCCATGGACCTATTAGTTGTTCGGACCATCGGTTTCGACCTGCTCTATGCTTTCGTTATCGTCCGGCTCGGCCGCAGAGAGCTCATCTGGATCAACGTCACGGCCCATCCAACCGCCGAATGGGTCGGGCGACAAATCACGGAGGCATTCCCCTGGAACGAGGCTCCGCGCTACATGATCCGGGACCGTGATCGCATCTACGGTGCGGTCGTCAGACGCCGACTGCGTGCC
>WNFI01448973.1_pt1 | contig 13018 bp, 14 predicted proteins | sample 5400471 | NCBI WGS metagenome assembly WNFI01 (sample SAMN13153348, study PRJNA577476) | soil metagenome | isolation source: 100 cm saprolite on Douglas fir-dominated hillslope | place: USA:California | collected 2013-09-17
GTAGGTTTGATCGCATCTTTCCAGGCCACTTTCAGATGTGTTTTCTGTCAGACGCGAATCATTTTACAACAGCACTCGCGGGCCAGCGAAGATGGTTCCTATCGCGTCATGGCACTAAGTTCAGCCTTGTCGCACACATTCTTTGAGCGTCTTGTTGCTCTGCTAGAGCAGGATGAGCCTCAAGTGAACATTTCTGGACTGCCGCTCATTTCATATCTGGAGAATAGCGATGCCGGTCGACAAGCTGGTTACGTAGCATTATGGGAGATCGTGACTGATAGGAGGCTTTCGGTAGTGGAGTAAGTCTTGGCATTGGTACTTACTAGCCATCGAATCTCTTACCTTGTGGGTAGTGCCCATGCCGCCTCATCTCATGTGCATCGACTAGTTACCAAACTCCTTCATCAATATCGACCTGATGATGATCCTGGGAAGACAGGTTCCCCAATCACTACTAGTGTCGTCATTCGACATGCTTTGTTTAATGCCCCTTTCTGGGAATGCATTCATATCAGAGGTAAGGACTTCGTTTCGTCAGTCTCGCCGCTGTTGCTCATTTATAGAAAAAACCTGGCGCGCCTGACAGCCGCCATCCTTCGCCAACTTAATGAACGGACTGCATCATTCATGACGGACGACTTGAGGGCCTTGCTTGGTTCCAATAATGCGCAGTCGAATCCTCCCATACTGAAGGTAGAAGATAATGATAATTCATCACAAGCCGCACCGTCGAGCGCCAATAAGGGGGGTGGAAGCCTCGTTAATGTATTCCATTTTTTGATGGTCATGCCGATCGAGTATATCTCGAAAGATCTGAGGCACATACTAGCGAGAGCAGCCCTTGTGACTGACTCATCCTTATGCCTCCAGAGCATGGGCAAGAACGAAAAGACAAACTCGATAACTTATAAGGCACTTCTCCGAACGTTCTTACTCAGAATGGCCAGGAAATTAATGCTTCCTCATGCTCTTGTAAGTCACTCTGAAGGTCCCATAAGCGGCGATCATCTTATTTCGGCGTACCAGTTATCAGAGCCGGCATTCCTTCCATACCTATGTCTAGACTTTGATAGCATGACAGAAGTGGATCATTTGTGTGCGCAAACCAGTCTGCAGTTGGTTAGACTTATCTCGACGTAAGTAGGTCTGTTCTAACCTGAAAGCACAAGCTTGACTTGAGTTGCCCTTCTATTCTCAGGGATTTGATTCGCTCCAATATGACATTTAGCGATGACCGGTCATCGATAGCTATACATTTGGACATTTTAGAGAAGTTTGTGCCGGAGACGCCGCCTCCACGTATCTCAAAGTGGGGTTTCTGGGTCATGTGTACGTTACTGGGTACTCTGACTGATGATCAGCAAATTCCCAGGTCTGGGCGTGTATTTTATACTTATTCGGCGATCGAGCTAACATATTGATCTGTTTGCAGAATGCCAGAACGCGATCTGGATCGCTTACGAAACCTGACAAACCGATCACTAGTTTTCGTGGAGGGGCTCAGCGAGTTCACCAACCCCAAATCCTTAGTATCGGATCTATTGGGCCCGACGTTAGTTAATATCAGACGTCTCCTGTTGAAAATGAAACGTCTACTTGGGGAAGCCACCACCAAAGGTAAAAAAAACCTCCAAGTTCTCTGGGAGCATGATAATCGATTGGGACGTGCAGGGCCCGATTCCACTCTAGGAGGGCGGCTACTAGCTGCCTTATTTCAGTCCATTGACACAATGAGGGATACAGAAGCGATGAGAAGTCCTCATGTTTCTACCCTTTGTGAGGCAATATTTTCCCTAGTCAACGAAGAGTCCAAGGCTTTCTCTATGGAAACAAAACAAATGATACTAGAGCGGCTTTTAGCGGCGGACCTTGCGCTGCGGTGCCTGGGCTTGAGTTTGTGGCGACAACCTCACGCAAAAATACGACACTGACTGCGCATATAGGCCTCAACATTAGTAAAGATTCTGCCATCGCAGACTGCTCGAAGAGCCTGAGTGTTTCTACCTACGAACTCATCATACAGAACATGCTCCGCAAGATGACGGACAGTATGGACTCGCCAAAGCTTGTTATTGCTATGATCTGTCAGGGAGATGCACTCGTGAGAAACGCCCCAGCGAGTGAGCACCATACAGGTCAAAGTTGATACGTCGCTTGCTAATTGTGCCTTGACATCTAGGCTCGTCTAAAGCCTCTCTTTCTTTTAGCTCCCGATGCCTCTATCTCCTGACTTTGTTCAAAGGCTTGGAAACAGCCGATCGTCTCCGGTCTCTCGATTTCGTTGTCAACCATTGTGGTGATCGAGTACGTAATCTACAATGGCTTGGCTCTTGTAGCATGCAATTATGTAGTCTGTTTTTCTTAGGCCGCCTCTGTGCGCAGTACGGACCTCAGCCACGTGTGGTTATTCTTGGCCGATACCTTGTCAGACTCAACATCACATGATGACGCGACATCAAAGACGATATACTCTCGGATAGTGTCTATTATTTATGGTCTTGTACGACTTCGTCGTGACCTAGTGACCAATTCTCTCCCTCATCTGGCCCACACACTTAGCCGCCTTCTAGAATGCCTTCTGGCTGTTCGACAGGACCTTGGGGCGACTCAGCGACGGTCAATCACTAGTACCTTCCCACATTGGATCCAACCATCTCAACCTCTAGATGCTGAAGATGCCAAGGCCACCGCGCGATTGCTGGAAAGCTTGACTACAAGGACAGAAATCCACTCGGCCTCGTATACTGCAAGTTCCGTAGGCATGGCCGAGTCCCTGGCTCACCCACTTTCCAAGCATGCACCATACGTGCTTGTGGCGTATATCCGAGCTCTTACCAATCCACTGGGATTTTTTTCTACGGAAATACGGCGAGAGCTCGAACCTGGACTCTTCGCACTGTGTTCCATGATGAACAAACATGTGAGAGATTCAATAATGATCTCAATGCTAGATGGGGGAGAGAGAGCGATGCTGAAGTTGATATGGGGAAAATATGAGAAGCAGAAGTATGTGGGAAGAGGGTAGGCTTTGGTTGCCGTCGTGACCTCACTTATTACTAGCCATATACATGCACTGCGTTTGGGGACCGATTTCCTCTGTTGTTTCTGGTCGTAGGGGTAAACACTCTGTACTTTCTGGTGATATTTCCGAATAAAAAGCACTTTGCCGTCAGCTGCCTTCGTGGGTGTCCGTGTTCGAGGAAATGATACATTTCTGGGTCATTTTCAAAATCTGTACCCTGTTCGGCTAAGGAAAGTTCGTTCAACGCGGTAAATTGAACCCTACTTCGAGTCCTGCCATTAAGCTCGTGCAGTAATACGTACAAAACAAATGTGATGTAGAAAATCCTACTGTTTCGTTAACCAAATAAGTTCCGCCACGACTTGTCTCGTTACTCGTCCCGTACATCGTATTAAAACCAGACTCGACTAGGAACCTTCATCTGGTCTCTCTCCCAAGCAGTCATTTTCTCTTTCTTAGAAATCGTATTCTCTTTCCCGACGCTAGTCTCCTTGACAAGAGGAAGACTATTATTCGATTTTTCTTCTTGATCATTATCCGATGCGGCCTTCGCCTCAGCACTGTCGAGTGAAAAATGGGAACGACAGCAGAAATTCACCCCAGTAGACCGGAGAGGATAAACTCTTCTCAAAGGAGCGCGACTGGCGGCATCGGTTCTCACCAAGTCTTGTGGGGTGAGTGGGATGCCCGCATCATCGTTGAGGTGCTCTTGAAACTCCTCCAGATTCTTCATCAGAGCTTCAAGGTCATTTGCAAGGAACGTTCTGTCCCTGTAGTGCAAGGATTGGTTCAGAATCCCCTTAACGTGGGCAGTGGGATGACTGGAGCACCTTGTTGGCATTGTCCAACTTCTGCTAGGTTGAATCTGTTCATCTCTAGGTACGCGCTGAGACGGAAGATCGCTTTCCGAGGGCTCCGCTGGGGCCACATCCTCGACCTCGGGGCTAAAGGGAGGGTTGCACGTTGTGGTGAGTAGAAGACGCTTCTGAAATGAGAAGCAGTGGATGTACTCACGTTCCACCCAGTTCATAGTGAACAGCAAATGGATGTCTTGCAGTATGGATGCCAGCACGACGAGGGCGGATAGATCCGAGTACAGTCATCGGATTTCGGATGCCTTCTTCAGGTTCATCACTCTGTTCAGAGCAAAATGCAACTGTCTCATTCCCAGGTACCTTTTCCCGTACACTACTGTTGGACTAAGTTAGCAAGTTCACCACAGAAAATGGTTATCCTTTGCATACCCCAGGTTTTCCTGGTTTGAGTATATTGGAGACACCGGATGCGGGCCCATCGTGTTCGATTCGATGCTTGTCCCATAGCGTTTCCACCTATCCTTCCTGCGAGCCTCCATTTTCATCACCATCCGAGACTTAGGGGATATCGGTGGTCGGGCACTGGGCACGAAATTAATATAGCAGCATCCAAGTAGAATTTAGACCAGCTTGCCTTATCGAATGAGGCCGTATCACATCTTCATCTTCCAACCTCCCATATCGAGCAGGAAAGACCCTATTAATGCCGATATGGGATGGAGGAGCTGGGAATTTAGAGATTATGCTAGGACTTCGAGCAGAAGAGACCAGCGAGCATTCGCAAGTTTCATAGGGGCCAGCCGATTCCTCGGCATCACCGTCCTATGATTCGTTATATAAATGATGTGATCAATCCTGACAGGGATCATACGCACGATCGTAAAATTCATGAATGACTCCTCAAATGGGTTGTCGTCATATTGTTTAATCTTCGTACGGATCGTACCAGATCCATTTACCTTTGCAAGTGTATACCTGTTATTGGAAGGTGATTCTGGGGTCCCGATACTAGGTAGCGTAGCACAATGCGGCGGCGAAGTTTGCAAAGGGCATTCGCGAGCAATTGAAGTAGGAGATTCAGTATAAGCATGAGGAGCGCCAGGTTTTATTTCATCCGGAGAAGGCGGTGGGTACACTCTGATAAGAGGAGAAGAACAAGATCGAGCTGGAGCGCGTACACTGGAAGAACTAACAGGCCGGATCGGAACCTTTGTACAGACGGGGGTCAAAGGAATATCAGAGTCGGTAGAGAAAGAAGATTCAGATGAAGAACCAGATGCTCCTTGGTAGGTTTTAGAATCCGTCGAGGAATCTGGCGTAGAGAGCAGAACAATAGAGGCACTCGGAACTTGAACTCTGATAGGATGAGGAGACGGATCCCATAAGTCCACCAATCCTCTCATCGTCGTCGACGTCACAACTCTTCTTCCTCCCTCCTTGACCCTTTCTTGACGCCCCGACGCTGATCTGAAGGAACTGAAAGGCTGCAAGGAAAAGGTACGATCTGAGACGTTCGGCAGAAAGGATCTCTCAAGGTCAGGAGTTAGCTTCTTTGAAGTCCCCAGAAGAGATTTCGTCGAAATAGATGTATCTGGGATGTAATTTTGATTTTCTAGGCGAGGTAAAGAGGAAACTGAGCGTTTCCTCCACTTGAACAACGCGTCGGCGACATCGGTGATCTTCATGAAGGACTAAACTGAGGATTGGACAGCGCTGTTGATGGGGAGACAATACAGAAACGGAAGAAAGGACAGTGAGGGATTAAGGAAAGGAAATTATGATCTTATATTGAGAGTACGAAATTGATATCCTCAAAGCGAGTCAAGGTTGGCTGTGGCGTTTGCGTAATCACCACGATGTGTGGATCAAATGAGCGTATCAAGGGAGCGCAGCAAGATGGGGGTAACCGACGAAGCTGAGGCAAAGGAGTGTATGCTCGTGTTGGGTGGTGCGCGTTGTTTACAGTTGTTTATGGGAGCTCAAAGCTGCTTACATAATCCACATATGGTACCGTTGCACTCATTATTGCACTCACCAGCTTCTGTGGCATGGATTTTGTTATTCTGATCGAGTAGCCTTTCTATTGGAGGCTGCCTTGATTGACATGCGGAACCGCCCACTGAATAGGAGTATTTTTACACAGGTTTCGAATCACCACTGTACTGATCATGCCGAGGCATTGATCGCGCCATTACTACTTGTGTCACTAACCACATGAACATCAGAAATGACAGACACCACTAAAATACGGCGAGCCACGTTTTACAGCGAGCGATGAGAACTGGAATAACTAACTAACCTAGCGCGCAGCTAGGTATACAGTCGTGTGAAAAGGAAAATGGATAAATAGGCTAACCCCAGTCTCGAGCGATGAGAACTGGGGGGAAAAGAGCGGATAAATGAAAGAAAAACAATAGCAAATAAACTCCGTTCTTACGGAGGAAATATGTACGCGTCGCCCTCTGATATACAGAAAGAAACAGAAGGAACAGGAAGGAAACAAGAAATCACCCACAGAACTCCAATGATGGACACCCAATAGCTGTACCGTACTTAGCTCCACCAACACCGACTCCTGTGCCCCCAGAACCAAGTAATAGTTGCGGCGACAGCCATGATAAGAGGATAATAAACTTGAGGTACGACGAATCCAAGACCGATAGCATTCCAGTTGGGAACATAGCCCCAATACCTGCGGGGAATGAAGAAGTGCTTCGCAATAATGGTGGCCACAGCGATGCTGGAGAGTATGATAGCAGCGTATGCAGATGTAGGGGGAATGGCTATGAACAAAGATGAACAGGTGTCACTATTGGTAATGAGATGATGATAACGGTCAGAGATACGCACGAAGCTTCTTGGCGAGCACGGCACTGGCTACAGCAGCCCAAGCGCTTACAGAAGGGGCACTATACGTGCAGACTCCGCTTTCGGGTGGATACAAGATGCATGGTGCGGATTTAGTGAACAAGAGGAACAAGCCAATATTGAGGAAGATCGCGCTAGTCGCTCCGATAAGTTGAGCAATGAACTGATTTTTTGGTTTAGCATTAAGTAAGTGACCAGTCTTAAGATCACCTGGTCCACCATCAATGAGTATATAAGTCTCTTATTAATGGTAAAACTTACCAGTCATGTCAGCGGATTGAGCGGCACCGCCAGCGGACAACACACCAGCTACCAAGTTCAGCGTCTGACCAGCAGTCGTCGTCTGATGCTGACTCTTGGAAATGCCCCCAAAAATTAACTGACTGGCCTTGGCGACAGTAGAGACAGGGTTAATGTCTGTATCACCTGAGCTCTGTACGGCGAGGAACGAGAACAAGAAACTGAAGATTAGGGCAAGAAGAGCCTCGCCAACGTTCATGCCCCACTTGGTCGTAACGAGGGAGCAGGTGAGGATGGTAGAAATGATGACACCGCCGAACCAGGCCCAAAAAGGGACACGGTCCTCTAGAGGGGCCGGATCGTCGTCATCCCCGACCTCACGAATGTAGTTGGGATTCCCTCGATTGAAAAAGTCGTAGTACATGCCACAAAATCCGACACGCATCGACTGGAGCATCCTGCAGAATGCATGGCGTGACGTGATGCCAACTTCGACGAATGAATAGACAATCATGATGAGCACACCAGGCCAGAGGAGCCAGTAACGGGGTGAGGGAGTCTCCGCATATTTCTCGATATCCTTCAAATGGAGGGACAGATACGACCAACGGTTGTCCTCACCGAGGTCGACACCGACTGCGACACCGGTAGCGATGGTCGAAGGAGCGATGATACCCCAAGCAAGCACAGCGCCCAGGAAGAATGACCAAGAGGCCTTCATTCCGGACAGCATACCAGCACCATAGAACGCAGGTGTAAATTCAATCCACCAGCCGTAGTTGTCGAGGGATATCATGCTAGTAAATCCAAGACGGTACATGCTACGAAGGATGAAACGAGGTCATGAGAATGGGCCCACAAAAATTCGAGGGAACCAAACCTACGTCCAACCAATGTGCCAGTCCCAGATCACCCCCGGAGCGTAGGAGGCCAAGACCTTGAAGAGGAACGCTACGACGAAACTATAACTGAGCACCTTCGCCTTCTTGGAAGCGACGACTGTTCCACCGATCGAGTGCAACTGCTTGATGGTATATGCGGTTGCGGTGGGGGTGGGGAAGACGAGTTTCTGCTTCAAGATATAGTACTTGCGGAGCGGAATGACGAAAAAAACACCATGGTAAGCAACACAAACGGTCAAAGCGATTAACTTTCCGATGTCTTGTTGCGGAAATTCGCTAAGAAGGCCCAGACGGTACATAGCTGGTATGGCACTGACGAAGATGATGCCAATGCCACCTGCAGCAGTAGCCGCAGTCTATCGCATCATATTCAATGGAACCCATCAATTTTCAAATTCATGTCAACAAGCCAAGCCAAGTTTACCTGAACAGTGACGTTTTCTTTGGGACCGAAGTTCCGGCCGCCCGTGATCCAACCTGGCCCCGATCCACCAATGATCTTGGCCAATGGCTTTAATATGGCAAAGCCAAAGCTAAAGCATTAAGAACTCAGTGATTAGCAAAAATGGAACGATAATCATCTGTCAACTCACATCGCACCAAAGAGCTGAGGACCGAAGGTAAACCTGATGGGGAAAGCACGTAGGATGAGCATGGCAGGTTTTGACAGCGGGGAATTAGTACCGCCAACTCCACAATCGCCGTCTTCGGTGACATTGCATGGCAAAGAAAAAACCGTAACTCACCCCGTCTTCAGACCGAGATATATGTTGGAAGCACCGACAATGGAACCAAGACCTATGCCAACGAGGAGAGCACGACTGAGAGGGAGTGTTCCGTCAGTGGGCCTTGAGTCCCAGAACCAAAATAGCAAATGCTTACACAGTGAGGGTATGCTCTTCATGAGGAATTAATGGGTCCTCAGGGAATGGGTCCCCAGATGTAATGCCATGGATGTCATTGTATATCTCCTCCGACCGTTCGACATTTTCCAGCTCGTCAGAGTATTGGCGTTTTTCACTCTCATGAGCCCCCCCGGTTTCCTCGTGAGACTCCCGATGGGTGTTCTGTACGTCGGCCATAGCTGTGGTGGCTAAGGATGGAAAAGAAGAGGAGCGGGCTGGGAGGGGTTTTGTAGATCCCAATACCCATCAATGGAGGTTACCATTTGTGCATGACCGATCACTAAGCCCAAAGTAATTACATCAATTATTTGTAGAGGTTGTCATTGCGGCTCTCATGTATCCCTGCGGCTCTACGCATGGAAAAACTTGTGCCAGACCTTGATATTGATGTTCGAGATCAACGGTAATGGACTACGAGTCATCATGGACTCAAGAAATATTGACCAGATATTTTTTTTTTTGTTTTTGGTGGAAGCTATAAATATTGTTTTCTGTTTCGCCCACGCGTTTGTAGCCCCCACTCTCCATGGATGAAGGCGCGTAGAAGTATCGTCATTTTCCCCTCCCTCAATTCTCTGTTCCGAGACTGGGGTGAGATTAAAGGACTTCTTACCTTTATCACTGGAACTAAAATCCTTGTATTCATTGTACTAGTGACATCGCGATTAGATACGTGAAATGAAGTCTAGTTCGTGACAACACAATTAGATATTTTTTCAATTGACACCGTCGATCATCCAACCGCAAAGACAATTGTTCCACCGCCCGATGTCAGCGAGTTACCAAAGTTTAACACCGACATTCTTGCTGCCCTGGCCCTCAAGTTGCCGTTGAAAAGTACCAAGAAGTCCTCACCCCTGGTGCAGGCGTCTGAGTGCACTTAGAACGTATGTGGGGGGGATCTTTTATTATCCAAAGGAGTAAACAAAAAGCGTGACGGAGGGAAACATAGGGGAAATTCGTTGCATACAGGAGATATATTGGGGAAGGCGGTGGGAAAGCACATGGGATGAAGAAGACAGGGGGAAACGGTAGTTTAGAGAGATAAGAGAGAACAGTAGCGAATGAAGATGCCACCCATCTGAGACAAGCGTGGGACTTGTACTGGCGGCGTTGGAAACCAATTAAGTTAGTACCCTTCCGAGGGTCTCGGCGGATCAGATCGGATGGGATACGGATCAATCTGAGTCGGATGGACAGTCGGATAATCACCAGCTTAGACTGGTTGCGATAGAGCACGAGTCTATCAGCACTCAGGGTTGTGCGGCAGATTCCGATGACGTTGACCAGCACTCAATGCCCGTTCAACACTGACCGATGCAAAGCACAAGAGATATAAATGTTGACATACCTGGTATCGCGAGTACGTCGCATGCACACCGAGCTAACCCGTGGGAAGCGATCCTTCCAGAGGCGGCTTACCCTTGCCGGCACCAGACTTGTATCTACCACCATTCAAGTTTTATCTCAATGGAGTTCCCAGATGTGTCTTCGGAGAATCAAACTTGGGTCCACAGGGTCTCGCTCAGGAGCGGTGAAGGAAGCCTGAGAATAGCTGAGAATATACGCTTGTACAGAGAATCCTACCTCAGATGTCCGCGGATTAGTTGGATCATCCGCGAATCCGATCGCCGGGACCCTTACTGGTGATACAGCTGCGGAGACCCAAAAACTTGTAACTTTTTTTTGACATCCGAAAAAATGTGGTTCAAACATCTTATTTTGGTTGTAGCTGAGGAAGCACAAGGTCTGATTCTAAAATTTATTTTCCTGTCAGACCCAAAAAATTAGCATGGCGCTGAAAAATAAGTGCATGCAACTGCAAGGGGGCTTCAATTGAAGCTATGATGAAGGAGATTCACATTATGAATATACAAAGTGTCATGGATATGTGGTTGTGTCGCAAAATGAGAATTTAGGTGGTCGGCGTAATTGGGATTGAATTTGCTTCCGATCCGACGTGCAACCTCGCGCTTGCTGCAAAACCACATGTCGTTTCTAACTTGCTTCTCAAACACTAAGAGCACTTTTTAGCTACTCAGACAAAGATGAAATTAATGAGGAAGATTCATGGACACCGCACTGTGGCCGCTGCACGAGACACCCAATTGTTCCGTTCCTTGCATCAGATAATGAGGACCCTATTAATTCCTCTTAGCAGTGAGAAATAAATGGACTTAGAGGATGAAGGAGTTGTGCTGAAGGATATGGTGGACACTATATACAGTATTGCCAAGATCGTCAATGATCTCCCCTACAATCCGAAGAAAGGAATCAACTAGCAAGAAAATCTATAGCTGAGAAGCAACCAAAGAATTCATCAAGTTGACTTAACGGTGAAACTTGGAGGGATGCGAGGATCAAGAGGACCATATGTAACAGGTCCTGATATTTCTAGAAAAGCGACCAGGACTAGCAGAATTACACATCAAAACAGCCTGTAATTCCCTGTTGCTTCCAGCGCACCCTCCAATGCCGGACCAAGCATCCTCAGAATGCCATAATCGATGTTGATGCATATACTCTCAATTATGTCGTGGATAGCTGAGGTGTTGATGGGATCCCAAGTGGAAATTTCTTTTGTTTTGCTCAAATATTAGCATGCGCCAGAAAATGGACATAGAAACTTCTAGATAGCATTTTTGGATAGCTACGACTAATAAGGTTGGAATGGTGCTAAAATAAAGCTTAACGAATTAGCTCCAGAAAGTTACAAATCTTTGGCTAGGTCCGCAACTGTACACCTGTGGAGGGCGTTGGTCGAAAGTAAGGAGAGCGGGCGTTAGAGATCCGAACACAGTACAAGTCATTGGCCACCGGCAAAGGTGGACGGGGCCCGTACATGAGAAGGCCAACAAAGGGTTAATCGGACGGGGGTGCAAAGGCCGAAGGGAGAATAGTCATCCAAGTAAATCAGAGCGAGGCCGAATCGATGTTCCCGGGAGATGACAAAGAGCTGTTTGCATAAAAATCTCGGGCCCCGATTTGATAACAATATTTTGAGCTCCCAAAATGCAGCTTGCGGGATTCACGGAGAAATTACCCGACACTTGCCTTCCTAAAAAAGACCTTTTCTGCCGGGCGCAGGCTTAATCTCCGGTCTCTTGTCGTTGCAAGTACATTTCGAGGACGGCGCTTGGGCCTAGACGGCTCTCCTTCGCCTACTCATTTCAGAGTCCGAATTGATACATTAATGAGTTCATTCAAGTCATCTCCCAACTCCTCACAATCTGTATTCCGAGAAAACTGCATCTTCATCAAATCTCATTCCTATGCAATACCTTTGGCGTGTCCATACGCAAGGGCTCGAACTTCTCGCATCGCCCGCATCCAGTCTCGAGCCCTTCAACGCTGAATTGTCTATGAATCACCCCCAAGTGGATTTTACGCGCCAGCCATCCCAGTGACACCAACGACATCCCGAATCTTCGCAATCTCATGAGGCGTCAACGACGCTTTACTAGCGAGGAAGAACATCTCGAATGCAGCATCCGCATCTCGTTCTTCCCCGTTAAACTCTTTGTCCAAGAACTCCTTCAAGTGCATCCAGAACGGCACGGATGAGATCGTCTCGGCAAAGCCCTCCGTCGCCGACATTGGACGGGGACTTGGTGGACGTGGAGAAAGCTTTAAGTCAATAATGTCGAGTGGGATTCCGAGCTTGAGGGCTGTAGGCGAGCTAGTGTGCGTAGGAGAAGGCGGCTCGCTGAGCGTTAGGGCTGGCACAGGGAACTGATCCGCTGCTCCAGACAGTGAACGAGTATGAGAAAGACGAGTAGGCTTCGGTGCATGGAGCTTAGGCGGAGAATCAATCCTCAGTTTCGGCGAAGCAACTCGTTCCTCTGCAGTCCATGTTGTTCCCGGCTTCACCATCAAATTCAACGCGACTCCTTCTTCGATTCCATCGTATTCTTGGAGAAGCTTGTTGTCTGCCAACACTTTTCCTTTTAGGAGTAGGCGTTGAGCATCAGCGAGGGGTGCACGGGACTCGGTGTCAGCAAGCTGCTCTTTGATCGCAGAAATCGTGTCGGTCGGATGAACGGTAAGTGTAAATGAGATTGGAGGTTTGGAGGAACGAATAGCGATAGTAATTGGCGCTACCCGAGCATCAAATCAGTCATTGTTCCGTGTGCGGTTCGCATCGTTGAGAGTATGGAGGGCGGAATTATCCCGCAAGGAATGCAACGAATTCATTCAGCCACGGTCTTTCCAAGCCTCGTTAGAAAGAACCTACATTGGGGCTCAGCTACTTCGCCTACACCTCCA
>WNFI01676989.1_pt1 | contig 13018 bp, 16 predicted proteins | sample 5400471 | NCBI WGS metagenome assembly WNFI01 (sample SAMN13153348, study PRJNA577476) | soil metagenome | isolation source: 100 cm saprolite on Douglas fir-dominated hillslope | place: USA:California | collected 2013-09-17
TCGGGCATGCTGCCACCGCTATAGAGTAGTACAAAATTCGCCATGGCTGTATCTCCTTCTTCTAATAGAATTTTTGAAGGGCGTTCAACTTCACCCCTCCAGTATAACGACGAATGATATCTGGCTAAATCGACAATGATCACAGCAAAGTGCGGATTTTGGTACGGTTTTATCTGTGGTGCAAATCGGTCGACCCAGTATTAGCTTTGATTGTTATTGTTGCCTGTGGAGAACTGATCTTATCGAGTTCTGCAAAGAACATCAAATTCTTCCTGGCTAATATGCCCGTTTTGGAGAAGTTCTCTAAAATATACTTCTTTTGATGCTTGACCTAGTAGTAGCAACTTCCATGTTCTATTAGAACATCGCATATCTGTTGCTTGTTTACTCAGCATCGAGTCATCAATTTGCTTACTGCCACGCCATGAGTGTGAGTATTTTGTCTTTGCAATTATCCTGCCGTTCACCTTCAAGGTATATCTAATGTGGTCTCCTTTTGCATCACACTCACATCGAAGGACCTTTTCTAGGAGATATTTCAGGTCTTTGATTGATGTACCCATGAATACGAGCTACACAATCTGTAAATAACTTTGCAAGAGGCCAAGTTCTTCATGTATCGAGACTGAGAGATTTTCTTCATGTTCGTTAAGCCAAGCAAGCTCATTTACAAGAGATCTGAGATAGCTCCTTACCGCTTGACCAGGCGTTGCTTCAAGTTCATACACATTAGATATGCGGCTGGTGGCAAGATATTCCTCTTCTGAAGGTGTAATCTCTATAACGAAAGGTTGTATCACGAAAGCAGTAGCTTTAGGGTTAGAAATGCTAATTTCGATACCTTGATGAATATAGTAATTTTTAATCCCTATGCTCGCACTGGCAACTACCCTCTCAGTCTCAGGATTCGTAGTCTTTGAGCTTGCCGTTTTATAAAAATTACGAAGATCTGCTGTCGCTGTCGCCATACTCCACGTCCTTTCTCTGAGAAGCCTGTAGCTGCTCAATTTGTCTTGATTGGTTCTCGTAAAGGGCTGTCATCAAATCGATTAACTGCTTCATCACAGTCCTTGATACTGCACAGCGAAACAAAGGATGAGCGTTGATGCTATCAATATCTTCTAAATCTTTGCTATCAGTGATATCCAGGGGTACAACTGTGCCAAGAGTCATAAAAAACTCTTCCAGACCTGCGCGAACATTAACAATATTGACATAGTGAGTTGGAAGATTTTCATCTCCAACGAAGATTGTCTTTATCTGCTTAGGGTCTGGCAATTTTCTGTCGTCTGCCATAAGTGCTTACTACTTTCTCAGTTTTTTATCATCATGTGATAAAGCGATGTCTTTTCTCTAGTATAATACCATACTGTATGATTCGTCGGTTAAGGAAAAGCGCATCCTTTCGTCGCGGTACAGCCTATATTCCCACCCTAATCATAAGCTATCGACTCTTGATAAATCAATCGCTTACCAGCCCTCATCTGCATGGCTTTCTTCGTGCGGTCGCTATCTTCAATCTTACGGGTGTTGTATCGAGCATCAAATTCTACCAAATAGCGGTCTAAGTGCTATTCTGAGACGTGGTGATTGGTGCCTCGCCGCCCACGTACTCTTTAGCTGCCAACCCCCTGTACTCGGATGACTTGCACAGTGATATTATTTAGGCCACCATTCTCGTTCGCTCGTTCTACCAAATGATAGACGCTCTCCTGGGGCACAAACTGATCGACAATTTTGCACAGTTCGTCATCGCTCACGAGGTCATAAAGACCATGTGTACAGAGTACCAGTGAATCACCTGTCTCCAACTCCCCGGAAAAGATGTCTATTTCGACATCGGGCTGCTTACCCAAAGAACGAGTTATCACATTCCGCTGTGAATAACTATGTGCTTGATCCTGAGTCAATAAACCAGCACGCACCTGCTCGGCTACCCAAGAATGATCTTGTGTTATCTGTTCTATATGTCTGCTACGTATAAGATAGGCTCGACAATTACCCACATTGGCAACATATGCAATGTTGCCAAGTAGTAGTACCGAAACAAAAGCTGTTCCCATACCACTCCGTAACATGTTCTCTGCTGCCCGTTGATGAATTGATGCATTTGCACGTCGAATAGCATGTAGCAGAGAAACAGCCACATCATCGCTATCATCCTGGTAGTACACATTGCTAACAGTGTCAACAGCAATTTCACTGGCCACCTCTCCGGCTGTATGCCCTCCCATTCCGTCGGCCACAATGAACAACGCACCTTTGTTTGTCAGCACTTGTGGATCTCGGGGGATAACATATGCCATGTTATCCTCATTATGATCGGGCTCGCGGCCAACATCGGTTAGTTGTGCCACATCGAGACGCAATGATTTCGCTCTACGATTAGAGTATTCTCTATTGCGCGATAGCCATTTGTTCTTATTCAATTGAAATACTTTAGGAAAATTTGTTGGAGCCGCTGATGAGGATATGCTAGTAATAGGTGCCTGAGAAGTGGTCGCTATGCCTAAAGCTGTAATGAAAGCAGAGATATCTGCATGCCGATCAGTACGCTGCTTTGCCATCGCTTTAAGGATGGCTTGCTCAGTATATACGGCTATACGTGGGCATATTAGCATCTGGAGGAATGGTGAAAGGTCTGTGTCCGGTAAAGAGTTCATAGGCAATACAACCCAAAGCATAGATATCGCTCTTCATGCTAGCTTTTCCTTCAAATTGCTCAGGTGCCATGTAAGCAGGAGAACCTGTAAAATCAACAATATTGGTTCTTGCTCCGTCTAACACAAGAGCAATACCAAAGTCGGCAAGAAGTGCATCACCCTTGGCATTGAACAGGATGTTATCAGGTTTGAGATCACGATGAACGATGTTCAGATGGTGTGCGTGATGGAGTGCTTGTCCAATCTGTGAGAGGAGCAACACGGCTTCCTCTATCGATAGAGGATTCGGTGACTGACGTTGTAAACGATCTTTGAGAGAGCCATTGGTAGCGTACTCAGTAACCAGGTACGGTAAGCCATCCTGTATGCCTGCATCAACAATTGGCAGAATGTAGGGGTGTTTGAGCTTTTCAAGAAAACGAGCTTCTTGTAGGAATCGCTCCTTTTCCTGATCTGAAGCCAAGAGAGCATGCAACAGTTTGATCGCAACGACGGGACGCTCAGTGAAAACGATATGTTTGCCCTGATAGACGCTACCAAATCCACCAGTAGTTGATACTTGTTTGATGACAAGATAGTTACCAATCTGTTTACCAATATAGTTGCTTTTATCCATCATATTCCTGAGCTCATAAGTAGATGTACACCCTCACTAGTCCACAATTGCACGGGTTAATGATCATAGTATAGGCATGTTACGGACTATTATCAAGTAGAATTAAGAAAATGAGCTGAGAGAACCTAAAGCAGATTGATCACTATGAAATGATACGAGAAGCTATCAGTTTTGTTCATTTGGCCCGTTACCACGATCCATCGCTCACCATAAGTACAGCCGTCTGCTTGGCAGCTTGGTTCGATGTATCGATGCCTGCTTGTGTTGAGATTATTATTTTATAGGTATCATACCCCACGTTTCCTCATGCTATTGTTCAACGCAAAAGGCCAGCGCCACACTAGAAGAAGCACCAGGTTGGAAAGCAGAGCGATGATTGCAAAGGTGTATGGCCACGACGGTATGCGCCCACGAACGGGGAGACGAGAAACCAGGCTATAGCAAAAGGTAGGGCGGTGGTGATAACCTGGGGAATGGCGGCAAATCCTGACGCCTCGCCATGAGAGCTGCGCCCTATAGCAGCAAAGATGAGAAAGCATATGGCATCACCGATTACCAGCACGGTAACCGCTTGATTATACGGCATTTCTTTCGGCCTGGTGGTCTTTTTTGTAGGAACTGATTCGTTCGTCTCTTTTATGTCAGGCATGGTAATTTGCTCCTTCGAAAAGGTTTTTCTAGATACTGGTTGAGAACGTAGGGATCCGATTATGCACATGAACACAATAAGCTGAATAGCAGAACAGCCAGCACTCTCCTTGGGGGACGAAATGTGTCGGATGGCAGGATGAATTTGTTAATGTGCATAATCGCGCCCCTATGGGTTTTTTTCTTGTTGTTCGCGTACCAGTTCCTCGACGGCGGCAAGTTCGGTGCGCACGCCACGAATACGCAGCATGACCACGGCCAGGTAGATGAATAGGCCAACCCACACGACTGCGTAGACTGCGACGAGATAGCCAAATCCTTGCATATATGTACCCCTCTTTCCCTCACTCGATGCTGGCACGCAACCGCTGTGCCAATGTTTGCATTCTCTGCAATTGATACAATTGGATCATCAGAAAGCTGTAGAGCAGCGTAAATGTGGTCAGTGAGACCATCAGCGTGAGTACCACCGAGGGCGGCAAGGCACCTGGGACTCCTACCTGTGCGGCCGGGTGCAGTGTGCGCCACCAGTTGACGGACTCATAAATGATTGGGACATCGATGATGCCGATGATTGCAAATACCGCGCCAGCACGCGCACTGGTATGGGTTCGGCCCATATAGCTGCGCAGCATCAGGTAGCCAATGTAGATAAACCAGAGTATGAGGGTGGTGGTCAGGCGAGCATCCCAGGTCCACCATGTTCCCCAGGTGGTCTTACCCCAGATTGAGCCTGTAATCAGGGCGAGTGTGATAAAAAAAGCCCCTAACTCGGCGGAGGCTTGTGCTGCCCAGTCCCAGCGCTCATCCCTCTTCACAAGATAGCCGATACCGGCTACGGTCACTACCGCAAAGCCCAACATGCCAAGCCAGGCCATAGGTATATGGAAATAGAAGATACGCTGCGGCTGTCCCTGAATGGCATCGGTTGGCGCATACAGGAAAATCATCCAGATGGAAACCATCATGCCTATGAATGAGAGCGCGCCCAATATCCTCGATAACATATTCAAACGTGAGCGTGGAGACGCTCAGAAAAATAACATCGAAGGCCGCTATCAAACCTAACCAGGGCGGCTCATTTGCCGATGGCAACATTAACGTGCCCGTGGCTCGAACTGCGCCGATGACCACTGGTACAATCAAAGGAAAGACGAGTATCGGCAATAATAACTCACGTGCCTGTGTTGAAGCGGCCATGGCTGAAAATAGTGTACCAATTGTGGCAATACCCAGTGTACCCAGCAAGACTATGGGAAGCAGTTCCCCGGCGAATAACGGCACGTTGAACAGGGCTGCAAAAATCGGCAGCGCTACGATTTCTACCACACCGATAAATAGCATATTACCCAGTAGTTTCGCAAGGTAGATAGCTTTACGATCAACCGGGCAGAGCAATAAGCGATCCATTGACCCCTTTTCCCGTTCGGCTGCTATGGTGCGGCCCAGTCCCAACAAGCTGGCGAAGACGAACGATACCCACAGAGCACCAGGGGCAATAGCTGCTTTATTATCCACACGCAGGTCAAAAGCAAAGTTGAAGATTACCAGTACAAGTAGCGCAAATAATCCCATGCCCATCCAGGTTTGCTTGCTACGTAGCTCGCAGCGTATATCTTTCCAGAGGATTGCCAGGACCTGTTCAAGAAACGTCATCGCAGCGCCTCCTGGAACGCCTGCCGAACTCCACCAGGTTCTAAGCCGCCTGTTTCCTGTTGATAGACCACATGCCCGCCACTCAACATGCTGATCCGGTCACTGAACTTCAATGCCCGTTCCAGGTTATGGGTTGTAAAGAGTGTTGTGCCACCACGTTCAGTATGTTCAACTATCAATGCTTCGAGTAGCTCATTCCCCTCCTCGTCGAGTCCCGTCTCCGGCTCGTCAAGTAAGAGCAGTTGCGGCGAGTGTAACATGGCCCGCGCTAATGCCAGGCGTTGAAGCTGGCCGCGAGAGAGTGCGCTTGCACGCTCTCCCACACGTCTTGTCAGGCCTACCCGCTGAAGCAGTTCGATGGCGCGCGCGCGGGCATGCTTTACTCCGTACATACGACCAAAGAAGAGCAGGTTCTCCAATGCCGTCAGTTCATCATAAAGGTAAGGTTGATGGGCAACAAATCCTACAAGATGGCGTACCTGCTGGGCTTCTTGCTCAATATCCCACCCGCCGATGCGTGCGATTCCCGCTCCGGGTTTGATCAGTCCAGCCAGGATGCGCAGCAGGGTTGTCTTTCCTGCCCCATTAGCTCCCAGCAGCGCCATACGCTCGCCTTGATCGAGAAAGAGATCAACGCCGCGTAGAATAGGCTTGAGGCTAAAAGTTTTCTTAAGTCCTTTTATCTCCAGGAATGGAGCGCTCACTTTATGGTACTCCTATTGCCGCCGCTTCTAGCTGTTTTCTTAGATGTACTTGTCTTCTCAACGAGATCGGTACTTATTAAACTACGTAGATTTGCCTTTGTTCTGGCTCGACGTTCCAGGTACTCTGCCTTCTTTATTTTACCAGCTTCATAAGCGGTATCCAGGTCCAGCAATTCCTGGAGTAGCGCTTCTTGCTGCTCCTTCGGTGATAAGCGATCCTCGTGGTCTCCCCTGCGAGAGGCCTGTTTTTGCCTGGTTGGCGCCTGGCGATGGGAGCGGCGATAAACGAACCATGTTACACTGACGATTGCCAGCATCAGTAAAAGCGCCACGATGATCCACAGCAGATTTTGATTGAACGGTGACGGGCCGGCAGAGGTTTGGGTTGTTGGCAAACCATTGAGCTGTACATGAAATTGATCACCGGCAAGTAATTTTTGGGACTTGAATTGCTGGTAAGTATGCTGGTTGGCGTTAACAGGCCCCTGGGAGTCCAGTCCACTGGAACTGGCGTGAATATTGAGTGGCACCAGCAATGAGAGATCCACGGTAGGATAAACAACGATGTAAGCGAAATTATAGCTTGTTGTTACGTAGGGTACCTGGAACGAAAAAGCAAACTGCGACGTGCCGGGCGGAAGCGCGGCATCGGTAGCGAAGCCCGAGTCTACCTGGATCACGTGGTACCCATTAAATCCTGAGCTAAGTGATAATTTACGTGCCTTGTTTGGTAGCGAGAAGCGCAGCGCGTTGGGCATGCCACCCTTCGCCTGGAGTGATCCCACGTAGGTAGTTAGACCCAGATTCTCGAAAAAGAAGTTTTCAGCAACGGTGATGAGGCCATTCTGGGCATCTACCTTATCAATTAGTATATTGGCCTGTACAATAGCGATGCTCGCTATACTCGTCGTTGCATCGTACACCGTCAGCTTAATTTGCTGAACATGCGTGGTACTGAGATCGATCAAATCGGTGTAGTACTGCGCCCCCTGGTAGAGGGTATATACGGCATAACTGATGGTCTTGTCGGTATCCAGGCCGCTAAAAGAGAACATGCCATGAGCATCGGTAGTGGCTTTTGTGAGGTCGCGCGCGCTGTCTCCCTGCGCCATCTGTAAGGTTACATTCTGTCCCGCAACCGGGGCATTGCTTTTTGTACCATCCAGTAGTTGCCCATAAATGCGGCCTGTACCTGTAACACTAGCTGCATGCGCAGAGGTAGGGAGTGGGAACAGGAAGAGAGTGAGGGCGAATAGGAGGGCGAGGGCGAGAGCCCGAACTCCATGATGTCTCTTTGCCACGTAGGCGACCCCGCGAGGGCGACCGCAAAGGTCCCCACTCCACTCCACACCGCCCCCGCCCCTACACGACTGGCCATCACCATTCAAAGCCCCCCCAGGGCGACCGCAAGGGTCCCCGCCCTGCTCCTCCCCACTCCCGCCCTTACAATGATACGCCACGGGTGATGCCTCGATCGTAGTCATAGTAAGGGCGGGGGTGGAGAGGAGTGGGGCGGGGACCCTTGCGGTCGCCCTGGGGGGGGTGCCTACGAGTACCCCTCCTACCCCTACGCGATTGGGTATGTCAACACAATAATTACTCTGTGGCATGCTTATTCTTTTCCTTCATCCGGCGCAACTGCTCTTCGATCATCTCATCAAATTCCTGCTCGCGCTGCTGGCGGGATTTCATTGCCAGGGCTGCCCTGCGCATGTAGCGCGTACGTAATGAGCGATAATCATCATCGGCCAGGTTGCCTAGCTGAAAATCTAGTTCAACTTCTTGCAGGGCGGTACGCGCCGTCTTTTCGCGCTCATCCTGGGTTGATAGCGAGGTGGTCAGAGACGCCATGTGTGGCGTTTTCGAGGGTGTGCGACGATAGAGCGGGAAGAGAACGAAGGCCAGTGCGAATGCGCCCAGTAGTGTTGCAACAAGGATGGGTAATAGTTGCATTAGTTGGCCTCCGTTCCGGGTTGTGCAAATATAGGGTCTTCAACGGCAAGTTCTTGTTCGAGTTGCCGTTGATAGTATTGCATCTCGTTCTCGTCTATGCCTTCAGGTTCAGTGTCATTGCCTTCGAGCGAGGCTCTCACCGATTGAGCATGCCAGCCGCGCAGGACAAAGAAGAGCAGGAGCGCACCTCCGAGCAGCAGAGCAATCGGGACGAGCCAGGCCAGTGCTGTGAAGCCTTGCCATGGAGGAGACCACAGGATGCGATCACCGTAGCGAGTTTCAAAATACTGGATCACTTCCTGCTCGGATTTGCCGGATTGCAACTGCTGGCGAATAATGCCGCGCATTTGTTGTGAGAGCGTTGCAGGGGAGTCGGCAACGGATTCTCCCTGGCAGACAAGACACTTTAGCTGCGAAGCCACATCATGCACGCGTTGATCCAGCGTTTGCTGACGCGGCGTGATCAGAAAGACGTAGAACCAGATGGAGCCTACTATTGCTGCTACCGCGAGGGATAGGAGGAGCGAGCGTGATTTTTTCATGGTGCGGCCTCCCTCCTATCATCAGATGGGCTTCTGATAACTCCCACCGAGGGCGACCCAAGGGTCCCCACTCCACCCAGCACCACCCCCGCCCCTACGCGGGCGGGTACCGTTTCCTTGATCTCATCGGCTTCGATAATGCCGACGCGTCGTTTCCTTCTCTCTGGCCACCAGCAGATGATGCCGCCGAGCAGCATGATAAGGCCTCCTAACCAGACGAGAGGCACCAGCGGGTTAACGAAGACGTGAATGTCTGCCTCAGATGGGCCATGCCAGTTGGTAAGGACTACGTACAGGTCGGTCAAGCCGTAGGTTGTGATGGGGATTATGCTTGCAGGTTGATTAGCAAAGGCTGGGTAGAACTGGCGACCAGGATACATGTATTGTTGTAGCTCTCCATCTCGCCAGACCTGTAACTGCGCGGTCAATATCTCCACGTCGGGATATTTTCTATCGATGTTGCCGAAATACACCAGCTTATAGCCTGCAATATCCATCTCTTGTCCTGGCTTGAGCACGGCATCTTGCTGAACCTGGAAAAAGTTCGATCCAATGACTCCTACCGCAAGCATTACCAGGCCCAGGTGTACGAGGTAACCGCCATAACGCTGCCGGTAGCGATCGAAGAGCATATACAATGCGAATGGGTACGGTTCGCCGTGACGGTGTCGCACATGCACGCCACGCCATATTTCGTAGAAAATCGCACCAGTAGTAAATGCACACACAGCAAATGCGATGTTTGCCCAGATGTCGCGAACACCTGCAAGTGGCAGTACCGCAGCACAAACGGCGGTGGCAAGCGCAGGGATGCCGAGATTGCGCCTCAAAGCGCGAGTAGAAGTACGTCTCCATGCCAGTAAAGGGCCAATGCCCATCGCAAGAATGAGTATAATAAAGATTGGCCCGTTGACCTGCTCGTAGAACGGAGGCCCGACGGTAAAGGTTTGATGACGTATCGCGTTTGAGATAAGTGGGAAGAGCGTACCCCACAGGGTAGCAAACGTTATGCCTACCAGCAGGAGATTGTTGAGCAGGAAGCTGCCCTCACGCGAAATCACGGCATCAAACTCTTGCTCAGGCCGGAGCTTTGGTAAACGGTAAATGAATAGTGCGGTGCTAAACACAATCACAATGCAGAGGAACGCCAGAAAATACGGGCCAATCGCCGAATAGGCAAACGAGTGGACAGAGTTGATGATGCCACTACGAACCTCAAAGGTACCAAAAATCGAGAGGGCAAACGAGGCAATCACGAGGCTCAGATTCCATACCTTGAGCATACCGCGCCGTTCCTGCACCATCGTTGAATGAAGGAAGGCGGTCGCTGTCAACCAGGGGAAGAGCGCTGCATTCTCCACCGGGTCCCAGCCCCAATAACCTCCCCAACCGAGGACGTGATAGGCCCACCACGCTCCCAGCACCAGGCCCGTAGTCTGAATTGCCCATGATGCCAGCGTCCAGCGACGAATGGAGCGTAGCCATTCGCTATCGAGTTTTCCAGTAATCATGGCCGCGACGGCGAAAGCAAAGGGAACCGAAAAACTCATGTAACCCATCAACAACATGGGAGGGTGCACCAGCATGCCGGGGTCCATCAAGACTGGATTCAACCCTACTCCATCCGGCAAAGGCACGGGCAGGCGCACAAATGGATTGGAGACCGTCGCCAGGACGATCAACAAGAAGGTCTCGATGCCCATCAGGGTCGCCAACACATAGGGTACCAGCACAGTGGGAGCTCGTTTTGCAGTAAAGACGAATACGGCGGAGAAGATCGAGAGCATCAATGCCCAATACAGCAAGGAACCTTCTTGTCCACCATAAAAAGCCGAGGCAGTGAAATACCAGGGCATAGCAAGGTTTGAATGCTGTGCAACGTAGTTCACGCCGAAGTCATGCATGAGAAATGAGACAATCAGAGTTGCCGAAGCCAGTATGAGAAAAAAGGCAACGATCAAAACACTTCGTTTGGCGCTGGCTACGAGTTGGGGTATATCGCGTGTCGCGCCCAATACGGCTACGACCATCGTATAGACGGCGAACCCTAAAGCCAGTATGAGCGAGATGATACCTAAGTCTGAGAAATACACAATGATTCCTTACGGCCCTGGTGTTGCAGATTGGAACTTTGAAGGGCACTTGGCAAGCAGCGTTTGAGCTTGAAATGGTCCCTGGCCCGTATAATGCCCCTCTACAACAACCTGGATACCGGGGCGAAAGATGTCAGGCACTATGCCGCCATAGACGACGGGGAGCGTATGCCCGCCGTCAGCGATCACAAAACTGATCTGTTGCTTTTGGTCGTCGCGTACAATCGATCCGGCTTGAACGAAGCCAGCCACACGCACGGACTGCGTAGCGCAGGTGGTACAGCTTTTCAGTTCAGAAACAGTTAAATAGTAAAGAGCGTTAGCCTGCGTACTCGTATAGATGAGATAGATCACAGCCCCCAGAATGGCAAGCCCGGCCACGATAAAGCTGATCGGCAACCGCTTGCGCCGACGCAAAACAGGCTTTTCCTCTCCCTCTGACACCCTCACAACAGTCTGCATGATACTACCTTCCAGTGAGCCCACGTCATAGAGCCCCTAATTGGGTACAATGGTCGCCTCGAACATTCCGTTGAGGAGCGCACCTAGCAAAAATACCAGTATTCCCAGGGCTAGCATCAGTTGCGGCGCAGCCCTGGAGAGGCGTGTCGTACGTTTTGCCAGCCGGCGTATATTACTCTGTCCGAGATAGATTGCCAGCACAAACATGCCCAGCGCTGCTACAATCTTCAAGCCCAGTACCACCAGGTATGGCCAGCCCAAAGCTGTTGACGTAAGGCGGTCAAACGTCAGATAAGCGCCACTCAGAAGAAGCACTCCTACGCATATATTGACCATACGCCGGAAAAGCGCGGCAATCTGCGCGGATACCCCCGGAGCAGCACCTCCACTACGCAATGCGGGCAAGACCGCAACAAGATACAGGATACTACCACCGACCCAGGCAGCGGCGGCAAGTAGATGCGCCGTCCTTACAATCAAACGAATCTCAAACATTACGTTTCCGGTACCTGGCGACCGCGAGGGTCGCCACTACATTTCAGCTATCCTGTACCCAATGGGAGAAAGATGTAGTGGCGACCCTCGCGGTCGCCAGGTACTCCCTCACCAGCTTTATTTCGCCAATCAGCGAATTCAGATTAACCGATAGCAATGGTCCCATTAGCGGGAAATCAATTTCAGGTTGCTCTGAAATGTTTGCTCTGTAAGCTCGCCTGCTACCCTGCTGACCACCATTCCCTGACGGTTAATAAAGAGGGTCTCGGGCGTACCTGTTACTCCATAGCTAATAGCAGTTGAGCCACTTACATCTAAAACGTTTGGGTAGGTGACACCATATTTTTTTAAAAAGCTCAATCCGTCGCTCTTGATATCCTGAAAATCGATGCCAATCAAGACAACACCTTGAGACTGTACTCGTCGCCACAGAGACTGCAAGAGAGGCGCTTCATTCACGCACGGTACGCAGGTAGAGCTCCAGACATTTAACACAACGGGCTTTCCCTTGAAATCAGCCAGGGAAATTGGTACTGCAGGATGCAGACTTAGCGCATCCAACGTAAAATTCGGCGCAGGATGCCCCACCAGCGGATCGTTCGAATTGGCCTGATTCTGGACTTGAGCAGGTGTCAACAGTTGAGCCCAGAGAAATACAAGTAGCCCAACATTCAACAGGCTTATGAGAGCAAATATTGTGATGCTGCGCTTGCGCGAACCTTTTCTCCCTGGCGCCGGTATTTGCTTTTCCATTTGTGCGGTTTCAGGTGCTGTGTCCCTGGCTTCCATGCTTCCCATTCGTTTCCTGCACGCTAGATAATACCTGACTGATTATTGTGCCTGGGCCTGATATCTGGCTTGCAGCTTGGGAAGTAGACCTTACAGGTGCCTGAACATTCTGGAGGCGGATACAAGAGGAGGAAAAGAAAAGAATATATAGAGGGGACTATGCTGTGTTGGGCAGGGCAGCGCCCTGCCCAACACAGCATAGTCCCCTCTATATAATGGATATAGCCTTCTTACTGAGCGCGAGCGCGGTCGGTATTCTCATTAGGCTCTGACCTGCTCCCTCTCGCTTGCCCCGCGTTGAAAGCCACGCCAGGTCTCCAACCTTTAGCATAAAACTGAAGGTTTCTGGTCTTCTCTTTCGTCACAGCCGGCGATTTTTGTTGCCTGTGATGATGCC
>WNFI01184753.1_pt1 | contig 13017 bp, 10 predicted proteins | sample 5400471 | NCBI WGS metagenome assembly WNFI01 (sample SAMN13153348, study PRJNA577476) | soil metagenome | isolation source: 100 cm saprolite on Douglas fir-dominated hillslope | place: USA:California | collected 2013-09-17
TCCCCGCCGGAAGCAGGCTTCCCGGCGTTCCACGCTCGGTCCTCTTCGCCGAGGCCGTGTGGCGCCACGCGCGTAGTGGGTTTCATGCCGGACTGGAAGCGAGGTATTCATCGCGGGTCTTCGTCAACGAAGCGAACGCCGATGCCGCTCCCGCCTTCACCGTCGTGAATCTGAGGGCGGGGCTGCAGCAGGCATGGGCGGGTTGGTCGGCGCGGGAGTTCGTTCGCATCGACAATGTCGCCGACCGGCGATACGCGGGCTCCGTCATCGTCGCCGAGGCGCAGCGCCGCTACTTCCAGCCCGCGCCCGGGCGCAGCTACTTCGCGGGCATCGAGCTTTCGCGTGCGTTCTGAATCCGCCGCGGACCTCCCGGACGTCCAACGGGTCTGCGAATCCATCAACGGGAGTCCCGTCATGACCCACGGTGATACCATCGCCCGCTCGATACTGCCCGAGGTACGACAATGAGAGCCATCACCGCCGTCGCGTGCGCCGCGCTGGCCAGCGCCGCGCTAAGCCTCCAGGCCGCCGAACCCGCGTGGGTGACCCGCAGCAACGGCAACGCCAAGCTGCTGTTGCAGGTGTTCGCGAAGTACGCGCCCGAGGGGGCCGGCAATCTTGGCGTCGACGGGCTCGACGAGGAGATCACCGATCTCTCCCGCGATCCCTATGAGCCTTTCCAGCGCGACACCCGCGCCGCGATCGCCGAGATGGAGGCGCGCCTCAAGACGGAAACCGATGCCAACGTGAAGCAGGACCTCGAGATCCTCATCACGGCGGCGCAGGACAACCTGCGCAGTGGCGAGCTCAACCGCAAGTACTTCTTCCGCTACACGGACGTGACGCGCAACATCTTCGGCGTCGTGCGCCAGTCGCTCGATCCGCGCATTCCGGCGGCGCGGCAGGCGAAGCTGCTGGTACGCCTCGACAAGTACGCGGGCGTCGCCCCGGGATATCGCCCCTTCACGGAGCTCGCGAAGGAACGCGCGCTCGAGCGCATCGCCGCCGACAAGAGCCTCCTCGGTCCCTTCAAGGGCCAGGTCGAGCAAGCCATCACCGACGCGCCGACGATGCGCGCCGGCATTCGGGACCTGCTCGGCAAGAGCGGCCTCAAGGGCTGGGAGGCGACCGCCGACAAGCTCGATCAGCAGCTCGCGGCCTACAACGAATGGCTCAAATCCGAAGTCCTGCCGCGCGCGCGCGCCGACCATCGCCTGCCGCCCGAGGTGTACGCCAACAACCTGCGCCAGTTCGGCGTCGACATCACGCCCGAGGAGATCGTCTCCAAGGCGCTCACCGCGTTCGCGGAGCTGCGCAATCAGGCCAACATCACGGCCGGGCTGGTCGCCAAGGAGCGCGGCTGGAGCGATACCGACTATCGCACCGTGATGATCCGGATCAAGAAGGAGCAGATCCCGAAGGACCAGGTGATGGCGCTCTACGCCGAGCGGCTCGCCAAGATCGAGGCGGCGATCCGCGCCAACCACATCGTGACGCTGCCGGAGCGCAAGGCCGTGATCCGGCTCGCTTCTCCCGCGGAGGATGCTCAGCTGCCCGCGCCGCACATGATTCCGCCGCGCCTCATCGGCAACACGGGCGAGTACGGCGAATTCGTGCTCACCGCCGGCATGCCGCCGGATTCGACCGGCAAGGCGCTGGTGTTCGACGACTTCACGCACCAGGCCGGCGCCTGGACATTGACCGCGCACGAAGCGCGCCCCGGCCACGAGCTGCAATTCGCGAAGGTGATCGAGAAGGGCGTCTCGACCGCGCGTGCCGTGTTCGCCGTCAATAGCGTCAACACCGAGGGCTGGGGCCTCTACGCGGAAGCCGAAATGCAGCCGTACGAACCGCTCGACGGCCAGCTATTCGCGCTGCAGCACCGCATGCTTCGCGCCGCGCGCGCGTTCCTCGATCCCATGGTGAACCTCGGCCAGGTCACGCCGGAGCAGGTGAAGTCGTTCCTCATGGTCGAGGTGTGCCTGAGCGAGGGGATGGCGACGCAGGAGATGCAGCGCTACATCTTCCGCGCGCCGGGACAGGCGACGTCGTACTTCTACGGCTACCAGCGGATCATGGAAACGCGCCAGGCGGCGCAGCTCGCACTCCGTGATCGGTTCGACCGCCAGGCCTTCAACGATTTTGTCCTCGATCAGGGCATGGTGCCGCCGAAGCTCCTGCGCAAGGCGGTCATGGAGGAGTTCGTGCCGAAGCGCTTGAAGGGGAGCTGAAGGAAAATGGTAGGCGCGATTGGACTCGAACCCCGGGGTCCCCATTCAATGGGGCAATCGAACGACACTCGTTGGTGAGAGTCCCCGTGGTGCTTGAAAAATGGTAGGCGCGATTGGACTCGAACCAACGACCCCCACCATGTCAAGGTGGTGCTCTAACCAGCTGAGCTACGCGCCTGGAGGATTCGAATCGGTGATTTTAGCCGATTTCACATCACTTCTCGTATAGGGTGAACGCCGCGTCCCAATCCTCGCCCGGCGGATTGGCCATGAGGTCGCGCAGGTAAGCCAGGTAGATCGCGCTCACGCGCACGTAATTGCGCTCGTCGGCGAGGGACTCGATCGCCGCGCGCGCCTGATTCCAGCGCCGGGATCGAAAATCCTCCAAGGCCTCGTGCCAGCGAGACAGGCGGGCTTGCTCGGCGGGCGAGATGTCCTGGCTTCGGCCCAGCGGCTCGAAGATGCGCTCGGGCACGGTCTTGCCGCGCACGCGAACCTTGTCGAGCTCGCGGAACACGATCCCGCTCACGCGCTCGCGCGTAAGGGATCCGACGACGATCGGCACGTGGTAGCGCTTGGTGAGGCCCTCGAGGCGCGAGGCGAGGTTCACGCCATCGCCAAGCACGGTGTAGTTGAGCCGCGACGGCGAGCCGATGTTCCCCGCGATGACCGCCGAGGTGTTGAGCCCGATGCCGATGTCGGGATGGGGAAGGCCGCGCACGGCAAGCGCGGGACCCAGGCCCTCGATGCGCCGGCGGATCGCGAGCGCGCATTCGAGCGCGCGCTGCGTATCGTCGGGGCGCGTCACCGGCGCGCCGAAGATAGCCATGGCGCCGTCGCCCAGGTACTTGTCGACGACGCCGCCGTGGGCTTCGACCAGCTCGCTGATGGCGGTGAGGAACTCGTTCAGCAGCATCAGGCTCTGCTGCGGCGTGAGCTGCTCGCAGAGCGCGGTGAAGTTGCGGATGTCGGTGAACATCACCGATACGTCGCGCTCCTCGCCGCCCAGCTCGATCTGGCCGTGCAGCAGCTGCTCCACGACCTCGCTCGAGGCGACCTTGCCGAGGGCGTCGCGCATGCTGTCGCGCTCCGTGAGCCCCTTCACCATGCCGTCGAAGGCGCGCGCGAGCTGGCCGATCTCGTCGTCGGCCGTGTGCGTCACGCTCACCTCGTAGTTGCCGCGCGCGATCTCGCGCGCCGCTTCGGCCAGCTTCTCCACCGGCCTCGTGATGCGCCGCGCGATGCGAATCCCTCCGGCGAGCGTGACCGCAAGCGAAGCCCCGGCGAGCACCAGTAGCACCGCCTGCAGCGCCAGGTACGGCGCGGCGCCCTCCGCCACGGAGCGCTGCAGGATCGCGAAGAGCCTCACGCCCCCGGTGTCCTCGAGGGGCGTCGCCAGCACCTCGAAGTCTTCGTCGCGCAGGCGCACCACCATCCCTTCCCTGCCATGCGCGATGATGCCGTCGGCCGAAGCCAGCAGGGCCTCGCGCCGCGCGCTCGGAACCGTCGTCGCGAGCAGCTCCGCGCGGCCGTCGCTCTGGCGCACGAAGGTGACCTCGGACGAGGTAAGCCGCTGCAGGTCGCGCGCCGCCTTGTCGTCGATCACGAAGGACATCGACACCCAGGCGATGGGCAGCGGCGCCAGCACCGGCACCACGACGACCTGGAACGGCTTGCCCTCGACGATGCGAATCCCGGAAGCCCTGCCCAGCTCGCGGGCCTGCTCGACGAGATTCGGATAGGGGTATGGTGTTCCCGCGCTCGATTCCGCGAGCGTGTCGGCGACGATCCGGCCGTCGAGCCCGATCACCGCCATGCCGCTTGCCTTGATGCGCGCGGCATGGTTGCGAAGTGCCGAGAGGATGGTGTCGCGATCGCGGGTCGCCACGGCCTCGCGAAACCCGAAGTCGTAGGTGAGCACGCTGGTCGCCTCCACCAGCTGCTGGCTGTTCTGCTCGAGCAGGCGCCTGAAGACCCGCGCGCCGACGCGCAGCTCGTCGCGCAGCGACGCCTGCGAGGTCTGCTCGAGCGCGTAGCGGATGAAATAGAAGCTCGCGAGCTGCACCACCATCAGCAGCGCGACGAAGAAGACGACAATCCGATCCTGGAGCCGCGGAACCGGGAGGAACGGCCGTTTCACTTCGGAGCCGGGCGCGGCGGCAGCGGCCGCACCGGCACGACGAAGGTGGCGGCGAGCGTCTCGTCGCCGCGCACGCGCAGCACCTGCGCCGCCGCCGGCGCGGCCTGCGCGTAATACCACAACTGAAGGTCATAGTCGCCCGCGGGCGGGCCCTCGATGCGCGCGACGCCATCCTTGTCCGTCTTGGCGAACCACGGGCTGTCGACGACGTAGATGAAGGCGAGCATGTGGTCGTGGATGTTGCAGCCGAGGACCACCTCCCCGGGCTTGTCGAAGAGGATCGGCGCGACCGGCGTTCCCGCGTACAGCTTGATTTCGAACGGCTTCGGGAGCGAAAACGAGTAGACGTGGTGGCGGATGGGGTCCTGGTTGGGAAACTGCACCGCGGTCCCGGTCTGCACCACGGTCACGAAGGGAACGAAGGTCTTGTCCTTCTGTCCCACGGCCGCTTCGCGCTTGCGGAAGGGCGCCGGACCGGGTTTGGGCATTGCCCACACGACGGCGTCTTCCAACGCGGAGCCCTTGCCGTCCTTCACCGTGACTTCGACGATCGCCGCGAGGGCGGGAAGGCCGGCCAGGGACAGGAAAGCGAGATGAATCACCGCCGTCTTCACGGGGCGCGAGCATAGCACGCGGCGAAATTGGCAATAGAATAGCGCTACCTCGCCGGCGATCCCGGCGCCAACAACAGCTCAAATAACGCAAGGGAGGTGCGCAACATGTCCGAACCCGTCCTTGTCCGGCGCTCCTGCATGCTGGCGGCAATGCTGCTCGCCGCATGCGCCGCCCCCTCACCCTCCGCTCCGCCGACGCTCTACACCCGCCTTGGAGGCGAGCCGGTCGTGACGCGCGTCGTGGCCGAGACGATCGACCGGGCCGCGAGCGACCCGCGCACCAACCGCTCCTTCCAGGGCGTGAAGATCGATCGGGTGAAGGAGAAGATCGTCGAGCAGATCTGCGAGCTCGCTGGAGGCGGCTGCAAGTACACCGGCGATCCCATGGACAAAGTCCACAAGGGGCTGAAGAACACCGAAGCGGAGATGAACCTCGTGGTCCAGTGGCTGCGCGACGCGCTCGAGCGCGCCGGCGTCAAGGATGCCGAGAAGAACGAGCTGCTGCGACTCCTGGCTCCCATGAAGCGCGATATCGTCTCGTACTGAGCCCACCATGAAAACACTTGCTCGTTCGATGCGTTTTCCCCTGGTGGTCGCGGGTCTGTGCCTCGCGGCCGTTTGCCAATCCGGAGACCGCCTGCTCGCCACCGGCGGCGCCCAGGAAGTCGAGGGCGCGGGCGGGGGCGGCGTCGTCCCCTGGGCGCTCATCGCCGGCTACGGCACCAACGAACAGGTCGGCGGCTCGGCTTTCTACACGCACGTGGACACCCAGGATTTCAAGCTCGATTCGTACGGGCTCGCGGTGGGTCTGTTCGATCGCCTCGAGCTTTCGGCGGCGAAGCAGAAGTTCGACGCCGGCTCCGTGATTCCGGGCTTGAAGCTCAAGACCGACACGCTCGGCGCCAAGCTGAAGGTCTGGGGAGACGCGCTCTACGATCAGGACACGCCCTGGCCGCAGGTCTCCGTGGGATTGGCGTACAAGCGCAACACCGACATGACGATCCCGACCGCGATCGGTGCGCGCAGGTCGAGCGATACCGACTTCTACGTCTCGGCCACCAAGATATGGCTCGCCGGATTCATGGGCCGCAACGTTCTCGGCAACGTGGGATTGCGCGCCACGCGCGCCAACCAGTTCGGGCTGCTGGGATTCGGGGGCGATCGGAAGGATTCACGGACCCTCGAACCCGAGGTTTCCGGAGCGGTCCTCCTCACCGACACGCTCGCCCTGGGAGGCGACTATCGATGGAAGCCGAACAACCTATCGGCATTCAAGGAGGAGGACGCGAGCGACGTGTTCCTCGCGTGGTTCCCGCACCGCAACTTCGCGCTGACGCTCGCCTGGGCGAGGCTCGGCACGATCGCCGGGAAACAGAAGCAGGACGGCGCCTACCTCTCCGTGCAGATCACCCACTAAGACGCCTGCAGCCACAACCCCTTGAGGTACTCGCCTTCGGGGAAGTGAATCGAGATCGGATGGTCGATCGCGGCGCCGAGGTGGCGCCGGATCTGCAGGTCGACGCGCGCATCCGCCGCGGCTCCGGCGACGATCTTCTGGAACAGATCCGCGCTCACCGCACCGGAGCACGAGAACGTGAGCAGGTGGCCTCCGGGGGCGAGAAGCTTCATCGCCCAGAGGTTGATGTCCTTGTAGGCGCGCGCGGCGTTGGGGACATGCTTCTCGGTCGGCGCGAACTTCGGCGGATCGAGGACGATCAACCCGAACTTCCTTCCCTGGTCGCGGAGCTTGCGCAGCTGCGCGAACACGTCGGCCGCGAGCCACTCGGCGCGCGCGGCGTCGAAGCCATTCAGCTCGACGTTGCGCCGCCCGAAAGCGAGCGCCTCCTCGGACGTGTCGATCGAGGTCACGCGCGCCGCGCCGCCCTTGAGCGCCGCGAGCGTAAAGCCGCCGGTATAGCAGAATGCGTTGAGCACCTCGGCGTCCGCGGCGAGCGCTCCCGCGAGCGCGCGATTCTCGCGCTGGTCGAGGTAGAACCCGGTCTTCTGTCCGTGGATCACGTCGACCTCGTAGGCGATGCCCTCCTCCGAGATTCGCACCGGTTCTTTCACGGCTCCGACGAGCGCACCGCTGCGCGGCACCAGTCCCTCGAGCGTGCGCACCTCGACATCGGAGCGCTCGTAGACGGCGCGCGCCTGCGTGAGCTCCGCGAGCGCGGGGCCCCAGAGGCTGCGCCAGCGCTCGGCGCCCGCCGAGAGGATCTGCACCACCACGACGTCGGCGTATCGATCGACGATGAGCCCGGGCAAGCCGTCCGATTCGCCGTGCACGAGGCGCAAGGCATCGCTCGCTCCATGCAGCAGGTCGCGGCGGCGGATCGAGGCTTCCAGCCGGCCGCGCATGAACGCCGCATCGACCACGTCGCTGGGATCGAACGACCAGACGCGCGCGCGGATCTGCGAGGCCGCGGAGTAGGCGGCCCATGCGAGGAACGCGCCGTCGCGCGCCAGCACCGCGATCGTTTCGCCGTCAGCCGGTTGCCCCGCGACACGCTCCACGGCGCCCGAGAACACCCACGGATGCCGGTGGCGCAGCGACTTCTCCCGGCCCGGCTTGAGCACGAGGTGATCGGAGCCGGCCTCCAATTTACGCAATTCGGCCTGCGGCCTTACCATGGTGTCGCTCACGTGAATTGGAGTCGGGCCATTATCGACCGGATCGTGGTGCGGGTGGGCGATATCACGCGCGAGGCGGTGGACGCGATCGTGAACGCGGCTAACTCGGGGCTGATGGGCGGCGGCGGCGTGGACGGGGCGATCCACCGCGCCGGCGGGCCCGCGATTCTCGCGGCGTGCAAGCGCATTCGCGAGACGGAGTATCCCGAGGGATTGCCGACCGGACGCGCGGTGATCACGACCGGAGGAAACCTTCCCGCGAAGCACGTGATCCATACGGTCGGGCCGGTCTTTGGGCATCACGGCGGCGAGGAGGCGCGGCTGCTCGCGGCGTGTTATCGCAACTCGATCGCGCTCGTCGCCGCGCACGCCCTCGAGACCATCGCCTTCCCGGCGATCTCCACCGGCGTGTACGGCTACCCCAAGGACGAAGCGGCCGAGGTGAGCGTCGCGGCGATCGCCGCCGCGCTCGGGGAACACCGCTCGATTTGCGAAGTGCGCCTGGTGTTCTTCTCGGCGGCTGACGCGGTCTTCGCCGAGCGCGCGCTGCGCTAGAGCCGGCGCGCGGTATCCACGCCGGGCACCTCCCGGACCTGGCGCAGCACGCGCTGGATCGCGTCGGCCGAGGCGACCTGGAGCGTGAAGCGCATGAACGCGTGCGAGCCGCGCGAGAGCGTATTCACCGCGGTGACGTTGATGCGCTCGCGCGCGATCGCCTCGGTGATGTCGCGCAGCAGTCCCTGGCGGTCGAGCGCGACCACCTCGAGATCCGCCGAGAACGGCGCCTCGTCCCCGATCTTTCCCCAGTCGGCCGGCATCAGGCGCTCGCGCTGGCCCTCGGCGAGCCCGGTGACGTTGGGGCAATCCTGGCGATGGACCATGACGCCGCGCGTGCGCGTGATGAAGCCGACGATCGGATCGGGCGGCAGCGGCTTGCAGCACTTCGCGATCAGCGTGGCGATGTTGTTCACGCCGAGCACCAGCACGCCCGAGGACATCTTCGAGCTGGGCGGCGCCATGGCCGGCATAACCGGCGCAGGCGCGGGCGGCGCCTCGCCGCGCACCGCGATCTCGATCTGGCGCCCGCTCACCTCGCCGCGCCCGAGGGCCGCGAGGAACTCGTCGAGCTTCGGGTAGCCGCAAGCCGCGGCGATCTTCTCGCGCGATTCCCCGCTCGCCCCGAGACGGTGGAGCTCCTTGTCGAGGGCGCCGCGCCCCGCCGCGACGTCCTTCTCGAAATCCACGTGGCGGAACCATTGGCGCACCTTCGCCAGCGCGCGCGGGCTCGCGAGGTAGCCGAGCTGCGCCGACAGCCAGTCGCGCGACGGTCCGCCCTGCTTCGCCGCCATGATCTCGACGCGCTGCGCGTTCTGCAGCTTGTAGTTGAGCGGCACCATCTGGCCGTCGACCTTTGCGCCCCGGCAGCGGTGCCCGAGGTCGGTATGCACGTGGTAGGCGAAATCGACCGGCGTCGAGCCCGCGGGCAGGTCCACGACGCGCCCCTGCGGCGTGAGGACGTAGACCGTATCCTCGAAGAGGCCGCGCTTGGCCGCATCCGCGCCCGCCTCGCCTTCGAGCACCTCGCGCTTCCAGGCGAGCACCTGGCGCAGCCACGCGATCTTGGCGTCGAACGCCTTGTCGGACTTCGAGCCTTCTTTGTAGCGCCAATGGGCCGCAACGCCGTGCTCGGAATGCTGGTGCATCTCGTCGGTGCGGATCTGCACCTCGAGTGTCCTGCCCTCGGGGCCGACCACGGCGGTGTGCAGCGACCGGTAGTCGTTCGATTTGGGACTGGCGATGTAGTCGTCGAACTCGCCCTCGACCGGCGTCCACAGGTCGTGCACGACGCCCAGCACCGTGTAGCACTCGCGGATGTTGCTCACGATGACGCGCACGGCGCGGATGTCGTAGAGCTTCTCGAACGACACGTTCTTGCCGCGCATCTTCCGCCAGATGGAGTAGATGTGCTTCGGCCGCCCCTCGATCGCCACCGGGATGTTGATCGCCGTGAGCTCCGCCTGCAGCTTTGCGATCACCCGCTGGATGTAGGCCTCGCGGTCGTTGCGCTTCTCGTCGAGCTGCCGCGCGATCGTCTTGTAGAGCTCGGGCTCGGTATAGCGGAAGGAGAAGTCCTCGAGCTCCCATTTCACGTTCGAGACGCCGAGGCGGTTGGCGAGCGGCGCGAAGAGCTCGAGCGTCTGGCGGCCGGCGGCGCGGCGCACGGCTTCGTCGGCGCGCGTGAGCGAGCGCAGGTATACGACGCGTTCGGCGAGCTTGATCAGCACCACGCGCACGTCCTCGGCGATGGCGAGCAGCATCTTGCGCAGCTGCTCGAGGTCCACGCCCTGCGCGTTCAGGGTCTCGATGCGCCCGGCGCGCGCGAGCCCGCGCAGCAGCAGCGCGAGCTCCGCGCCGAAGGCCGCCTGCACCGCCTCGAGGTCGAGGTCGCGCTCGGGAATCGCCTGGCTGATGAGCGCCGCGGCGATGGTCTCGGGGTCCGCGCCCTGCACCAGCAGGAGGTTGGCGACCGCGAGGCCGCGCTCGAACGATTCGTTGCGCCCGGCGGCCGAGGCCGCGGCGCGCGCGAACTGCAGTGCCCGCACCGGCAACTCGGCATGCGCCGCGCCGAAGGTCGAGCGCAGGTCGCCCTCGAAGGGAGCGAGGTCGGTGGCGGCCGAAGAGCTGAGCATGTGCGATTTTATCCCGGGTTGCTGAAAATTCAGCAATTTGCCACGGGAATCCTCCCCGGCGCCCCCGTGTTCTCCGGGCGAGAATAGCCTCCATGAGCCTCGTGTCCGCCACCGCCCCCGCCTTCGACGCCGCATCGCAACGGTGCATCGCCCGCGCGAAGCGCATCGTCAAGGTGAAATTCATCGGCTTTCCGGGCCTGCCCGCGGAAGCCGCTTGCGTCCCGGCGGCGGCACGCCCCGAGTCTCGACCCTCTCCTTTGTCGCTCCTAATCCGCGTCTTCGGTCGTCTCTGGGCGGCGCGGCCCTAGACGACCCGGCGCGGTCTTTCCCGGCCCGCGGAGCCAAGACCGCGGGCCGGCTTCTTTTTTGCTTTATATTCGAGCCGTTACCCCCGCTCCAGCCGGGGGCTCGATACCAACGATGTCCCACGGCGCCTACTACAACGAGATGTACGACGCCGGGCGCGAGGTGCGCCCGCATTACGCGGCGTTCGCCGAGTGGCTCGCCGAGACTCCGGCCGCGCGCATCGCGCAGAACCGGCATGCCGCCGACCTCCTCTTCCACCGGGTCGGCATCACCTTCGCGGTCTACGGCGAGGCCTCGGGCACCGAGCGGCTCATTCCGTTCGACATCGTGCCGCACGTCATCCCGGGCGCGCAGTGGGAGTTGCTCGCGCGCGGGCTGCGCCAGCGCGTGCTGGCGCTCAACCGCTTCCTGCACGACATCTACCACGGCCAGGAGATCCTGCACGCTGGCGTGATTCCGCCCGAGCGCGTGCAGCGCAACGCCCAGTTCCGCCGCGAGATGGTCGGCGTCGACGTTCCCGGCGGCGTCTACGCGCACATCGCCGGCGTCGACCTCGTGAAGCACTCCGACGGCGAGTACTACGTCCTCGAGGACAACCTGCGCACGCCGTCGGGGGTCTCGTACATGCTCGAGAACCGCAAGATGATGATGCGGCTCTTTCCGGAGCTCTTCGCGAACCAGCACATCCGTCCGGTCGACCACTATCCCGACCTGCTGCTGGAGACGCTGCGCGGCGTCGCGCAGCACGGCGCCGAAAACCCCACGATCGTGCTCCTCACCCCGGGCCACCACAACAGCGCCTATTTCGAGCACGCGTTCCTCGCCCAGCAGATGGGCATCGAGCTCGTAGAGGGGCAGGACCTCTTCGTGCTCAACAACACGGTCTTCATGCGCACCACGCAGGGCCCGCAGAAGGTCGACGTCATCTACCGGCGCATCGACGACGACTTTCTCGATCCCCTCGCCTTCCGCCCCGATTCCATGCTCGGCGTGCCGGGCCTGCTCGCGGCGTATCGCGCCGGGCGCGTGACGCTCGCCAACGCCATCGGAACCGGCGTCGCCGACGACAAGTCGATGTATCCCTTCGTCCCCGAAATGATCCGCTTCTACCTGGGCGAGGAGCCGCTCCTCAAGAACGTGCCCACGTACCTCCTCGCGAAGGCCGAGGACCGCGACTACGTGCTCGCCCACCTCGACGAGCTGGTCGTGAAGGAAGCGCAAGGCTCCGGCGGCTACGGCATGCTGGTCGGGCCGACCGCGACCCGCGACGAGCGCGAGCGCTACCGCCAGCGCATCGTCGACACGCCCGAGCGCTTCATCGCCCAGCCCACGCTGTCGCTCTCGCTGGTGCCGACCTACTGCGGCGACGCGCTCGCCGACCGCCACATGGACCTTCGTCCCTATGTCCTGAGCGGCAGCGAGACCCACCTGTGTCCCGGCGGCCTCACGCGCGTCGCGCTGAAGGAGGGCTCGCTGGTGGTGAACTCGTCCCAGGGCGGTGGAGTGAAAGATACATGGGTTGTCGACTGAAAGGCGGCGCGCCGCAAGGGCGCTTACGGGTCGTTGATTGATGCTATCCCGCGTCGCCTCGAGCCTCTACTGGATGAGCCGTTACGTCGAGCGCGCGGAGAACACCGCGCGCGTGCTCGATGTCGCTTGGCGCATGTCGCTCCTGGTGAAGGAGCCGGCGCTGCAGGACCAGGAGTGGTTCGCGCCGTTGAACATCACCGGCACGCTGTTTCCGTTCGCCGGGCGGCACAGCGAGGTGTGCGCGCGCGAGGTGCTGCATTTCATGGCGCTCGACCCGGAGAACCCGTCGTCGATCTACGCCTGCGCGCGCCAGGCGCGCGAGAACGCACGCTCGGTGCGCGGCACGATCACTTCCGAGATGTGGGAGGTGCTCAATTCGACGTGGCTGGAGATGCAGCAGATGGACGAGGCGCGCATGGAGGCGCGCGGGGTGTCGATGTTCTTCGACTGGGTGAAGGAGCGCAGCCACCTCTTCCGCGGCGTCACCTTCGGCACCATGCATCGCGACGACGCCTACGAGTTCGCGCGCCTGGGCACGCACATGGAGCGCGCCGACTCCACCGCGCGCATCCTCGACGTGAAGTACCACATCCTCCTGCCGAGCGTGAAGGACGTGGGCGGCGCGGTGGACTACTACCAGTGGTCGGCGATCCTGCGCAGCGTCGCCGCGTTCGAGGCCTATCGCAAGGTCTACCGCGACGTGATCACGCCGCTTAAGCTCGCCGAGCTCCTGATCCTTCGCGACGACATCCCGAGGAGCCTGCGCTTCTGCGTGCGCCAGGTATTCGAGACCCTCGGGCACGTGCAGAACGCGCAATCGGGCGAGACGCTGCGACGAGCCGGCCAGGTCCTCGCGGCGCTGCAGTACGGAC
>WNFI01364705.1_pt1 | contig 13017 bp, 11 predicted proteins | sample 5400471 | NCBI WGS metagenome assembly WNFI01 (sample SAMN13153348, study PRJNA577476) | soil metagenome | isolation source: 100 cm saprolite on Douglas fir-dominated hillslope | place: USA:California | collected 2013-09-17
CACCCCGTCAACCTTGTTACGCCATCTCATGCAGTTGCCTGCTCCGATGATACGAGCGGTGCGGGTCCTTGGGGTTGATGACTTCGCCTGGAAGAAACGGCAAGTTAATGCTAGTCATGGTATCGCTACTAGTACCTCTTTCCCTTTTTGTTTACAACATCCCCCCACAAGTGTATTCTTACTAAAACATCAATCTGGTTGATATGCTGCAAGTGGAAGGAGAGAGAATGCAGACGACAGTCTCTCAAGAAAAGCAGTTGATAACGCTTTCTCGGATTCGTCGAGTACGCGGCCAACCAGGTGACCCCTACGACCTCATCTTTTTGGATCAGCATGATCGAATCATTGTTCCGCTCACCGAGTGGTATCGCTTGCGCAAAGAGCAAGGGCCAGCGAGCACAAGAAATACGTACTTAGCCTGCCTCCTGCCCTATTTTACCTTTTTGATGGAAGATGGATGCCCCTGGAACGCGCCTCCAGAACGCTTACGCCGGGCTTTGATTGCATTCCATCGAGATCGCCTGGGCTGTCTGATCCATCCCATAAGAGATTTGGATACTGTTGAGATTACCCTCACGCGTGAGACCCCACTGCAAGAGAGTACACTCCGGGTGATGCGTGCGGCTCTGCGCGATTTTTATCTGGTCATGAAAGAGGCCGGATTGTATGCCTTTGCGAACCCGCTCTCCTCCGAGGTGTTGGTTACCCTCAAGCGCGAACAGACACGCGCCCTGGCGAATCGTGGTGCGCCCGATCAAGCCGGGACACGAGAAGAAACCCATGAGCAATCCCGACGGCGACCCACAGCCTTCCTTCGTCAGCACCATGCCCAGGGATGGAAACCCGAGGTACGCAAAGAACTGGCTGATGTTCGCCAGGGTACGCATGATGTGCTTGATGCCATGCTTGATAGCCCACACGTCTCCGCACGTGAGAAAGCGGTGCTGCACCTATTGCAAACGACCGGCGCCAGGATTCATGAGATCGCCCTCATGACTGTGGGTGGCTACCAAAACCGGGGGACAGCCGGCCAGGCGCAGGTGATAAACAAAGGCAGCTATGGACGCGAGATCAAAACGATCTACTTTGCACACAACCCCCAAGTTCAGCAGGCCCTCAACGTGTACATTGAGCAGGTGCGTCCGTTGCATGATCCTGACGCGCGAACGCGACTTGCAGACGTCGGTCCCCATGAACCACTGTTCCTCACAGAGAGGAAGACGCCCTACTCGCCCAAGGACTTTTACTGGCATTGGTATCGGCACTACACACCTCTGCGTACCAAATGTCCAGTACGCTTTTCCCCGCATGACATTCGGCATCTCTTCGTGACTGAGTATCTCATTAAGCTCAAAAAGGCATGCGGAGTTGGCACAGAGCACTTTGACTCCGAGAAATATCTCCGAGAACGAGAAGCCTTTGGCAGCATGATCATGAGCTGGCGCGGTGCTCGGACTATCGATATCTATGACCAGAGCCGTGAGGGAGAGGCTGTTTTCTCTGTGCTTGCTGACTATCAACAGGATATCTCACAGCGGCGCTATGCCGCTAAACCGCCCGGGGTGATGAATCCTCCTGCGAAGAGAGAAGCTGCCACTGATGCGGAACAACCAGGACTGTACCCGAGTGAGGAAGCGGAAACCGTGTGGATGCACGACGCAGAAACATTAGACTGGATCAAGAGCATGGAACGACAGACGAAGCTAGAATCCTGAGAGTTCAAGGAAGTTGGGATGAAGATGAAGACCAAGTCTACCAAAGAAGCACACACAGTAAATACTGCGGCGAAGCATCTGGAGTCCCCCACACGCTTGAATTTCAGTAATCCTCAGAAGCGTGAAGCTCATATCCACGCCTTTTTGACGTGGCTCCCAAAGATCCTTCATGAGGCGCCAGGTATTCGTTGGGAGCGCTTGCCAAGCCTGGTGATGGGTTATCTCATTCAGACTGTTGCCAACAGCCCTGATGCTGTCTCTATTGCCCTTGCTACTGGCAGTGCAATGGATGCGATGAAGGCAAAGACGTTGTACACTTATTGCTACGCTCTCGCAAAGCTCTTGCAGCGATTACGCGGTCACTATGGAATGACCACGCTCACCCAGCTTCGCGAGCGTTCGATCTGGGAGCAGTTTGTCGCAGACAGGACGATCTCTCGAGGCGAGTTAGACAAGCTTAAATCCTACGATGCGTTTGCTTCGACACATCTGCGGTTCTATCTCGAAGGACTCACGGAACGGCAATAGGTGGTGTGGAAGCCCTATCTTCTGCCACCACTTCCTCGTGGGTTTTTGGACAAACAGGCGCAAAGCAAGACGGTTATCGCAGCCTCGGAGAACCGGCGCAAAGAACAAACCGATGTCGTTCTCCCTCTATTTCCCTTGCTTGTTGAAATTGCGCAACTCCGGAAGCAGGCGGCAGAACGTCTGATCAGGGAGTTTCGCAGGCAACAGGATCGTGCTATCGCAGGAGAAATCGAGTTACCCCATCAGTTTCAGTACGTGGACCGTCAGTTTTCCGTTCCCGAGTATGCAACCACCCTCGCAGAGGTTGAGTTGATTGAACGAGAGGTGACGCTCTCGTTCACGCTTTGGAACCGAACGAGTTGGGGCAAAGCACATCTCAAACAACTCAGTTCAGCTACACGCACACACTGGAAAAGGCAAGAACGCGCTTATGCGCCTGAGCGCAATACCTGCTTCTTACAGTACGAGGGACAAGTTGGTGACCTCCTCTGGTGCGGTGATCTCATTGAGAACCAGCTCCTTGAGAATCGTAGTCGAGAGGGATTTGTCGTTCGCCGTCCAGCACTCTTGTCTCCAGCAAACGGCGAAGCACAGTGGTTGAGATGGGCCAGGAGCGTATCTGGAGCAGTGCTCTTTGAACCCGAATCGCTGTACAGAGGAACATTGTTTGCTGCGGCTCTGGCAACGCTTTCCCTCACCAATGGAAGTCGTGCAAGTGAACTGCTCCAGGTGAGTGCCTCTCGTTTTGAGACCATCGTCATTGATGAATTCAAAAATCAGCGGCCTACTGGTCGAAAAATTGGCATCCTCGTTCAGAAGCTCTTGCCCAAAGGGTACACGCATGAAAGTGAGCGGCAGTTTTTTCTTGTCAGCGACATGGCCGTACGCCATCTCAAAGAAATTGCGGAGCTGCTTCAAACAGCCCATGGTGATAGCATCCCCGTTGTTTACCCTGACCCGCACGGCACCAAAGCAGAAGATCTGTTACCTGAACCGTACTTCTTTCAGTGGGCAGCATCCCAGGATGGACGAATCGGCTCTCTCACCGCGAAAGACGTTGCACAGCTCTTGCGTTTTCTCTTCCATGGCCTCACCCTTACCACAAAAGCTGGCGAACCCATCCGAATTGCACCGCATTTACTCCGACATGTACTCGCTACTCATGCAAGAACCGTTCAAAATATCCCGGCAGAGGCGATAGCCTATCTCTTGCACCATCGTGTGACGCTACCTGGCTCAACCCATGCGCTTACCATTCCTGAAGCCACGGCCTACTACAGTCGCCTGCCGGTCGCGCAGCTTCTCGCTCTCCTCTTTGAGGTTCAATCAACGCTCGTTTCGGATCAAGGACGTTCTTATCTGCAAGTGCCCCTTCCGCAAACGCTGGAGCAGAAAGACGAGGCGCTACGCAAACAATTTGAACGATGCGGCATGATTGGGCCAACCGTGCTTGGGTTTTGCAGCGCTGGCACCTGTGTCCGTCCTGACAACCGGGGAATCTGTGCTAATTGCCAGTACCTGGTTCCCCATTACAGCAATTTACCCAAAGCCAAGACCTGGCGGAAACTCTATGTGCTGCAAGCCAAGCTGCACGATGACCACGGCCATGTTGTCGATGCTGCGCAAGCTCACAAGGTTATCCAATACCTCGACGACATGATTCGGATGATGGAGATCCAGATCCGTACCCGCCAGGATGGCGGCTATTTGCCTTTTGCAGATACACTGCCCCTGGCCCAAGAGGATGAGGGAGATGAGCTATGACACTTGCCTCTAACGATCAGTATGCACACCTGCGAGCCAACGCGACGGCACAAAAACAGACAACCGTGAACCGCCTCAGCCAGGCCATTACGCGGCTTGAGGCTGAGGGGCGCCCGGTGAATACCTTCACCATTAAAGAGGTGAGTGGCCTGGACTACATGACCTACTACCGCAACAGAGAAGCATTCCAGCTCTTCCAGGAGCACAGCACCCATCTGCGCAAGCAACGGGAGCAAGAGCAAGCCAGGCAGCATCGGTCAAAAAGGAAGACGACGAAAGGCAAGAAGGCGCTTCATACTGTGCAGATCACCCCGCGCGATCCGCTGCTCGACTACAAACGGCCACGCCTGGTCCAACTCCTCCATGAGGCCCGTGCTGAACGCGACGAAGCAAAACAACAGGCACGAGAGGAGCGAACCGAGTCTGAACAGCGTGCGCAAGCAGAACGAGCCGATTTGGAACAGCGTTACAGTAAACTCTTGCAGGAACATATGCAGTGTGGACTCAAAATTGTTCGCCTGGAAGCAGAACTCGCAGAGTTCAATGCGTTCATGGAGCGATACCGATCTTCGCTTCAGCGTGAAGAACAGGGATCGTAACTCACGACTTTCGAGCTTCGTTTTCAACGGCGCACGGGTAAAAATGGAGGCACCCCTCCATTCACTCGGGTGGCTGTCATTTCAGATGTAACGTTTCACCTTCGTCAAACGATGTGTTGAGTGATATCTCACGATCAGGGTCTTTGGCAAAACATCCCTTGCCCATCTGAAGTGAAATGCTCAACTCTCTTGATGGGTGTGCATAACGTCTCTGTGTCCCATTCTTGGTATACAAAGACACGGGAGACCAAGGTCCCTGACGATACGAGGGAACAAGCAAGATGCAGCAGCACCAGCCGGCGGCAGCTGTCGGGGCGACAACAGAGGAGCTTTTTGAGCGCCACTCTGCCACCATCTTTACGTACCTGCGCCAGCACACGCGCTCGCGTGAAGATGCCGAGGATATCCTGGTGGACACCTTTCTGGCCGCCATGGAGGATCGGCAATTCGCGGGACTGCCCGCGTCCTCGCAGGTCGCCTGGCTCTGGCGCGTCGCCCGCAACAAAACCGTGAACGCCTTCCGTCAAGCAGATGTGAGGCGTGGTATATCATTGGAGCAGGTCGATGAGACGATTTCCGAAGAAGAGACTCAGGACCCCGAACAGATGGCCTTGCGCCAGGACGAGGTACGGCAGGTGCGCGACCTGCTGCGACAACTGCCGCCGCTGCAGCAGGACCTGCTGCGACTGCGCTTCGGCTACGACCTGCGCTGCACCGAAATCGCCGCCATCTTGGGCAAACGCGAGCAGGCCGTCCGCACTATGCTTTCACGTACCATGAAGCTCCTGCGTACAAAGTACACACGCCGGTAGGAGGACCAGCCTGATGGCATCGAACGACGAATTTACACCCGAGACCGTAGATGAACAGATCGAGCAACTTTCCCAGATCCCCTCCCAACGGACCCACCCGGCAGAGCGCGGCGACGCGTCACTTGTCCAGGCGCTGCGGCGCATCTACCACGTACCTCTTTCCGACGCGGATCGCACCTCTCTGGAGCATGCCCGGCAACGCATCGTCGACGGACGAACGAGCGACAAGACACCGGATCACGAAAACACGCTCCAGGGCCAGCGGGACGGAAGCGGCTCCCTGCAGAGGAATGTGGAACAGTGGAAGAGATCGACCATCGTGCGCATCCTGAGCTCGTTGGCCGCCATCATCATCGTAGGGGTGCTCGTGGGAAGTTGGGCTCTTGTGACCCACATAGCCGTGAACCACCAGACGACCCAGACGGCAACACCAACAACGAAACACCCGCCAACGCCGATTGTAACAGCATCGCCAACAGTTTCGACGAACCAGGTCATCCCATCCATCCAGATGTTCGATGCGACAACAGGTTGGGCTTTAACTGACCAGGCTGTTCTGCGCACTACCGATGGGGGAGTTGCCTGGAGGGATGTGACACCTGCCAAAGGTACGGTCACCCAACTCCAAGGGAGCGCTGCCGACTTCATCACTGCGAGTATCGCCTGGGTAGCCGTACCAACTCCTGGGAGCACCATACAGGTCTTCCACACCACGAATGCAGGTCAAACATGGCAGAGCATAACCATCCACTACAGCATTTTTTTCATCAAGCAGATTACCTTTCTTGATTCCCAGCATGGCTGGATACTCGCTTCCTTGGGAGCCATGACACAAGCAGAACTGGTGTCCATTCTTCGCACGACTGATGGAGGCAAGACCTGGATCACCGTGTCAGATGGGCATTACACCCCTCATCCGCCTCCTGGTGCCCTTCCCTTCGATGGCGGCAAATCAGGACTGAGCTTCCTCACTGCTTCTGCAGGCTGGGCCACTGGATGGTCGGCGGCAAAGGATTTCTTCTACGAAACGCATGACGGGGGTCATACCTGGCAGCCTCAACCTTTACCAATGCCGTCATCCGTGTCTGAAACTGAACCACCGACGTTTTTCACAGCTACTGATGGGATCCTGCCTGCCCGTTTCTCCTGGGGGCTTGATTTCTATGTGACGCACGACGGTGGCATCAGCTGGCAGAGCACAACGCCCTTATCTTTGTCGTCCTCATATCCCGGAGCTTTTTTCATGAGAGACCTGAACCACATCTGGGTTGCCGGGGGAACAATCCTCTACGTAACCAGTGATGGAGGACAACGCTGGATAAAGATCACGACTAGGATAACTACCAATCGCATCTCTACTTTCACTCATCTGGACTTTGTCTCGGACGAAATTGGCTGGGCTACTGGCTCTGCAGATGACCATCCTACTGTTCTGCTCAAGACGGTGGACGGTGGCCATACCTGGACAGAGATCACGTACAGTATTTCGTAACATCGTGTAAGTTCAAGGTGTATCATCAGGGAGTTGGCCCATGCAACAACGGAGGCATCAAGCATGAACATGGATCGCAAGAGCTCTCACCCCTCTGACACAGGGATTGAGCAACCCTCCACTCATTTCCTCGTCCCAGTGGTGCCGACTTTGCTCCTGGTCGTCTCGAGTCTCATCCTGGCAAGTTGCGGGTCATCGGGCAGCGCCGGTGGCTCAGGACAGACGCCGACATCAACACCGGCAACTGCATCCTTGCTTCCACGGGCTGCCACAGCGTCACCGACGCCTCCACCACACCAGGCGCTCGGGGCCATCCAGATGATGGACACGACCACAGGTTGGGCCGTCGCTGCAGATCACCATATTCTGCGCACGACTGATGGGGGAACTTCCTGGCAGGATGTGACACCAGCATACGCCCACTCTGCACAAGCAGTGGGAGACGTCGAGGAGTTTCTCAGTGCTGCCCTGGCATGGGTAGCGATAGCGCCGGCAAATGGCACTCCACCCATCCAGGTCTTCCGCACCACCGATGGGGGGCAGACGTGGCAGATGGCACTCGTCCAAAGCGACAATGTGGGGCAGATCACTTTCCTCAATGCTCAGGATGGGTGGATCCTCGCTGGCATAGAAGCGGCGGCAGGTCCCAAGGCCGTGGACGTGTTCCGCACCACCGACGGCGGAAAGACCTGGACCAAGGTGTCCACTGCGAGCCCGACGTACACGTCACCCGGGGCACTCCCTCCCGGTGCAGAGTGGATGACGTTTCTCGATGCGTCCACTGGCTGGGCCACTGGCTCTTCACCCGTCACACAGTTTGTCTGGCTGTATGCCACCCACGATGGTGGCTCGACCTGGCACCATCAGACGCTCCCATCGCCAGCTCATGGACAGGGTGACCTCTTCACCGGACCGATCACGTTTTTCAACCGCCAGGATGGCGTCCTGCCCACCTGCTTCTCAGCAGGCGCCGATATCTACACCGACATCTATGTGACGCACAATGGAGGCACCACCTGGAACAGCACCTCGCTCTTGCCTTTCTCTATATGCGCCGTCGCCGCATTCGGAGGTGTATCAGATTTCATCGACAGCACTCATGGGTGGGTGCTTGACACGGCATGGACGCCTGCGGCAACCACCACGAGTCTCTACATGACGAGCGATGGGGGAGCGCATTGGAGGAAGCTTTTGCCCAGGACGAATTACCAGGATATTCAAGCACTCGACTTTGTTTCAGATACCGTCGGCTGGGCCATTGGTGCTGTCACCTCTGAAACCTCTTCCTTGCTCAAGACAAAAGATGGTGGCCACACCTGGACTGAGATTACGTACAGCATTTCTTAACCTGTGCAGATGTAAGGTGTATCATCAGGACATGCCAACGTATGAGAGATCAGGCCCTCTTTGGACACAGCTGTCCGGAGAGGAGCGTTGTCAGCACTATGGGAGAGCGACATGACGAAGCCATCGAACGACATCCAGAACCCCATCTTGGCAGCGAGAGACCCTGCTGAGACCAATAACCTCACCTTGGCCATCGAAACCATCTTGCCCGCCCTGGAGCAGTTTCTCCAGTTCGTTGAACCAGAGCAGACAGCCACCCAGCAAGCCACCTGGTCGGCTCGACTGGATGAACCACTGCCTCAGACAGGTGCAGGAGCCGAGGCCGTGCTTGCGCTGCTGCGGGATGTAGTCATCCCGCACGGTTTGCGTCTTGGTGCTCCTGGCTTCTCAGGATGGGTCGCGACCGCGCCAACAACGGTTCCCACGGCTGCCAATTTCGCTGCTGTTGTCTCTGGCTCGGCCTACCAATGCATTCATGCCTGCAATCTCCTCGAAGCGCAGGCGCTCCGTTGGCTGGCGGAACTGCTGGGGCTTGCTCCTACCTATCAAGGCCTCTTTACCAGTGGGGGATCAGTGGCGAACCTGGTAGGACTAGGAGCAGCTCGTCAATATGCGGCTGAACGGCTTGGGGTGGACGCGGCACGCGATGGCGTGGCTCTGCTGCCCAAGCCCCGTATCTATACCTCAACAGAAGTCCATCATGTGGTGATTCGCGCCGCCGGAGTGCTGGGCCTGGGTCGCACTGCCGTCGTCACCATTCCAACCGATGATGCCCTCCGCCTGGATGTTGCGGCACTGCGAGAACGGCTGCAGTGGGATACTGCCGCTGGATGTACTCCTCTCGCGGTGGTGGCGAACGCGGGTACGGTGAATACCGGCGCTGTGGATCCCATCCCTGAGCTCGCTGGACTCTGTCGTGAGTCCGGCATCTGGCTCCATATTGATGGGGCCTACGGTTTACTTGGGGTACTCGACCCACACGTTGCTCCGCTGTATGGTGATCTGACCGAGGCCGACTCCCTCGTGATCGACCCCCATAAGTGGCTGGCGGCTCCGATTGGCTGTGGAGCCGTCTTTGTCCGCGATGGACGCCTCCTTGGGCGTGCCTTTACCCTGGAGTCGGCTGCCTATGTCGAGGAGTCTCAACCCAACTACGCTGAGGGCGTCCCCCTCACCTCGCAATTCGATGATTTCGGCTATCTCTTCCATCACTTTGGCGTCGAGCAATCTGCTCCATCGCGTGGCGTCCAGGTCTGGGCCATCCTGAAAGAGATCGGGCGGGAAGGCATACAGGCACGAATCTGTCGCCACAATGGCTATGCCCGGCATCTTGCGCAGCGCGTGCAGGCCTCACCCATGCTCGAACTCATGGCTCCGGTCACGCTCTCCATTTGCTGCTTTCGCTACGTACCTTCTCCTTTGCAGGGTCGAACGGATCGCGAGGCGGTGGAGTTGCTGAATCGCCTGAATCGTGAGGTACTTGCTCGCGTGCGTGCTCGTGGTCGCTGTGTCCCCTCTGCTACAACCATCCGTGGCGCTTTTGTGATTCGCCCCTGCTACATCAATCCCCGCACAACGCTCACCGATGTCGATGCCCTGATCGATGAGGTAGAGGCATGTGGTGCTGAGGCGTGGAGCGCACCTGGTGAGGGAATCGAGAGGGGGAATTAGCGTAATGTGAGGCCTGGCGCGTGCTTATCTTAGGAGAAGAGATGTTGTACGCGCACATGAATTCCTCTGGGAAGTATCATTTCGAGTCGAAGCAACTCCATCACGCAATCAGCAATCACGGGTCTCCTTCGCCAATTAGTTGTGCTTGCCCCTCAGATGTTCTAAATTGAATTTCGACCCTTTTCAATGCGGTTGCGTACTGAGTTTCCAGCTAGCGAAGAGAGAGCCATCGGAACGGGGTTCACTCCAACCTCGTTTCCTTCTTTGCTGTTTAAAACAGAGAGAAAACCGTGCATATACTCTGCTCAAAGTGAAGAATGTGAGTATTAACTAGAAGAAACGCGAGCGAGAAGCCTTCGGAAGCACGATCATGGGATGGCGCAGTGTTCACACTATCGATGTGTACGATCATTCTCGCGATGGCGAACACACCTTACATGTGCTCGCTTTGATGCAACAACGTCTCGCGGAACGGCGCTACCTTCCCGCATTTGCTCCAGAAACGGATACGTTGCCGCCGCCTCAAGCAGAGGCCATTCCCACAGCGAATCCGCACCTGCTCTCAGCGGAGGAAGACACGCTCTGGTTACACGACGCAGAGACCCTGGCCTGGATCAAAAAGCTACAACAGCAAAGCTGATGCGCGAAAGAATTCGCCTGGCTCTCGCCCGTTTTGCGTGATACTCCCGGCATCGAGTGGGATCACCTCCCTAGCCAGGTGATGGGGCATCTCGTGCGCACAGTGGGAGATCACCCTGATGCTGTTCCCATTGCGCTTGCTATCGGTTGCACCATACCTGCCATGAAGAGACAGGCATTATTGCATGTGAGCTCGACCTTACTCAGTTTGTTGCGGCGATTGCGTGCCAACTACGGTATGAACCAGTTCTCACACCTCGCAGATCGTGAGCTGTGGACACGCTTTGTGAGCGGGCGACAACTGTCTCCTGGAGAAGTACGCGCACTGACGGTGTATGCAACCATCGCTTTCACTCACGAACGGATCTATCTGGAAAGTCTGGATGAGCGACGCCGCCTCTTACTAGAACCCTATGCATTACCCCCTCTTCCCGCACGGTTTCTGGAACGATACGCTCAGCGTCGGGCGTCGGCAGAAGCCACCATCGCCCGTCGGAAGGACCAAAGTGATGTGCTGGTCCCTCTGTTCCCGTTGTTGATCGAGCTGGCTCAATTCCGCAAACAAGCGGCAGAGCGTCTGTACAAGGCATTTTGCCTGTATCGAGATCAGGCGGAGGCTTGCGAGATTGCGCTGCCCTATCGGTTTCAATACACGGACCGCTCCTTCTCCGTGACGGAAGATGCTCCGACCATGGCCGCAGTGTCGATAGTTGAGCGAACAGTCACCCTGAGCCTCACCTTGTGGAATCGAGCCAGTTGGGTCGAAGCCCATCCAGAATTGTATGGGCGGTGTTCTCAGTGGCAACGGAAACGACAGATGCTTGCCTACACCGCCGAAAAGGAAATCTACTTTCTCCAGTATGAAGGACCTCCTCAAGATCTCCTCTGGTGCGGAGATATCCTCGCGACCTGGCCTGTCTTGCCTCCTGCCACTTCTTTGGCTGAGTCGGAGGACGCACAGACAAGATTGTGGCACACCGTTCTGTGTCTTGATCGGCCAGGGCTTCTGGCTCCTCCCAAGCGGAGCAGTGTCTGGTTCCGCCATGCCATGTCTACTGGTGCTCTGCTGTTCGAGCCAGAATCGTTGTACCGGGGAGTGTTGTATGCTGCCACTCTGGCAACACTCGCCCTCACCAATGGCAGCCGCGTGAGCGAGTTACTTCAAGTGAGTGCGACCCGCTTTGAAACGATTGTGGTGGACGAACTTAAACAGCAGCAGCCCACTGGCCGCAAGATTGGTCTGCTTGTCCAGAAGCTCTTACCCAAGGGATATGCCCAGGAGAGTGAGCGACAGTTCTTTTTGATCGGCGAGATGGCGAGCCGCCTCCTCAGAGAGATTGGTCAATTACTCGAGGCGACCCATGGAGGCATCATCCCTGTGGTTCACCCCACCAGAAGCACCAAGGAAGATGATCTGCTTCCAGAACCCTATCTGTTCCAATGGAACGCGAACGCCGATGGACGACTGGGGCTGCTCTCACGGGAAGATGTGGGACGACTTTTGCGCTTCCTCTTTCATGGACTTTCTTTTGCCACAAGAACAGGCAAACCGATACGCATTGCTCCACACCTACTGCGCCACGTCCTCGCTACCCACGCAAGAACAGTCCAGAAGGTCCCCGCTGAGGCAGTTGCCTATCTGCTTCATCACCGCGTGACGCTCTCTGGATCAACACATGCGCTGACGATTCCAGAGGCAACCGCTTACTACAGTCGTCTCCCGACAGCTCAACTGCTCGCGCTCCTCTTTGAAGCTCAATCAACCTTCACTTCGTCTCAAGAGCGTTCGTATGTGCAGGCACCATTCCCTCACACGCTGGAGCAGATGGACGAGGCACTGCGGCAGGTCTTTGAACAGTGGAGCCTCATCGGCCCAACTGCCTTGGGATTTTGCAGTGCAGGAGTGTGCGTCCGTCCTCACAATCGCGCCTTGTGCCTGGGCTGCCGGTTTCTCGTTCCTCACTACAGTAATTTGGCACGTGCTATCACCTGGCGCAGACTCTACGTGCTGCACGCAGAGCAACACGAAGCCCATGGACATGCCGTCGATGCCAAGCAGACACGTCAGATGATCCAGTATCTGGATGATATCATCACCATCATGCAGATCCAGATCAGAGCCCGGCAAGATGGCGGCTACTTACCGTTCGCAGATACTCTTTTACCTGACGCCAATCTAGGGGAGAAAGAAGATGACAGAGACGCCCAGTCCTGCTAAAGATCGTTATGTACACTTACGCGCTCATGCAGCCAGGCAAAAGCAGGCGACATTGGATCGCTTGAAACAGGCTATTACGCACCTGGAGCAGGAAAAGCGCCCAGTCACGACCTTTACCATCAAAGAGGTGAGTGGCCTCGATTACATGGCCTATTATCGCAATGCTGAGGCCCTGGCGCTCTTTCGCCGCCACAGCACCTACTTACGCAAGGAGCGGCAGAAAAAGCAGTCG
>WNFI01514692.1_pt2 | contig 13016 bp, 10 predicted proteins | sample 5400471 | NCBI WGS metagenome assembly WNFI01 (sample SAMN13153348, study PRJNA577476) | soil metagenome | isolation source: 100 cm saprolite on Douglas fir-dominated hillslope | place: USA:California | collected 2013-09-17
CGCCGCTTATAATTGTTCGGTTCATGCCGACGCAAACTCTTCCCTCAGACTCCGCCCGCAACCGGCGAAGGCTTTTTCTTGGCTTGATTGTGCTGGTTTGGGCGTTGGTCTACGTCACCAGCCTCTTTCAGCCGCCGCTGCTCGACGATGCCGACACAGTTCACGCTGAAGCCGCGCGGGAGATGGTCCAGACCAACGACTGGGTCACGCTGCACATCAACAACGGCTTTCGCTATCTGGAAAAGGCGCCGCTCATTTACTGGGCAACGGCGGTCAGCTTTAAGCTGTTTGGCGTACACGAGTGGTCGGCAAGACTGCCGGTAGCGCTCGGCGTGCTTGCGCTCTTGCTCGTGGTCTACCGGCTCGGGCGCCGAGTCTATGGCGAAGAAGGCGGCCTTTATTCTGCGCTGGTCCTGGCCACTGGCTTTGGGCCGTTCATCTTCACGCGGATCATGATTCCAGACATGCTCGTTGGCCTATGGCTGGCACTCGGATTTGATTTTTTTCTCAGCACGCTGGACCAGGAGAAACCTTCGCGCTGGCTCTGCTGGGGAATCGCCGCGACCATGGCGCTGAATCTACTGACCAAGGGACTGATCGGTTTGGTCTTTCCCATCGGCACGATCTTTGTTTTTCTTCTGCTGACCGGGAACCTGCGCCATCTGCGTAAGCTGCGTATGGTCTCCAATTTTCTTGTATTCCTGTTGATCGCCGCGCCCTGGCACCTGATGGCGAGCTTTCGCAATCCCGCCCCGACCCAGTTGCTCGAGCCATCCAGATTAGAAGCCGGAGTGCAAACTCAGCCGTACACCAAGATGCTCCCAACGACCTCGGGATGGGCCCAGGAACCGCCGCAACAGCAACAGCAGCGGCCACAAAGCATTTTTGAAAAGACAAAAGCGGCTTTCGGAATCAGACCTGGAGAAACAGTCCATTCTTATTTCTCTCCACTCACGCCTCTGCCGGTCGCCGCGGACCAAGTCAAAATTGTTGGCCAGACGCGCGTGGCGCACGCCAACAATCGGGGATTCTTCTGGTTTTATTTCGTCAACGAGCAAGTCCTGCGGTATCTGAAGAAGCGCCTGCCCTACGACTATGACACTGTCCCGCTTTGGCTGTTCTGGGGCCTGTTGCTGATATGGCTGTTGCCCTGGACAGCATTCGTCCCACAGGCGCTTCGCCAGATTCCAATCCGGATTCGCTCGCAGATGACCCAACAGCAACGCGCGACCCTGCTGTTTGCCCTCTGGGCGGTAATCATCCTGTTCTTTTTCAGTTTTTCCAGTCGCCAGGAATACTACGTGATTCCTGGAGTTCCGGGACTGGCGCTTCTACTTGGAGGATGGCTGGCGCGCGAGACTACCTCTCCGCTCGAAAGCCGCGGGCGCCGTGCTGGCCGAATTTCGTCGCTGATTCTGGTCATGGTTGGGGTGGCGGCTTGCGCAGTCGCGGTGACTCTCGCCGTTCAGTCGTACACGCCGCCGGCGAACTACGACATCGCTGAGTTGCTCAAGAAAAACCCGCAGGACTATGCGCTCTCGTTCGGGCATTTCCTCGATCTCACGCCCCAGGCCATGGGCGCGTTTCGGGTTCCGTTGCTCGTCACCGGAATCGTGTTCGCTTTGGGCACGGTCCTGAACTGGCTGCTGCGGCGGTCTAATCGTACTCTGCCCGCCAACCTCGTGCTGGCTGCCATGATGGTGGTCCTTCTGCATGAAGCTCAAAACGGTTTGGAGATTTTTTCTCCGGTGCTCTCTTCCAGGCGGCTGGCCGACGCAATTGAGACGAATTGGAGGCCGGGCGATCTGATTGAGGCCAATGGCGATTACGAAGCCGCCTCGACCATAACCTTTTACACTCACAAGCAAATTCGCCTGCTGAATGGCCGCGACTCCAATATCTGGTATGGATCGTTTTTTCCTGACGCACCCGACATTTTCGATGACGATCAGTCATTCGATCGCCGGTGGCGAGGTGGTCAGAGGATTTTTCTGTGGACGGAAGAAGACACGGTCCCCAACTACATAAAAAACACAGGGTATTGTCCGCTGGCGAAGTGGGGAGGGAAGCTGGTGCTTACCAATGAACGGACACTTTGTCCGGCTCAGCGCCCGTGACCGGCCCTTCTTCGGGAAGGGGATGGGCAGGATGAATCTTGCCATCTTCGAGAATAAATATGTCGCCGCGCCAGTGGACCTGATGTCCGGCAAAGCTGGCGAACCAGACCCAGAAGGCGATCAGATCACGCAAAGGAATCAGCCACAGATGCCGCCACACCGAGCGGTCGTGCACAATGCCGACGCCCACCTGCACAGCGACAGCCGTCCGTAGTGCCGCGGCCGCGGCCAGCACGGCCCATGACCACCATAGTCCGCCCGAGAGCAGCACGGAAATCACGGCCCAAGGCAAGCCGAAGGTCAGCAGAATTCCCACGTAGCCGCGGCGGCGGGAATCGCGCGTGCTGCGCGCCCAGCGCATCTGGTGTTCAAAGAACTGGCGGAAGCTGTAAGTCGGCAGATGCGTTTCAACTACTACGTCCACCAGAACAACCTCAAATCCCGCTCTGGAAATCCGGTTGCCTAGTTCAAAGTCGTCAGCCAGATAGTCGACCAGCGGCTCGAGTCCGCCGATGGCTTCGAGCGCGGTACGGCTCATGGCCAGCGTAGATCCCAGGGCAAAGTGGATTCCATCTTCCACTTGGCGGGCCGCCAGCACTCCGGCGATGAAGTCAGTGCTGATGCCCACCGATTCGAGCTTCGATCCCAGCGTATCCGCCGCAATTCCCCGATAGGGACAGGTGACCATGCCGACCTTCGGGCTTGCGAACGGCGCCATCACGCGACGCAGATAGTCAGGCGTGACGTAAATATCGCTGTCGTTGATGAGAACATTGTCGTGCCGCGCGTGCGGCAGCATCTGTACCAGGTTGCTGGTCTTGCGATTGGTGCCCAGCACTTGCGGGCAGACCACCAGCTGTATTTTGCAATTGGGAAATTCCTGCATGAGCTGGTAGACGGCGTCCACGGCGGGATCATCGGCTTCACTCACGCCAAAGATGATCTCGTACTCGGGATAGTCCTGGACACAGTGGCTCCGGAAGCTCTCATACATCTGTGGATCGACTCCCCGAAGCGGTTTCAGAATGGAAACCGGCGGCGTGAAGGCCGGAGCGGGTTTCTGGCTGTCGCGCAGGAACTTGCGTGCGGCCAGCAGGCAGAGCGCGTAAAAGCCCATGCCGCAAAGAGCCAGGACAGCCGCAACGATACTGGGCAAGAAATGCATGAATCCGTTTCCAGGCAGTTAACTCTATTCTAAGCCACAGAGCTGCTGGTCGCGCTCATAAATGGAGCGTTAAGGCGATTTTCCTACTCAATCTTGGGCCTCGACAGCCTTCTTGCAAACACAAGACTACAGATTGAGCCGGTCGGCCAACGGCATTTATAATACTTGTAGTTGATGCTGGACCGGATGGTTGCTGTCGTCTCCTGAACAGCGGGGTCTTCCCCGGCTCGCAGGAGATTGAGAGAGGAAAGTCCGAACTCCGCAGAGCAGTGTGCCGGATAACGTCCGGGAAGGCAGGTTCAAGCCTGTCTGACGGAAAGTGCCACAGAGAAGCCGGCTCGGCGCGGTACAACCTTCGGGTAGGTCGCTTGAGCTGCCCAGCAATGAGCAGCCTAGAGGAATAACCGTCCTGGCGGGAAACCGCCAGACAGAATTCGGCTTACAGGTTCGGCGTCACTTGCGGCCCTCACGTTCGAGAGAACGTGAGGGCTTTCAGTTTTTACTCTTTATCCCGAACGAAGTGAGGGATCCATACCCCATCGAAAATCAGAGGGACGGAAAATTCTGGCTAGTTAGACATTCACCTGGAGTATGGACCCCTCGCTGCGCTTCGGGGTTTCAGAAAAAGAGCTCACCGTCCGCTGGCCAGCTTCGCCTCCACCTTGCTTCCATCCAGCAGGAACGTGACTGCTCCCATCATGTCGGTGCGATATGTTTTCACATGAGCATCTTGCAGCCGTTCCAACACAATCGGCCGCGGATGTCCGAAAGAGTTGTGATATCCAACTGAAATCACCGCGAAACTGGGATGGACAGCTTGCAACAACTCCGGCGTGGTGGACGTGGCGCTGCCGTGGTGCGCGACTTTCAGCAGATCGGCTTGCGGTGATTCTGTCGCGATGAGGCGCTCCATCCTGTGTTCCACGTCGCCCGCCAGCAGAGCGCGCGTGTTGCCGTACGTAAGCAGCAAGGCCAGCGAGTCGTCATTCATCGGTTTCGATTTCGGGTGCCAATCTGCCGGCGGCGAGAGCACACGGACGTTCGTGCCTCCCCAGGGAAATTCTTCTCCGGCAGTGTGCTGGCGAAGCGCCACTCCGTTTGCCGCCGCGATTTCATACAGTTGGCGCACCACAGCGGCCGGTGGATTGATCCCCACCCACAGCTCTTTCGGACGAAAATTTTCAATCATCCGCCCGAGCCCGCCAATGTGATCTCCGTGGGCGTGCGTCAATGCCACCACATCAAGATGGTCGAGTCCGCGGCTCCAGAGGTAGGGCGAGACAACGTCTTCACCAAAATCAAACTCGCCGCGGGTCGGACCGATTGCCCCGCCCGCATCAATCAGCAGGGAGTGGCCATCGGGTGAGATGACCAGAAGCGCGTCACCCTGACCAACGTCGATGGCCGTGATCTCCAGTTTGCCCGGCTCGATTAGCGGAGCGCTCCGCCCGAACGCCGCAAGTCCTGCCGACAGCAGAAGCAATGCAATGCCGGATAACGCAAACAGACGTTTTCTGCGTACCGCAATCACTGCAATGACAACTCCAGCGGCGGCCAGCAGGAAAATGGTCAGGCTTGGATCGGTAGTTCGCCACAGCGATATTCGCAAATGAGAGAGGGACGCCAGGCAGCGCAGCGTCCAGTGCAGCGTGGCGGCAGTGACGAATCCGGCGACGCGCGCCACTGGCGCATAGATATAGCTCAACGCAATCGCGGCGACAGCCGAATTCAGCAGCACGCCGGCCAGCGGCAGCACCAGCAGGTTGGCAGGCAGCCCGACAATGGCCGCGCGATGAAAATAAATACGCATGGGCAAAACCAGAACCGCCTGGGTGATGGCGGAAACGACGATCAACTCATATGCGGCAAGAAAAAATCTCGGCGGCCCAATCACTGCGAAGCGCGCAAGCCGCCTGCCGAGAAAGCAGGCAGACCTTTCCATCAGCATGCGCAGGTCAAGACGGAATTGCGCCGACTTCGGCGGAAGTTGCAGGTCGTAGCTCGTCGAATTCAGATACTCGAGCGCCGTATGGTACGGCCGCGAGGTCCTCTCCAATATCGGCAAACTGATTCCAGCAATGGCAAGCAAAGCCAGGAAGGTCAGCTGAAAGCCGGCATCAAAGAGCGCGGCCGGAGAAATCACCAACACCACCAGCGCTGCGAATCCAGTCGCGTTGAGAGCGGCACGATCGCGATACAGGAGCCGTCCGATCAAGTAAACCGACAACATCAACACAGCGCGCAGAATCGGGGCACCCAATCCGGCGACGTAAGCATAGAAGACACACAGCGCGATCGTCACGCTGGCGGCCGCCCATTCCGGCAACCGCACCAGGCGCGCCACCCAGAACACCGCCAGAGCGAGCAAGGCAACGTTCATCCCGGAAACTACCAGCAAGTGGTAGGCGCCGGTCGCTTGAAATTCTTCGCGCACATGGCGCGTCAGTCCAGACTCGTCGCCAATCACCATGGCCGCAATCAGTGGTGCGTCTTCGCGGCTCCACAGCCCGTAAACAGGACTGTTGATGTGCTCCAGAATGCTGCGGCGGATGCGGCTGCGCCAGAAACCAAGCTGATGGCCCTTGCCGCCGGCAAGCTTGTCGATGTTGCCCGCTTTGACGGATGCGATGGTGGAAATGCCCAGCCCGCGGAGATAACCCTCATAGTCAAATGCTCCAGGGTTGCGGAAATTACGCGGCAGGCGAAGTCTCCCCGTGAACTTGACGCGATCACCGTAGGCAAGACGCGGAAACTCCGTGGCCACTATTTCCAGATTCTCATCCCAGTCACTGACAAAGAGAGTGGCGCGAATTCCTACCGGTTCTGTGAAGGTGACGCCATTTGCGCGCATGGCTTCTGTTTGCAGGTCAAAGCGCTCGCGCAACCCAGTGCCAGGCAGCACCGCGCCGTCACTAATCACGTGCCCTGTGATCTCGACCGGTTCGCCGCTGAGAAATTCCATAGGCGGAACCACGACATGGGGAACCGGCGCGTAGGTCCGTGCGAATGCTCCGGAGCCAGCCAGCGCGAGCAGCGCGCAGACCTGCGCCAGGCGAAGACTTTTGGCAAAAATTGCGGCGAGCGCGCACGCCACCAGCACCACTGCGATGATCCCCCACGTCGTAGGCTCACGCTGCAAATGTCCGGCAAGCCAGACTCCGCTGGCGAATGCCAGCGCGGCGACGGCGAGTGGTGCGGGTGGGCTTGGCTTCAGGGAAGTCATCTGGTGTGGCCGGTCAGGATGCAATCTACACCAATTTGCGGCCAATATGTGTGGCAGCTATCGTGCCAGCCGGACCATGCTTTCAATGTGGAAGGTTTGCGGGAACAGGTCGAATAGATGCACCTGCTCGATCCGATAGCCGCACTCGATCAGCGTCCGCAGATCGCGCGCCAACGTTGCGGGATCGCAGGATAGATACACGATCCTGGGAGTTCCCACCGCTGCAAGCAGCTTTGTTGTCCGCTCTCCGAGTCCGGCGCGCGGCGGATCCACAACCGCCAGATCTGCTTTCAGCTTGCCGGACTTCTGTAGAAACTGCTCAGTGCTGCTCCGCACGGCAGACACATTGGGGGCTGCGTTCATTTCCAGGTCCGCGACGGAAGTCGGGGCCGATTCCACCGCGATCACTTGCTCAAAGCTTGCGGCCAAATGGTTCGCGAACAACCCAACACCAGCGTAGAGATCCAGCGCGGTCTTGCCGTTCGCATCTGCAATGACAGTCTTTGCCAGCTCGTCAACCAGATACCGGTTGACCTGGAAAAACGATCCTGCACTCACCCGAAATGGGTAGCCGCCGGCGCCATAAATGAGAAAAGGCTCGCCCACGCTTGCAGCCTGACGAATGCCGCCTGGTCCTTGACTAAACAATGCTGCCCCGTTGACGGGGGAAATACTGGCCCGCACGTCCTCCAGAAATTTTTGTGCCTGGATGGAATCGAGTTCGCCGTAGATTTCGAGCAGCAAATTAGAGTCATGATGGTCCGCGAAGAACTCTATCTCCGCGATGCCGACTGGAACGCGCTGCGCCCGGCCCATCTGCCACAACTCAGAGATTGCGCGGTTAATCAGCGGAGAGCTGATCGGGCAATGCTCCACGGCCAGCAACTCATGCGAGCCCATGCGATAGTACCCGGCGCTAAAATTATTGCCACCGCGGATTTTAAGACGCGTGCGATTGCGATAATTCCACGGCTCCGCTGCATGCGGAGCCATCTCGTCTTGCCAATCTATCTTCGCCGTACGCCGCAGCGTTTCGCGCAGGATAGAGCGTTTGATATCCAGTTGCGTGGCGTAACCAGCATGCTGATAGTGGCATCCGCCGCATCCTCCAAAGTAGGAACAGCCGGGCGCAACCCTGTTCGGCGACGGCTTCATTACTTCATTGACGCGAGCGCGAGCGAACCCTGATTTTTCTTCCACGATGGTCGCGCTGACTTCTTCGCCGGGGAGCACAAACGGTATAAACGCAGCTTTGCCGTTGGGAAGACGCGCCAGGCCGTCTCCGCCATAGATCATTTTTTCAATGGTCAGGTTCACATGTAGAAGAGACTGAGACGCGGCAGCTTGGCCCTTTCCAAAAGACGCTTGTGGACAAATTGCTTTTGCAACTGCTCGATCTGTGCCGCCGGCATCTTGCTGCGATAGGGTGCAATTTCCCGGTCGGCTTGCGTGCGCAATTGCAGCAGATCAGCTTCACTGGCTGTAACCGTCAGCGCGGCCAGAAGTTTTTCTTCGAGCACAGTGAGATGCCGCTCCAGGTCCTCGAGTCGCGGCTGCACGGAAGAGGTCGCAAGGCTCCGCGCCAGAGTCTGAAGCGTGTCCGCCACCTCCTTGGCGGCTGCATCAACCTGCGGAGAGATTCTGGCCTCACAAAGCTTCTGCGAGTTATGAAAGAGAAACCTTGCGATCTCGCCAGACTCCAGTCCGCCTGGCGTCTTGCTCTTTTCGCGGACACTGCCCACAGACGCTTCCTGCATATCTTCCGCGGCGGAAAGCACGAGTTGGCAGCAGTAAGCCAGACTATTTACTTTTTTTGTTTTGGAGGGCTTCCGCTCGTATTTGTCGAAGGCTTCATCAATGCCGCGCAGCACGGCATCTAGTGGAATACCGGCATCCTTCCATGTCTCAATCAGGGCCCAGTCGAGCGTAGAAAGCAAGAGCCCGGTTCCGCGCCGACGCTGGTAGCGCTCTTCGATCTCCGTAAAGTAATTGAAGTAGTTGTCCACAAGAATCTGGCTGCAACCGGTCCCACTATTCTGACACGAGCAAAGAGCGCCCCTGAGAGGCTTGCGGCAATACTTGCCTAAGAGGGAAAAAATTACGAGTTACAGCAGCTTACCTAACATACTTTCAATAACTTACCGATGGCATGAAACTTGCCTATATCAAAGTGTCCCTGGCGCAGCCCTTCTTAAGGAGGTCCCGTGAACGTGGGCAACCATAGCGAAGACACACGCAACGAGCGATCACAGGTCGGCTCGTATCAGGAAAACGGCCAGGTCACCGGCGAAACCGCGAGATATTCCGGACTGTACTTGATCGAACACAGCGACCATGCCGCTTCAAGGGCACAGAAAGAGATCTTGATCGTGAAAGGTGCGGTCTTGCCGCGCTGTCCGGCGTGCAACGAGCCGCTGCGTTTCTTCCTGTTACGGCGTGTGGACCACATTGCCGAAGACCCTGATTTTCATTGAGTTTTATCGCGCCGGCCGTTTGGCGCCGGCGTTGCGTTCCCAGATGATGCGCAGGCCATCGAGCGTCAGCAACTCATCTACTGTCTTGATGTATTTGGAACTTTCGCCGATCAGGCGGGCGAGTCCGCCTGTGGCCAGGACTTTAGTATCCGGTCCGAGTTCTTCGAGCAGGCGTTCCAGAATTCCGTCTACGAGCCCGAGATAGCCGAAGAACAATCCGGCTTGAATGCTCGCGACGGTATTCGTTCCAATGATTTTTGCGGGGCGGCGAATGTCCACGCGTGGCAGGCGCGCGGTATTTTCCACCAGCGCCTGCGCGGAGATGCCGATGCCCGGCGCAATCACCCCGCCCAGATATTCGCCCTTCGCCGACACCACGTCAAACGTGGTTGCGGTGCCAAAATCCACGGCCACGCACGGCCCGCCGTACTTCTCAAAGGCGGCGACGCCATTCACGATCCGGTCAGCGCCGACTTCCTGCGGATTTTCATAATGGACGGGCATGCCGGTCTTGATACCTGGTTCAACAAACATCGGTTTGACCTGGAAGTAGCGTTCGCACACTTCACGCAGAGTTGAATCGATGGGCGGAACAACCGAAGAGACAATGATGCCGCTGACGTCAGCAGCCTCAATCTTGCCGAAGGAAAACAGGTTACGGAAAAGCACGCCGTACTCGTCCACGGTTTGGGTTTTGATAGTGGTGATGCGCCAGTGCGCCAGCAGGCGCGACGTGGACTTTTTCTCCGCGCCGTTTTCGGCGAGTTCGTAAACACCCAGGACGGTATTCGTGTTGCCAACATCAAGGACCAGCAGCATCAGCTCTCCTTAATCTGCAATCAGAGGACGCACCGAACCGGAAATCACTGTCCGCAGACCATTTTCGGTACGGACGCGCAAAAAGCCGCGTGAGTCCAATCCGTCGGTCACGCCGTTGTAGCTATTTTCTTCCAGCACTTGCACGCGCTTTCCGTGAATATAGGAAGAACGGCCGGCAAGCTTATCCATAATAGGCTTAAATTGCCGCCCGGAGTGGTCCGCTGGACTTACGCCCGCTTTCAGCAGTATCCGGTAATTGCGGTCGAAACAACGTATCAGCGATGCGGCCAGCGGCACGCGGGGCACGACAGCCCCCAGCGCCATCCGCAATGATGTGGCGACGGGGGCCAGACCCTCAGGAAACGCAACGTGATTCACGTTGATGCCAATCCCCACGACCGCGTACTGCACGCGCGAAGAATCGGAGCTGGTTTCTGTAAGGATGCCGCAGAATTTCTTTTCCTCGAGCAGCAGATCGTTGGGCCAGCGAATGTCCGCGCTCAAACCTGTTGCTTCCTGCACGGCGTCCTGCACGGCGATGGCGGAGATCAACGATAGCCAGAGGACGTGCGCGGGAGCAATCTCCGGACGCAGAAGGAACGAAGCATAAATGCCGGAGCCATGCTCGGAGTGCCAACTATGACCGCCGCGGCCGCGGCCGGCGGTTTGGGCGTCGGCAAGAAAAACAGTGCCTTCGCCCGCTTCGGTTTCACGGCTCCCCAGCGCCGCCGCCTGCACTGCCAGGGAGTTGGTGGATTCCACTTCCGGCCAATAGTGGATGTGTCCGGCAAAGATCGTATGCTTTACGAGCGGAGCAAGCGCTTCCGGTAATAAGAGTTCCTGCTCCGTCATGGTCCGTTACTTCGCCGCCCCGGGGGGCGCCAGCGGCAGGTCCGCTTCGACGCTGATATCAATCTTGACATCGTTGCTTACAGCAAAGCCGTTGTTGAATGGCTGGTTCCAGGCGACGCCGAAATCCTGGCGATTGATTGTAAGAGTGCCATTTGCGGCCAGCAGCTTTGCTTTAGGCGTGCTTACTGGACCAACGAGCTCAAACGGCAGATCAACGTCCTTGGAGACACCGCGAATCGTCAGAGTCCCGTGAGCTACAAAACCCTTGCCGGTCTTTTCCACTGACTTGCTCTGGAACGTAATTTCCGGATGGTTGGCGGCGTCAAAAAAGGCGGGAGAGCGCAGGTGGTTATCGCGCTGCGGCACGTCGGTAGTGATGCTGGCGACCTTGATGGTCACATTCACCGAGGACTTGGAAATGTCCTTGTCGTCATAGGCAATCGTGCCGTCAAAATCGGTGAAGCGTCCGCGGACGGTACTCACCGTCATGTGGGTCACGGAAAAGTTGACGTTGGAGTGCCGAGGGTCGATCTTGTATTCGTCCGCCGCCAGGGCGGAAGCACAGGCGAGGATGACACCGAGAATCAATCCAAAGAATCTACGCATTTAAGAAATCTCCTTTGTTAAAGCATCTCCTTAGGAGCGCGGCAAAGCAGCTTAGGTCGCAAAATTTGTGTTGCGGAACTACGCCGGCACAATCCTCATGCTCAAATCCACGGCTTGCGGAGAATGTGTAAGCATGCCAATGGAAATATAATCTGCGCCCGTTTCAGCGTACGCGCGAACATTTTCCAGCTTGACGCCCCCGGAAATCTCCACCGACAACCGCCGCGGCCCCGAGCGCACGAGCGCCACTGCGGCGCGTGCATCTTCGACCGACATGTTGTCGAGCAGCACGGCTTCTGCGCCGTTGGCCAGCGCTTCCTCCAACTCCGCCCTGGACCGGACCTCGATCTCAATCGTCTGCTCAGAGCGGCGATTCTGCAAGGCCTTCTGCAACGCAGCCGCGACTCCACCGGCCAGCGCAATGTGGTTGTTCTTGATCAGCACGCCGTCAGAAAGATCGAGGCGATGGTTGTGTCCCCCTCCGCAGCGCACGGCGTACTTATCGAGCACCCTCATGCCGGGCATGGTCTTGCGCGTGTCGAGGATGCGTGCGGACGTGCCCTGGACCGCATCTACGAACTTGCGCGTCATGGTGGCGATTCCGCTCAGCCTCTGCAGGACATTGAGAATGACGCGCTCGCAAGAGAGCAGCACGCGGGCATTGTGCCGGATCACCGCGATTGCCTGCCCTTTATGCAGACGCACGCCGTCAAAAATCTCGCCATGGCTGATGACTTCGGCGTGGCCGATGGTGTTCTGGTCGAGGTTTTCATATAGCTCTAGAATGCGGGCAATCGCGCCCACGCCCGCCAGGACGCAGTCCTGCTTGGCCAGAATGGTGGCGGTGGCCCGCTGTTGCGGATCAATGCACGCGCGCGAGGTCGCATCGCTGGTCGCTCGGTCCTCCAGCAGTCCGTACTCCAGGATGGTACTGATCCTTCGGGTGTGCCAATCCATGCTTTATCCAGACTAACCCAGCTTATCCAGCGCCGAGCGAATCTTCTCCAGCAACAACTCTACCTCTGCTTTGCGTTTGCGCAAACCTTCCACCACGTGCGCCGGCGCTTTGGCCAGGAATTGCTCGTTCCCGAGCTGGCGCTGTCCGTTGGCCAGCTCGCCTTCCAGCTTTTTCAAGTCCTTGGTAAGGCGCTCGCGCTCAGCAGCCACGTCAACCTTCTGTTCGTAAACGATTGACACTTCAAATCTCGGGGTAGCACGTGCTCCCGGCGTCTGCGCGAGCGAGGTTTCCACGAACTCCACGCCGTCCACGTTCGCCAGCCGCTCGAGCATACCGCGGTTTTCGCCGATGAGGCCCATCACGTCAGGCGCAGCGTGTATCTGTACCGGCGTCTTCACCTTGGGCTCCACTTTCATCTCCGCGCGGATGTTGCGGATGCTCACGATCAGCTCTTGCAGTGTCGCCATTTGCTGTTCGGCTTCGTCGTTGATCCATTGTTTATCCACATCGGGATAGCTGGCCAGCGCGATCGACTTTTTGGGCGGCTTGCCGTCATACATCGCGTGCCATATCTCTTCCGTGATGAACGGCATGAACGGCGAGAGCAGGCGCAAAGAGCTTTCAAACACGTCGCCCAAGAATGCAATAGCGGCGCGGGCTTCGCCTTCCGGTCCGGAAAGCCGTGGCTTGATGATCTCCAGATACCAATCGCACAGCTCGCCCCAGAAAAACTTGTAGACCGTGCTGGCCGCTTCATCAAAACGGTAATCCGCCAGCGCCTGGTTGACCTCGCCGGCCACGC
>WNFI01046579.1_pt1 | contig 13015 bp, 10 predicted proteins | sample 5400471 | NCBI WGS metagenome assembly WNFI01 (sample SAMN13153348, study PRJNA577476) | soil metagenome | isolation source: 100 cm saprolite on Douglas fir-dominated hillslope | place: USA:California | collected 2013-09-17
GGTTGGACGAGCTGAGCAGCAGTCAGGTTGAGGGCGCTACGCCAGAAGGGCGGCAGGTAACCGGCAAACGTCATCATCAAGCCGGCAACTAAGAAACCGGTCACATACCATGGAAGCACTGGGGGCTTGGCGGATTCACCCGGGCTCCCTTCACTACCGTTTGCTTTAGAGCTGCGAATAATCCTGGGCAACAGGGCGACCACTGGCGCCAGGAAAACCACTCTTAATAGTTTTGTCGCCATACCGGTCTGGAAAGCGCCTGGCACCGGCGCCAACGCCGCTAATACTTGAGCGACTTCGTGTAACGTCGCTCCTGCCAGCACTCCATATTTACTCGGCGCTAAACCCACAATGCTCTGCAAAGGAATCACGAGAAAAGTGGCGATCGTGCCGATCAACGTGCAAACCACAATGGCTAGCGCCGAAGTTTCTTTGTTTGCCCGAATGGCCGGCGCCGCCGCGGCGATAGCGGACGCACCGCAAATCGAGCTACCAACCGCAGCTAAGGTCGCCAGGACTGGTTCGAACCCGGCTCGTTTCAAAACTGAGCTAATAACCAAGACTCCCAGAACCACCATGAACAGATCGAATAACAGAACCTGAAGCCCGGCTTCGGCTAGAATGGCGAAATTCAGCCGGGTCCCCAGTAATACGATCCCCACCCGAAGCAACGTCTTGGCTGCGAACGCCAGACCGCCCGCCGTCGACTTTTGTTTCCAAAGGAGCGCTTTGACGGGCATCCCGACAATCAAAGCGAGCGATATACCACCAAAATGATCGAAAGGTGGAATCAAGGCTAAAAACGAACTACCCACAGCGAGGCTAAGGGAGAGCAGCACCTCACCCCAAAATTGATAACGCCGTTGCATGCGACCACGAAGTCGCATTTTTCTTGCGATCGAAATAATCGCATGATTGGATAACCTATCAGGTTGGCTGATATCGGCCTATCGGATTGCACGAACTGCTTCACAGGAGATTGATTTTTTACAGAAGGAAACGAAGATAACGAAGGGAAGAGGTTCCAGAGCGGTTTTGAAAGGCTGTGAGGTTACTCCTTCGTTGCCTTCGCTAACTTCTGTCAGAAAGATTGGTGAGGTTGCGGGGCCGGAGAGGATTTTTGCAGCGCCCACAGATGAACCCTAACGATCTCGACCTTCGCCTTCTCAGATCGTTTTTGGCCGTGGCCCACTCCGGAAAGATTTCCGGTGCAGCCAAACAGCTGCATTTGTCTCAGCCGGCCGTCACGGCTCATTTACGTCGCCTGGAAGAAATCGTAGGCAAACCATTAATCTCGCGTTCGACGCGCGGCGTGAAGTTGACCAGCTATGGACACACGCTACGGAACCTGGCGACCGAGGTCCAAAATACCCTCACTCGGATCGAGGCGTCGTTTCATCAGGAACAAAAGCTCGATGGCGCGCTGCTTTTCGGCGCGAGCCTGACCATCGCCTCCCATGTAATACCTACATTCGTCGCGGAGTTCTGCCGGATTTATCCGGATGTCACCGTTGAACTGAGAGTCGACAACACCTCGGTGGTGCTCGAAGCGGTGCGGGAATCAAACTATCCCTTTGGCCTGGTGGAAGGTAACGCTCGGGCCGCCGGATTGAGATTGGAGAAGTTCGTCGATGACGAATTGGTACTGGTGGCCGGAACCAATAGCTCCTACCGCCAATACCAACGACTGGCCGCGACGATCGCAACTCCTCAGGATCTGTACCGGATTCCGTTGATCTGGCGAGAAGCCGGCTCCGGAACCAGAGCAGTTGTGGAGACCGCCTTGCGCAAGACCGGCGTCCAGCTTAAACGACTCACTTATCAATATGTGATGGCCGATGTACAGGCCATCAAAACTGCCACCGTTCATGGCCTGGGTTTTGCCTTTCTATCTCGTTGGAGCGCAAAGAACGAATTAGCAACCGGACAGTTGCGTATCCTACAAATCCCTAGTCTGGCCGTCCGGCGCGGTTTCTATTGGGTTTTGCCCAGCGGCGCACTGGGAGAACCGAGCGACAGCTTTGTCCGATTTTGCCAACAGAATCGCTCCCAGCTCACTCCTGCTGCCTCCGTTTCGAATTAGTTTTGCGGGAAGTGCGTTATCGGCATATGCTAGGCATATGTCGAAAGCTTCGCCTAGCAAAGGAAGACACGTTAAATTATTCAAAAACGGACGGAATCAAGCCGTCCGCATTCCGCGTGAATTCGAGTTACCAGGCGAAGACGCCATTATGCACAAAGAAGGGTCCCGTCTCATCATCGAGCCAGCTCGCCCCAAGTCACTTTTGCAGGTGCTCGCTTCGTTGAAACCGATTAAGGAGAGGTTCCCTAAAGTAACGGATATGCCACCTGAACCGGTTGACCTTTAATGAGACGGTATCTGCTTGATACGAACATGCTTTCAGATGTAGTTCGCAACCCCAAGGGTCACGTCGCCACCCGGATCTCGGCCATCGGTGAACAGTCCATCTGCACAAGCATCGTGGTCGCAGCTGAACTTCGATATGGTGCGGCTAAGAAAGGATCACCGAGACTTTCGACACAGCTTGAAGCGATTCTTGAGACTGTTCAGGTCCTTCCTCTGGAAATACCGGTGGACAGTGTTTATGCAGCCTTACGCGTGAAGCTAGAGAAAAAAGGGACTATTATCGGAGCAAACGATCTCCTAATCGCTGCTCATACTATGGCGCTCGGCTATGCCCTTGTGACTGACAACGAACGGGAGTTTTCTCGCATCGATTCTCTCACTATCGAGAACTGGTTGCGCTAAAACCTGATCTGCACGACGAAACCATCAACTGTTAACCCCCATGAGTGGACGACTATCGAATAAGATCGCGCTGGTGACGGCGGCAGCGCAAGGCATCGGACGCGCTACGGCCGAAGCCTTTGTGAAAGAAGGAGCGCAAGTCTTCGCCGCCGACATCAACGAAACGGCTTTAGCTAAGGTACCGGGCGTAAAGGCGCTGACTCTGGACGTAACTCGACCGGACATGATCGCAGAGTGCGCATCGCGGATTGGAGGACTGGACGTTCTGTTCAATGCGGCCGGATTCGTTCATCCTGGTTCTATCCTGGAGTGCACTGAAGAAGATTGGGATTTCGGTATGACGTTGAACGTCCGGTCCATGTTCCGGCTGACTAAGGCATTTCTGCCGGGAATGATCGCGAGAGGAGGAGCATCGATCATCAACGTCTCCTCGGTCGCAGGCTCCGTAAAAGGAGTCCCCAACCGGTTCGTATACGGCGTCACCAAAGCGGCCGTGGTCGGGCTCACAAAATCCGTGGCTGCTGATTTTTTGAAACAAAAGATTCGTTGCAACGCGATTTGTCCCGGCACCGTGGATTCGCCGTCTTTGGCCCAGCGGATCGCCGCTCAAGCTCAGGCCGAAGGCAAGACGGAAAAAGAAGTTCGGGAGATGTTCATTGCCCGGCAACCGATGGGTCGTTTGGGTTACCCCGAAGAAATCGCCGCACTGGCAGTCTATCTGGCATCGGACGAGTCCGCGTTCACCACGGGGCAGATTCATGTGATTGATGGGGGATGGACGGGGTAAGGGCGTGTCCCGCGAAACGGCGAATGGGCGGGAGTGGGCGAATGAAAGCCCTCGACCGGTGGGGCGAAAAACTCGGCGCGCCGAGGATGTGGCTAACCGCTAAAACTGTTCCGCGGCGGTTTTGAGCCGCTCCGTGGATGTACCACCCCGCCGGGTTTGGAGAGGCGGGAGAACGATCCTATCCTGGGCGATGCAACCCGCACGCATGGCTCAAATCCGGCGCGATGCGGCCAGCGAAGTGGTATCCGTTTCCCCGCGCCGAGATTTTCGCCCCACCGGGTCCTGGGTCCCATTTCGCCCATTCGCCGTCTCGCCCATTCGCCCATTCGCCCACTCGCCCTCATTTGCGCCTTGCGCGAAACCGCGCTAATCGATGCTGCGGCCATTGAAGGCCGCACCAATCTTCCTAATCTCATCATGAAATTGTTGCGCTACGGGCCGAAGGGCCAGGAAAAACCGGGGCTTCTCGATAACGACGCTAAAATACGAGATCTTTCAGGAGTGATAACGGACATTGTCGGACCGGCTCTGGCTGAAGAATCGTTGGCCACGCTTCGAGCATTAGATCTTGCCGCGCTTCCGGTGGTTCCGGGTGAACCGAGAATTGGCGCTTGCGTCGGCTCGGTCGGTAAGTTCATCGGGATCGGGCTCAACTACGCAGATCACGCTGCAGAGACCGGGGCAGCCATCCCGAAAGAGCCGGTGGTATTCAGCAAATGGGTAACCTGCGTCAGCGGTTGCAATGATGATATTCAGATTCCGCCTGGTTCGACCAAGACCGACTGGGAGGTCGAGCTCGGCGTGGTCATTGGAAAAACCGCGAGACGGGTATCGGAGACGGAAGCGCTAAACTACGTTGCGGGTTATTGCGTGGTCAATGATGTGTCCGAGCGCGAATACCAGATCGAGCGTGGACCGACTTGGGATAAAGGAAAAGGATTCGATAGCTTTGGTCCGATTGGGCCATGGTTAGTTACCAAGGACGAGGTACCTGACCCGCAGAATTTGCAGCTCTGGCTTGAGGTCGATGGCGTCCGCCGGCAAAGCGGGACCACCAAAACCATGGTATTCAGCGTTGCGACCCTGGTGAGCTATCTCAGCCGGATCATGACTTTGAATCCAGGTGATGTCATCGCCACCGGAACACCGCCGGGCGTGGGGATGGGGATGAAACCGCCGGTTTACCTGCGGCCGGGACAGGTCGTTAGATTGGGCGTTGACCGGTTGGGTGAACAACGGCAGCAAACGGTGCAAGCGTAAGCAGCCGGTAGGATTGTCCCGGAGGGACTGAATGATCGTAGCCAGGCAATTTATTGCCTGGCTACGATCATTGCATCCTTCCGGGACGCATCTTAGTCACCTGAACAGATCCAGTTGCACTGACCCACGGGTCTGCTGGCTCTCCCAATCTTTGGCTTGTTCTTCCAGCCTCTGGCATTCCCTTTGCAGCTCCAGCAGCTGAATCCGCAGACTACTCTCCTGCTCATCTAGATCCTTAGTAACTCGACGGAGGCGGCCCTTTTTTCTCTTCTCGGATAACCGGCAAAAGTCCCAACTCGGCTCTTTGGCGACGCGTTCGCGGAACATTTCGATCGCTTGCAGCTGCATAGTAGCCTGGGCGATCGCATCGATAATCTCAGAGCAAGTTAAGTACTGGTCGCGGGTACCGGCTCCACATCGGTCCAAAATCGATCTCAAGCTGAGCACGTCCCCATCGGCATATGCACCCTGCGCGCGCAGCCATAGGTCTTTTCTCTCCGCTGTCATCTCCCCTGCTCGATCCGGATGAAGCAACGAAACAATCTTCCGGTAAAGCTTTTTGCATTCCGCCAGCAAATCCCTCGCCCCAACCTCCTCCAGCACCCCATCAGTCAGGGACTCAACCTCGTCCTCGGTGAGAGATTCACCCGCCGCAGAGATGAAATCCTTGATCGTGTCACGGTCGAACCTTGCCTTCGGTTGAGGAGGCTCCGAAGGGATTTCCTCAGATTCCATCCGGAAATCCGGGTACGGTATTTCTCCGGATTCAATCCGCAGTGCCTGGAGATAAGCCCGCTCTACCGGCCTTATACCATGTTGCATCAATTTTTGGACGAGCGCGAGACGCGCCGCCAGCCAATCGATTTCCTGGTGCAACTCTCGCAGAACGGAGAAATGCGCTCCAAATTCGACATTAACAAACCGGCGAAACTCAGGCAGATCCTGGGACTCGTGCCGGGCAAGGTCGTCTTCGACTACGAGGATGCTGTTTCTGACACTGTCGAGGTCCCTAAGATACCCCGCCCGAATCGACGGTAGCTGAGGATTTTCCTTGTTTCCCGATCTTTTCTCGTGGGGCAGTGCCTTCGCCGGGAGATCGGCCGCTTCCTTTCAACAACCTAATTTCATCCGTGGCGGACCCGAGATCGAGCAGGCGGAGGCGATGACGCCATTCCTTGGCGAAGTCGTAAAAATAGAACGCCTCGGCACCTACGAACGGGATAAGGTCGTCCAGAGTCACCCGGGATTCGTCTTCGGCATCCGCACTCATGATCTCGGAGCGAGCGGCGGCTATCAGGCCCCCCGCCACAAAAACGTGCCCTTCCCTTTCTTCCCAACCCATTACCAGCTGGAGTACAGAATGGAAGCGGCTGAGCGGGAGGGAATACGGAATTGAAATCAACCGGCGCACTAGCGGTCTTGTCCCGACCAAGGTCACTTCCACGATTGCTGCTACATCATCAATCACGATGCAGATTGTACGTCATTCGATCCGAAGGGGGCAGCGTTTTCCGAGCGACGTTTGATGAAATCGCGCGCGGGAGAGGTGGCACAGATGGGACTTATGGGACTCATGGGACTAATGAGTCCGGCTTTTGGGTGTTTCGTGGCGGTCGTTGTTTGCGGCAATTTCCTTTTCAACTCTACTGCCGCAGCGCTGCGATCGGATCTACCTTGGTGGCCCGAAGAGCCGGGGCTAAGCAGGCAATCGATGCCGTCAGACAGAGGACAAAGATGGCTAACCCGAGAGTAACGGGATCGTTACCTTTCACCTCATACAATAGGCTTTCGATGAAGCGGGAACCGGCCATGGCAGCCAAAATGCCGATGGCTAAGCCGATACCTACCAAGGCCAAGCCTCGCTTAATAACCAATCTCAGAATGTTGGTCGCGGTTGCTCCCAAAGCGATTCGGATCCCGATTTCCCGAGTCCGCTGGTTTACGGAATAAACTAATGTTCCATAAAGACCGATCGCGGACAGAAATAGCGCCGCTCCAGAAAAGACACTCACCAGAAGAACGCCGAGTTTTCGAGCAAGATACCGATCAGAAATCGTATCGTCGTAGGTACTGATTCCGCCAAGAGCAACGTAAGGATCGATTGAAGCAATCATCTTGCGTAGTGCCGGTACCAGAGCGATAGGGTCACCTTTGGCACGCAACAACAAGATCTCATCGGCGCGGTCCCATTGGTTGTAAGGAAAATAAGCCGGCGGGCCGCTGTCCGGATCATCCGGACTCATGTAGCGAATGTGGGCCGCCACTCCAACAATCGTACACGCCTCGTTGCCGGGAAGCCTAATCACCTTCCCTATTGCATCCTGCGCCGGCCAATATTTGTCGGCTAGAGCTTGGTCGACGATTATTACCTTCTGAGTATCGATCCGGTCTTGGGACCCAAAATCGTGGCCTTGTACCAGCGGGATTCCAAGTGTGCCAAAGAAGTCCGGCGACACCATTTGCCAGGATAACACCGCCTGCCGACCAGGACCTGGATCGGGCTGGCCATCCACGCTGTAAGGGACCATAATTTGGAATCCATATTTGAGCGGAGGGTCGCAATTCATCCCGGCCCGCTCCACTCCGGGAAGCTGGCGAGCCCTGACAAATACTTCGTCCCAGAAAGCACGCGTTCTTTTCGCGTCGAGTGTGTACTTTGCGCTCGTCAACGTGATCTGCGCGGTCAAGATCTGATGCGGATTGAACCCGAGCGGGACGCTCTGCACCGCTAAGAAACTGCGAGTTAGCAAGCCGGCACTGATGAGCAGCAAGCAGGCGATGGCGACCTGGCTAACAACCATAAACGCCTGTGTCCGGAGTCGTTCACGTCCGGCCGTATTCGTTCGTCCGCTTTCCGCCTTTAAAACAGTCGGGACATCCGTTCTAGATAGTTTCCAAGCCGGTAGCAGCCCCGAAAATAGGGAAATAAACACCGTTACTGCGGAAACGAACAACAGAGCATTGATGTCGATGTTGACTTCCTCCAACCGATACAGATCCGGCGGCGCTATTCTCTTGATGATTTCTACGATACCGAAAGCCAGCCCAACACCGAAGGTTGCGCCGAACACAGATAAAAGGCTGGTCTCCAGGAGGCACTGCCCCAAGAGCCGGAACCGGGTCCCGCCAAGCGCTGACCGGATGCTCATTTCTTGCCGGCGCTCAACAGCGCGCGCATAAAGCAGGTTCGCGACATTCGCGCCGGAGATTAGCAGAAGACAGGCAGCGGCTGCGCCCAATAACCAAATAGTTTGAGAATAGTCGACCACTACTCGTTCACCAAGGGGGACAATGCGTAATCCATAGCCCGCATCTTTGTCCGGATATCGAGCAATCAAGTTGTTATGCAGAGTTTCGAGCTCGGCCTGTGCCTGGGCGATGCTAACACCCTTTTTCAATCGGCCGAGACAATCCACTATGTGGTTGTCCCGTTCCCATAGAGACCAGTTCAGAACGGTCGTGATTGCATTTGTCGGTGCGTACACATCTGCGATGGGCGGCCCGGAAGCCGATGCTTGAATTGGAGTCACCCCAATCACTTTAAAACTCCATCCACTTAAGGTAATATCCTTACCAACGATCGACGGATCAGATTGAAATCGGCTCCGCCAGAAACGCTCGCTCAAGACGGCCACCAGCGGCCCATGGGGAACATCTTCTTCCATAGAAAGCCAACGCCCTAGTTTCATGGGCAACCCGGAAACCTTAGCGAGGCTGGGAGAAACAAAATAGACTTGCACCTGCTCAGCTTGGCCCGCGCCTCCGAGATCGAGCGTCTGCGGAACCGCGATGACCGAGATGCTTTCGAAGGTGTGCTGGCCTACGGCCATGTCGAGATAATCAGGGTAATCCACCCATCGAAGCATTTCCCGTTGGTACGGCGTACAGACCTCGACCAGCCTCTCTGGATCCGGAAAAGGGAGCGGCTTCAACATGGCCTCATAGATCAGACTAAATATCGCGGTATTGATGCCGATGCCGAACCCTAAGATCAATATGGCGGTGATGGTGAATCCGGGTGATTTGCGTAACAGCCGCAAGGTATATCGCAGGTGCTGCAGGAGAACGTGCATGGGTTCCGGGGGTTGTTAGTGATCGAGCACATTTCGAGCCATGAAGACGTTTCGAAGCAGTAGACAGGGAGGTCTGACAACCGTCAGGCAAACGAGACCGCGTGTCAGCCGTCGAGCGCGCCTCGCAAGCGAGGCGCCCTCCACGGTTGCCTGTCTCAGAATGAGATGAACCAGTCCCATCTTGGGACGCAAGATGGGGCTACTGACCGCGAAAAACTAGTAACCCAGAGAGCTACTCCCAAAGGAAGTAGCCTAGCCCATGTGGCACAACTTCTGCCTGGTTAGAATGCATACTTTGAATGTTCTCACGGCATCTTCTTTTTTTGCTGCGGCAGCTCGCTAAGCGCCCCGGATTAACAATCGCCATCGTCTTGATCACGGCCGCGGGGATCGCGGTCAACGCCGCGGTCTTTAGTGTCGTGTATGCGGTCTTGTTGAAGCCGTTACCCTATCCCGAGGCGCAACAGTTACTCTTCATCTCTGGAACTAGCGGAACCGGAGAACGGATGCCGGTTTCTCTTCCGGACTTCCGAGATTGGCGCACCCAGCAGCACACTTTCGAAGACCTCGCCGCTTATAATGTTGAGGACTTTAGCCTCTTGCTAAACGGAGAGACCCAGCATTACGCAGGCGCATTCGTTTCAGCCAGGTATTTTCGGACCCTCGGCTTACTCCCCAAGATTGGGCGTTGGTTTCTGGATAACGAGGATCAGAGCGGTAGCTCTTTAATAACCGATCGCACAGCCGTCTTTGCGGCTTTCGGATGCACCATAGTAGACGCCTTGGCGATCGTCTCGCATAATTGCTTGATAACCGCCGTAACCACCGAGATCGAAACGGATGTGATGGCCGCGATTCATCAATTCACGGATAGTTTCGTACGGATAACCGGATTCAAAATTGACCCAGCCCCCGTCCGTCATATTGCCGCCGGTGGGTTCTGAAGAACCTTCGTGCTGCCAACGGGAGGCATCACCTGCTTCCTGCAAGTTCATGCCGAAATCGATCAGGTTAGTGAGGACTTGCACATGGCCCATAGGCTGCATATCTCCTCCCATCACTCCAAATGCTAACCACGGTTTACCGTCCTTCATAACGAATCCGGGGATAAGTGTGTGAAACGGGCGTTTACCCGGCGCGTAAACGTTCGGATGAGCCGGATCCATGGAGAACAACTCGCCCCTGTCCTGAAATCCGAAGCCGAGACCGGGAACAACTACTCCCGATCCCATGCCGCGAAAGTTACTTTGAATCAACGAAACCATATTCCCTTCGCTGTCGGCTACACAGAGATAAGTCGTGTCGCCTTGAGCGAGCTTAGCGTCTCCGGCATCGTAACGGAGCGCAGCTTTCTTCATGTCAATTAGTTTGCGCCGTTCCGTTGCGTAGTCTTTAGACAAAAGTCGAGTCATCGGCGGCGGATAGAAGGCGGGATCCGCATACATCTTAGCTCGATCCTCAAATGCGAGTTTTTTCGCCTCAATCATCACATGCAGCGTATCGGGTTTACCAAACCCCATCGATTTGAGGTCGAAGCCTTCAAGAATATTTAGCATCTCGAGGACCGTCCCACCCTGAGTGTTGGGCGGCATTTCGTAAACATCGTACCCGCGGTAATTGGTTGAGACGAGATCCACCCAATCGGAATGGTGAGAACTGAAATCTTCTTTTCGCAGGAAACCACCATTCTCCCGAAAGAAGGCATCAATCTTATCCGCGATCGGACCATTGTAGAACGCGTCCCGGCCTTTTTCGGCAATGATCCGATAGGTATTAGCTAGGTCTGGATTTTTGAACACATCCCCTTTTTTCGGTGCCGCCCCATTGATGGTGTACGTTTGCAGGATAGCGCCAGGTTGGTGTGCCAGAGCGGGAATATTTCGTTGCCAGAGATACGCTATGTACTCAGTTACAGGAAACCCCTCGGTAGCGTATTGAATAGCCGGCGCCAGATCGTCTTGGATAGGTAGTTTTCCGAATCGGTTGTGCAGTTCGAACCAGGCATCGACTGTTCCGGGGACATTAATAGTGAGCATGCCGAAGTGCGGGATCGCCTTTAGCCCGAGCTTGGCCAGCTCTGCTTTCATCTGATCGTAAGAAAGCCCCCTCGGCGAGCGGCCACTGCCATTGATGCCATATAACTTCTGGGCCTTGGCATCCCACACGATGGCAAATAGATCACCGCCGATTCCGCTGCTCACGGGTTCCATTAGTCCGAGCGTGGCATTGGCTGCGATCGCTGCATCAACTGCCGAGCCGCCTTTCTTCAGAACATCGATGGCAACTTCGGTAGCTAAAGGCTGCGCCGTGGCCGCCATTCCATTTTTCGCGATGACTTCGGAACGAGTGGCGAATGGCTTACCGGTGATTCGGTCCATTTGAGCGAAAACTGGACGGGCCGCGATAACAGTCAGTCCGATTAGCAAGACGACCGGGGGGTTGGCCATAGGCTGAAACCGTTCCGCAGGAGGAGACGGGAGTCAACCGGCGAGCGCGTTGAAGCAGGAGCTAGGAGCTAGACTAGGAGCTAGGAGAATGGGGGCTTCGTAATCGTCCTCGTCGTCGTCCTCGTCCTCGTCCTCGATTGGGTGTGTCGTTAGGCCCTCGCCCTGAAGACGGAGCGGGACGTAGGGTTCAACCGCGCGTCACCTAAAAAACACCTTTCGAGGACGAGGACGACGACGAGGACGAGGACGATTACGAAGCCCCGCGCCCTCCTAGCTCCTGACGAGCATATGCTCGGCCGACAACCGACCCGTCGTGAGAATCGTTGCTCGGAGGCCTCCTCGCCCTTTCAACGCTGCTTCAGCGCCGGGGGCAAAAGCGTGGTCCATCCAGAAACAAGGCCGGCTTTCTTCGGTTCCGAACAAACGGACATCGCCGATCACAAACTCTTTCCCGATCAATTCGTTCAGCCGGACGCCGCGTGTGATCACATTACGCCGAAAAACCGATGGCGGGCGGTCCCAGACATCAAGCTGAGTGCAAAGATTATCGTACGCTTCCTCTTCAAAAAATGTGATCTGTCCCTTGTACGAATCCTTATAGCCAAAGAAGCGGTCTCCTTCGATTCCCTTGCCCGCAACACACCAGACCGACGGCACCTCCAACGCCGGATGAGTAGACGGTTGGCCTCGCTCGTGGCCGAAGAAATTGTGACCCGGCGAAATATAGAGATGCGTAATTTCGAAAGCCTGCACGGTCAGAATTGCTCAGTAAATCCATCCGCGCCGGTTTTGAGCCGTTCCGTGGATGTGCCACCTCGCTGGGTTCGGATAGCCGGAAAAACGATCATATCCTGGGCGATGCAACACGCACGCATGGCTCAAATCCGGCGCGATCAGCCAGCGAGGTGGTATCCGTTTGCCCGCGCCGAGATTTTCGCCCTACCCGATCCTGGTTCCGTTTCGCCGTCTCGCCCGCACCCTCCCATTGCGATGCTCTAACAGCGGGTCTATCATCTATAATAGTTGTGCAAACGTCCACTTCATCAGAAGGAGTCGCCGAGGTTTCGATACTGAAATATTCAGCCGATGTGACCGCGGGGCAGATGGCCAAGGACGATCTAACCATCGAAGAACCCCTCGAGATTATCGTGAAATTCCGGCGCGGCAGCAGCCTGGTTCGGAAGCCGCTGTCGATTACGATGCGGACACCTGGGGGGGACAGAGCTTTAGCCGTGGGATTCTTGTTTACCGAAGGGATTCTTCACGAGATTTCCATGCTGAGCTCAGTCGAACAGGAAGCCGAGAACTCGGTCGTGGTCTCGCTGAATGAAGAAGTTAACCTGCAACGACTTGAGCGCCATTTCTATACCACATCGAGTTGCGGTGTCTGTGGTAAAACTTCTCTAGACGCGCTGCGCATCACTCGAGAGGTCTATTTGAATTCCTCTTCTCCAAAGGTAGCGCCTCAGCTGTTAGTAAGGCTCCCGGAAGTTTTGGCGCGGTACCAATCGGAGTTCTCGCGCACCGGCGGAATTCACGCGTCGGCTCTTTTCGATGTGCGAGGACATCTTTGCGCGATCAGCGAAGACGTCGGCCGGCATAATGCTTTAGACCGGCTGATCGGGAACGAGCTTTTAGCAGGCCGGACAGATTTCTCAGATCTGTTACTACTAGTGAG
>WNFI01156101.1_pt1 | contig 13015 bp, 28 predicted proteins | sample 5400471 | NCBI WGS metagenome assembly WNFI01 (sample SAMN13153348, study PRJNA577476) | soil metagenome | isolation source: 100 cm saprolite on Douglas fir-dominated hillslope | place: USA:California | collected 2013-09-17
AAATTGGCCGACTGTTGCAATTCCGCGCCAGTGCAGATCCCACTACTTTGCTGCGGGTGGAACGTGCCCAGTGATGTCCGCATGACTATCATCGGTAAGACGCCAGGCTGCCGCTCCGAAGTAAACTGTGAGCACCAAACTCGTTACTAACAGAAGCATAAGGGAAAGCCGGCTCATGGCTCCGCATCCTCCGGTTTCATTTTGAGCAAGGGGAGCACTTTTCGCTGAGTCGGGGAACGCAATGCGCCGCTGCTTTCCCCACCGGGGGAATTGTCAAATCAGCAAATCAGGATCGGGTTGGCGGAAAGGCGCCCGGATCGACAGGTTGCTCGTCGGTCTCACCGGCGTCCAGTTCGACAAGATAGACCAACGTCAGTCCGTCAGACGGCTGACTATTTTTCTTCGCCTCGGCAAACAGGGCGCGCTCGTCTGGTAGCGCAATCCGCGCCCGCAGCTTGGCCTTCCCATCCCACAACGGGACACCGTCAGACTTAGCCTCTGCCAGGTCGTCCTTTAGCCATTTCTCCTGGCACAGCTCGTTCGCTTCGCGCAGATTCTGAGCCTCGAACGTCAGCGTCGGCGTACCACCGATTTCTATCGTGAAAACGGAGGGCAAAACCCTCATCGTCATTTCCCCTTCGCCTTCGGCAGATCGACGCGGTCCTCGCGGAATTCGGTCGGCCCCTTGGTGAGTCGTCGTCTACGCTGGGCTTTTTCTTCGGGCGGCGCGGCGGGATCGATAATCTTTTCGATCACCTTTGTGGCCAGTTCCTGAGCGCGCAACCTTCGGCCAGGCTTAATAACGGGCCTCGCTGGCATCCTGACCTTGAGCCCGAGCTCGACCAGGCGGCGGATGGCTTCGGAGCGCGAAACGTCATGAGAGGCCGCCCAGGCGTCAAGGCTGGCGACTGTGGCCGGCTCAAGCCTAGCCGGTATCGTCTCGCTGTATTTCGTACCCGCCGGACGGCCCCTAGATTTTTTGTGTACAGTTTTTGATTGCTTAGCCATGATTATTTGTGTACACGAAAAGCAAGCCGAGGGGAAGCGGTAACTTCCGCCCCGGCTCTAACCCGAACCATCAGGAGGCCCTCCCATGGCCAAGGCTACCCGCGTGCTTAGCACGCCACGACGAACTGCGTCCAAAGCCAAACCAACCCCGCCAGTCCAACAACCTGCCACGGCTCAGAAAGAAGAGAGGGCCAGGTTCAGGCAGGAAGTTCGGGTCCGGATATCGCTGATCGCAACCGAACGCGGCTTGCCGGAATCCGAAACCGCGAAGGTGATGAGCTATCTACGTACTCGGGATGTCATAGCCTTCATTAAGCAGCATCACATCAGCGCCGATTGGCTGCTCTGCGGCGATCTGAAAGGGTTGCTCGATACCGTGCGGGGATGCCCCTCCCGGCCGCAGCAGCCGGTTCTCTCGCCCGGGGATGGGGGCGCAGCATGAGCGTCATCGAGTTTCCCTTCGGCAAGTCGCTCGACGTTACTGCCGCCGACCCCGACGACGCCCGGCGGGCGAAGGCCTACTTCGACATGGAGCCGCACCTTTGTGCCGTCGTAAACATGGGCAAGATTGCGTCCAACCTTTTCGATCGCACCGATCGAGAGCTCTACGACTTCGCGGTGCACCACCTTGAAGACATGCTGGACGATCTAAAGGCGCGCTACTACGCCTTGGACTTCCGGCCATGAAGCGCCATCGCCGATCGGTCAGAAAGCGCAATCGCCAGCGGCTGGCCGCTCACGCGAGACGGCTGAGGCGGTAAAGCGAAGGGGACGGCTTCCTATTGGACCCGCCGGTTCGCGCCGGCGGGTTTTTCTTGCCCTGCAATTAATTAGCAGGCACCGCAGAGCCTGCGCTGCGAACCAACCTATCCGCTTTTTTCAGAACGTAGGTATTTGCCGGCTGTTCTCTCGCAAAAAAGCTGATCACCACGAACGCCGCGCAAAATAGCAAGCCTACCAGCATAACTTTCCGGTAGGTGCGTCTGTCTGCGTTGTGGAAAGAACTCGACATAAAACACCACTACAACTTCACACTGAACGCGCAATTGATCGTGCGTTTTAACCTAACTTTTGAAGGTTACTGACTAGCGCGAATTTGACTTGGTATCACTCACGCAGGGACACCCCCCTTTAGGGCATGAGATAAGCGTCGACCGCATGAGCTACAAAGACACCAACGCAAAACAGACCCAAAATCGCTGTGACCGCTTCCATCATTTTGACGCACCCTGTTTTACTAGCGGGACGTCTGATAGCCGATCTTGGTTTCAGGCCGGCTTCGTCGGTTCCGGAAAATGGTTTCGTCGCTTCATGCCGGGCGGCCCGGTCAAGCCCGGTTCGGCGAGGAGAACTCAAAAATGAAGGCTCCTCCGACCCACACGGTAACCCCGGCTCAGCGTCGGGCATACCTCATTCCTGGCAGAGAGCTCCGGAGAAATCCGCGGTAAATCGAGTTGAGGATGAGCGCCAGCATGATCGAACCCCCGTTGTTTGATGGGGTCATTGGTAGCCGGGATTCTGTTTCAGGCCGGTTTCGTAAGCAGGTGAAAATGGTTTCGTCTGTAACGGAGTCAATGTCGCCGCGCGGCCGACGTCCTAGCGCTGGATGGCGAGGATCTGCGCAAGCTGCCGCTGCACCTGCGCAAGACCAATCTGGCGCGGTTGCTGGCGCGCCGGCCGGCACGGCTCAAATGCAATTTTGGGCATGCCCGGTTAGATAGGCGATGGCCGGCAAAATGCGAATCAGCCACCGCCCTCGATCGGCTCGCGCAGCCGCTTCATGGTGAATTCGTAATTCTGCGATTGCACATGGCGCCAGCTCTCGACTTCGGTAGGCAATCGGCCTTCCCACTCTGAAACCGAATTTAATGGGATCGGCGGATTGCTAACCTACATCGGGGCTGGCCCGCGTTTGTCCAAATAGGAGAAGATGATGCCAGTATTGTTATTTTGGCCAGTCCCTGCGGCGACAATTGTCGGCGGCTATTACCTGGCGACCACTGCCAAGGTTATGGATGCCGCGCTTGCTCTTGCTATTCCGACTAGGACGCGATTCGACCGCCCGAGATAAAGCCGCGCGGCCAAAACGCTCGGGCTGTTGCTCATCGCCCTTGAAGCGCCCCCGGTGTTTCATCCGGAGTGGGGCAAACCGCGGGCTCGCGTGGATTGAGGCTTTCGACAACGTTCCGTTGATGGGCGGTCAAGGGCGACGCCAAAGAGAACAATGGCGGAAAAGCCAACTAAGATTTTGCTTGCTATCCCGATCGAGCAAGGCCAGGGCGCGCCGGCGTAAGGGGGCTAGGCATCATCCGGGGACGATAAGAGGTGAGGGCGTCACCCCCGCGGCAGTTCACGCCGGCGGGTTTTTCTTTTCCTCGCGGCGAAGTGGGGTTATTGGCGCGGCCAACGGGCCCCGGATCTGCACAGCTTGCCAGCCCCTTTAGCACCGTTTTTTAGTGGACCCATCGGCTTAAACTGGCCAAGGGGACCATGAGGGCACAGGCGAAACCTACCGCCAATATGCCCAAAGCTGCTGCCGAGACCAGGTCAATTGACCTTGGGCGCTCGCCTCCGTAGATCAAGTCGAAGTGTCTGGAGTGGCTTTCGTCCCGATAGGAAAGTAGGCACCGGCCGATCCGCCGCGCCGCCGGTTCACGCCGGCGGGTTTTCCCTTTTGACAGAAACCTGAGCACTCGCCTTGCGGTGCTCGGCAAGACGATTGCTGGCATCTGAAAGCGAAAGCCCCGCCTGGGGGAAGCGGGGCTTTCTAGTACTAGGTATGGGTTTGAGGACTGGGGGGCCCTCAAACATACGTCTGGCTGGGCGCGCAAAGGTTCAAAAGAAAAGCCCTTTTCTTCTGGCGGGTGCATCCGGACGATGAGAGGTGAGGGCGCCGCTTCACGCCGCGGGTTTTTCTTTTGCCGAAAAATCAGATAAGGGGCATGGCCCATTCGTTCCGCCTCAGCCTCGCGCTGGCGACGGCTATCGGCATGCGCGCGCATGCGATGCGGCGGCGCGGGCTAGACCGGCTGCTCGAGGCCCTAGAGGCTCCCGCCGTCGACGAAGCCGCCCGCGCCAGGGGCTGTCGAGATCGCTCGACCGTCACGGCGCGCAGCATGTGGTCCTGCTTATCCGCACCATCCTCGAAAGCGAGGGGCAACGCGAACGCCGCCCGGAATGGCCTGGGCGCGGCCTCGCGTGGATCGAAGCATTCGACAATGTGCCGTTGATGGCGCTGTTGCGGACGATGCAGGACCTTGAGCTGTTCAGGCCAAGTACGATCGACCACTATTTTTTCTTGGTCCTGCGCAATCGGCTGCGGAAGGTGTTCGAGCCGCCTAAGGTGACGACGGTCAAGCCGCCGCGAAAGGCGAACGAAAAATGAACTGCGGTGTTGCGTCCGTGTTGCGTGGAGTGATTGGTAGGGGTTTGTAACCCGTTGATTTCCCTTGTGTCGGCTCGCAACGCCTTGCAACACGAAACGGGCGATAGAACGAAGCCGAAACTGCAAGAAATCCTTATAAAATGGGTCTAAGTGTTGGCGGTCCCAGCAGAAGTCGCGCCCTATAGCAATTCCAATGGCTTGCGAGAGGTTAGACACCAAAACGAGAGTACGGAAACAAAACGTTTCTGGAACGAGTGTCTAACCTTTTTGGGCGCCGTGGCGGCAGCGAAGGGAAGGGGGGCCGGCCATCAGGCGGCCGGTCTAGTCGGGAGCCGGACAGACGAAATTTAGCTTCCGCGCTACTCTCCATCAGCGCCTCCCGCCGCGCGCGTGTTGCCTTTGGGGGAAGAGAACCCGCCCGCGGGTCAACGAGCGGGTTCTCGCGTCGGCGCGCGATGACGCCATCAGGCGGCGACTGCAGGTCGATCACCTCGCCGCTTACGTCGGCCGCGATCGTCCCATTTTTTTCCGCGCGATTTCCATAGTGTCGAGCAACCGATCAGCGGCCTTCTTGAAAATTTTTACGCCGTCGCGCTCGCGAATCCGGTCGAGTGTTTTCCGGATGGCGGCTATGGCTCCGGTTTTGACATCAACCTTGGCACTGGCTTTCGGCTCGGCTGGCATGGGCCACCTCCCGATGTTCCTGCCTCGCGGGCACGGTCCCCGCCTTGGGGTATTAGGGGCTTTGGGGGTGGCGAGGACCGTGCAGGCCGCTCTACCAAGAGGCGACCCAATCCAGATAACCAGCGCTTTTGGCGGTCGTTCCTGCGACATTGGCGCGCATCGGCGTCAAGCGCGCGTTGAACCGCCATCAGGTTCGCGAGATCAATCCCGATCGAAAAGATCATCATTGGGGGAAGCGCAAGCTCAAGAGGGACCAATGAAGACCGTCCTGATCTATGTCAACACCAGCAAGGATGTCGGCGACGTCGACCATATCAAGGTCTTTGCCAGCAAAGAGGCCGCCGAAAAATGGTTTGCGGAGAACGATCCGGAAGGCGTCGCCTTCGAATACGAGGTGCAAGAGTGAGCCGATCCGCGGCTCGCCTATTGGGGCCCGAGTCAAGGAATCGTTCTCGTAACGGACAATCGATCTCTGCAAGATCGTGCGATTTGAAGGCTTGCCCTCCACCATCGGTCGTGCCTAAATCCGCCCACGTTTTTCCTATTTTTCGCTGGCTGGCTGCCTTGGAGTCATCGGCAGGCGATTTCAAGAAACCGTTGGATCACTATGGCAATTGAGCCCAAGACCGTCCGAGAAACAAACATCGTTATTCAAGGGGTTGTTGATCGCTTAGACCTAGTTCAAAAGATGACGTGGGGGGTTATCGCCCTCCTCGGTACTCTCATCGCCGGGGCAGCCGCGCTCTACGTGCAGATAGGTGATGTCAGAACAGACGTTGCTGTTATGAAATCGACTTTGGGAGCGATGAAGGAGCAACAATCTGCAATTCAAGAAAGTTTGCGCTCCATCGAAGCAAAGACCCAGGCCTCGCTATCCCGAATTGAAAATAAGCTGGCTTCGAATCAGGCGCCGGGTACGCCCGAGCCTCCGTTGAACTTGGCAGATTCGGAAATCGACTTGCTTCGCACTGTGCTGAAAGGCGCGCGAACAGGCAGACCGGTCGAGGCCAAAATGGGGGATCAGGTACCTGATGGAGCGATTAAGGCTCTACCGTCCAATATTATCGACAAGATTCCGCGCCTGCGGGACTACGGCTATACCTACGATCAGAGTGGCGCCATTTTAATTGTTTCGACTCGCACAGGACGCATCGTTGGTATCATTGAGTCTGCCTAGACGAGCTCTAATCTGCGCATTGCCAACGAGAAAATAACCAACAATACCCAAGAAAGAGACAGCGGCGCCTGAGAACGCGAATGACGCCACATGCCAGCTAGACATGAGGCCAAGAATACCAGCAGCAGCTGCGCCGTAAGCCAACAGCAAGCCGCACAGCAAGACCGAGGCTAGAACCAGCGAGGCTGTCGCGTAAAGCTGCCTTTCGGTACGAGGCGTCATTCTGAGCGCTCCATTCCATTCGGCCGGCAACGGAACCTTACAACGAGTCGCTTACTAAAGCGTTCCCCTCAGTGCGCAATTTTGTTTCACGAATCGACGATTTATCGGTCATTTCGCTTGAAAATTGGTCACCAAGCCTGACGACTAACGATCTAAGGGTCGGTTGGCGCGCTTTCAATTCAACTGTTTGAAAGCGTAGCGTGATCCCCGCATGGGTCCTTACCTCGACAACCGCTTTGGTTGATCCTTCGACCAGCGGCTCCAACTCCCCCATCGGCCTCCGTGTAAATCGCTCGACGATCGCGCCGGCCAGAACGCGCTTGCCGTCTCCGATATCTCGGAGATCGAAACCAAGCCGGGCAAGTTCGCTCGGCAGCGTTGAGCCCGTCATGCATTCCATCGTCGCCTCGACCGCGCCGGGAATGCTGGTAATCCAGCCATGCCGGGCCGTCACAAAGTCGTTCAGCGCCGCGAACCGAGACTTGATCTTGTCCATCTCCGGATTGCGCGGCGAGCGGATAAAAACTTATGGCGGGCCTGCGCTGGACCACAACCGCAACGGGCCCGTCGAGTACGGCGGGATATCCGATCTATGCGCCGGCCCCCTTCAACATATTCGACACCGACCATACGGGCGCTGCTGCCAACACCGGGCAGCTACAAGAACATGATCAAGACGAATTACTGTCAGGCGCTGGTGGCGGCGAGCGCAGGCAAGGGCCGCGAGGTCAAGCCTGCGCAATACGGTTATCAGTTCAAACTTGGGGGGGTTTTGCGAACAGCTATCAGCTTGGGAACCAATCCGGCAACCAATACACGAACTACGATGCCATTCACGAGTGGAATGCTTGAGCCTTTGCATGCTCTCCTCGTGACCATCGCCGGAACGGTTCTTCGATCATGTTGAAGGTCAAATACCCCACGTTGCGACCCCGCCTAGCCCCTTAAAGCGCCCAGCGTCGTCTATGAGCCGCAAATCCGATCCCCGCGAACCCGATCAGCGCCGGCGCCTCCTCACCAAGATCAATTCCAACGTCGGCGATGCCGTCAAGGCGTGACCAATCCGCGTAACGCGGTCGATCAGTTGGGATTCTTCCCAGGCCCGTACCAACAGGGCAATCAGTTCAAAAGCTATGATGCGGTTCACGAGTGGAATGCTTGAGTTCTCGCGATAAATGATCTGCGGATAAAACTCTGCGCCGGTCTCTCAAAGAGATAATACGACAGTGCAGATATCGCGATCAGACCTACAAAAAATCCAAGCCAGACAATCGGGCTATAAAAATCTAGATTGATCACCTTTGACGCGACAAGCAGCGCAAGTATGAGCTGTAGTGGAAAGTGAAGCAGGTAGGTCGAATACGTCAGATCGCCAATCAACCGAACGGATCGCCCTGCTTTGTGATGCAGATTTTGCGCGGATGCGAGCGCGAGCACGGCGGATGGGAAAAGCACGATACCAACTAGCGCGGTATTGAGGCCGAATAGATAACCGCAGATTGATGATGCGATCAGCAGAGTGAGCGCAATAAGCACCATCTTCTTGTGTTCAGTGATGGTTGATCCGCGCAGCCAAAGCAGGCAGCATATACCGCCAGAAAAGAAGCAAAAAACGGGTTCGCCCAGCAAGTGAAACCCGTCCAGTTCGAAGATCGCCAGACCGATCGCGACCGCTGTTGCACTCAAGAATAGTTGAAAGCGCCAGTCCTTTGGCAAGAACCGCGCGAACGCGAAAAATAGGATGTAGAGGAAAATTTCAACCGAAAGCGACCATGTCGGCCCGTTTAATGCCGGGCAGATGTGGGCCGATGGAAGCCAATCCGTCGCGAACGTCGCGCTGAGAAAAAACCGTTTCCAGTCGTTGCAACCATAAACGAATAGCTGGCCTTCGATGCCCCGGTACAGATGCTGACCGAGGGCAATCGCGACCAACGTTACGGCGTGCAACGGATAAAGGCGTGAAAATCTCAGGAGAGCAAATTCATACAGCCCTGTCGTTCTGATGCGGATGCTTTCGGCGTACTGAAAAAAGAAAATGAAGCCGGAGAGGACAAAGAATAGCTGAACTGCCCTAGAGCCTTCGTTGTAAAACAGCGAAAGCGCGGGGTAGAAAGGCTGCTGCGATCGAGAAAAGCCAGTTGGCAGCGTGAACGGTGCCACAAAGAAAAAATGCTGATAGTGCCAGAGCACTACGGCCAGCGACGCCAAGCCGCGCAAGAGATCGAGCAAATATAGTCGTTGGGCACGCGGCATTTCACCAACGCTACCCCACGTTGAGACCCCCGCCTAGCCCAAAACCGCCCGCCCTTGCGAGCACGATCTTCACTTCTTCGCCTTCAGCCCCAGCTCGACCAGGCGGCGGATGGCTTCAGGGCGGCCGGGCAGGTCGTCCTGCTTCCGACGCCAATCGTCGATCGTTTGAAGGGTTTCCGCAGTCATGCGGACGTTAACTGCCTCGGTATCTACCGGGGGGCGCCCGCGTGATTTTTTAGCGCTATTTATTGTTGACTTCATGATTTGATGATGTCATAAAATAGCAAGCCGGGCAAGTGCTCGAACACTCACCCGGCTCTAACCCCCAACCACTCGGAGACCCTCCAATGGCCAAGGCTGCCCGCGTGCCTAGCACGCCACGAACAACTGCGTCCGAATTTCTAATTGCGGTGATACGCCCCCTCCGAGAGTGGCGATCAGGTCCTGGTGGACGCTCGAATCTCGATTGATCGCCCATGAAACAAAAATCCTGGTTGCAGGGTTCTGACATTTACGCGGCCCGGCTCAGCCTACGATTCCCCGGCCGCGCCAGGGCCCCATATCGCGCACGAAAAGCGAAAACCCCGCATGGGGGTGCGGGGCTTTCTTTGGGGAAGCGGGGGATAGGGACCGCGCGCTTCGTGGATAGGTCCTCCGACCTCCGAAAAGGTTCAAAATAGAAGTGCGTGGGGGCCTCGGCCCCGTGGCTCTAGCCCGTGCGATAAGCGTCGAAGGCGTGGGCCAGGAAAACGCTGATGCTGAGGAAGGCCAGCAGCGGTGTAACGATCTCCATCATCGGCGCACTCCCTGGGTCGCCACAATGCCAAAGACGGCGGCCTTGAGGAACTGGCGGTAAATCTCATTGAGGATAATGGCAAACATGTCCGAACCCCGATATTTGACCGACGAGGAAGGTAGGGCGCCTTTGTTTCAGGGCAGCTTCGTCGGCCACGGAAAATGGTTTCGTGGCCCCTGGGTGCATCCGGACGAGGAGAGGTGAAGGCGCCGGTTCACGCCGGCGGGTTTTTCTTGCGATGTACCAAGCGACCGATCTAAGTTGTCGCCATTGTTTCAAAAGGGGAGTGCGGACGTGGCAACAGGTATTGTGAAGTGGTTCAACGCGACTAAGGGATTTGGATTTATTCAACCCGACAACGGCGGCAAGGATGTCTTCGTGCACATCTCAGCCGTGGAAAGAGCCGGACTTAGCAACCTCAATGAGGGTGCCAAGGTGAGCTACGAAGAGATGGAGAACCGGGGCAAAACGTCCGCGGAAAATCTGCGGGTTGGCTGAGAGGCTTTCTCCCGCACATCGTCCGCCGGTCCACGCCGGCGGGTTTTCCTTGTTGGATTGGTGAACTCGCGATTCCGCAATCACTTGAACTGTGGAATCGTCGGGGCGGCTATGTGCGGCTGCGGGAGCGGAGCTATCCTGGAAGCGTTGCCCACTCCGCTGGGATCAACCGTCGCATTGTTCATTCCACCGGCGTTGCCCGGGCCCCGCGCGATACCACTGATCGGCACATTTCCAATCGCCCCCGAACCAGCGGGGCGCGCAAATCCTGCCATTGCACCTCTCGCAAATGAAGCGGCAGGCGAGGCCAAGACCACCAAGAATACTAAAGCGACTTTTACCGACGTGTTCGACATGGGAAGCTCCACTATCTGCTCACTGAGCGCCCCCAGCCGTGGAGCTGATGTAGGTTGGCAATCCATCGACATTTACCTGGTTCACGCCGATCTGCTTGATCAGAACAATGAGAGGTGAGGGCGCCGGCTCACGCCCGGGCGGGTTTTGCTTTTGGCACTCGTGCTTTCATCCGAACAACAAATAATCCAGAATTGCATAGTAAAAGCCGCCAAAAACCGGCAGCGCAACGGCGACCAGAACAACGATCCGTACCAAGCTGACGGGCTGCTCGTTAGCGTCCGCCAAGCCCGCATCTCTAAGGTATCGGCTTCCATAAGAGGTGTCCGACATTCGGAAGCTCCACTCAAGTTTCACTGAAGCCTGATGGTAGGCCTGCAATCGCTCGGCACCATTAAATTGATTTTTATAGAGCAGTCACGCAGGCGTCATAAAGGGAGCTGCACGGCAGACCTGCCGCATGGCAAGGATAGTGAAGCGTCAGGCGCCGGCGGGTTTTTCTTTCATCGAGGGGGCATTTCCGCCGAAAGACTTGCAACGTCGACGCTAAGATACACGCTTGCATGCATGACCGTCGCCACGGCAAGCGCGCAGATGATAAGCACCAGCACTTTCGGCTTGAGAGCATACATTCTGTAGTCCCCCGTTCTGTGTCGGGGGTTAGTGTCACAAAACGGCAATAGAAAGATATAACTAGCTCCAAGTGTTGCCTCATTTGTTCGGGCGGTTTCTCCAAGTTTACTGCGAATAACTCGTCACCTATCACGCGCCAGCTTCCGCCGTCCCCAATGATGATCTTTGCGGTTCGGATTGAGCACGCGCTCGACGTGGCGATTGAATCGCCTGCAGCGTGGCGATGCGCGCGGAACTCGACCAGGCCGCCCATGTTCGACCGCTTGTGTCAGAAGGTCGGACGCCGAAACAGAACCGGGGATTCAAGCGCAGCTGGCAGCGATTCGTTCCGCCGGCAGAGGGCTAGAAACTGGCCCCAGACAACAACAGACCTGCACCGACTGCCATAAGGATAATGCCCGGCCAGTTCGTCCCGAGCCCCAAGAATCGCACGCCGCGCCGTGGCGGCTCAAGAGTGTCGCGAACCGGCCGGGAGGAGTCCGGGCCGCTAAGCGGTCCTCGCCAAATAGCAGCGCGTGCTATGTATAGGATTCCGCAGAGGACGAGTAGCGCGCCAAGCCCGATCAGGAACATTCTCGCCTCCCCTCGATTTCGATTTCCCGGGTGTGGAACCCTCAATCTTCGTGCCCGTTGACCTCTAAATCAAGCCCAAGGAGGACTCCCACATGATGAAGATCGCTCTTGCCGTGGCGGCAGCCGCAGCGGTGCTGACGACTGCTCCGCTCGTCACTCCGGCCAAGGCCCAAGGGGTCAAGATGGCCCAAGGCGTCGATGTTCCCGCAGGATCACGCGCAGGGAGCGTCGCTGCGACTAAACGGCAAATCGCGCCTTATTCTTTGGGTGCATCCGGACGAGGAGCGGTGAGGACGGCCAGTTTTAGCAACCGCGGCAAATGCCCTTGGTCATGCGGTCGAGCGCCGCGTTCTCTCGGTTGATTGAATCGTTCGGATCATCCATCGGGCTTTTCTCAGAGGGCACTTGATCGGCGTGCGGCTGGCGGTGGCCGACCGGTGCGTCACCCGGCAGCAATTGCTGCCCCGAGTTCGTCGATCGATGTGCGGCTGGTTTTCGCGAACCAGCCGTCTGCGCAATCGCCACGGAAGTGTCGACCAAGGCCAGCAACGCTATCGTCGTGATCAACTTTCGCACGTTGGGTTTCCAGAGTTGGCCCCCTCACGATCATGGTAGCGGGAAGCTCGATCACAAGGTGCGACAAGCCTCACGTTTGTTCAGATCCTCCAGCGCGCGGGCGATGCAGGCTGAGCGCTGGCGTTAAGTGGCTAGGCATCATCCGGACGATGAGAGGTGAGGGGCCGGTTCACGTCGGAGCCGGGGTTAGTCTTCCTCGCCGTGCGTTTATTTCACCACCGCTAGGCCGCGCTGCAAACGATCAACGGCGACAATAATGTCGGGTCGCTCGAGCACCTCAACCAGCCTATCGAGGATGAGCTCGTTATTGTGCGGTCTTGGCTCAAGGTATTCTTCGAGGATGCGCTGTGCATCGCTCACGGCTTGAAGGGTTAATTGCTGGTCGGTCATAGCTGTCACCTTTGGCTCAGCTAAGCAAACCTAATGAAATGTCTTAATTAGTTCCAATTATGACCAAGACACGCCGCTGGCTTGCCATCGCGAAAGGTCGGCTTGCGCTTAAATCCAACGCGAAGTGCCCGCACTATTTTAGAAAAACTTGGCCAGTGAATTCGCGAACGAAAAACGAACCGCCGTGTTGCGTCCGTGTTGCGTGGACTGAGCGGGACTAAACGGGAAAGGTTGATATTAAAGGGTTTTCTTCGTTACAGTCCGCAACACGAATTTATTGAGAACAGAACGCACATCCCATTGAAATCATTGGCGATCCCAGCAGGATTCGAACCTGCAACCCACGGAGTAGAAATCCGTTACTCGGGCTCAGTGTTCGCGGCCCCCTCAACGTCTGGGAATCTAGGAACTATGGAACTATCGACCTCGCACGAAGTGCTCAAGGCCTTTTCACCGCGCTTGGGAC
>WNFI01013618.1_pt1 | contig 13014 bp, 10 predicted proteins | sample 5400471 | NCBI WGS metagenome assembly WNFI01 (sample SAMN13153348, study PRJNA577476) | soil metagenome | isolation source: 100 cm saprolite on Douglas fir-dominated hillslope | place: USA:California | collected 2013-09-17
TGATCGTTCCGGGATAAGTTAGCGTCGTCGAAATCTGGATTTGGCGCCGGCCGTCAGCCATCATGCGGGCCGCTATGCCTTCCGAGCCGAGGCGCGCCAACTCGGCGAAGAAACCTCGATCGTCGGGATGAACTTGCAGGGCCTCGACCGCCACGCCGTCAATCAGGTCTGGTGAATCCGGACGAGAAATAATTTTCCCCAGGCCTCGTGCAATAGTGTGCTTGATAGCCAGCTGCAGCCCGGTGCGTTCTCCAATGACTGTGATGCTTTCCTTAGCGGGGATTGCTTGATTCATCTGAGTCCGTCCATTGGGCATGGGGTTTCCCAAGTGGGGCTATAAGCGCCACAGGGGACATCTGCGTCTATGGTAATCGAGAGCGAGGTGGATGGCCATGGGCTTAACCCCGAAATTCTTTCTGAACTTCATCAACTTCGTTGGACACTGAACTGAGTCTATTCATGCAGCAGTTCCGAGTGCGAGAACCTGAGGTCACTCGAGGAATTTCTGGAGAAGCGCCTTCCCGACTCCCGCCGGAAGGGTTACTACCTGATGGCGATTCACGAGCACCTGCCGCGGATCTCGAAACCGGAACTCAGGTTGATGGGGTGGACTAAAGCCCGGGAGTTGGTGAAGGTGGCCCGGAGGGAGGGGGCAGAGGTTTGATTGTGCGCCCTGGGTGCACAAGGCGGGCGCGATGCCAAGGGAAGAATTCAGGGCGCGTCCCACCAAGATCCGGCAGATCCCGGAGTATTGGTTAGAAAGAGACTGTCGCGGGCCTTGCGTAATCGAATAACGAAGTACGACAGCCGGAATTCGTAACGAGCGTCAATGGATTCAGCCAGCTCCGGGTTCCGCCAGCAAGCACAACATCCCTCATATCGTCCCCCTATTTGCTGGGATTCGGCCCAGGTTCGGCGCCGTATTCCAAGTACTCGGGATTCTTCGAAGGTGGCTAAGCTGACGGGAGTTCTGGCCCCCGAGAGCAGAGCCGTTTCAGGAGTGCTGGCCGGTGGCACGGCTCCGCACCAAAGTGCCACCCGAAGCAACGGCCTCGACGGGCTCTTTGACCTGAGTGTAGGCGTATTGCGGGACAATCTCTTTGATCTTCGCGCGAATGGGCCCTGGGCCGTTGATTGACATTGCGCTGCGCAGCTCCGCAAGTTGGCCCTGGAGTTTCGCCCAACCATCCCCCGAGCCACGCGTCCGCTTGATTTGCCTTGAAGAGGTGATCTGCACCTGTTCGTCCTGGTAGAAGAGCTCCTCCTGGAGCTTCTCCCCCTCGCGCAGACCGATGAACTTAAAGCGCACGTCTTTCTCCGACTTGCCGGAGAGGCGCACCAGCGTGTGCGCTAGGTCGAGAATGCGCACCGGCTCGCCCATCTCGAGCACGAGGATGTCGCCCTGCTCGCCGATGGCAAAAGCCTGCAGCACCAGTGCGACGGCCTCCCGGGTGGTCATGAAGAAGCGCTTGACCTCGGGGTGCGTGATGGTAAGCGGCCAATTGTTGCGGAGCTGCTCCTTGAGAACCGGAACGACGCTGCCGCTCGAGCCGAGCACGTTGCCGAACCTGACCGAGACACAGCGCATGCCATTGGCAGGCCGTGCGGAAAGGATCAGCTCCCCGATGCGCTTAGTGACGCCCATGGCGCTGGTGGGGTTGACCGCCTTATCCGACGAGATCAGTACGAAGCCCTCACAGCCGGCCTCCTGTACCTCCTCGAGCAGGCCCACGAGAGCGAAGACGTTGTTTTCGACCGCCTCGCGGACGTTCATCTCCATCATCGGTACGTGTTTGTACGCCGCCGCGTGGAAGACCACGGTGGGGATGTGCTCAGTGAGAATCTCCCGCAGGCGCGCGCGGTCGCGGACGTCGGCAACGCGATAGACGCCCCGATCGACATGGTGATGCCGGTGATGCTGCAAGCGCAAATGGAACAGTCCTGTCTCGTTCTGGTCCACGCAGACCAGCCGCGCGGCCCCATAGTCGAGTATCTGCCGGCAGATCTCCGACCCGATGGATCCCGCCGCGCCTGTCACCATCACGCAATTCCCATCGATCTGCTCACGAACCGCTTCGAGGTCAATCTCAGCCGGTTCGCGAGCCAGCAGGTCGTCCAGGTCCACCTCCCGCAACTGGCTCACGCTGACTTGCCCGGCTATGATGTCGCGAAGCGCCGGCACGGTCTTGAAAGGCATCCCCGCCCGCTCGCACACTTCCACGAATCGCCTCATCTGCATGCCAGTGGCCGAAGGGACGGCAATAAGCACTTCCTCCGCTAGGTGCGATGACAGGAATGTTGGGAGTCGATCGACGGGGCCTACCACCGGAACGTTGTGCAATTTCATCCCCAGCTTGGAGGGATCGTCGTCAGCACAGGCCACTACGATGTAACCGCTCCCGGGCCGCATAGTTTCACGAATGATCATCTGTGCGGCGAACCCGGCGCCAATTAGTATCACCCGTTTGGAATTGCTCAGATCCCGCCGTGCGGACTCCGCGAGGAGGCGAGACACCAATCGTGCGCCCGCCAGCAGGAATACGGTCACTAAAGCCTCGAGGAAATATATGGAACGCGGGAACGAGGCGACCCCCAGGGTGTACCGCAGCAGCACCCAAAATGCTACCGAGCCGATGAGAACGGCTTTCAGAATGTCAATTGCGTCTCTGAATCCCGCATAGCGCCACCAGCCATGCAGGAGACCGAAATAGGTGATCGCCGCCAGTCGGATGAGAATCAGGATCGGCGCCACCGAAAACAGAAGCAACCGGTACGGCAATTCGAAGTCAAAGCGCAACAGCCAGGCAAGCACCAAGGAAAGGAGAATCAGCCCGGCCTGGAAGGCGGCATTCAGCCAGGTGCGGTATCGAATCAGAATTTGTGGGAAATTTTGAATTAGGTTTTTGATCATGCAATCCGGCAGCGAGCGTTCAGCCCACCGTCTCTCAAATGTGCTGTGAGGTCACGCAAAACGGACTATTTGTTGGGTTTCTGTTTAATCTGTGGCCAGCAAACGGGAGTTTGCAGCCAATGCTTTTTCTTTCCGAGCGAGCAGTTCTTCCACTGCCGCAATGATGTGGCTCGCGCCGATGTAGTAGGCTTTTTCCAGCGGCGCGCTGGTTGGTGCCGGGACATCAGGCAAACAGACTCTCGAGATCGGCGCCTTTAGATCGTCGAACACCTCACCAGCCACAGTCGCCGCGACTTCGGCGGCAACGCCGCAGGTTTTCCACGCTGCATCCGCAATCACTAGACGGCCCGTCTTACGAACTGAATTGAAAACACATTCGCGATCCCACGGCTTAATCGAGCGCAAATCGATTATCTCTGGGTCGATCCCGCGGCCTTCGAGGGTGACGGCTGCCTGCATGGCCAGGGCACTCATGTGGGAAGTTGCGACGATGGTCACATCGGTTCCCGGCCGCCGTACCGCTGCAAGTCCGATGGACACCTGGTACATTTCCTGGGGGACCTCGCCGCTCTCGCCGTAGAGCCAGCGGTCGTCAATGTACATGACGGGGTTGCCGTCATTCACCGCCGCAATCAACAGCCCCTTAGCGTCATAGGGTGTGGCCGGCATAACCACCTTCAACCCCGGAATATGCATGAACATCGCTTGTAGTGCCTGAGAATGCTGGGCGCCTTGTTCCCCGCCTCGATTGATGGCCGCACGAATGACCAGTGGCACGTTGATCTGTCCCCCAAACATGTAGGACCAGTTGGCTGCCTGGTTCACGATGGGATCAACCGCAAGCAGCATGAAGTCCATCCGCGGATGGAAAACAACGGGGCGCATTCCCACCAGGGCCGCCCCGATCGCCGCTGCCGTCGTCGCATTCTCCGAAACTGGGGAGTCAATAACACGGTCCCTGCCGAATTCCTTTTCTATGTCCTGGAGGCTTGTCCCGGCATACCAGGGGCTCCAAACACCTTGCCCGATGATGAAGACGCGGGGATCGCTCGCGAGCAATTGTGCGAAGCCTTCGCGCATGGCTTGCGCATACGTGAGTGTTCGCATGTGTCTAGCACTCCTCCAGATGGAAAACATGTATGAGCAACTCATCGGGGCTCGGATAGGCCGAGTTGCGTGCGAACCGGATGGCATCTTCTATCTCCGCGCGCGCTTCCGTTTCGATTTGCGCTAGCTCCCTTTCCGGTACGCCTCGCCCAAGCAAATCTGCGCGCGCGCGTGCGACGGGATCCTTCGGCAACCAGTCCTGGAGTTCGTCCTTGCGTTTTACACCCACGTCTACATCCATGGCTGACCCGACGTGGCCCCGCCAGCGGTAGGTGCGGCACTCAAGCAGTGTGGGCCCGCGGCCGTCCCGCGCGCATTGGACTGCATCGACAGCGGAACGGTAGACCACGCCCACGTCGTTTCCATCTAGATGCCGCCCCGGGATGCCATGCGCCTCGCCCGCCTGGGAAATGTTGTCTTTGACGCGGCGCTCCCGAATGTGCATGTGGCTCGAGTAGAGGTTGTTCTCGCAAACGAAGATGACCGGAAGCCGGTGGAGCCCCGCGAGGTTGACCGCCTCGTGGAAGTGGCCCTCTTCTGTCGCGCCGTCGCCAAAGAAGGCGACGGACACGCTCGAATCTCCGCGCAACTTGGAGGCCAGCGCGCTTCCCACCGCAATCGGAATGGTCGCTGCCACCAGTGGCACCGTGCCGAGCAGCCCCACTTCCTGAGCGAACAAGTGCATCGAGCCTCCGCGGCCCCGCGAACATCCAGTGGACTTTCCATAGAGCTCGGCCATCAGTGCGCGCAGATCGCCGCCCTTGGCTAGATAGTGACCGTGGGAACGGTGACCACCAAAAATATAGTCGTCCCGTTGCAGCGCGGCACACACACCCGCGGCGATCGCCTCCTGGCCGGTGTAAAGATGGGTGGGGCATCGAATCTCGTTCTCATCCAGCAGCTCCGCAATCGTTTCCTCCACCACCCGGATCCGCGTCATGGTTCGAAACAAAGCGGACAGAAGCGCCGGATCGGTGATGGCAGGTGCACGCTGGACATCCACGGAATCGCTTGGCAGCATTTCTCCTCTTCCTCTCTATGTGCAACACTCGAATGGATGGTTGAATCTCTCCCCGGAAGCGCCGCGCGAGTCCGGGCGTAAGATCGCCTGATCGAGCGGCCTAGAAAATGAATTCATTGCCCCGCTGCCTTGTGCGTCGGAGTTCCGGCGAGGCCACGGGGGCAGGCATCCGAAAGAGTGCAAAGAAGCTCGCGGTCCGAAGAAGCGAGGCTCCAATCGAGCGCCTGCAAGTTTTCATTCAGTTGCGTTCGGGTCTTTATCCCCACTAGGACTGCGCTTACGCGGGGGTCGTCGAGGATCCATCGCAGGGAAATACTCGAGACGCTGCGTCCGGTCCATTCGCTCAGGCGGTCCAGCGTACTTAGGAGACTTTGCTTCTCTGCGCGCCCTTCGTCAGAAAAATAGGGGCTTCGCGCGCGTGTGTCGTTCGCTGGAAATTGGGAGCCGAGCGGGCGCCGGCCAGCCAGCAAACCCCGTGCGAGACCAGTGTGGGCAAGTACGCTGGTATTGGCGGTCCGGCACCAGGGAAGAATGTCTTCCTCTATATCCCGGCATAGAAGGTTGTAGGGCACTTGCAGAGAATCAATCCGGTGCTTCTGTTGAGCCTTCTCCACACACTCCAGCGAAAAGTTGGACAGGCCAATGAAGCGGATCTTTCCATCGCTCTGACACCGGACCAAAGCGTCGAGCGTTTCCTCGATTGGCGTCTCAGGGTCGGGCCAGTGCACTTGATAAAGAGGAATCACATCCAACCTCAGGCGGCGTAAGCTGTCGTCGATAGCCTGAACGATCCGCTGCGGGCGCGCATCGCGGCTCACGCGGCCCCGGCCGTCCCATTTGAGGCCGCCTTTCGTGGCGATGATCACCTCGTGACGCCTGTTTCCGAGGGCGCGTGACAACAGGTCCTCCGCACTCCCAAGTCCGTAAACATCGGCCACGTCGAAGAAATTGATGCCCGCGTCGAGCGCGGCGCCAACTGCGCCAATCCAGGAACCTTCGTCCAGCAGCCCGTAGTCGTAATTGCTCGCCGCTCCGCAGCCGAATCCCAACCGCGAAATGGCACAATCACCAAGCCCGATTCGACAGAATTCCATCTAGCGCCTCGTCACGAGCCTTGCAACGGTGAGAAAGATAATTCTCAAGTCGGTCCAAATTGATTGGTTGAGAACGTAGGCGACGCGCAGCTTGTTTTTCTCCGCACGATATTTTTCGATGAAGACGCGGCGCGGATCTTCGGAACCGACGAGTTTATTCAGGTTGAAAAAACGGATGGAGGCATAGTCGGTGATCCCCGGAAGAACAGAAAGAATAATTTTCTCCTCTTCCGTGTAGGCCGAGGTATGTTCTTCGACCTCGGGCCGGGGTCCGACAATGCTCATGTCGCCTTTCAGCACATTCAGAAGCTGCGGTAGCTCATCGAGCTTGAAGGGTCGGAGCCGGCGACCCACGCGTGTGACGCGAGGGTCGTTATGACCTGTAGAAGTACTGCCCACCAGTTCAGCGTCCGGCCGCATCGTGCGGAATTTGAAGATACGGAACGGCCGGCCATGCTGACCGATGCGCACTCCGCGGTAGAACACCGGACCCCGTGAATCCAGCTTGATCAAGACCGCAATCACGAAGAATATCGGGGCAAGCAGGACGATGCCCAGCACCGCAGAAAACAGATCAAATGCCCGCTTCATTTCTCTTGGTATCAGGTCTCCGTATATTGAGGTATCGCTGTGAAAAGAACACGCAACCTCTCACCCTACTAACCGGTCCGCAGACTGCTGCATGCATCTACTAAAGCGGCTTGAACAATTCAAAGGAGAACTGCCAGGCCATTAGTTGCGCTCCGGGGATACGAACGAAAAGGCTATCCGCGGCGTTCAGGACCGGCATGGCTACTCTAAAGAGTCCCGGCGCACCTCGCAGAAAGCCTCCCAGAACACTGAACAGGTGCCAGTAACGAATCTCCCCCACGCTGAAGAAGCGCTTTGCTGCCCGGACGTCTTTGAGGGACAGAATGTGTTCCTTTTCCCATTCGGTGCGCATTTCAGGGGTGAGTTTCCGGTACAGCTTAATCAGTGGGTTGTAATTCAGCAAGCCCTTCGCGTTTGGCGGCTTCAGTGGCATTGGCAACCGATACGTTGCTCACATCAATGCCGAGGGCGAGAGCCGCTCCCATCCGCGCCGTCTTCAGAGTTTCCAGACCGTCTCCGCACGCATAGTCCAGAAAAACCTTGCCGGCTACCTTCTCCTCCAGCCATGCGTCACGATATCCGAGCGAGAGCTGTGTCGTGGAATACCATTTCGCATTGCCGCGACGTTGTTCTTTCGTCTTTCCGCAGGAATTGACTAGGTGCTTGTCGCGGCTGAAATTCGCCCATTCCCGCTCCTTATGTTTTCGCTCGTTTAATGTTGCAGCAAACTTCTGTGAATTACGCGCCCGAAGCGCCTCGAGTGCTGCGCGAAGGGTGGCGTGCTGCCCCTTCTCCGCTATCGGGGCAAGGGAACCAACCCGTTGCAAGTGTGGGGTACTCATGAGTTGGGTGGTCCTTTCCGTCCGCACGTCCGGCGGGCATGAAGGAAAAGTGTCAGGCTGATCAGGTTGCACTCCGAGGAACGGCCGGAAATTCCACCGGGCAAGGGAAATGCGCATGAGCGTCACCCGGCCACCGGTGACCCAGCAAATCTCGATAGACCGCGAGTACCTGCGTGAGCACCAACTTTTCGGCAAACTCGCGCAGAGCGATTTCTCTTCCGCGAGCGCCCATCTGGGCCCGTAAAGGGGCGTCCTGGATCAGTGTGGCCAGGGCGCGGATCAGTGCTTCTGCGGAATGCGCGGGTACCAGGAGACCATTCTCTCCATCGCGAACCACTTCCCGGCAACCCGGCACATCGTATGTAACGATCGCGCGTCCGCAGGCGGCCGCTTCGATCAGCGCTCGGGGTACCCCTTCTCCGTAGCTGGGCAAACACACCAAGTTTGACCGGGCAAACACTTCGGGCATATTGTCCTGTTCGCCCCACCATTCCACCACGCCGCTATCGGCCCACTCTTGCAACTGGGCTACCGGGATGGAGGTCGTGTGACCCGCGTCCGGCGCGCCGACGAGAACAAAACGAGCTGAGACACCCTGCGCCCGAAGCGCGTGGGCGGCAACGACGAACTCTCGCACGCCCTTCTCCCAGAGCATGCGCCCTGGAAGAATGACGATGGGCAAACCATCCGGCTCGGGCGTGGGAACAAAGTGCGTAGTGTTTACTCCGGAACCGTGAATCAGCATGGACTGATCCGCGCGAACGGTTCCCCACTGGATCAGATCGTTACGATTATCTTTATTTTGAAAAATATTCGTTGAGGCATCTCTTATTAGCGCCAGCCGAAGAAGCGGCAGCAGAAGCCGGCGCACAACACGCATTGTCCAATGCCGGCTGGTGAACGCGTGACCGAGTCCGACAATAGAGTTTACGCAGGAGATTTCCTTGCACGTCCGCGCCGCCAAGCAGCCGTACACCACGGGCTTCAATGCGAAGTGATGGACGAGATCGGGCCGGAGAGACCGATAGGCTTTCAGCACCTGTAGGAAAGCGCGAAGCTCACGCAGGGGATTCAGGCTTGCGCGAGAGACCTGCCAAGGAATCACTCGGAATCCCTCGCGTTTCAATTTCTCAGCAAACGGACCGGGGCAAGTCATGACCCAGACTTCCGCACCCGCTTCCTGCGCCTTGGACGCAAGCGGGCGGCGCCGGGCCCAAAAGGAAAAATCTTCCGTCACAAGAAACAGGACCTTGCAAGATGGTTTGCGTCGAACCGCGGCAACATCCGATGAATCCTGTGGCGGGTTCTTCACAGTTGACGGCGATTCCAGCGACGTCTTTGCTTCAGCCAGCGCTTCAGCCTCAAGCATCTTGCCTCGCCAAGTCTCCGTGGGACGAACCGGAAACAACCTTCTTCAGGAAGCTGCATTCGCTGAAGCCGCTGCTGCCTGACGCGGTTGACGGTTGGCGGTTTTCGTCCCACCAAGCCTGAAACATCAGAATGTTCCAAAGATGATGCTGCCAGGCGCCTTTCCCAGAGAGATGCGCGGCCCATTTTTCACGAATGGGCTGAACATGAAAAAAGCCGTCTTCCCGGATGCGCCGTTCGGCCAGCAAAGGTTCCGCCCAGTCTCGGAGCGGGCCGCGCAGCCAGCGATCGAGCGGAATGCTGAAACCGGATTTCGGTCGGTCGACCAGCGAGTGCGGTACGAAGCGGCCAAGCAATTCGCGGAGAATCCATTTCCCCCGGTTCTCGCGGAGCTTCATGGACATGGGGAGCCGCCACGCGAACTCAACCACACGATGGTCAAGCAGGGGGATTCGCGCTTCGAGGCTGACGGCCATGCTGGCGCGGTCCACTTTGGTGAGAATATCGTCGGGCAAAAACGTCAGCGTATCGAGAAACATCATACGCTCCGTGAACTCCGACAAATTTGCCCCGGCGCCAGGCGTGGTTACCACGGTTGGCGGTTCCGCCGCACCGATTACGACGCGCGCCGGATCATTCCAATGCGAGGCCAGAGTTGTATAGACGGATGCGAGATCTGACAGTGCGAGCAACCGGGCCAGTTTGTGCAGCTTCTGGCCGGGCAGCCTGTGCTTCATTGCGGTTGGCACGAATGGGCGAATAACCTGGAACAATGAATCCCACCCGTCCGAGGGCACACTCGAAAGCACCGCAGCGGACGCGCGCCGCAACGGCCGCGGCATCGCGCTAATGGACTTCCAAACTCGATGGCCCCAGACGTGCCGCGTGTATCCACAGAAGACTTCATCCCCGCCGTCACCCGATAGGCCGACGGTAACGTGCCGGCGCGCAATCCGCGAGAGCAGAAATGTTGGAATCTGGGACGAATCAGCAAAGGGCTCGTCGTATATTGCGGGGAGACTAGGAATCAGGGCCATCGCTTCTCGTGGCGTCACGTAGAGTTCGGTATGCTCCGTGCCTAAATGTCGAGCAACGCTTGCCGCATCTTTAGCTTCGTCATATTCTGCATCGCGAAAACCGATGGAAAACGTTTTGATGCGCCGCGTGCTTTCCGCCTGCATGAGGGACGCCACGAGCGAGGAATCCACTCCTCCTGACAAGAAGGCGCCCAAAGGAACATCGGACAGCATCCGGATGCGTACGGCGTCTCGCAAGAGAACCTCGAGCTGATCGAGGGCCTCCGTATCGGAACCGCGAAACGAACTGGCGACGCCGCTTTCGGCAACCTGGCGCAGTGACCAGAACGGAACCAGTACGGGATCCGGAAGTCTTTGGCCGGTCACGGCCAGAAACGTTCCGGGAAGCAGCTTCTGAACGCCCCGGTAGATGGAATGTGGGGCTGGGACGCAATTGTGGCGTAGGTAAAGCGCCAGAGCCTCGAGATTCATCTCCGCCCCGAAACGGGGATGAGCGCGAAGAGCTTTCAGCTCGGAACCAAATAGGAAAACGTCACCTATCCAGCCGTAGTACAGGGGTTTCTCTCCCAGACGATCGCGACCGAGATACAGGACGCGATCCTGCCGGTCCCACAAGGCGAAAGCAAACATGCCGTTCACGCGTGAAAGAGTTGGCTCTACGTTCCACGAGTCGAAGCAAGCTAGCAGCACCTCGGTATCGGAGTGTCCTCGAAAGCGGAGCGGCGCGTTGTTTGATTTTTCAAGCTCCTTTCGCAGCTCCTGAAAGTTGTAGATCTCGCCGTTGTAGACGATCACGTATCGCCCACTCCCCGAAAGCATGGGCTGATGGCCGGCGGGAGACACATCCAAGATAGAGAGTCGGCGATGCGCCAGGGCAACGCCGGCAGTAGCATCCACCCAAATGCCCGCATCGTCAGGACCGCGATGCTGCAAAGTATCGCCCATCCGCTTTGCAGTGGCGCGGAGCTGCTCGCTCGAATTGCGGAGAGTGGTGTCGAGAAACCCTGCAATGCCACACATTTAGATATTTACCCTCCGGCAAGGCTTGAGAAAGCAGTTTCGCCCCTTTTTCAGGGGCGTTACGGCCCGTGCGAGATCCTTTGAGTGAGGCCTCATTAGGGAGAACTCAGTGACGTCACGGCATATCCTTCCTGAAACTCACAATTGGGGGCCAGCGCGGCGAGAGTGCTTCTCGAGAATCTCCAGCCATTTCGAGAGTCCGTGCTCGAGCGTATACTGCGCGGCCACTTTCGACCGGGCCGATGCTCCCAGCCGTTTCCGCAGATCCGCGTTTGCCACAAGCACATCGAGTCTCTCGAACCACTCGTGAGCATTCGCGGCCAGGAAGCCGTTGCGGTTCTCCTCGACAATTTCGCAATTCGCGCCCACCGGCGAGGCTACTACCGGCAGACCGCAGGCCATGTACTGAACCAGCTTCAACCCGCACTTGCCGCGCGTAAACTCGGTGTCGGATAGCGGCATGATGCCGATGTCACATTCGGAGAGTAGCTGACCCTCGGTGGCCACCGACCACTCCGGCAATTCCACCCTCAAGCCATTCGCGGGAAAGTTGCCCGCGCCGATGAAGCGGAAGCCAACGCGCGGATGCTTCTTCTGCAATCGCGTGAACTCGGGTATCAGCGGCTGCAGGAAACTGGCGGTCATCGGAGTGCCGATCCACGCGATGCGTATCGTGTCGGACGGAGCGGCGTCCCGGCGGTTTGGGTAGGCGGCCAGGTCCACAACCGTGGGAATCAGGGTGACGCTCGGCGTGAATTGCAGCGCGTAGCCGGCAAGATGGTTGTTCCCCACGACCACCGTATCCGCGTTGCGCATCAAATGTGCGATCTTTTTCCGCAGCACCGGCCAGCGGTCGTATTTGCAGTGGGCTGCATCGTCGTAGTCCAGAATGAACCGCGAATGGAGCTTCGAGAAAATCATCTCCACGGCCGCGGGAAGAAAAGGAAAAACTTCGTGCTCGCACAGCACCGCGTCGTACCGCTCCGCGCGTAGCGCATCGATAAATCGCGCTGCATAGCCGGCGGCGAGCCAGCGCCCTCCGCGACGCCCCGTGCTGTAAAGCTCGGTGAGGTAGCCATCGCTCATCAACGGCTTGACTTCCACTTTGTGGCCAGCGTGCCGCAGTCCGGGCACATACTGCCAAAAACGGTAACGGCTGCTCGCGCCCTTCGCTGTATAGCGCGGCAGAATCAAGATACGCATAATAAATTGCCGTCAGTCCCCGGTTCGGGCGTTCCATTCCTGCTTGAGGCCGCTGGCAATCGCAAAGTCCTCGGAACGTAAGAAGAGCAGGTTGGGGATCGGCACAGCCGCAATCCTGGAGTAAGAACGGAGGTAGAGTGATGCGTTGAGAATGTATCCGCAAGTGGTGACCACCGCCGCTCCGAATATCCCGAATCGGGGAATCACCAGGATTCCGCATACGAAACCCGTCCCGAGCGCGATCAGGGCGGGATAAAACGTTTCGATTGGCTTACCCCTCCCATTGAAGTCACTCGATAGAACCTTGAAGATGCTCGCGGCAACAACTCCGGGAACCAAAATCCAAAGCACGCGAACCGATGCGTGGAAAGCAGGCAGTACCCAGGGAATGAGCCAGATGGCGGCCACTGCCAGTCCCACCGAAAGCAGAGCCGTCAGAGCCAGTGTTGTACGGCACACGAATGAAGTAATGCGACTGGCGTCTTCTTCCGCGTTGGCCGCAACATGCGGCATCAAGACCGTTCCCACGGCATGCGGCACATACCAAAGCAGTTCCGCCAGACTGACGGCAAAGGCGTAAAGCCCAAGCTCTTTGAGCGGAAGAAAATAGCCGACCAGAAGAATGTCGCTACGGTGCTGGAGATACTGCGTGACGGCCCCGAGATGCGAGTGCCAGCCGAAGCGAAATGCGCCACGCAGGAAATTCTGCGTGCCTCCTGGCCAGCGCATGCCGCCCGCGCGGCGAAACACTTCCAGGGCAAAGAAGCCGGGAAGCAAAGTGGTGGATCCCCAGATCATGGCGGTAACCCAGATTGTGCGC
>WNFI01259348.1_pt1 | contig 13014 bp, 7 predicted proteins | sample 5400471 | NCBI WGS metagenome assembly WNFI01 (sample SAMN13153348, study PRJNA577476) | soil metagenome | isolation source: 100 cm saprolite on Douglas fir-dominated hillslope | place: USA:California | collected 2013-09-17
GGATCCTGCGCCTTGAGGACGGTCCAGACTACTTCTAGAACTTCTTTTCTACCTCTACATAGAAGTAGCGCTGGAACGGCGTGGTATGAGAGGTGTCGAAACCCTCAGTAAAGAAATCCGAAAATGGCGGACGCGTATCAAAGATATTGTTGATACCGAACGTTAACTTGGTACCGCCCAACCACCTGCGCCAACCGCCGCCGGCGGCTTCCGGTTTCGGAGCGATTGCCTTCTCGCCGACAAGACGTTTGCCTTCCTTGTCGTACCCTGGTTTGGGCGCCTCAGGCGTAATTTCAGCGGGTTTTCCGACTTCATAGCTGATCTGCCAGTCGAAGGTGGTCCAGTTTCCGATTACATGCGCATTGGCTAACCCGGTCGCAGCAACGAACTGCTGAAGCGTTAAGCCGAAGGCGCGAGGGTCGTTCACGTCATGTTCAGAGTCCAAATAATTTAGGGTCAAGCCGGTTCGGAAGGTGTCGACACCAAACACAGTCTTCGAATAAAAGGCGCTAGCCACGAGCCTGAAATCTGGACCGGTGTAGATGCTGCCTCCGAGAGAATCGGTCACATTGAACACCTGTCCCCGGGGCTGGTCCTGCTCGCTGACGTGGTACAACCAGGAGGCGTTAACTTCTAGATCGAGTTTACCCCAGCAAAATTCTTTGGTGACGTAGCTTCCACCAAAGTCGACCGCATCGACGCGCTCTGCCCCGAGGTTCTCGAACGGGGTCAATACCGTGACAATTTGGCCGCCGGTACCGCGAATTACTTGGCTCGGATTGGTGGCTTCATTGTTAACGACAAACTGGATACTCGGTTCAGAGATGACGTTACGGCGCGAAATCTCAATCCAATCAACGTACGCGGTAAAGCCGTTGGCCCAGCCCCACCAACTGTGTTCCGGATCGGCCGCGCCGGGAGTCCAGACCGCGCCGGCATAATAACTGTAGCCGGTTTCCGGATGCAGGTTCGGGTTGCCAGAACCTAACTGTTGGACCTGTACGGTCGTGGCAGTCTTCGGATCGGTAACGAATTGAAAGCCGGTTATAGTGCCGGTGAACAGTTCAGGCAGCGAAGGCGCCCGGAAGCTTTCCGAGTAGCTTGCCCGAAACGTCAGGTCATCGAAGGGTTTGTAGCGGATAGCGAACTTGGGCTTGGCCGCGCTCCCGAAGGTGCTGTAATCGTCGTAGCGCTCTGAAATGTCCAGTTCTAAGGCTCGCGCGCCTGGCCATGACCACTTCTCGCCTAGAAGTGGGATGATGATCTGACCGTAGACGCTCTTTACATAGTCTTTACCGCTCGAATTTTGCGAAGTCCCAGCAGCGGTAATATTGTGAATGTTCAGGTTTGGGTCCTGTACCGCGATATAACTTTCCGACCGATACTCGGCACCACCGCCGACGGTGACTGGTCCTGAGCAAAGGTAGAAAAGGTCGCCACCCCCTCGAATCGACCACTGAGTCAGATCCGTGCGCGCCTCGGTATGTTGGCTGTAACGTAGAGCGTTAGTGAACTCGGCGTTCGGATTTGCGTTTGTGTCGATGAAGGGATTATAGAAGGTACCGACAAAACCCGGAAGCGTTCCGGAAAGAGCTTGGTTGAGGCGGCTGTTCAGGGTACCGTTAGATGCGGTTTGGGTGCCGTCGCTCTCGGCGTAAAGAAAGCTCGCATCGACATACCAGTTCTGAGGGAGGCTGATTAAACGAACCCCGGCAAGATTTCGGTACTGGTTAATATCAGCTTCGTTTTTGCGCTGACCGAGCTGCAGTAAGCGGCCTCGCCATTGGAGGTCTTCTCCAAATGGATTGAAAGGGTTACTGGCCGGAACGGTTACGTTGTCTGTTTCGGTGACAGGTAGAGCGGTAAAACTACTGTTCTCTTGGGTCCGTTCGTAGATGAACTCGTCATAGACTTGGACCCACTTAACTGGCTGGAACGTGATCTTGTCGTAGGTCGAAATCCGTTGTTCACGGGGGATCAATTGGACTCCAGGAATGGTCTGATATTTGTTTAATGCTCCATTGATAACAAAGTCACCTGGGGTAACCGTGGGTCCGAGAGTTCCGGGAATCAGTGCAAAAGAGTTACCGGTAGTGAGCCCAAAGAAATTGCCGGCCGGAGTTCGCGAGGACCGCTCATCGGTAAAGATCGAACTAAATTTCGTGTGGTCAACGTTGTTGGAGTACCAGCGGCTAGATGCATCGATCGGACTGGTATCATCGTAATCAAAGGTGACGAGGATGCTCAATTTCGAATCATCGTCCCAAAGCTTGTGCGATACACCAGCGACGAGCTGAACATGATTTTCCACGAAATCGTCTCTTTGGCTGATGCCAAAATGATAGCTAATGTCGGCCCCATTATATTCGTTTTTCAAAATGACATTGACTACGCCGGCAATAGCGTCGGAACCATAAAGCGAACTCGCGCCATCCTTCAGGATTTCGATTCGATCGACTGCCGCAAGGGGGATAGAGTTCAGATCGACAAACGGTTCGAAGCCGTTCTGCGGGAAAGGAAATAAAGTTTGCCGATATCCGTCGATAAGGACGAGTGTCGTGCCGAAGCCCAGGCCATAAAGGTTCACTTCGGAACCGCCTGGTGAGAAGCTCGCCCCAGCGTTCACAATTGGGGTGAAAGCGCCAACGTTTTGGGGCAACCTTTGCAAGACGTCGGAGACCGTCTGTTCGCCCTGTTTCTGGATGAAGTCTCGGTCTAGGGTGAGAACCGGTTGGGTCCCGTCACCGATGCGAGGAGCTATGTAACCTGTGACAGTGATCTGTTGGAGTTCGCCTCCTCCCAGACCTGGGATGCTAGGGGGAGTCGCTGGCGCAGGTGCCTGAGCGTGTGCACTCGCTCCCAGCACGAGTTCGGCCGCTAGGGCCAAACCAAAGTATTTTAACCTAATCATTTCTCCTTGGTTTCTATGTTCGGCCGCCGGATCTTCTATCTCCGGTCCCGTCCGTTTTCTTAAAAACAGTGCTACGGCGAATTGGTTAAGTTATTGCCGGAAAACTGGCCGACTCTACACCGGGTCCCTTCGCCCAGATTTGCCTTAGCCTTACGCCTTCTAGCTAGTAGACGTTTTTCTGAAAAATATATTCCAGCGTCAAGCTGGAATATTTGAACAAATTTGGGACCTGGTTGTCACCAGGTTGTCTTTTGCAAGAACTCTAAGCGATGGAAGAGGCACTGATGAAGCCGTCGTTCGAACCGCACTTCCGCTGCAAGACGCACATCTACGGCATTAGAACTTCTTCTCAAACTGCATGTAGTAGAAACGGCCCAAGGTGTATTTTGGGTATCCCACCTTGAAACCAGTCGGCAGACCCTCGGAATCTACGAACATGCCGATCCGGAGTTATTTTAAGGGAGCGTCTTGTCGAGCGACAAACTTGGTCCCGGATCGGTAGGGCCGTATCGCCTCAATATACGTTCCAAGGCCGTGGGTGCACACGTAGGAAGGATGGAGATACTGCGTAGTCGCAATGTAATCCATCCCCGAAATATCCTGGTAGCTGAAGCCGATCTCCATGCTCAATCCAGTCGGAACGTAGCGAACCAACTCTGGCGGGAAAGCCGGAGGGTTCGCCGTGCGAACCGCATCTTCTGCAGCATACGCGAAAATCGCATTCGAGGTATTACCCAGAACTTTCTCCACCCAAAACCGCCCGGATGGACTCACGGCACAGCGAAGCGTGACAGCCCCCCGGCTGTAATCAATAGCATCCCCAAATTTCCAAAACGCTTGGAGCAAAGCGTCATCAAGGGCTCTATGCAATTTTTCAACATAGTTAGTGAACGCTAAGCTCAAATCGTTATCCGAAGAGCCAACCTCTGATTTGCTGGGAAGAATCGCCTTATTGTCTGTGGCAGTTTGCACGGCGCCCATAGCTGACGCGAGGTTTAGGGCAACACACAACGTCGACACCAATAGTGCTCGCCAAACCGTCGAGCATCGCGACATAGAAAAAGTTTAGGTTCAAGGTTCGGCGCTGTCAATTTACCTCTTCCAAAGAAGTCTCGAAGCAAAGGATTCCTTAATTGGACCGAGGGCGGGCGCTCTCCAAGGTCGATATTGTTCGATGATAAGATTGTTGCTCAACTCAGAATTCCACTCGTCGGGCTTGAACGAAGGTCGTCTTCCGGAGAGATCCTCGATCTCGCCCAGAAGCAACACAAAGAGAGCGGCAAAAAAGAAAAACGCGGGATCACGATGATCCCGCGTTTGTTCCCGTTGCGATTGAACTAGAATTGAGCGACTTAGAACTTCTTCTCGAAACTCATGTAGTAGAAACGACCCAAAGCGTTTGTATTTTCGGTATCAAACCCTTGAAACCAGTCGGCAGAGAGCGGCGGCGCCGCATTAAAGAGGTTGTTGATACCGAAGGTTAAGGTCGTGTTAGCCAGCAACGCGCGCCAACCCCAGTTCGATCCCTCCGGCTTCGGAGCGACAGCTTTCTCTCCAATGATTCTCTTACCCTCTTTGTCGTAGCCAGGCTTCGGTGTTTCCGGTACGACTTCGGCCTGAGCTCCGAATTTGTAGGAGACCTGCCAGTCGAGCGTCGTCCAGCTCCCTATCTCGTGGACGCGACCACCCGGATCGAGCGTAGCCAATGCGTTAGTTCCAAAGTTATTATCGTTAATGTCATGCTCGGAGTCCCAATAGTTAACCGTCAATCCGGTCCGGAAGGTGTCCAATCCGAAAACCGTCTTAGAGTAAAAAATGCTCCCGACCGCCTTGAAATCAGGCGTTTGATAGAGGGAAGTAGTATCCACCACTTCGAAGGCCGGGGCATTACCATTGGCCCTGGGAATGACCTCTTTTTCGGAGCTATGCTGGTAATAGGTGGCGTTGTATTCGATATCGAGCTTACCCCAACAGTATTCCTTGGTGACGTAAGTGCCGCCGAAATCGAAACCGTCGGTGGTAGACCGGCCGAGGTTTTGGAATTCCGCGTTAATTATAGCAACATTACCCTGGTTATTGCGTATGACTGAACCGGCGGGGGCGAATGGGCCAAGGTCGACAATGGTCTGCGGCGTGAGTTGGCCGATCAAGTTACGGATATGGATCTGGAACCAATCAATGTAGGCGGTGAAACCGTTCGCCCAACCCCACCAACTGTGCTCGGGATCGCTGGCGCCGGGGGTCCAGACTGCGCCGGCGAAATAACTATAGGAATTCTCCGGTTTCAGGCGCGCGTTACCGCCCGTGAAGGTGAGTACCGTTTCAGAGAGACCACCTTTTTGCGGGTCGGCAATCGTAGTTTGGGCATTGATGGTGGCGCCAAACAGTTCGGCCAGGGAAGGAGCGGAGAATCCTTCATCGTAGCTGGCGCGTAGGGTGAGGTCATTAAACGGCTTATAGGAAAGCGCGAATTTGGGCTTCGCCGCGCTGCCGAAGGTGCTGTAGTCATCGTAGCGCTCCTGAACACTGAGTTGGAGTGATCGAGCCCCCGGCCAGGACCATTTGTCGCCCAGCAGAGGAACTTCTAGATCGACAAAGCCGCTGTGTATCCACCGCCGCGCATTCGTTAGCTGACCCGACGAGAAATCGTTGGAAGTAATGTTCCCAATCTTGCTGTTGAAATCCTGGTTTTGGATGAATTCTTCGCTGCGGTACTCGAGGCCACCAGCGACCGTGACCGGTCCAGAGCAGAGATTGATCAGTGTACCACCAGCACTGATATGCCAGGTGAGTACGCTGGTACGAACGTCTTCCCACTGGATCGTACGGAGCGCATTGTAAAACTGCTGATTGAAATTCCCGGCAAACCGTTGGTCGATGAATGGATTGAAGAATTGGCCGATGTGACCCGGCAATTCTCCGGCCAATGCCGCACTCAGTCGGTCTCTTTGAATGGCGTTATAGACATATTGGGTGCCGTCGCTCTCCCCGTACTGGAAGTTAGCGTCAATCACCCAATCGTACGGCAATTGGAGAGTTGCGCCGACCACGTTGCGAATTGTACGGATAGTGACATCCGAATTCCACGCACCAAACTCCGGCAAGTACATCCCTGGAAAGTCAATAGTTACAGCTTCGCCGGTCCGATTGAAAGGATTGGTGGTAGGGATAATCATTGGTGACTGAAAACCCTTCGTGCCTGGAGGCACGATGTCACCGGCGCTGAACCCTTGGTTCGGTGTTTCAGCAGTTTCTTCGTTTCGCTGAACGATCAACTGATCGTAGATCTTCAGATTCTGGGTTACATCGTAATTTAATTTTACCATGCCACCATAACGGGTCTCGCGCGGCGAAATCTCCCAGTAATTTGGCGAAAAGTTCAGGTTCGGTGCTACACCGGAATTGGCCGCTGTGAGGAAGCCGTTATTCGGTCTGGTCCCTGGAAACACGGTGTAAGTGTTTCCGGTCGTATTGCCAATGAAAGAGCCGGCGGTCGAAAAAAGAAACGGAATCGCCGGGTAGTTAGGACTTATCCTTGAGTGGTCGGGATTGGCAGAGTAGGGCCGATCCGCGGCTAGAATTGGGCCCTGCTCGTAGTAATCGAAACTCACTAGAATGCTGAGCTTACTGGTGTCACTGAATTTGTGGCTAACACCGCCCACCAAGGAGCCATGGTAGGTTTCGGCGTCGCCATGCTCGCTGATACCCCAATAATTGTAAATATCGGCGCCGTTGTACTCGTCTTTCGTGATGATATTCACCACACCGGCGATGGCGTCGGACCCGTAGACAGCACTGCCGCCATCGTTCAGGATCTCAATGCGATCGATCGACGCCAGCGGAATTGAGTTAATGTCAACAAAACTGATCACGGCGCTAGTTGAAACCTGCGGGAACGGGAAGGCGGGCATCCGCTTACCGTCGACCAAAACCAGGCTAAAGTTTGGTCCCAAGCCGTGGAGACTGATCGAGGACGATCCCGGAGAAAAACTGTTACCGCTAGTGGTAACCGGCGAAAAATTGCCTTCCGTTGAGGGCAAACGCTGCAGAACATCGGTAACTGTTTGGTCGGCTTGCTTGGTAATAAAATCCTGATCCAAAGTCGTAACCGGCTGAGGACCTTCTCCGACTCGCGGAAGGATGTAGCCGGTCACAGTGATTTGCTGCAGTTGTCCACCCTGCTCGTTTACGCCGGTGGGATTTGCAGCTGGCTGTGAGTACGCCTGTCCGTACGCACTTACTCCCAGCGTCACGGCTAATGCCAGTTCGGCCGCGAGGGCCAAACAGAAGTATTTAAATCTAATCATTTCTCCTTGGTTTCTTAGGGCAGACTGGATTCTCTCTCCGATCCCTCCCGTTTTTAAAAGTGCGCTCGGGCGTTGGGATAAAGCCCACCCAGGCCGGAAACTGCCCGACTGAACAGTCGCTGGGATTTCGCCCAGACCCCCTCTTTTGCCTAACGCCTTTAAGCTAATGGACGTTTTTGAGAAAAAATCGTCACAGGTCAAGAAAAAGACGGAAGTTTTTGAACAATTCAGATATCCGGGTGTCACGGAGGCGAATTCGGATGAGAGAACCGCGGCTTTTAGCGCTCAAACTGCCCAAGCTCGGGACGTTTGTGGCGCCACCAGTAAATCAAAAAAAGCTGGAAGCGAGCGAATGGCTCCCTCGCTTCACTCGGATCCAGTTTTGGCTCAGATTAGAACTTCTTTTCTAACGAAACGTAGAAGAAACGCCTGATCGGGTTAGCATCGCCAGTTTCGTAGCCCTGGTACCAGTCGGCGGCAAATGGTGGGACAGCATCGAAGACGTTCTCGATACCGAAGGTAAACGTGGTGTTGGCCAGCAGTGTGCGCCATCCCCAGGAAGAACCCTCGGCTTTCGGCGCGATCGCTTTTTCTCCAACGACCCTCTTACCCTCCTTGTCATAGCCAGGCTTGGGCGTCTCGGGAGTAACTGCTGCTGGTGCACCGAATTGATAGGAGATCTGCCAGTCGAATGTGGTCCAACTGCCGATGAGATGAACATAGTTCGTACCGGGTACGTCGGAACTGAAGTTCGCCATGGTGCCCTTGAAGTTGTCATTAATATCATGTTGCGAGTCGACGTAGTGGAGGGTCACGCCCGTACGGAAGGTATCGCTTCCGAACAGCGTTTTGGAATAGAAAAGGCTGGCCAGCGCCTTGAAATCGGGCACCATAAAAGAGTCCTCCTCATCCCATAGAGTGAAATGCGGCGTACCGTCAGGATTTGCGCCAACCAACTGCTTGAAAGTGAAGTTATAGATGTAGTTAGCGTCGAACTCGAGGTCGAGCTTACCCCAGGGGTACTCCTTGGTGACGTAAGTAAATCCGAATTCAACGCCATCAGTGAGACGCCCGCCGATGTTTTCATAACTAGTGTTGACCTGGGTAATCTGCCCGGCGGGATTTCGAATGACCGCGCCGGGAAAACTGGCCTCAAGATCAACGATTTCTTGGGCGGTAAGGTTCCCGATCAGATTGCGCTGGGTAATTTCGTACCAGTTCACATAGGCGGAAAAACCGTTGGCCCAACCCCACCAGCTATGATCCGGGTCGGCCGAACCGGGGCTCCAGACCGCGCCGACATAGTAGCTATAGGCCGTTTCGGGTTTGAGATGAGGGTTCCCACTAACGAAATTTACGATCGGAACACCGGTGTTGCCGGTCTTAGGATCGTTGACCGTCGCTTCTGCCGGGATCGGAGTACCGAAAAGATCGGCCAGCGAAGGTGCAGAGAAACCTTCGGAATAGGTTGCGCGAAAGGTCAGATCATTAAATGGCTTATAGCGAATTGCGATCTTTGGTTTCGCGGCACTGCCGAAATCGGAATATTGGTCATACCGCTCGGACAAGGCCAGGTCGAGGTTCCTTAAGCCAGGCCAGGACCATTTTTCGCCGAGGATCGGGATATCCAATTCTCCGAATGCGCTATAGATATAGCGGCGCCCACTCGGCAGCTTACCGGGATCTTGGAAATCGGCCGCGTTGTTAATTTCTTCGGTATGGTCATTCGACTGAACCATTTCTTCACTCCGGTACTCGAGTCCGCCGGCCACAGTGAGAGGACCACTGCACAAATCGATCAGTGTACCACCGGCATGGATATTCCAGGTTAGGATGTCGGTCCGGTTGTCCAGTGAGTAAATCGTGCGCAGAGCATCGTAAAAGGCTCGGTTCGGATCACCGGCCACGGATTCATCCACAAAGGGATTAAAGAATTGGCCAACGTGTCCGGCCAGCGTGCCGTTGAGCGCCGCTTGAAGAGTGCTGGTAGTAAAGTTGTTGTTAATAATCTGGCTGCCATCGCTTTCGCCATACAAGAAGCTGGCGTCAACCACCCAACCGTGGGGAAGTTGCAGGGTCGCCCCAGTTACATTACGAACCGTCCGGATAATCGTATCGGTACGAAACGGCCCAAACTCCGGTAAACTTTGGTTAAAGCCTCCGGTGGTGAGCGGTATCCCAAACGGGTTAAAAGGATTATTGGCCGGAATCGTCAGATTGACGTAAATCCCTTGGTTCTGAAATGAGCTCAGTTCCTCGTTGCGTTGAACGATAAGGTAATCGTACAACTTCAGGTAATCGGTCACGTCAAAGTTAACCTTTACCAGACCACCATATCGGCTTTCGCGGGCAAGGAGTTGTTGATATAACAGATTGAAATCGCTGTTAGAAGCGCCGTTTATGATGAAATCGGAAGCCGTAGCAATACCTCTGGTTCCTGGTATCAGCGTATATTGGTTGCCGGCCGCATCAAAAAAGGAACCGGCATTCGGGACAACATTCGGTTGGTCTGGATAATTTGGGCTAAGGTGGCTATGCTGCTGGTTCGCAAAGCCCCGGTCCTCCGACATAATCGGGCTCGACTCATAGTAGTCGAATGCAACCAGGATGCTGAGCTTAGAGGTGTCATTAAACTTCTTCGACACGCCCGCAACTAGTGATCCGTGATAAGTCTCGTCGTCGCCTCTTTGGCTGATGCCGTAGTAATTGGTAATATCAACCCCGTTGTACTCGTCTTTAAGAATAACGTTGACCACGCCGGCGATGGCGTCGGTTCCATAGGTTGCGCTACCGCCATCGTTGAGCACTTCAATTCGATCCACCGCAGCCAGCGGGATGGTGTTGAGGTCGACAAAGCTGATAACGCTGCTGGTGGAGATTTGGTTGAACGGAGCGGCTGGCATTCGTCGGCCATCAACCAGAACCAGCGTGTCGTTAGGAGGCAACCCTTTAAGGCCGACTGATGCCGCCCCGGGAGAAAATCCGAACCCGGTGGTAGTATTGGGGGCGAAATTACCGATTGCCGAAGGCAGATTCTGGATGACGTCGGTTACAGTTTGGTTGCCAGTCTTCTCAATATAGTTGCGATCGTAGCTGACCACCGGCTGTGGTCCGTCGCCCACGCGCGGGATAATGTAACCCGTGACCGTGATTTGCTGCAGCGGGCTTCCTTGCTCATTCGCGCTCGTTGGGTTTGGACCTGGAGCGGGTGCCGGCGCTTGCGCGTGAGCACGTGCAGCGAACGCGAGGTAAGTTATGACTCCGGCGGCGAACGCCACCCAGGAACGTTGCGATCTTATCATGTGACTCCTTGATTGCTTCGGGTGTTCTCAACCCAGCGCCCCAAAGCGGGTAAAACTCTTTTCGGTTAAGGGGGTTGAGGCTGGCTGGCGCTGAGAGGAAGCACGGCTCGTGCCATTCCCCAGTTTGAGCGCCTACTCCCCTTTTGAAGTGCCAGTGATAGCAGTCCGTGTGAAAAATTAGTCATGGGTTGATTACATGTTGAAACTTTTTCAACAGCTGAGTTAACCCATAACCGGAGAAAGAACCTCACGCCAAGACCTGCCCGCAACACTTCGTGTAACGATGTGGGCGGGGCTTTGCGTAGCGATGCCGGCGCCAAGCCGCAAAAGATAGGCCGAAACTTCCCGAGCCAACCTTGAACACGCTATTCCGATCTCGCGGTCTAGCAGGGACCGGGGCGCAGGTGCCCTTCGCGCGACGTTTTTTCACCGTTAAGTTCTGCAACTCCGTTCTTTGATTCAGCCGGTTTGTCCGGCAGCGCCCTAGTCCACAACCAATGCACAAATATTGCCGCAAAAAATAACTCAAACGGTTGGGTAGCAGCGTATGGAATTCGTGGGGTGGTGTTCACCGGCTGGGTCCAGGCCAGCGGCACCATTTGCAATCCGTAGAAAAGCAGGAGCCAGAGGTAGGGCGCTCGTCTCTGCCGCCAAGCGAACCAGATTCCGGCCAACGCAGCGAAATAAAGGAGAGGCAAGCGCTCCCGATCGATCGGTATGGCAAAGAAAACCTTCGAGCACCCCAGCAAGAATCGGCCGGCAGCGTCAAGCACTGAATGGGAAGCGAAATAGTCGCTGGCCGTCAGCGTTCGGGGACTATCCATCGACCCGAGATAGGTATCGCCCCAAAGAAAATTTTGGAGCGCTCCGTAGTAAAAGGGGCTCCCGAAATAGTGCAAACGCGAGAGCCAGCTCGGCGCAGTGGTAGCAATCAAGACGAGCGCGGCTAGCAGGTAGTGCCACCAGGAAACGGTGTGACGCCTGTCCGACTTCGCCCCGTCGTCGGAAACTCCAGGAGCATCCTCCTTCGCTAAAGCTTCGGAGGACACGTCGGCGTGTCCGATTTCGCCGCGTCGTCGGAAACTCCGGATACTTCCTCCTTGGCTAAAGCTTCGGAGGACAGGTCGGCGTCCCGGCGCGACGACGTGGTGCTCGGATCTGAAGAAATACTGGCTTAGTGCAAAACAGAGGAGAACCGCGAACGCAGAGATCGCCAGGAACAATCCATTTACCCGGTCGAGATAGTCCAGACCGATAGCAAAGGAGAGCAGCGAAAGGTAGATCCAATGGCTCGAAGGATGAGAAATAAAGCAATCGCAGCGGCAGCGGTCACGCCTACGTTAATCATCCTGATGGCAAACAGATTGTCGTTTGTTGCTTTCATTACACCGGCCACCACCAGGGGAAAGAGCGGCTGGCGATAAGGCCAGCCCTTCTCGTAGGACATCGAAAAATCGCCGGACGCGAATGCTTCCGCGACCACGTAATAATGCATGGCGTCCTTGGTGAAATAGGTCCGCCAATCGGAGCCCTGGTTTAGATCCCGATCGATCTCACGAATGGATGCTAACAGGTAAAGACCGATCGCGAAGAGGAGGACGCAAAAACAAACCTTTCCCGCCTTTGATTGTGGATTCGCGCTAGACATCAGCAGCGCGCCATTAGCATCGAAAACGAGGGCACGCGAGGGTCAAAATAAATGGCCACAAAGAACGCAAAGACCACAAAGAGATCGCAACGAAGGTCCCGCGGTAATCGACTTCTCCGCCACCTCCAGTCTGGCGCAGACCCGCGCAAGTTAATACGATCTACGATTCAGATTTTTGCTTCGGAGAGAAGTAGACCGCATTTCCAAGCTGTAAAGTCGCCAAGAACCAACCGCGATTGGACGCTAATCGACACGAATTACTGGATCTAATTCGCGTTAATTGGTGGCCAGGCATGGTTATTTGCGGACTTTGGTTTGATCCGCTCGGCCCGTAAAGTTGCGGGCCAAAGCGTTTTTCACGGCGCCGGAGTCGAGAGATCGCCATTTACTTCGTGCTTTACGATCCGCACATCGATGATGTTCGGAGTTAACGGTGGAATTTTTGCGCCGGTTAGGAGGGCTTGGTCCGGTACTATGCGTAGGCCGGTACTCCACTGAGTCGTGGGCGTGGCAGGCGGTGAAGGATTCTTCCCTAACGCAACGACACCGCCGGTCAATATGACGTTCGTAGAGGTGACGACTTTCGCGGGATCACTAAGCCCTGAGATAATAACTGCATGGATACTACTGCGCGTCACGGGCGCAGGAGTTGGAGGTCCAATGGGTGGTGGAGTTACAACGGGCGGATTGTCGCCACCGGATACAAAAGATTGACCCGAAGCCGAGTTCCACTCCTGAGCAGGGAACCCCGCTTCGGCCTCTAAAGGTCTACTGTAAAAGATTTGTTCTTCGATAATTAGTCTCTGGTCGGACGGGTTCGAGAATTGGAAGCTGCCCGTCGCTAAG
>WNFI01043776.1_pt1 | contig 13013 bp, 18 predicted proteins | sample 5400471 | NCBI WGS metagenome assembly WNFI01 (sample SAMN13153348, study PRJNA577476) | soil metagenome | isolation source: 100 cm saprolite on Douglas fir-dominated hillslope | place: USA:California | collected 2013-09-17
GTGTTTCCTGCGCGCTACGCCGCGCTGCCGAGCATCGCCTACCGCCTGGCGCGCGTCGCCGCCGGTGACGCCGTCGCCACGCTCTCGATCCACCCTGTCGCCGAGTACGACATCGCCGCCGGCCTCGCGCTCATCAAGGCAGCGGGGGGCGTGATGCTCGACGCCGAAGGCCGCGAAGTGGTGCTCGCCGGCAATTCCACGGCGCGCCTCTCGGGCTGCTTCGCCGGCGCGCCGCAAGCCGCGCAGCAACTGTCGTGGTTCGACTGGAAGAAGCTGGAGGACGAGCCGCGCCGCCCGGTGCGCGTCGCGCTCGGCTTTCCGCGCAACTTCCTCGATCCCGTTGCGCGCGCTCAGGGCTGCCTCCTCGCGCAGGTGATCGGCGACAACCTCGGCGCGCGCGTCGAGGGCAAGACCGGCGCCGAGATCGCGCTGCTCTACCCGGACGGCGTGCGCGAGCTGGCGGACGGCGGGCCCTACCACCTCGTCGCCGGCCAGCCGACCGACGACAGCGAGATGGCGCTGGTCCTCGCGCGCAGCATCCTGCGCGAGCGCAAGTACGACCGCGACAAAGTGCTGGATGCCTACCGGGACTGGCTCACCACGCGCCCGGTCGACGTCGGCCAGACCACCGAGCAGGGGCTGCTGGGACTGCTCACCACCGGGAGCGAGTCGAACGGCTCGCTGATGCGCGTCTCGCCGCTGGGCATCTGGGCGGCGGGCGATCCCGCGCTCGCCGCGCGAACGGCGCGCGACGACTCCACGCTCACGCACCCGAACGAGATCTGCGTCGAGGCCTGCGCCGGCTTCGCCGCCGCCATCGCCGCCGGCATCGCCGGCGCGAGCCGCAAGGAGATGACGGAGGCCGCGCTCGCGCACTCCAAGGGCCCGGCGCGCGACGCCATCGAGCGCGGCGCCGGCGGCGAGCCGCCCGCCGACTTCTTCACCCACCCGGGCTGGGTGCTCGTCGCGCTGCAGAACGCCTTCTTCCGGCTGCTCAATCCGAGCCTGCAGGTCGCGCTCATCCAGACCGTGAGCGCGGGCGGCGACACCGACGGCAACGCCGCTATCGCCGGCGCGCTGCTCGGCGCCGCCAACGGCCGCGAGGCGATCCCGCCGCGCTGGCTGATGACTGTCCTCGCCTGCCGCGCGCTGCCCGAGGCCGGGGCGCTGCGCCCGCGGCCGATCGAGTGCTGGCCCGACGACGCGCTCGAGGTGGCCGAGGCGCTGCTGATGGCGCGCGTCAGCTAGTCGTCGCAGGAATACTCGACCGCCTCGCCGCCCTCGGCGCGCGGGCTCGATCGTGCAGTGCCGCCGCGAAGCGAGGTGGTCGGCGACCGTCAGGCCGCAGCCGGACTCGCGCCCGAGCGTGACCGACTCGTTCTCGCGGCGGCGCACCGTCTCCTGGCCGAGGTACTTCAGGCGCAGCAGCCCGGCGGTGCGCGTCCGCGGCCGGAAGCCGTCGAACGAGGTGCGCTCGCCGCTCGCGAACCACAATATCTCGCACAGCGCGATGCCTTCGGCCTTGCCCTTCACCTGGATCGAGTAGAGCTTGCGCGTGAACATGCGGTACACCGGGTTGAGGAGCTGCGCCGTCTCCTCCGTGGTGATGATCTGTCCCTTGATCGCCTGCTCGACCAGGCGCGAGGCGAGGTTCACGGTGTCGCCGAACACGTCCTCGCCGTGCTGGATCACCGGCCCGGCCTGCAGCCCGACGCGCAGCCCGAGCTTGCTCGCGCCGACCGCCGGCAGCGCCCGCGCGCCGCCTCCACCGCCTGGCGCATCACGCCGAGGCAGCCCGTGATCGCCCCGTGCGCCGTCGCGTCGCCGGCCGCTTGATAAAGCTGGGTGCTGCCGCTGACGTCGGCGAAAAGAACCGTGTTCTGCCGCGAGTCGTCCATCATCCCCTGCCGCGATTGTAGGAGACAATCGCGCGGTGCGCGTGCAGGTCGCCATCATCGGTGCGGGTCCCGCGGGCCTTCTCCTCGGCCAGCTCCTGCACCGCGCGGGGATCGACGCCGTCATCCTCGAGCAGCGCTCGAAGGAATACGTGCTCGGCCGCATCCGCGCCGGCGTGCTGGAGCAGGGCACGGTAGAGCTGCTCGATCGCGCCGGCGTGGCTTCGCGGCTGCACGCCGAGGGCCTGGTGCACGCGGGGTTCGACCTCGCCTTCGCCGGCCGCCGCCACCGCATCGACTTGCGTGCGATGACAGGTCAGGCGGTCACCGTCTACGGCCAGACCGAGGTCACCCGGGACCTGATGGAGGCGCGCGAGGCCGCCGGCGCGAGGACCGTGTACGAAGCGCTCGACGTTCGCGTCGAGGATTTCGATTCCGGCAAGCCCCGCGTTCGCTTCAATTCCTCCCAGGAAGTCGAGTGCGAACTGATCGCCGGCTGCGACGGCTTCCACGGCGTCTGCCGCGCGAGCGTTCCTCCGGCAGCCATCAGGCTTTTTGAAAAGAACTATGCGTTCGGCTGGCTCGGCGTGCTCGCGGACACGCCGCCGGTGTCGGACGAGCTGATCTACGTCAACCACGAGCGCGGCTTCGCGCTCTGCAGCCAGCGCAGCCACACGCGCAGCCGTTACTACCTGCAGGTCCCGCTCTCCGAGCAGGTCGACGAGTGGCCCGACGAGCGCTTCTGGGCCGAGCTCCGCCGCCGCCTGCCGCCCGAGGCCGCCGACCGGCTCGTCACCGGCCCTTCGATCGAGAAGAGCATCGCCCCCCTGCGCAGCTTCGTCGCCGAGCCCCTGCGCTTCGGGCGCCTCTTCCTCGCCGGCGACGCCGGCCACATCGTCCCGCCGACCGGCGCGAAGGGCTTGAACCTCGCCGTAAGCGATGTGCATTACCTTTCTGAATCGCTGGTTCGCTTTTTCCGGACAAAGGATTCGAGTGAACTGGACACCTATTCCTCCCGCGCGCTCGCTCGCGTGTGGAAGGCGGAGCGCTTCTCCTGGTGGATGACCAAGCTACTCCATCGCTTCCCCGAGGAAGGCGACTTCGGCCGAAGGATGCAGCTCGCCGAGCTGGAATACATCGCCGGCTCGCCCGCCGCGCAGACCGCGCTCGCGGAAAACTACGTCGGGCTTCCTTGGTAAGTCGGCCGAAGCACCATCACAACGTCTACGTGATCGAGCTCGATCCCGCGATCTTCAACATCGCGCGCTTTCGCAACGCGAACCCCGACCGCGACCTCCTCAAGCCCGCCGTCTACGTCGGCATGACCGGCCTCACCCCCGAGGAGCGCTTCGCGAAGCACAAGGCCGGCATCCGCGCCAACCGCTATGTGCAGCGCTTCGGCCTGCGCCTGCTCCCCAAGCTCTACGCCTACGCCAACCCGATGCCCTACCAGGCCGCGCGCGACATGGAGGTCGAGCTCGCCATCGCCCTGCGCGAGCAGGGCTACGCGGTCTGGCAGGCCTGAAAGAGGAGCCGCAAGCAAACGGCTCAGTCGACCAAGTACGTGACGACCTCCGCGGTCCCGGCGCGCGGCTCGCCGAGCGCGAGCCAGCCGTGCCTGCGCAGCGGCATGTCCTCGCGCTGCACCAGGATCTCGCCGTCGCCGTCGGCGGTGACGAAAGTGCCGTTGGTGCTGTGGTCCCTGAGCACGAAGCTGTCGTGGCGCCGCACGATCGTGCAGTGCAGGCGCGAGACGTTCTGGCTGGCGATCACCAGCCCGCAGCTCGCATCGCGGCCGATGATGATCAAGTCGTTCTCGCGCCGGTGCACGAGCTGCAGGTCGCGGTACCTGAGGCGCAGCGCGACCGCGGCGGAGCGCGCCTCGTGGCGCGGGCCGAAGTCGGTCGTGGAGTCGCTCACCGGGCGCCACTCGATCTCGCACAGCTCGCCCCGGTCGGCCTTGCCCTTGATCGCGATCGAGTACAGCCTGCGCGAGAACGCGCGCAGCGCCGGCGAGAGCTGCTGCAAGGTTTCGTGCGAGGTGATGATCTGCCCCTTCTGCGCCTGCGCGACGAGGCGCGCGGCGAGGTTCACCGTGTCGCCGAATACGTCGTTGCCGCGCTGGATGACGAGGCCGGAGTGAAAGCCGATGCGCACGCCGAGCTTGGTGCCGTTGACCGGCGGCAGCGTGTCCACGGCGGCGTGCATCTCGGAGGCCGCGCTCGCCGCCGCGTCCGGCGTGGGAAAGAGCACCATCACCTCGTCGCCCATGGTCTTCAGCACCCGCCCGCCGGTCGACTCGGCGGCCTGCGAGAGCCGCTCGATGCAGCGCTCGATGACGTCGAGCGCCGCGGCGTCGCCCGCGGTCTCGTAGAGCGAGGCGCTGCCGCTCACGTCGGCGAACAGCACCGTGGTCTGCCTACTTCGTTCTTCCATGCTTAGGCCGCCACGCTAGCGCGGAATCGGTGCGCGCGCAAATGCGGGGCCTTGTAGGCGACAATCCCGGCGGCAAAGGAGGAGCAGCCATGATCCACGTCATCGCCGTCATCACCGCCAAGCCCGGCAAGCGCGACGCCATCCTGCAGGCCTTCCGCGCCAACGTTCCCGGCGTGCACGCCGAGAAGGGCTGCCTCGAGTACGGCGCCGCGGTCGACGCCGAGAACGCGCTGCCGTTCCAGACCCGCTGGGGCCCGGACACCTTCCTCGTCATCGAGAAGTGGGAGACCATGGACGCGCTCAAGGCGCACGCCGCCGCGCCGCACATGGCCGCCTACGGCGCGAAGACCGGGGACCTGATCGCGAGCCGCGTGATCCACATCCTGTCGCCGACCTAGGTAAATCAGGGACAGACCACGATTTCCGGAGACGCTGGCTAGCGGTCCTGCGGGGCGTGTATTGCAAGGTGATTGCATATATGCAATCATCCCGGCGTGCCCCGGATCGCGCTCGACACCGACGTGCTGGTCGCCGCGATGCTCGGGCTCGGCGCTGCGAACCGGCTGGTCGGCGCGATCCTCGAGGGGCGCTTCGAGCCGCTCATGGGCTCGGCGCTTTATGCGGAGCACGAGGCGGTGCTGGCGCGTCACGGGCTGTTCGCGCGCTGTCGCCTGTCTGCCGCCGAGCGCGAGCAGTTGTTCGACATCTATCTCGCGCGCTGCCGCTGGACGAGAATCTACTTTCTCTGGCGGCCGAACCTGCGCGACGAGTCGGACAACCACCTCGTCGAGCTGGCCGTGGCGGGCGGCGCGCAGGCGATTGTGACGCGCAACAAGCGCGATTTCCGCGGCGCAGAGCTGAGATTCGAAAACCTGGCAGTGCTGATGCCTGCCGAATGCTTGAGGAGAACTGCATGGCAGCCCTGATCATCCGCATCCCCGACGGCAAGCGCGAGCGCCTAAAGGACCTCGCCCGCGCGCGCAAGCAGAGCATGACCAAGCTGTTCGATGAGATGGCCACTGTGCTGCTGGCCGAGTACGACGCCGAAACGCGCTTCCACGCGCGTGCCGCGCGCGGTGCCGGCAAGACAAGGCGCGGGCTTCAACTTCTGGCAAAGGCCCGTGGCGAAGGGAAGCGCTCGCGGAGAACTACGTAGGCTTTGAGCTAGTGGGACCCCCCGAACAAGGGGCGTGAGCCGAAGACGAGCCGGGGGTTCTAGCGCTGCTGTTCGGCTATCTGTTCCGCGGTGGGCGCGGTGCCGTCGTCGCCGAGAGCGTAGCCCATTACTAGAATCACAAGCAGGACGATCGCTATGAATCCGATGGTCTTCGAAGGTCCCATGGCTACTTCTCCCTGAGGAGCAGTCTCCCACCGCCCTTCGAATCCGTCAGCGCACTTCTTCACGTCCCGCGAAAACAGGGACAGACCACGATTCCTGATTGAAATCGGGGTCAGAGCCGATTTCCGCCTATGTCTTGCACGCCTTCCCGCACATCAGGCGCGCGACTGCCAGCGCTTGGGGTCGCGCCGGCCGTGCATGCACGCAACGATGACGATTGAATCTGGATAGATACGGTAGTAGATGCCGTACGGGAATCGCCGAAGCAACGCCCTTCGTGTGTTTCGATGAATTACGGCATGAAGCTGAGGGCTGCTCTGAATGGCAGCGAGCGCGCCGTCCACAGTCCGCAGAAAATCCGCGCCGAGGCCTGGGCGTTGCTGCTCGTACCAAAGAAACGCGTCCTCGATGTCCGCCGCAGCTGCCGGACGGACGACTACTTGCATCAAGCCCGGCGACTGCTAATACGCCGATAAACTTCTTCCCATGGAATGCCAACCGGGCCCTCTCGATCAAGCTCATCGAGCCTACGGTCGAGTTCGTCTCGTTGCGGCTTCGTCAGCGGCACCGCACTTGGGCTCGAGGAAAGGCTGTCCCACAGTTGCTCCAGGAGCTTGAGCCGCTCTTCGGGGCTAAGGGTCGCTATGTCGATGGTCATACGGAGAAGTATAAACCTCTCGTTCGGCGCTGGGGCTCGGCACCTTCGCGACGAACGCGGACTTTCGAGGCATCATTTGCTTTTCCGTCGCCGACCTTCAGAGGGCAAGGGCCATAGAACGTCTCGAGCGCTTCTACAAGATCGAGCAGCTCCTCAAGGACCGCAGGCCGGTTCCGTTTTCCGCCCTGCGATCTTCCCTCGGGGTTTCGGCGGCGACGCTGAAGCGCGACATCGAGTACATGAAAAATCGCTTCAACGCGCCGATCGAGTACGACCGCGAGGCGAACGGCTACCGGTTCGGAAGACCGCGCACGGGTCCGCGTTACGAGCTGCCGGGCCTGTGGTTCAACGCTGGCGAAGCGTACGCGCTCCTCAGCATGCACACGCTCCTCGCCGAGCTGCAGCCGGGGCTGCTCGAGCCGCATGTCGCGCCGCTGCAGGAGCGCCTGCGCGCCATCCTCGGCGGCGAGCCGGCGTGGAAGGACATCGAGAAGCGCATCCGCATCTTCCAGCCCGAGCGCCGGAGCGCGCCCGCTGAGCATTTCGGCGTCGTCGCCGCCGCAGTTCTAAGGCGCTCGCGCCTCTGGATCCGCCACTACAACCGCAAGGACGACCGCGAGACCGAGCGCGAGATCTCGCCGCAGCGCCTGGTGCACTACCGCGGCAACTGGTACGTCGACGGCTACTGCCACGTCCGCGAGGCGCTGCGCAGCTTCGCGGTCGACGCCCTCCGCGCCGCCGAGCTGCGCGACGCCCGGGCGAAGGAAATCCCGGCTGCCGAGCTGGACGAGCACCTGGGCGCGGGCTACGGCATCTTCGCTGGCCGCGAGGTGCAGTGGGCCAGCGTGCGCTTCACGCCCCAGGCGGCGCGCTGGGTGGCGGCGCAAAGCTGGCACCCGAAGCAGCGCGCGCGCTTCGACCAGGACGGCAGCTACCTGCTGGAGGTGCCTTACTCGCACGACCGCGAGCTGCTGATGGAGATCCTGAAGTTCGGCGCGGATGTCGAGGTGCTCGCGCCCGAGAGCTTGCGGCAGCGCGTCGCCGAGTCGCTCAAGCAGGCCGCGAGCCGCTACGAATAGGTTCTTGCCCTCCAGTCAACCCCGCCGCACGCCGGCCGTTGATCGCTGGCGGAGGTGAACCGCATCCTCGGCGAACGCGGGCTCGCGCAGGACCGGGCCGCAAAGCTGCTCGGCATCCGGCAACCGCATGTGTCCGACCTGGTGCGCTACCGCCTCAATCGCTTCTCGGTCGAGCGCCTCATGGACTTCCTCACCCGACTCGGCAGGGACGTCGGGATCCGCATCGTCGCAAGGCCTTCGGGCCGGCGCCGCACCGCGGTGCAGGTGCACCACATCGGATAGTGCGGTCGCACGACTACCTCGGTAGTCGTCCGCATCGCGCTGCAAAAATGTTGCGCGAATGCTACGAGAAGCGCCAACACGCTTGCGCGCGAATTTCGTCCCACCGTATAGTGCGCGCCTCCCATGAAGCACACTTTGACCTTAACGCGCTGGCACAAAGTTGCCGAGCGCATCAACGCGGCGCTCAAGGAGCGTGAAGCCCGCATGGTCGCCGCCTTCACGGGCGCCACGATTTCGCCCTGGAATAAGGAGGGCGTGGAGCAGAAGGCGGCCGTCATGGCTGCGCGTGGCAAGGCCGACCTCGCGCTCGTCGAGCAGGGCAGCGCCGCGGTCGCCGCCATCCGCTCGGCGCTTGCACGCAGCAACGCCGAGCTCGGCATCGCGGCGCGGCTCGCGGAGGTGGAAGCGCATCACGCTGCAGGTGGCCGACGCTGCGCTGCTGGCGGAGCTCGCGTCGAAGCTCGCCCGCGAGCAGGCGCGCAGCCACGCGCTGCTCGACGAGATCGCCGATCTCAACCGCGAGAAGCTAGAGCTCGACGTCGCGTCCGAGCTGCACGAGATCGCCGGGCTCGCTGCGTAAGCGGCGAGCTTCGGCCGCGCCGCCGCGCGCGGCCGGCCGGCTTCGGCCGGGCGGCAAGCGGTCGGGGAGCGCGGACAATTTGCGCAGGCTAACCCTGCTCGGGCCGTGAAAAGCCCCTAGCCGTCCGGCCCCGATCCGTTCATGGTTGCTTGCGGGGTCGGCTCGACGAGCGGTTGCCGGTTGCAGGTTTCCGGTTGCAGGTTGCTTCGCGCTACCCCGCTTTTTCACCACAGGAGTAGGCCGTAAGCATGGGAGCAAAGGCATGGAGATCTTTCCGGGCATTTCGCTGGATCCGGGCATCCGGTTCGGCAAGCCCTGCATCGCGGGCACCCGCGTGGACGTCGGGACGGTCATCGGGGCGCTCGGCGCCGGTGAATCCTACGAAAGCGTCGAGCAGAACTACTCGCTCACGCGCGAGCAGATCCTCACCGCGCTGCGCTATGCGGCCCATGTCGCCGCCCACCAGCCGCCGGCGGTCAAGCTCCCGTGAAGCTCCTGCTCGACGAGGCGTCGCCTTTCGCTCTCTATCGCAGGCTGCGCGACGCCGGGAGGGGAGTCGAGCACGTCATTGAGCTCGCACGGCGCGCCACTGGCGACATCCGCGAGCTTGTCGCTTGCGCCGGCGCTAAAATCGCTGCATGAGCACACCAGTAACATCAAGGCTGCCCGCGCAGATCGAATCGAAGCGCGCGCAGATCGCCGCCATCTGCGCGCGCTTCGGCGTGCGCAGGCTGGAGCTGTTCGGCTCCGCGGCGACCGAGGCCTTCGACGCGGTTCGCAGCGACTTCGATTTCCTGGTGGAGTTCGACGGCGCACGGCATATCAAGCCCCTGGAGCAGTATTTCGGCCTCAAGGAAGCGCTCGAGGCCCTGTTTGCACGCCCGGTCGATCTGGTGGAGGCCGGCGCTTCTTCGAACCGCTATTTCCTCGAATCCGTGAACAACAGCCGCCGGCTGCTGTATGCAGCTTGAGTCGGCGAAGCATCTCGAAGACATCCGGGAAGCGGGGCAAACAGTACTCGAGGCAACTGCCGGTCGGACTCTCGACGATTACCTCCGGGACAAGCTTCTGCGCCTTGCGGTCGAAGTTCCGCAACATCCTCATCCATGGCTACAGCCTCTTGAAGCACGACCGCGTGTGGAGCGTCGTCGAGCACTATCTGCCGACCCTGCTTACCGAAGTAGAGGCGCTGCTTGCCGCGCCGCCAGCCGACACGGATCGCCGTTAACCGGTAGCGCGCCCAGGCTCACCCCCTGAGCTACCGCCCCCGTCATCATCTCCGGCACGACAACGGCTGGGAGGAAACCATGGCGCGCACCATCATCGTCGACGGCGGGGAGAAGATCGCCTGCCCCAAGTGCAATCACGGCTTTCCGCTTTCGGAGGGCATCTCGCGCCAGACCATCGAGCGCTACGCCGAGGACTTCGAGCGCAGCGTCGCCGCGCACCGCAAGAAGCTCGAGGCCGAGCTCGCCGCCGAGGCGAAAGCGCAGTTCGAGCAGCAGCGCAAGGCCATGAACGAGGCGCTGAGCGCCAAGGAAGGCGCGCTCGCCAGGTTCCGCAGCGAGGAGCTGCAGCTCCGCCGCCACCTGCGCGAGCTGGAGGAGGCGGACAAGAACCGCGACGTCGACTACCAGCGGCGCCTCGACGAAGAGCGCCGGCGCATCGAGGCGCAGTTCAAGGCCCAGATCGAATCCGCGCAGCGCGAAGCCGCCGACCTCAAGCGCAAGCTCGAGCAGGGCTCGCAGCAGCTCCAGGGCGAAGCGCTCGAGCTGTCCCTCGAAGCGCTGCTGCGCAACGCCTTCCCGCTCGACGAGATCGTGCCCGTCCCCAAGGGCATGAACGGCGCCGACCTCCTGCAGCACGTGCACTCGCCCTCGGGCCACTGCTGCGGCACCATCATCTGGGAGGCGAAGCAGACCAAGGCCTGGCAGCCGGCGTGGCTCCGCAAGCTCAAGGACGACCAGCAGGCGATCGGCGCCGAGCTGGCGGTGATCGTCACCGCCGCGATGCCGCGCGACGGATCAGGAAGAAGCGGCGAGCCCTTCATGCGCGAGGCCGACGTCTGGATCGTGCGCTTCGATGCCGCCCGGCCGCTCGCCGAGGCGCTGCGCGCGATGCTCCTCGAGCTCCGCAAGGCGCGCCAGGCCAACCTCGGCCGCGCCGAGAAAATGGAGCTCGTCTACAACTACATCTGCAGCCCGCAGTTCACCCAGCGGGTGAAGTCCGTGGTCGACGGCTTCGCCGCCATGCGCCAGGACCTGGAAGCGGAAAAAATGGCGGTGGCGCGCATGTTCAAGAAACGCGAGTCCCAGCTCACCCGCATGAGCGATGGGCTGCTGGGCGTCGTCGGCGACCTCCAGGGCATCGGCCAGGAAAGCCTCGCCCAGCTCGATACCATCGCCGCCTTGCCGGTACCGCTGGAGGACGAAGTCCAGGAGTAGCGGCCTTCATCGGAAAAGTGGAGGCATCGCATGCAAGGCCTGACCCATCACGCCCGCGCCCGCATGCAGCAGCGCGGCATCCGCGCGGAAGCCATCGCGGCCCTGCTCGACTTCGGCTGCGCCCGCCACCTGCACAGCAAAGGCCGTGAGCTCGTGTTCTTCGACAAGAAGGCGCGGGCGCGCCTTGCGAAAGCAAATCCCGGCGCTGCACGCGAAGCGGGCCGCCTTCGGCGCACCTACGCGATCCTGGGATCCGATGGCACCGTCATCACCGTTGGCCACCGCTACCGGCGCGTGACGCGAGGCTAGCCATGGCGCTTCCACTGGATTTTCTCGTCGCCATCTCGCCCTTCGTCGTGCTCTTCATTCTCTGGGTGCTCGAGGATTAGGAGATTCAAGTGTCGGCTCGGCATAGCCGACGCGCGTAACATTGCAGGCGAGGACGTTCCCATGCGAAGTAATCCGCTCACCCGTTTGACGCTGGTCGCGATCGCCGCCGTGGCCGCAGGCTGCGCCGGCCTCATTTCGCAGCCGGTGTCGAATCTCGACGCCACCCCCACCAACGACCTCCCGAACCCGTACCGCTCCGTCTCGCCATGGGGCAACCTGCCTGCCGACCACGGCAAATGGGGCGCGTTCAACGGCGTCGCGATCGACAACGACGGCCGCTCGGTCTGGGTAGTGGACCGCTGCGGCGCGAACCCCGACGTCCCGCCCGGCGCATCGCCCTTCCAGTACGACAGCTGCGCCGGCTCGAGCTGGGCGCCGGTGCACAAGCTCGATGCCAATGGAAATATCCTGAAGAGCTTCGGCGCGGGCCTGTTCGTCTTCCCGCACAAGATCTACGTCGACCGCGAAAGCAATGTCTGGGTGGTCGACATGCGCGCGATGAACGCGAGGGAGAAGCTGAAATATCCCGACGCGAGACCGGCGGGCCATACCGTGGTGAAGTTCGACCCGGGCGGCAAAGTCCTCATGACGATCGGAACACCGGGCGTCGCCGGCAACCCGCCGGAGGCGCTCACCGAGCCGTGCAGCATCGTCGTCGCACCCAACGGCGACCTCTTCATCGCCGAAGGCCACTCAGGCTAGCAGCCCGACGCCGCCCCCGACACCGTCGCGCGCATCTCGCACTTCACGAAGGACGGCAAATTCATCCGCTCCTTCGGAAGACTCGGCTCAGGGCCCGCCGAGTTCAAGACCCCGCACGACATCGCCATGGACGCCGAGGGGCGGCTCCTCGTCGCCGACCGCGGCAACCATCGCATCCAGATCCTCGAGCAGGACGGCCGCTTCATCGCCGAGTGGAAACAGTTCGGCCGCCCGAGCGGCGTCTACCTGCGCGACGGCCTCATCTACGTCGCCGACTCCGAATCCAACGGTGTCGCCCCGAACCCCGGCTGGCTCCGCGGCATCCGCGTCGGCGAGCTCAAGACCGGCAACGTCCTCTACCGCATCCCGGATCCTGTTGAGATGAAGGGCACGAGCGCGGCCGAAGGCGTTGCCGTGGACGCGATGGGCAATGTCTTCGGCGGGGAAGTCGGGCCGCGACAGCTTTCCAAGCATTTCAGGCATTGATCAAGCACGTCCTCGAAGGCCTCACCAAGGCGATGGCGCTCGAGCTCGCCGCCCACGGCATCCGGAAGGGTACAAATACTTGGTATCCGAACGATCCACCCAGTTCTACCTGAGCTAGATCGACTGCCAGTGAACTGAAAAGTCGCAATCGCCAGTTTTCACACCGATGTCACCTGTCGCCAAGACGGCTGACCCATCCATTGAGCGGACAGTGCTCGGCAAGCACCTGCTTCTGCCCTCATGTACTTCGTCCGCTGCTACCTCATCCTACACATTATTGGTAAGAGCTGACGTGCTCCCCTGAAATAGTACGGGTCTGAGGTAGAGTCCGCCAACCGAAGGGAGAGGCGGACGTGAAGAAGAAGCGATTCAGTGAAGAGCAAATCATTGCGGTCCTGAAGGAAGCCGAGGTCGGCGCGAAGGTGCTGGATCTGTGTCGTAAGCACGGGATTTCCGATGCGACGTTCTACAACTGGAAAGCCAAGTACGCCGGCATGACGGTGGCCGATGTACGGCGGCTGCGCGAGCTCGAGGGGGAGAACGCCAAGCTCAAGCGAATTGTTGCCGACCAAGTGCTCGACATCGCGGCGCTGAAGGACCTGCTCGGCCGAAAGTGGTAAGCCCGCAGTGCAAGCGCGAGGCGGTGGGGATTCTCACCGCCGAGCGCGCGCTGAGCGTGACGCGCGCCTGCGGGCTGGTGGGGATTTCGCGCTCGCTGTATC